>Ga0102959_1000049_pt1 | contig 36640 bp, 29 predicted proteins | sample SalPonF2_B_D2_MG_FD_84520 | JGI IMG/M metagenome (GOLD analysis project Ga0102959, IMG submission 84520) | Salt pond soil microbial communities from South San Francisco under conditions of wetland restoration - Salt Pond MetaG SF2_B_D2_MG ...
CGTACTGGACGATTGCCTCGGCTGGATGGCCCTCGACGACCTCGCCGACGGCGCAGACCCCCACCTCGCCCGCGAGCGCCTCGACGTAGCGGACCACCTCCTCGCCCTCGACCTCCAGGGCGGCGACGACCTCCGCCTCGGCGGCGAACCCGATGTACCGCTCGTGGTCGAGGACGTAGACGGCGTGGAGCGTGGCCCCGTGCTCGGTCGCGAGTTCGAGTGCGTGGTCGAGGGCGATCGCCGCCCCCGGACCGCCGTCGGTCGGGAAGAGGATGGTGTCGTACATCGGCCACCTGGGGAACTCGATGCCCGTTCGCCTCGACTCGGGCCCGGCAGCGCATAGTTATACCCCGGATACTCCCGGTAACGACGGCTTAGCGACCGGAGAGCGGGCACCGGTCGGTCGACGCTTTTGCGGTGTCCGGACGTATGGGGCCGACATGGCTACGGACTCCGCGCGCCCGTTCCAGTACAGCGGCGGCGAGGTGCTGCCCGGCGAGACCGCCCACGTGCGCTACCCCATCAGCGAGACCTACCTCGGCGACCCGGTCCGCGTCCCGGTCACCATCGTCAACGGGAGCGAGCCGGGGCCGACGGCGTTCCTCTCGGCCGCCGTCCACGGCGACGAGCTGAACGGCATCGAGGTGGTCCGCCACGTCGCCGACGAGTGGGACCACGCGGCCCTCCACGGCACCGTCGTCTGCCTGCACGTCCTGAACGTGCCGGGCTTCGAGGCCCAGACCCGCTACCTGCCGCTCACCTCGGCCGACCTCAACCGCGAGTTCCCGGGCAAGCGCCGGGGGAACGCCGCCCAGCGCATCGCCGCCGAGGTCTTCTCCAACTTCGTCGAGCCCTGCGATATCGGCATCGACCTCCACACCTCGACCCGCGGGCGGACCAACATGTTCCACGTCCGGGGCGACCTGGCACATGACGACGTCGCCCGCATCGCCCACGCGTTCGGCGCGCACGTCGTCATCGACGAGGACGGCCCGGAGGGGTCGCTCCGGACGGCCGCCACGGACGCGGGGACGCCGACCGTCACCGTGGAGATGGGCGAGGCGCGGCGCTTCCAGCGCGCGATGATAACCCGGGCGCTCGACGGCGTCTGGAGCGTCTTCGCGGAGTTCGGCCTCTACCCGGCCGACCGGGTCCGGTGGCCCGGCTGGCGGACCGTCGTCCACGGCGACGAGGAGCGCCACTGGCTCCGGGCGGACGCCGGCGGCATCGTCGAGATGCACGTCGCGGCCGGCGCGTTCGTCCGCGAGGGCGAGCAGCTCTGCACCATCACCAACCCGTTCGAGAAGACGCTGACCACGGTCGAGGCCCCGTTCGCGGGCGTCGTCGTCGGCGTCCTCGAGAACCCGGTCGTCTGGCCCGGCAACCCGCTCTGCCACCTCGCGCGCGTCCACAAGCGCGCACGGGAGGTGCTGGAACGACGGACCGACGGCGAGTGAGCCGTCGGTCCGCAAGTCGCCGGTCGGCCCCCACCAACGGTCGCGGTCTCCGCGCGTCGACTGCCGTCTCCCGGCCCGGTTAAGTGCGTGGGGTCCCTCCCCCCGACCATGACGGAGCCGCTGTACCTCGCGGACAGCGAGACGCGCCGGTTCGAGGCCACCGTCGAGCGCGTCCACGGCGACCGGGTCGTCCTCGACCGCACCCAGTTCTACCCGACGGGGGGCGGCCAGCCCCACGACGAGGGGACGCTCTCGGCGGGCGGGGAGACCTGGGCCGTGACCGACGTGCAGAAGAAGGACACCATCTACCACCACATCGACGGGGCGGGCGACCCACCGGAGGCCGGGACGACGGTCGCGGGCGAACTCGACTGGGCGCGCCGGTGGGGCCACATGCGCTACCACACCGCCCAGCACCTGCTCTCGGCGGTCCTCCTGGCGGAGTACGACGCGGAGACGACCGGGAACCAGGTGTACGCCGACCGCGCGCGCCTCGACTGCGCGTACCCCCGCTTCGACGAGTCGGACTTCGCCGACATCGAGGCGCGGCTCAACGACTTCGTCGCCGCCGAGCGCGCCGTCGAGTGGTACACCCTCGACCGCGAGACCGCGGAGGCCCGACTCGACCCCGAGCGCACCCGCATCCACCTGCTGCCCGACTCCATCACCGAGGTCCGCATCGTCGAGATAGCGGGCGTCGACCGCACCGCCTGCGCCGGCACCCACGTCCGCTCGACGGGCGAGCTCGGCCGGTTCGAGATCACGGGCCGCGAGACCAAGGGCAGCGACGAGGAGCGGCTGAAGTTCGTCCTGCACGCGGAGTAGGGCGGGTGCGGGGGACGCCAGTCGGTTCTCGCAGTCAGGTCTCCTGAACCAGGTGGCGACCCCTGGAACCGCCGAAATCGGGGGCTCCCGACGCGGCCGCCCCGACCACTTTTACTTCCGCCGAGGGGTAGGCTCGCGTTTATCCTCGACGCGGGTGACAGGTCGAACGGAGGACAGCACGAACCGATGAGAGGAGGCAAGCGACAGCGCGCGCCGCCCCTGGAGCCGGGCATCACGCGGCTCCGGGTCGCGCGGCGGGTGACGGGCGTCCACCGGCTGGTGGCCGACGCGCTGCGGACGGCGACGGGGCCGGCCTACTGGGTCGACGCCGGAAACGAGGCCGCGCCGGCGTCGCTCTACGCGGCGGCCGACGACCGGCTGGCGCTCGAGCGCCTCCGCGTGGCGCGGGCGTTCACCGCCTACCAGCACCGGTCGCTGGTCGCGGAGCTGGCCGACCGCGTCACGCCCCGGACGGCGCTCGTGGTCGTCTCGGCGATGCCGGCGCTCTACGGCGACGAGGACCTGCTCCCCGGCGAGGGCGCGCGGCTCTTCCGGGCGGGGGTCAAGACGCTCCTGCGGCTCCGGCGGCGGGTCGACTGCCCCATCGTGGTCAGCCACCGACCCGACCGCGCGGACGCGATGACCGACCTGCTCGCCGCCTGCACGGACCGCGAGCTCTCCTGCGTCGAGACCCCGCACGGGCCGCGCTTCGAGGGACCGGGCGTCGAGACGGCCGGCTACGCCGACGCGCTCGGCGAGCAGGCCACCCTCGACGCCTTCGAGGTGCCGGACGCGGTGCCCGTCGACGCGCACCGGCCCGACGTGCCGGTGGAGGTCTGACCCATGGGACGCACGAATCCGACGTTCAGGGACGCGCTCGCACAGCTACGCCGGGAGTGGCGACCGTACCGGCGCGGGCTGCGCCGGACGGACCAGCCCGCCTACGACGACCTCATGGGGAAGGCCGAGGCCCACGCCGACGCCGCGGGCTACGCCAACCCCGCCGACCCGACGCCACTGGCGCTGCTCTCGATGCTGCTCGAACAGCAGACCGAGATAGACCGGCTCCGGGAGCGACTCGACGGGGTCGAGGACCGACTCGGTAACTGTGTGGGACAGGAACAGAACGTATCCGGCCAGCGATGGGCCGACGAGCAGGACGCAGTCGACGAGTTCCTGCGGTGACGTTCACCGTCGAGTTCCTGGACGGGGCGGTGCGCCGGTGGGAGGCGACGGACGACGGCGCCGTCGCGACCGTGGACCGCGAGTACACCCCCGCACTCTACGTAGCCGCGCCCGCCGCACAGCTGGACGCCCTCGAACTCCGCCTGCGGCGCGACCCGAAGGTCGTCGGGACGACGGTCGAGGAGCGCTACACCTCGCTGCACGCGGCAAAGCGCGACGAGCGGACGCCGGTGCTCCGGGTCGCCGTCGAGCGCGTCGACGAGGTGGCGGCCGTCGCCCGCGAGGTCCGCACGCTCTACGAGCGGGACGTCCACCCGCCGGGGACGTTCCGGCTGTTCGACGTGGACCTCGAACCCGGCTTCCGCTACTGCCTGGACACCGGGGCCGACCCGCGGCCGGCCCGGCCGCTCTCGACCCTTCGCCTCGACCTCGACGAGCGGAGCCTCTACACCGGCGACCTGGCGGCGCTACGTGTCGGGGGCGAACGTGTCCGGGGTGCGACCGACGCCGAGCGCCTCCGCGCGCTCGGCCGGCGGCTCGACGCCGCCGACCCCGACGTGCTGGTCGTGAGCCACGGCGACCTCGTGCCCCTGCTCGCCGAACGCGCGGCCGACCGCGACCTCGAGTTCGCCCTGGGGCGCCGGCCGGGCTGGACGACGCTGGCCGGCCGCTCGACCTACCACAGCTACGGCACCGTCGTCCACTCGCCGGCCCGCTACGACGTGCCGGGCCGGGTCGTCGTGGACCGCTCGAACAGCTTCCTCTACGGGAAGACCGGGCTGGCCGGGCTCCTCGAGCTGGTCGGGCACGCGGGCAAGCCGCTCCAGGAGATCGGCTGGGCGAGCATCGGCACCGTGCTCACCGCCATCGAGAGCCGCGCGGCCCGCGAGCGCGACGTGCTCGTCCCCTGGAACAAGTGGGAGCCCGAGTCGTTCAAGTCGGTCCGCGCGCTCCACGCGGCCGACCGGGGCGGCTTCACCTTCTCGCCCGACGTCGGCGTCCACGAGAACGTCGCGGAGGTCGACTTCTCCTCGCTCTACCCGAACGTCATCTGCCGCCACAACGTCAGCCCGGAGACCGTCGACTGCGCCTGCCACGCCGACCGGGCGGACGTGCCGGGCATCGGCTACGCCGTCTGCGACGAGCGGGGCTTCCTGCCCGCGGTGCTCCAGCCGCTCGTATCGGCCCGCGAGGAGCTGAACGCAGACCTCCAGGCGACCGACGACCCCGAGGTGGCGGCCACGCTCGACGCGCGCGCGGACGCCCTGAAGTGGGTGCTGGTCGCCTGCTTCGGCTACCAGGGCTACCGGAACGCCAAGTTCGGGCGCATCGAGTGCCACGAGGCCATCAACGCGTACGCACGCGAGGTGCTGCTCACCGCGAAGGAGACCTTCGAGGCGGCCGGCTGGCGGGTCGTCCACGGCATCGTCGACAGCCTCTGGCTGGCCCCGCGGGCGGCCGACCCCGAGCCGGTGGCCGCCGTCTGCGAGCGCGTCTCCGAGGCGGTGGCCATCCCGCTGGAGTTCGAGCGCCGCTACGACTGGCTGGCGCTCGTCCCCCGGCGCTCGGCCCCCGGCGGCGCGCTCACCCGCTACTTCGGCTGCGCCGACGGCGCGTTCAAGGTCCGTGGCATCGAGTGCCGCCAGCGGGGGACGACCGCGTTCGTGGCCGCCGCCCAGCGCGCGATGCTCGACGCGCTCGCCGACGACCGCCGCCCGGCCGCGGCCTGCAAGGTCGCCCGCGAGCGCCTGGCCGCGCTCCGCGCGGGCGACGTCGACCCGGCCGACCTAGTCGTCAGGCGCCGCCCCAGGAAGGCCCTCGACGGCTACGACCGCCGCACGCTGACCGCGGCGGTCCTCGCGCGCGCGGAGCTGTTCGACCACCCGACCTTTCCCGGGCGCGACGTGCGCTTCGTCGTCGCCGACGACCGTGCGGCCCGCCAGGTCGAGCGCGTCCGGGTGGCGTTCGAGTCGCCGGACCGCTACGACGCAGACTGGTACGCAGACCGTCTCATCCGGGCGACCGAGAGCGTCGTCTCGCCGTTCGGCTGGGACGAGGCCCGCGTCCGCGCCTTCCTCGACGGGAGCCGGAACGCGCGGCTCTCCCGGTTCGGGTGAGGAGTGCTGGCCTCGACGCCGCCGGACGTCCCGAACGCCGAATCGGACCGACGGCGGGCCGGTCGAGGCTCGCGGAGCGGGCCGAATACGGGGGTGAGCGAAGCCGAAAGTCTCATTTCGATAGTTGTGCAACTGTCGAACTATGTCCGAAGCGACCGAGCGACTCAGGCACCTGGTCGAACACGAGTCGGCGCGCGCCGGCAGGTCGAGCGGGACCGAATCGCGGGCCGGCGGAGCCGGCTGCGAGGCGAGCCTGGCTGACCGACTCGCCACCCTGGACGACCTGGAGGAGCGGGCGCGGGACGAGCGCGCCGCCGAGGACCTGCCGGTCCTCGACGCGCTCGCGGACGCGACGCGCTACCGGCTCGTCCGCCTGCTCGCCGCTGCCGACGGGGAGCTCTGTACCTGCGAGTTCGCGCCGCTGATGGCCGTGAGCGAGAGCGCCGTGAGCCACGCGCTCTCGACCCTCGTCGACGCGGGGCTCGTCGCGCGGCGCAAGGACGGCCGGTGGCGCTACTACCGGGTCACCGAGCGGGCGAGTGCGCTGCTCTCCGCGCTGGACGTGGCGCACGATGCACCCGGGACCGGGCGAGCGGACAGCGCCCGCGAGACCGCGACCAGCGAGGACGGCGGATGAGCGACGGCGGGGACCGCCCGACCGTCGCCTTCGTCTGCGTGCAGAACGCCGGGCGGAGCCAGATGGCCACCGCCCTCGCCGAGCGCGAGGAGCGCGGGCTGGACGTCGAGGTCCTCACGGGCGGCCCCGCCCCGGAGCGCACGTCCACGAGGAGGTCCAGGACGCGACGGTCGAGGTCGGTCTCGACCTCGGGGACCACACTCCCCGCGAGATAACGTTCGCCGAGACACAGCGAGCCGACTACGTCGTCACGATGGGCTGTGCCGCCGAGGACGTCTGTCCAGCGGGCTGGGCGGGCGAGAGCCGCGACTGGAACCTCGACGACCCGGACGGGAAGCCCCCCGAGGCGGTCCGGGCCATCCGCGACGAGGTCGAATCGCGGGTCGCGGCCCTCTTCGACGAGCTGGAGGAGCGGTAGGTGGCCGTCTCGGACCTCTGGGCGCTCGAACTCGTGCTAGCGGCGTTCGCGGGCGGCGCGGCCGCGGCGGTCCCGCTCGGCCTCGCACTGGCGGTCGGGCCGGGTTCGGCCTGTTCGGCGCGCTCGCCGGCGAACTCGCCCAGCGCGCGCTCTACGCGCACGCCGACACCCACCTCGACCCGCCGGCCGCCAGCATCGTCGTGACGACGCTCGGCATCGCCACGCTCGCCGCGCTCGGCGTGCTCCCCGGGTCGGCGTGGGTGCCACTCCCGTGACCGGTTGCCACCGACGCGCTCTCACGATGGCCGCCACACCCACGCGTCCAGGGGGGACGCTATATCTGACCCAGAATCTATATATCGGTCTAAACGACGGGCGTCGGACGGGTTCTACGACGCGTGTCGGTCGGTCAGTCGGCGAAAAGGCTTATGTCACCGTAGGTGAGCGAGCCGGGACGGGATACAGACTCGACGGTGCTCGCGACCACCGAAAACAGTAGGAAGGGTGGCGTTTCGACCGTCCTCACAGGTCGCTCCGCTCCATTCGTCATTCGTTCGCATAGGCACCACTATATAGTTCTCATAGTAGAGTATTTATTAAAACCGGTGTCTCTCAACACCTGATGGCACGCGAACCCGAGCGGTCGACCGCGACGCGTCGGAACTTCATGATCGTGTCCGGTGCGGCGGGCGTGACGATGCTGGCCGGCTGTACGAGCGGGTCGGGCAACAACACCAACAACAGCGGCGACGGGGCCGCCTCGAACGGCGGGTCGGTGTCGACGCTCTCCGGGGCGGGCTCGTCGTTCGTGAACCCGCTCATGCAGAAGTGGGGGACCGAGTACAACAAGAAGGCGGGCGTCGAGGTCAACTACCGGTCGATCGGCTCCGGAGGCGGCGTCAGCAACCTGATGGACAAGACGGTCGCCTTCGCGGGCTCAGACGCGCCGCTCCAGAAAGCGCAGTACCAGCAGGTCCAGTCCGACGGCGGCGCGGTCCACGTCCCCGAGAGCCTGGGCGCGATAGCCCCGGTCTTCAACGTGAAGGGCGTCTCCGACCTGAAGATGACCGGCGAGGTCCTCGCCGACATCTTCCTGGGCGACGTCACGAAATGGAACGACTCGGCCATCGCGGACCTCAACCCCGACGCCTCACTGCCGGACGCCGAGATCACGGTCGCCCACCGCGCTGACGCCTCCGGGACGACCTACGGCTTCACGGGCTACCTCTCGCAGGTCAGCGACGCCTGGAAGAGCCAGGTGGGTCAGACGGAGACCCCGGACTGGCCGACCGGCGTCGGCGGCAAGGGCAACGAGGGGGTCTCCTCGGTCATGGTCAAACAGGAGAACGCCGTCGGCTACGTCGAGTTGACCTACGCGAAGCAGAGCGACCTGGACATCTTCAAGCTGAAGAACAGGGCCGGGAAGTTCGTCGAGGCCACCCCCGAGGGCGTCTCCGCCGCGGCCGCCGGGGCCGCCAAGGACCTCCCGAAGGGAGACGCGGACTGGTCGGATGTCTCCATCAGCAACGCGCCCGGCGAGAAGACCTGGCCCATCTCGACGTTCACCTACGTCATCATGTACAAGGACTTCGGGAAGGCCTACGACGACAGCTCGAACGAGCGGATGAAGGCGACTCTGGACTTCGTCCAGTGGGCGATCACCGACGGCCAGCAGTACGCCCCACCACTCCACTACCCCGAGCTTCCCGACTCGGCGGCCTCGCTCGACAAACAGACGCTGCAAAACATGACCTTTAACGGTGACCCGGTGCTTTAGGACGAACCGTATCAATGTCAGGGACAACGGAATCGACGTCGAACCGGGGGCTCGTCGCTAACTCGCGGCGGACCCGGCTCTGGAGCCGCGCGTTCCGGGGCCTGACGGCGCTCGCTGGCCTCGTGATACTCGGCATCATGGTGGTCATCCTGGCCGCGCTATTCGTCCGCGCGATGCCCGCCATCGAGGCGTTCGGGGCGAACTTCCTCTGGACGACGAAGTGGAACTCGGGCGGGCAGTTCGGTGCCGCGCCGTTCATCGCCGGGACGCTGCTCTCGAGCGCGATGGCCCTGCTTCTCAGCGTCCCCGTCAGCATCGGGATCGCCATCCTGCTCACCCAGTACGCCGACGGGGCGATCCGGGAGGTCCTCGTCTTCGCCGTCGAACTCGTCGCCGGCATCCCATCGGTCATCTACGGGCTCTGGGGGCTGCTCTTCTTCTCGCCGATCGTCGATACGTACGTCGTTCCGGCCATCAACGCCAGCCCGCTCGGCGCACTGCCAATCTTCGGCGAGCAGGCCTACAGCTACAACATCCTGCTCGCCTCGCTCGTGCTCGCGCTGATGGTCACCCCAATCATCTCCTCGTTCAGTCGCGAGTCGCTCGTCCGCGTCCCCCGGGAGCAGCGCGACGCCGGCATCGCGCTCGGGCTCACCCGGTGGGAGGTCATCACGGGGGTCGTCATCCCGTACGCGCGAGCGGGGATCATCTCGGCCATCATCCTCGGGCTCGGCCGCGCCATCGGGGAGACGATGGCCGTGACGATGCTCATCGGCAACAAGCCCGTGCTGACCTTCGACTTCTTCGAGCCGGGCGCGACGATGAGCTCCTTGCTCGCAAACGAGTTCAACCAGTCGTCGAACGTGCTCCACAACTCGGCGCTCTTCGAGGTCGGGCTCGTCCTCTTCCTTGTCGCCTTCGTCGTGAACAGCATCGCCCGCCTGATCATTCAACGGATCTCTCACGAGGGGAGCCGCTGATGGCGCTCGAATCGACCGGCCGACACCGCTATCGCAAGGTCAAGGCGAACGTGATGGTCGGGCTCACGGTGGTCGCGCTCGTCCTCGCGTTGATACCGCTCGGGGCGGTCCTCTACCTCATCGCCTCGAAGGGCCTGGCGGCGCTCTCCTGGGACTTCCTCACCACGCTCCCGCAGGCGCCGATGGCCGGCGAGGGCGGCGGCGGGGTCCGCAACGCCATCGTCGGGACTGTCTGGGTCGTCGTCATCGCGAGTGGCTTCTCCATCCCCATCGGCGTGCTCGCCGGCATCTACCTCAACGAGTTCGGCGACAATCGCCTCGGCCAGGCCGTGCGGTTCACCACGGAGGTCCTCTCCGGGCTGCCGTCGATCATCGCCGGCGTGGTCGTCTACAGCATCGTGGTCGTGGCGATGGGAGACGTCACCGCGTTCGCGGGCGGGGTCGCGCTGAGCCTCCTGGCCATCCCGTGGATCACCGTCGCGACCCAGGACGCCCTCGACCTCGTTCCACAGGCCAACCGCGACGCCAGCCTGGCCCTCGGCGTCAGCCGCACGGAGACCATCCTCTTCGTCGTACTTCCCTCGGCCTTCGGCGGCGTCATCACGGGAACGATGCTCGCGGTCGCCCGCGTCGCCGGCGAGACGGCCCCGCTCATCTGGACGGTCGGCTTCTCGAAGTTCGCCTTCCACGGCCCCTTCAGCCAGACCGCGACGCTCTCCATTCTCATCTACAACTACGCGACCTCCCCGTACGAGGCCTGGCACCAGGTCGCCTGGGGGGCCGCGGTGTTGCTCGTTGGCCTTATCCTCGTGACCAACGTCGTCGCCAGGACGCTCTGGGCGCTGCGCCGGCGGAAGATGGAGGGACGCGGCTGATGTCCGAGACGACCGCCGAGGAGCAATCGGAAGAGAGAAAACAGCCTCCATCAAAGGCCGATACAGCACCGATGAGCGCCAACGAGACGGTGACGGCCGAGGGGTGGCGGCCCGACCCGGCCGAGGTGAAGGTCTCCGTGCGCGACCTGAGCGTCTACTACAACGGCGACCAGGCGCTGCGGTCCATCGACATGGACATCCCCGAGCAGAGCGTGACCGCCCTCATCGGGCCGTCGGGCTGTGGGAAGTCCACGTTCCTCCGGAGCCTCAACCGGATGAACGACGAGATCGACGCCGCCCGCATCGAGGGTTCGGTCGCCCTCGACGGCCAGGAGATCTACGACGAGGACGTCGACATCGTCGAGCTCCGCCGGCGGGTCGGGATGGTCTTCCAGCAGCCGAACCCCTTCCCGAAGTCCATCGCGGACAACATCCTCTACGCCCCGAGCAAGCACGGAGACGTCAGCACGGGCCTCATCGACCGCCTGCTCGGTCGGGCCAGCCCCCAGGAAGCCGATGCCCTGGTCGAACGCAGCCTCAAGGCCGCCGCGCTCTGGGACGAGGTGAACGACCGCCTCGACGACAGCGCGATGGGTCTCTCGGGCGGCCAGCAACAGCGGCTCTGCATCGCCCGGGCGCTGGCAATCGACCCCGAGGTCATCCTCATGGACGAGCCGGCGAGCGCGCTGGACCCGGTCGCCACCTCGAAGATAGAGGACCTCATCGCCGATCTGGCGGAGGAGTACACCGTCGTCATCGTCACGCACAACATGCAGCAGGCCGCCCGCATCTCGGACCAGACCGCCGTCTTCCTCACCGGCGGCGAGCTGGTGGAGTACGGCGACACCGACCAGATCTTCGAGAACCCGCAGAGCCAGCGCGTCGAGGACTACATCACCGGCAAGTTCGGGTAGCCGTCCGACGAGAGCGGCGGGGGCTTCGACCCAGCCGCGGGGACGAATCCCGGGCTCGAGGAGACCGGTTTCGAGGCCACGTCGCCCTGGAGCCCAGGCAAGTCCTGTCCACCACCGGTAGAAGTAAGCACCGGGCCGCCGACGCTTCCACCCATGACCGAGGCCGACACACCGAGACCCGCGGTGGCGGACCGCGTGGCGTCGCTCCCGCAGACCCAGATTCGGCGGATGTTCGAGCTGGCCGAGCGCCAGGTTGGCGAGGTCGCCAACCTGGCGCTCGGCGAGCCGGACTTCGACTCGCCGCCCCACGTCGTCGAGGCGGCCTGCGAGGCGGCGGCCGCCGGCGAGACCCACTACACGAGCAACTTCGGCATCCCGCCGCTCCGCGAGGCCATCGCCGCCGAGACGGCCCGCGAGCACGGCGTCGACCTCGACCCGGACGGCGAGATCGCCGTCACGACCGGTGCCATCCAGGCGCTGTTCTTCGCGTTCGTGGCCACCGTCGACCCCGGCGAGGAGGTCGTGCTCCCGACGCCGGCCTGGCCGAGCTACTACACGCAGGCCCACCTGGCCGAGGCGACACTGCGGGAGGTCCCGCTCGACCCGGTGGACGGCTTCGACCTCGACGTCGACGCGGTGGCCGGTGCCATCACCGACCGCACCGCCGCCGTCGTGCTGGCCTCGCCGTCGAACCCGACCGGTCGGGTGTACGACCCCGCCGACGTCCGCCGGGTCGTCGAGGCCGCCGCCGAGCACGACGCGTACGTCGTCGCCGACGAGGTGTACGGCCGGCTCACCTTCGAGGGCGAGTTCGAGAGCGTGGCGAGCCTGACCGACTACGACCGCGTGCTGGTGGCGAACTCCATGTCGAAGACCTACGCCATGACGGGCTGGCGCGTGGGCTGGCTCGCGGGGCCGCGCGAGGTAATTGCGACCGCGCCCCAGCTCCACCAGGCGACGAGCACCTGCGCCGCGAGCGTGAGCCAGCACGCTGCACTCGCGGCGCTGACCGGGCCGCAGGAGCCCGTCCGCGAGATGTACGAGGCGTTCGCGGCGCGCCGGGGCTACGTCGCAGAGCGCATCGCGGGCATCCCGGGTCTCGACGCGGAGACGCCGGAGGGCGGCTTCTACTTCTTCCTCGACGTGCGCGCCCTCGACGGGTCGAGCGTCGAGGTGGCCGATCGGCTGCTCCGGGAGTACGGCGTCGTGACCGTCCCGGGGATCGGCTTCGGCGACGCGGGCGAGGGGTTCTTGCGGCTGAGCTTCGCGACGAACCGGTCGGAGCTCGCCGACGCGTTCGACCGCATCGAGGCGATGGCGCGGGCAGAGCTGTAGACGGGAACGGGCTGACGGTTTTCGTGGGGAGTCGGCGCGTGAGAAGGGGTCGTCGTCACGCCGTCTCGGTCGGGACCGCGTCGGCCTCGGGTCGCTCGGCGTCGGCCTTGCGCCGGTTCCGGACGACCAGGACCGCGAACATGACCGCCCCGAGCGCGCGGAAGGAGAGGTCGAAGGCCGTCTGGCCGACGGGAGAGACGCCGACGAGCGAGAGCAGGCCGGTCAGGAGGCCGTAGAAAAGCAGCGGCGCCATGAGGAACAGCGCGGCGAACGCCAGGAGCACCCGGGTCCCCCGGTCGACGTCGGTGTAGAGGTAGCCGATGACGGTGACGCCGAGCGCGACGACGCCGACGAAGACGCCGACGACCGGGATGATGACGTTCGGGACCGAGTAGCCCAAGTCGAGGAGGTCCGCGACCCCGATGACCCGGACCTCCTGGCCGGTGCCGACGCCCCGCAGGAGCAGGATGCCGGGCGTGAGGACGAAGGCGAACGGGACGATGGCCTTGTTCAGCGACAGGGAGAAGGCGGTCACGCCGGTCATGAACTGGTCGGACTTCGCGATTCCCGAGGCGGCGTACGCCGCGACGGCGACCGGCGGCGTGATGTCGGCGATGACGCCGAAGTAGAGGATGAACAGGTGGGCCGCCAGGATGGGGATGCCGAAGCGCTGGATGGCCGGGCCGAGCATCGAGACGAGGATGATGTACGTGACGGTGGTCGGCATCCCCATCCCGAGGATGATGGAGGAGATGGCGGTCACGACCAGCAGGAGCACGATGGAGCCGCCCGCGACGGCCAGGATGAGGGCGGTGAGGTTCGGCCCGAGCCCGGTCGCGCTGATGACGCCGGGGATGATGCCGGCCGCGGCGACGGCGACGACGACCGTGGTGGCGGTGCGCGCGCCGCTGTCCATCGACTTGAGGACGAAGGTGAGCAGGCCGAACGCGCGGTTGTCGGTGAGCGTCGGGCGGTCGAGGAACGCGGCCCCGGTCTCGACGGCGTCGTCGACCTGCTGGTCGTAGTCTAGCAGCGGGGCGTCCATCCGGGGGCGGACCAGCAGGAAGACCGCGCTGACGACGAAGACGATGGTCCCGAGCTGTCCGCCGGCGGCCTCGGCGGCGACGACCGGGGCGAGCCCCGCACCACCACCGCCGAGGGCGTCGAGCAGCCCGACGCCGTGGGTGAGGTAGGCCCAGAGCTCCGCCAGGTAGAGGACGGCGATGGTCCCGAGCAGCGGGACGCGGGACCGGCGGTTGTAGGCCGCGACGAAGGCGATGAGCGCGACGATGGCGACCAGCGTGAACCAGGCCGAGCGGGCCACCGAGAGCCGGGCGCCGAGGAGGTAGTACAGGAGGAGGAAGATGGGCAGGAGGTAGAACCAGCCGCGACCGAGGTGGGCGCGGAACTGGATGAGCTCGTCGGTGCGTAGCCCGCCGATGTTCGCGCGGGCGGCCTCCAGGTGGACCATCACCCAGACGCCGAAGAAGAAGACGATGGCCGGGATGGCGGCCGCCACGATGACGTCGGCGTACGGGGTGAGCGTGTACTCGACGATGAGGAAGGCGGCGGCGCCCATCACGGGCGGGAGGATCTGCCCGCCCGTCGAGGCGGAGGCCTCGACCGCGCCCGCGAACTCGGGGCGGTAGCCGGAGCGCTTCATCAGCGGGATGGTGAACGCGCCGGTCGTCACGGCGTTGGCGATGGAGGAGCCGCTGAAGGTGCCCATGAAGCCGCTGGCGAGGATGGAGGCCTTCGCCGGGCCGCCCTTGCGGGAGCCGGTCGCGGCGTACGCCAGGTCGATGAACCACTGGCCGGCGCCGCTCATCTCCAGGAACGCCCCGAAGAGGATGAAGATGTAGATGAACTGCACGCTCACGGTCACCGGGATGCCGAAGACGCCGTTCTCGGTGTTGTACCAGAGGTTCTGGACGATGACGTCCCAGGAGAGCGGGGGGATGGAGAGCACGCCCACGTAGGGGGCCGTCTGGGGGATGAGGTAGCCGAAGCGGGCGTAGACGATGAACGAGGAGACGATGATCATGAGGTAGATGCCGAGCGCGCGCCGGGTCGCCTCCAGCACGAGCAGGGTGCCGAGTACGCCAAGGAGGAAGGCATACGACACCTGGTCGAGCGGGATGCCGAGCGCGGAGAGGCCGTGGACCAGCGGCGCGACGATCGGATAGACCTCCTGGATCGGTCGGCCCGAGGACATCCCGAAGACGCGCATCCGCCGGATCTCGCCGAACTCCGTGACCATGTAGAGCCCGGCGAGAAGCGCGAACACCATCAGGATGCCGTCGAAGGGCGTCACGCGCCGGCGAAGCGGGTCCACGATGAACCAGCGGACGCCCCGCCTGACGAAAGCGGCGACTCTGGTCACCGGGTTCTCGTCGCCGAATTGCGCCTGGACCCAGGGGACGACCCGCGCCAGCCGCCGGGAGAGGAAACCCCGCCCGGTCGACGGCGGGAACAGGAGGAAGGTGAGCAACAGCCCGAACATGACGTGCAGTGCGTTCGCCTGGAGCAACTGGAGCGAACCGAGGTCGACGCGGCCGACGAACGGCAGGTCCACGGCGAAGATGGTGCTCCGGGCGGCCAGCCACATCTGGAACGCCGAGAACGTGATGGCGACGACGACGGTGACGATAGCCGCCCAGCCCCGCAGCGACCGCTTGTGCTCCAGTTGCTCGATGAGCTTCTGGCGCTCCTCGGCCGAGAGCTCCTCCTCGTCCACCGGTTCGTCGCCGGCCGGCGGGCGGTCGTCGGCGTTCCCGTCGGGGTCATCGACACCGACTGGCCCACCCACCTCGCCCGGCCGGTCGTCGTCCCCGTCCGCAGAGTCCTCCGGCGGATCGGTCGGGTCCTCGCTCATGCTTCGACCGTCGCCGGCTGCTCGGTCGTCGCGTCGGACGTCCGCGATGGGCGAGGTGTCGTGTTCGTCGTCTCCGCTGTCGCGTTCACTGTGACGGTCGCTTCTGTTCCGTTCGCGCTCACGTTCGCCGTCGGCGTGACCGCCCCCGTCCGGGGCGCGACGGAGAGGCGGACGGTGTGGGCGTTCGAGAGCGCGACGAGGTCGTAGGTCCGGTTCCCGACGGTGAGCACGTGGCCGGCGACGCGGCCCGGCTTGACGTAGAGCTCCGTGTAGCTGCCCGGCGGGTCGAAGACGAACGACCCGTTCGCCGTGCGGTTGACGTGGACCTGGGCCGGCAGCCCCGCGCCGTAGGACTCGAACTCCATGCGCGTCATCTCCAGGCTGGTGCCGTTCACGGTGTAGCCGTCGAGGACGCGCGTCTTCTCGACGCTGTGCGTGTAGATCAGCGCGACGAACGTGCCGTTCGAGACGGGGACCGCAAGCAGCGTCTCGCGGGTCGAGGCGTTCTGGACAACCAGCAGATAGCGGGTGGCGTTCGTCGCGTTCCGCGTCCCGGTCCCCGTCCCGTTACCGCTCGTCGTGTTCACGTTCGCCGTATCCGACTGGCTGGTCGTCTTCGTCGTGCCGGTCCGGTCGCTGGTCGCCTGCGCTCGCTGTGTCGACGTGTCCCGTCGGACCGCCGGGACCGCGTGACCGCCGGGTCCGCTCGCCGCGGCCGCGACGGGCCCGGCCGCGAGGAGTGCGAGCGCGACCGTCACCAGGAGTACGTCGCGCAATCGAATGCATCGGCTAAGATGGCTCACTTCGTGTCTTCCCCCGAAACCCGCCGGAAGTAGCGTTCGAGAGACAGTACCTGTTGTTACGGGTTGGGTAGGTTCGCCTCTCAGTTACCTCCCGTCGAGTTCGTGGCGTTCCCGGTCATGTTCCCGCCGGTCTCGTTCCCCGTCGCGTTGCCGGTGACGTTGCCGGTGACGTTGCCGGTGACGTTGCCGGTCGCGTTACCTTCCGTCGGGAGCGGGCCGAAGTACGCCTCCGCCCCGGGGTGCAGCGGGATGGACATCCCGTCGAGGGCCGTGTCCGTGCTGATGAACTCCGACTTGATGGTCAGCTCGTCGGTGTGGTCGAAGATGGCCGCCGAGATCTGCTCGACGGTGTCCGCGGACTCCTCGGCGCGCGTGGCGATCATCGCCTGGACGGCGATGGTCTCGACGTCCTGGTCGACGCCGTTGTACGTGCCGGCCGGGATGGTGTCGTCGGCGAAGAAGGAGAACTCCTCTTCGAGCTGCGTCCGGGAGTCCCCGGAGATCGGGACGATGCTGATGTCGTTGGTCGTCGCCAGCTCCGAGATGGCGCCCACGGGCCAGCCGCCGACGACGAACGCCGCGTCGATGTCGCCGTTGCGCAGCTGGTCGCTGGCCTGCGAGAAGCCGGCGTTCTGCTCGGTGAAATCCGTCACGCCGACGGCGTCGAGGATCTGGAGGGCGTTCACCTGGGTCCCCGACCCGAGGTCGCCGGTGTTGATGGTCGCACCCTGGAGGTCCGAGAGCGACGAGAGGTTGCTGCTCGCCAGGGTGACGACCTGGATGGTCTCCGGGTAGAGGGTCGCCACGCCCCGGAGGTTCTCGACCGGGTTGCCCTGGAACTCCTCTATGCCGGTCCCGTTGTACGCGAAGGACGCGATGTCGTTCTGGATGAGCGCGAAGTCGGCGGTGCCGTTGGCGAGGCTGCCGACGTTCTCGACGCTCGCGCCCGTCGACTGCACCTGGAGCGTGAAGTTGGTGTACTCCTCGACGATGGTCTTGAACTCGTTGGAGAGCGGGAAGTACGTCCCCCCGGTCCCGCCCGCGTGCCACGAGAGCCGTTGGCCCTGCGCGCCCGCGGTGCCCGCAAAGCCCGTGAGTCCCGCGACGCCCGCGATGCCTGTCGCCTTGAGTATCGTCCGCCGGTCGAATGTCTCTGTCTCGTCCATTGGTCTCCCCCTCACCGTTATGGAGCCGCGGAGAGGGAATATACGGCTAGCACCGTTTCGTCCACGGGTTCTGAGACTACCGGGTCACCCCCAGCGAGAAACGCGACGTTTGACGGTGCGACCGCGCTCCGCGGCTGAAACGGAGCCGTCGTGGCCGTCCCCCGTTCGGCGGTGTCTCGGTATCCGAAACGGACCGTTACTCGACCGGCGGCCGGGGAACGTGAGGCGGCCGACCCGGGTCAGTTCGACCCGGACGACGGCGATGCGCGCCGCGTGGCCCGAAATCCGGTGAAACAGTCGATGGTGGCGGGGTACGACGGGATTACCGGTCGCGCCACCGGCTACCAGGGTGGCGATCGCTCGAAGCGCGGCCGGCTCCCGGTAGCTCTGGAGCGAGCGATGCGCGGGAAGTTTATGCCAGTGGTCCGTGACCCCCCACACGGATGTACACGGCCCTCCAGCTATCCCCGCTCCAGGACCTCGCCGGCTGGTTCGTCCTGCTTTTCGTCCCGCTGGCCAGTCTGTTCGTCGCCCGTGCGGTCTACCGCGACGCGTCAGCCCACGGGAGCGAATGGGCGTGGCAGTGGGCGGTCCTCACGGCGCTGGGACTCCTCGCCGTCGTCCCCGGCGTCCTGGTGCTCGGCGTCTACTGGCTCGTCCGTGGCCCGACCACGGCGGCCGGCGTGTGAGGGGGGAGCCCGTCTACGGGACGGGTTCGCCTCCGACCACCGGGGACGGGACGGACGCTCGATCGGTGAATCGTAAATGACGGGAGCGGGCTTACAGCGGATTACATAGACTTACAAACACTTACAACCGGTCAGCGACCGCCGAACGGCGCGGAGACCGGTCGCTCGCGGCGCAAAAACGGTCGAGTAGTCCCGCCCGGATTCGAACCGGGGTCAATGGCTCCAAAGGCCATTATGATTGGCCGCTACACCACGGGACTGCGCTCGTGTCCTCGCACAGCCCGGTGAGGCTCGCAATCCCTACGGGATTGCTCACCACCACGGGACTGCGTTCACTGCGTTCACTCGTCCCGTGTACCTCGGAATCGCTTCGCGTTTCCTCACCACCACGGGACTCCCTCACTTCGTTCGGTCGCCCCGTGAGCCTCGCCTCACTCCGTTCGGCGAGACACCACGGGACTGCGCTCGTGTCCTCACACAGCCTAGTGAGGCTCGCCTCACTCCGTTCGGCGAGACACCACGGGACTCCGACTGTCCGTCTGCCCCCGAGACGCCGTATGTGTTTCGCCGAAAGTGCGGACTCCCGAACCGACGTCACGCGGGGCCTACCGGTGGGTAGCGGGGTCGGACACTTCAGTATCGCGGTTGCCCGCGAGGGGTCAGCACGCGGCGGGCCGGTGGTCCCCGACGGCTCGCCCGCGTCTCACTGGATCTCGTACTCCGCGACGGTATCGTGACTGCAGTAGGGGCATCGTTCGCTCTTCGGCTTCAAGGTCGCACCGCAGTTGCGACACTCGTAGACGACGACCGGCTCCGCACTGCGAATCCACGAACCGACCGTGCCGAGTAGGCCCTTCGTTCCCATCCTTCGGACGGCTTTCGAACTACGGGGGTTTAGTTAGTGACCCGTTAATTCCGGTCAGCAAACGGGCCTGTCGTCGCCGGACCCACAGAGTCGCGGTCAGTCGAGTTCGGGGAGTTCGGCCTCGAGCAGCGCGCAGGCGTCCGTTTCCGGGTGGAAGCAGTCCGGACACTGGGGCTCGCGGTCGATGATCATGTCCAGGCGCTCGGCGACGGTGTCGTCGATGACCGGCTCCAGCTGGCGGGCCTCGGCCCGGAACTCCTCGACCTCGAGGACGTTCGCCAGGAATCGCTCCAGGATGCAGTAGGTCTGGAGCGCGTCGCGGGCGCGCTTCTCGCCGTCGGGCGTGAGCGTCGCGCCCTTGTACTTCTCGTGTTCGACCAGGCCGCGCTCCTGGAGCTTGCCGATCATCTCGTTGGCGCTCGCCGGGCTGACGCCCAGGCGCTCGGCCAGCGCGCCCGTCGAGGCCGGCCCGTCGGCGATGCCCTGGACGAGGTAGATCGCCTTGAGGTACTGGTCGGCGGTGTTCATCGGCACCTCCCGGTCATGCCCGGTCCCCCATCAGCCGCGCGACCGCCTCGACGCCGCGGGCCTCGGCCTCGCGGATCTCCGCGAGCGTGGTCATCAGCTGCTCGCGGTCCACGCCGAAGGTCGCCTCGCTCTCCTCGATGGCGGTCAGCAGGTCGTCGTAGAACTTGTAGGCGGTCTCCTCGCCGTTGAGCTGGTCGTAGAGTACGCCGTCGAAGTCGGTCGGGTGGTTCCGCGCGTACTGCTCGGAGACCAGCGCCTCGACCTCCTCGAAGGGCACGCTCTCGGCGTCGAGGTCGTCGATTAGCGCCTCCAGCCGTCGGCGGTGCTCGGCCGACTCCTCGCGTGCCTCCGCCAGCAGCCCCTCGATGGCCGCGTCGCGTTCGACCTCGGGGAGCGTCTGGTAGTGCTGGTAGGCCCGCGCCTCGACGACCTCCTCCAGCACGATGCCGATCTGGAGCAGCCGGGCGAGCTGGTCGTCCGAATCGACGCGCGCGGCGACGCTCACGGCGACGCCTCCGGGTTCCCGCGCGGTGCGACTCGCATACCCTCTTTCGGGTCGTACCGGACTTAAACCGTTCCCTCCGCGCCCCGCGGACGAGGGGCTACGTCGACGCCCCGTCCAGCGCACGGCCGACGAAGAACGCGGGCACGCCCAGGAGCACCGCGCCGGCGACGGCCTCGCCGAGCAACCGCAGGCCGAACGGACCGTCGAGATGCAGGACGAGCGCCACGAGCACCGGGAGCGCGGCGAGGGATAGCGGGGCGGCGCGGACGGCGTCGCGATAGCCGAGCGCGAAGAAGAGCGCCGTCGGCACGGCGAGCCAGAGCGCGAACACCGGCGCGCCGGGAACCGCCCCCTCGCCGAGTTTGGCGGCGATGGCGGCGACGAGCAGCACGCTGCCGGCGAGGGCCGCGACGGCGACCGTTCGCCCGCGGTCGGACCGGGGTCGGTCACGCACGGCTCGGTCGAGTACCAGCCCGACCCCGGCGAGCAGGAGCGCGGGCACGAACGCCACCGCGAGGGCGTCGAGAACGAGCGGTGGACCGGCCGCGAGCGCGACGGCGAGCCAGCCCCGGACGCCGGGGAACGGCGCGTCTCCGGGTGCGAACGCGACGTAGGTGTACTCCACGGGCGGCGCGTACTCGCCGACGCCCCGCGTCCCGCTCCAGGTGACGGCGGTGGCGTTCTGGACGATCGATTCTCCGTCGATCCGGTTCGCGATCCGATAGCCCGCCGGCGCGCGGAGGACCACCTCGTCGGCGCCGCCGTAGAGCGCGGCGCGGTTGGCGCGACCGCTGAACGTCTCGGTGAGCAGCACGCCGACGGTCGGTCGGGCCAGTCGGGGTACCCGGTAGGTGACGACGAGTGTTCGCCCGCGGACGGTGCTGCGGAGGGCCACGACGCGGTCGACGACGGCCCGGCTGCGAGCGTCCGCGACGACTGCGTGCCTGAGCGTGTCGTTCGCACGGAGGGCCCGGGCGGCGTCGGCGTCGACGGCCACCCGGGCGGTCCACCGCGAGGAACCGTTCCCGAAGGCGCGAATCGAGAGGTGGCTCGGCCCGGGCGAGAGCGAGAGGCCGTGGTCGGCTCCCGACCGGGCCAGCTGGTCGGTGCAGACGGCACAGAGGGGCTTCGGCGGCGGTCGCGCGACGGTGGGCCCGGCGGCGACCAGGACCACGAGGACGAGCGAGAGGGCGGCGAGGCCGACGAGCGCGTCACTGGAGGGCATCGGTCCGAACCGACTGGCCGGACCACCGTAAACGTTGTCGGGCCGTGGAGAGTGTGGCGTCGCGCGCCGAATCGGCGAGCGGGCGCGGGTCGCCCGGCGACCGGAGTCTGGGAGAAGTCGAGTTCCGTCGGAGCTAGTCGAACGCGATGGTCGCCTACCGCAGGCGCTCGCTGATGCGCGCTTCGAGGTCCTCGCGGAACTCGGCGACCGCTATCTCCGCTAACACCGGCACGAAGAAGCCCTCGACGAGCATGTTCTTCGCGCGTCGGTCGTCCACGCCGCGCGTGGTCATGTAGAAGAGGTCCTCGCGGTCGATCTGGCCGACCGTCGCGGAGTGGCTGGCCTCGGTGTCGTGGTTGTTGATGATGAGCTTCGGCGAGGCGTCGGCCTCCGACTCGTCGGAGAGCATCAGCGTGTTCTCGCGCTGGTAGGAGTTGGTGTCCCACGCGTCCTTGCCGACGTCCTGGGTCCCCTCGTAGACCGACCGGGCGCGGTCGTCGATGACGCCGCGGGTCACGAGGTCCGCGACGGTGTGCTCGGCGCGGTGCCAGACCCGGCTGTCGAGGTCGAAGTGCTGGTCGTCGTGGCCGAAGAAGGCCCCGACGATCTTCGTCTCGGAGCCGTCGCCGGTCAGCTCGGTGCCGACGGTCGTCTTGGTCAGCCGGGAGCCGAGGTTCCCCTCGATCCACGAGACGTTGGCGAACGCGGCGGCTGCCGCGCGCTTGAGCGTGTAGTTGTACGTCTCCTCGTCGAAGTCCTGCAGCGCGCCGTACTGGACGTGGCTGTTCTCGCCGGCGACGACCTCGACGATGCCGCTGTAGTAGCGGTGGTCGACGTCCTCGTTCGCGCCCTCGACCGACCCGCTGTCCTGGCGCTCCAGGATGGTCACCGAGGACGACTCCTCGGTCACGACCAGCGTGTAGTTAAAGAGCGACCGGGAGCGCATGGTCGTCCGGATGGTCACGTCCTCGGCGGCGACGCCGGCCGGCACGTAGACGACGGTCCCCGTCGTGAACAGCGCGGTCGAGAGGGCCACGAGCCGGTTGTCCATGGGGGGGACCACGGAGCCGAAGGCCTCCTCGACGAGGTCGCCGTACTCGTCGAGCGCCTCGTGGAAGGGGAGCACCGACACGTCGTCGGGGCCGACCTGGTCTTTCTCCTCTGCCTGCGTGAGCGGGTCGACCAGCGCCTCGTAGTCCAGCCCCTCGAGGTTCGTCCACTGCCGCCCCGGCGTCCGGATGACGCTCGGGTACTCGAGGTCGTCCAGGGCGGAAAGCGCGTCGAGTCGCGTCTCCAGGAGCCACTCGGGTTCGTCGTACTCCGCGGAGATCCGTCTGACCGTCTCCTCGGAGATGCTCGCGTGTAGCTGCGTGCTCATGTTATCCCAGACTGCCCTCCATCTCCAGTTCGATGAGACGGTTCAGCTCGACTGCGTACTCGATCGGCAGCTCCTCCGTGATGGGCTCGATGAAGCCCGCGACGATCATCTGCTTGGCGTCGTCGTCGTCCAGCCCGCGCGACTGGAGGTAGAAGACGTCCTCGTCGCCGATCTTGCCGACGGTCGCCTCGTGGGCGACGTCCACCCTGGACTCCTCGATCTCCATGTACGGCATGGTGTCGGAGGTGGACTCGTTGTCGAACATCAGCGCGTCGCACTCGACCGACGTCGAGGAGTCGACCGCGCCGTCGGCGATGTGGACCAGGCCACGGTAGTTGGTCCGCCCGCCGTCCTTCGAGATGGACTTCGACTCGATGGTCGACTTGGTGTTCGGTGCGTTGTGATAGACCTTCGCGCCGGTGTCGATGTTCTGGCCTTTGCCGGCGAACGCGATGGTGATGTGGTTGTCCGTCGCGCCCCGCCCCTTGAGGATAGAGCAGGGGTAGAGCATCGTCGCCTTCGAGCCCATCGAGCCGGAGACCCACTCCATGGTGCCGCCGGCCTCGACGATGGCGCGCTTGGTGTTGAGGTTGTACGTGTTCTTCGACCAGTTCTGCACCGTCGAGTACTGGACGTGGGCGTCCTCGCCGACGAACACCTCGACGCCCCCGGAGTGGAGGTTGTGCCGGCCGTACTTCGGCGCGGAGCAGCCCTCGATGTAGTGGACCTCCGAGCCCTCCTCGGCGATGATGAGCGTGTGCTCGAACTGGCCCATCCCCTCGGAGTTCATCCGGAAGTAGGCCTGGATGGGCATCTGGACGGTCACGCCCTCGGGGACGTAGACGAACGACCCGCCGGACCAGACCGCGCCGTGGAGCGCCGCGAACTTGTTGTCGCTCGGGGGTACACACTTCGTCATGAAGTACTCCTCGACGATGTCGGGGTGCTCCCGGACGGCCTTGTCCATGTCCATGAAGATGACGCCCTTCTTCTCCCACTGCTCCTGCATGTTCTGGTAGACGATCTCCGACTCGTACTGGGCGCCGACGCCGGAGAGCGCGTTCCGCTCGGCCTCCGGGATGCCGAGCTTATCGAAGGTGTCCCGGATCTCCTCGGGGAGGTCCTCCCAGGACTCCTCGCCGCCCCGCGTGTCGATGTCCGGGCGGATGTAGGGGACGATCTCCTCGACGTCGAGCTCCGAGAGGTCGGGCTGGCCCGGCCAGTCGGTCGGCATGGGCATCTTCTGGTACTGCTTGAGCGCGCGGAGCCGGCGCTCCAGCATCCACTCGGGCTCGTCTTTGTCCTCGCTGATGAGGCGGATGGTCGCCTCGGTGAGCCCCTTCTCCGCGGTGAACGCCGCCTTCTGCTCTTTCTTGAACTCGAATCGGGCTTCCGTGTCGGTGTCTTTGAGGTCTTCTGAACTCATGGTGTGTTAGGCCGTCTCGTAGACCTGGTCGCGGACCCAGTCGTAGCCCTCGTCCTCGAGCTTCTCCGCCAGCTCGGGCCCGCCGCTCATGGCGATCTCGCCGTCGAGCATGACGTGGACGTGCTCGGGCCGGACGTAATCGAGGATGCGCTGGTAGTGGGTGATCTGCAGGATGCCGGTGCCCTGCTCGTCGCGGAGGGCGTTGATGCCCTTCGAGACGTCCTGCAGGCGGTCGATGTCCAGCCCGGAGTCGATCTCGTCGAGCACCGCGATGGACGGTTCGAGGATGGCCGCCTGGAGCACCTCGTTCTGTTTCTTCTCGCCGCCGGAGAAGCCGGCGTTGAGGTAGCGCTGGGCGAACTTCGCGTCCATGTCCAGCAGTTCCATCTTCGCCTGGAGGAGCTGCTGGAACTCGTTTACGCTCACCTCGCCCTCGTCGTAGTTGCCCTCCATCGGGCTGGTGTCGTAGCCGACGTCCTCCTCCTCGTCGACGTCTGTCTCCTCCTCGTCCGCGAAGAGGTCCTCGCGCTCCTCGATCTTGGCGTTGAGCGCCGTGCGCAGGAAGTTCGTCAGCGTCACGCCCTCGATCTCGGCGGGGTACTGGAACCCGAGGTAGATGCCGAGCGCGGCGCGCTCGTTCGGCTCCAGCTCCAGGAGGTTCCAGGTGCGTTTCTCCTCGGGGATCTCGAAGTCCTCGCCGAAGTCCCCCTCCTCGAGGTGGAGCAGGACCTCGCCGTCGGTGACCTCGTAGGCCGGGTGGCCGGCGACGATCTTCGCAGTCGTGGACTTCCCGCTGCCGTTCGGCCCCATGAGGGCGTGTATCTCGCCCGACGAAACCTCCAGGTCGACGCCGTTAAGGATCTGTTCGTCCTCCTCGGCGACGCGCGCGTGCAGGTTACGGAGTTCTAACGTTGCCATTGATTAGGTCATCCTAAACCAGGGGAGTCCCGGGCATAATAGTTTCGCATTCAGTTGTATTCGCTTTTCTCGCAACCAAAAATGGTTTCGCGAAACCGAAAATCCTCCCGGTTGGACGACAACTCAGACGAAGTTGCCGAGGCCTGTCTGCTCCTGCCCGCTCTTTACCTCCTGCCAGGAGATGCCGAGCGCCGAGAGCACCCGCTCGATGGGGCCCTTGAGCGTCTTCGCGAGCATCTTCTCCCAGTCTACCTCGAAGGCGTCCGGGATCTCGTCGGGGTACTCGTAGCAGATGACGTCCGGGTCGCGCTTGAACTCCGCGTAGAGCAGGTCGGTCTGCGGGTCGAACCCCTCCCGCTCTTTCTCCCGGAAGAACTCGGGGTGGACCTTCCGCAGGTAGAGGCGCTTGGGCTTCGAGCCGCGCTGGAAGTTGGTCCCGAGCAGCAGGTTGGCGTACTTCGCGCCCCGGACGTGGGCCGTGTCGGTGTCGTAGTTGTTCAGGCGCTTGCCGATGCCGCCCGGGATGGCGACCTGGTCGTACTCGAGGGTCCCCTCTCGGAACTTCTCGATGACGCCGTGGACGTACTCGGTCACCTCGTCTAAGTCCTCGCCGTGGACGATCATCTCGATGACCCGATGCTGGACCTCCTTGGTGATCGGTGCGATGTCCGAGCGCTTGTACTCGAAGCCGGTGATGTCGATGTCGTCTACGTCCTTGCCCTCCTTCCAGACGATGTGACCGGCGTACCGTTTCTTCTTGCCGGCCTGGAAGAAGCGGCGGTAGAGCTTCTCGAACTCGATCTGGAAGCGGTGGTGATGAGCGCTCAGCGTCTCGAGGGCGAACTCGTCGTAGGAGTCGTTGATGTGGGCTTCGATGTCGAAGGCGGCCTCGATGGCCTCCGCATTCGAGAGCGAAGGACCGAGTTCGAGCATGACTGAATCGGTGTTGTGAAGCACGACGCCACCGACGGCATCGACGAAGTTCTCGTTCCCCTCGACGCTCAGGTCGTACACGTGCCCGTCGTGTTCGACGTCGACCAGCACCGGGTCACGACCCGGACGATAGGAATCACACGTCCGAATCGTGTACGAGTCCTTGCTGTTCCGGTACTTGAGCGAGTGCTTCTGACCGCGCTGGGTGAGCAACATCGAGAGTCCGGCGGCGAGTTCCCGACTCGTCGTCTCGAAGTCGAAATTTCGCTCCGCGTACTCGTCCGTGTATCGCGGGAACACACGGGAACCATCGCCCTCTACGAGTAACGTTACGAAGAGGTCCTGTTTCGCCTCGGGGAGATGGAAGACGAACGACGGGATGCGTTTTCCACGCGACGTCTGCCCGGCGAACTCGCGGAAGAACACCGCCGCGAGCTCGTTCATCATCTGTAGTTTCAGTGTCGAATCGTCGTACGTGACCGCCGACTCTCCGGCATCGGTGTCGTATTCGACTGTTCGCTCCTCCCGCCGGTCGCTTGCGGTGATACCGGCCGTGGTGTTCTCGAACAGCCGGTGGTAGTCCTTCTGTAGCTGTTTGAGCCACTCGACGTTCGACTGGGCTATGCTCGCACCGAACCTCGACGTGGTCGTCTCGACGGTGGACGAGCTTCCTTCTGGGACGTATGCTCCCAGGAGTCTGACGAGCGCATCTCCATCTTCGCTGTCGACGTCGACGAAGCGTTTGACTTTGACAGTCGAATCTACGTCGCCGTGGTGTTCGTGGCCGAACCAGACGTACTCGTCGTCGGCGTGGACGCGCTTCGTTTTCGTCGTCGCGTTCTCGCTGCCGACACTGCGGCCGTCCTCGTACTCGCGTTCGTACCCCCGAAGCTCCTCGTACACGTCGATTCGCTCCACCGTCTCCACGTCCGGCAGTCCAGGAACGCGGAACGGTTCGTCAACGTCCGTCGGCGCGACCGACCTGAGTCCCCCTTCATCGGGCACGACGTAGGAGTGTTCTCTCGTCGTCGTCGACTCGCCGAACTTGTGCTGGAGTCTGACGACCGGTTTGTCGGACCGGTGTCGGATGGCCTGCGTAATCGGCTTCCACTCGGGTTCGCCCTGGTCGTTGACCGAAAGGGCCTCCCAGCCATCGAGTGTCCGCCGGGTCTTGCCAGGAGTAGCACTGGCGACGACGTCGCCATCGGCTGCAATGAGCACCTCTGACTCGGCAGTTCCGCGGGCGAACAGCCGTTCTATGGGAAGTATCCGAACAGTCCCACTGGGGTCTCGAACGACGACGGGACGATCCCCGGTGACGCTGTCCCCATACGCGACCTCGTAGCCGAGGTCGTTCGCGGCCGACTCGGTGTGCCTGATGACCTCCCGACCGGTCGAGGTGACGGCCGCACCCATCTCCTTGTCGTACAGCCGGAAGCGGTCCCAGCCCAGGACCCCGTAAAGGGACTGGCCGACGAACTGGAACGTGCCGTTTCGCCCGGCCAGGAGGGTGTGGTTGTCCGCGACGGTGACACAGTAGACGCCCTCGGTGGCGGAACTTCGCGACCCGCTCCGGTGCATCCGGAGGGTGTTCTTTGCACCCTCCGTGCAGTAGATGCGCCATGACCCGCTGTCACGAGCGTAGCTCGCGGTCAGCCCGAGATGGGTACAGAGCCGGAGAACGTCGTCTCGGAGCCGGTCGGAGGACGTCGTGTAGCGCCAGCTGTTCGGCTGGCGGTCCCCGTCGCCGGCGATGAGCGTGTCCAGGAACTGACGCTTCTGGCGCTCCGAGCAGTCGAAGACGAGCGCTGGAATCCGCTTTCCGAAGCTGTCGCCACCGCACAGCCGCCCCAGGAGGTCGCCGAGCAGCTTCGAGGTGAACTGGTAGGAGCGGTCGTCTGCGTAGTAGTCCAGTCCGAGGCGGTCGAGCAGCTTCCCGATGGCCGCGTGGTCGTCACGACCCCCGTCGGTGAGCACGGGCGCGTTCTGGGCGATCTTGACGGTGGTCGAACTCCCCCGGAACTGCTCGCCGAACTGCTTTTCCGCGGAGGTGTAGACGTTCCCCTCCGTGACGTACCAGGCGAGCAACTCGAGGAAGTCGTCGCCGTCGTACGTCCGGGAGATCCACTTCCGGCCCCCCTCGCGGTGGATGAGACTCGTCTCGCAGACGGACTCGATGTACTCGCGGTGGGCCTCGAACTCCGAGGCGGTGAACACGTAGCCGGTCTGCCCGAGGTCCGCCTTCGGGACCCGACGCGGCGTCCAGCCGAGCTCGGCGGTGAACGTGCGGCCGTGGACCGTCGGACGGACCCACACCTCGTACTCCCCCTCGACCAGGTCGGTGAGGTCGACCCGTTCGATTGCGTCGCCGTGGTCCATCGTCCAGTCGTGGGGTAGCTCGTAGTTCGTCGCGCGGTCGAGTTCCCCGGCCTCGACGAAGGAGTAGCCCTCCTCGGTGATACCGTTGGTCTCGTTTTTCCTGACGAGCATCCGGTGGTTCGGCGTCACCCGGAAGTCGATCTTGCTCGTCTGCACGTCGACCAGCTCGCCCCGGTAGTCGGGATAGGCCTGGGTCTCGACCACCGGCTTGACCTCCAGTCGCGGGCTGTCGGGGTCGAGCGAGTACACCTCGTCACCCACCGCGAGGTCCCGGATGTTCCGGACGCCCTCGGGGGTCAGCACGTCCGTGTCGGGGGTGAAGCAGTTCATGATGACCTTCACCGCCGCCTGCTGGCGGTCGTAACGCTCGTAGGCCTCGCTCCCGGGGTCGTTCTCGTTCCGAGCGGCCTTCTTCTCCTCGCGCTCGGAAAGCAGCTCGTCGACCATCGCCCGGATGATGCCGTCCGGCTGCTTCTGGAAGTGGGTGCCGTTGGGCGCGGCGTACGTCTCGCCGTCGTAGGCCTCGGGGTCGACCTTGGTCTCCGGCGAGGCGTTGACCGTCACCATGCACATCGGGTACAGCGATTTCAGGTCCAGGACGGTGACGTTCTCCCGGACCCCGGTGATGGGGTCGAAGACGGCCCCACCCTCGTACTCCTCGGCCTCCTGTTGGCCCTTCGAGGGGAGCGCGAACTTGCCGTGGACCTTGTGGAGGACGTACATGTCGACCGCGTCGCCGGGCGTCGTCGCGTCCTCCAGCTTGCAGCCGACGAACGAGGCGACCTCCTCCCAGAACGGGATTACCTCCTGCTTGCGGTCGATCTCGACGCAGAGCTCCACGTCGCGGAGGTTGTACTCGAGCAGTCGCTCGGGCTCCTCTTCCCAGAGGTCGCCGATGTCGCCCGCGTAGCGTTCCTTGCCGACGCCGAGTTCCGTCTCGGCCACGGCGTCCAGGCGGTACGATTCGAGCTCGGTGAACTGCGTGCGCTTGTAGGCGTACAGCAGGTCGAAGACGACCCGGCCCTTGACGTTCGGCCCGCCCCAGCCGCCGGTCCACACCTCACCGACCCGGGAGAGGCGGTTGAAATCGAGGTCCCGCTCCGTTCGCGGGTCCAGCCGCTCCAGTCGGTCGATGAGGTAGGGCGCGTCGAAGTCCTCGAAGTTCCAGCCGCTCAGGACGTCCGGGTCGGTCTCGTCGACGTAGTCGAGGAACGCCGCGAGCATCGCCTCCTCGGTGTCGAAGGACTCGACCCGGAGCGTGGCGTCGTCGTCGTCCAGGAACTCGTAGTCGGGGAGGTTATCTGGCGGGGGCACCGACCCGGCGGGCGCGTCGAACAGCCAGACGACGTACTCGTTCCGGTAGGAGTCGTGGCTGGTGAGACAGATGATGGGCTCCTCGCCGTCCTCGGGGAACCCCGAGCGGTCGTCGACCTCGATGTCGAAGAAGTTCACCCGGAGGTTGCCGGTCATCTCGACGGGTTCGATCTCCGTGTGGGGGACGTCGATGGCTCCGTCGGCCGCCCGTCGCTCGGGGACCCGGATGCCGCTCAGGATGTCCTTGTCGATGAGCAGCCGGTTGGGGAAGAGGATGTCGGCCTCGTAGTGGTCGAACCGGTCGCGGAGGTTCCCGACGTCGCGCGGCGTCCGACCGAAGACCCGGGTCAGCGCCTCGCCCCGGATGCTCTCGAACGGCTCGCCGTCCTCGTCGTGCTCTGCGGTACCGGTGATGCCGTCCTCGTCGAGGTCCGCCGGGTCGAGGGACGCCGTCGGCGCGTAGAAGTACGGGCGGAAGCCGTGGACCCGAACGTGCTCGACCGCGTCGTCTGCGGTGCGGCCGAAGACGTGTACGATGGGCCGTTCGTCGTCGCCGAACCCGGCGACCGTGTAGTCGACCTGCGTGACGGCCATCCTGAGGAGCCCGTCCGGCTCCGGATACTTCGCCGCCTCCGGGTCGATGATGTCCGTGACGGCATCCTCGTTCCCGGCGACGGCGGCGGCTTCGCCGTCGGGCCGGTCCCGGCCGCCCGACGCCGAGAAATCACCGAACGTCCGCTGGGCCTCGTCCATTGCCCCGTCGTTGGTGCGTTCCGGCTAAAAAGGTGTTCGTCCGCACGCCGGGTCCCCGACGCCGGGCAGTTACCGGTTCCATGGAAAGGCATATAATGTGGTAACACATAGCATACGTCGAGGTGACGCAGATGTCCGACCACGTCGAGGACGGCGACGAGCACCGTGCGGTTGACACGGCACAGCTCCCGCAGGGGACAGACCCGCGGGACGACATCGAGGCGTACGACACGGACGACGGCGTGGTCTTCTACGACGCGCGGAACCCCCTGGCGTGGCTCAAGGCGACGAAAGCCATCGACCTCGAACAGCAGCTCTGAGCCGAACAGCGCCGAGCCGAACACCTTTTGCGTGCGCCCCGACTCCACCAGACCGTGCTCGGCATACTGGACCCGGACGAGGACGACCCGGAGTCGGCGTTCGTCCCGGACGTCCCGGACGTCACGCCCGACGTCCCGGAAGCCCCGGACCCCACCCCCGACATCCCGGACCCGTCGGACGCCCCGGAGTCGCTCCGGCGGGAGTTCTGGGTCCAGGTCCTTCTCTTCAACCTGGGCCTGCTGGCGGTGAGCCTCGGGCTCATGCTCGTCGTCTTCGACCGACGCTTCCTGGTCGGCGGGGTCGTGGTCCTCGTGGGCGTCGCCGCCCTCCTGTTCGGCTACCAGCGGTACCGCGCGTTCACCCGGCAGGAGTAGGCCACGGCCCGGATGGCCCACGGCGGGACACTCGTCCGGAAGCGACCGGTCCCCGCCCCGGAAGGGCTAACCCGCGCGGGGAACAACCACCGGCCATGCGAACGGTCCGCGACGAGCAGGGACGCACGCTGTTGTGCCTCAAGCGGTCCGACGAGGCCAGCCTGGTGCGCGTGCCGGAGACCGGCGAGGAGCTCTACGTCCCGAACGACGCGCTGGACCCCGTCGAGGGCGAGTCACCGCTGGAGACGGTGGCGCGTGCCATCCCGTCGCCGGTCCGGCGCGTCTGTCGTGCGGCCCGGACCGACGCCGCGCTCGGACTGGTGGTGGAGCTCGACGAGCGGGGCCCGCTGGCCGCCCGCACGCTCCTCGACGCCACGGACCGCTGTGAGAGCGACCTCCACGGGATGCTGGCGGAGCTCCTGATCGCTGGCGTCGTCGAGGAGTCTACCGTCGCCGGCGAGCGCGGGTACGCGCTCACGGAAGTGGGGCACGAGGGGCTAGCCGCCCTACGAAATTAGTTCGCGAGCGTCCCGACCCGCTCGACGGTAGAGCGGTTCGAGGTCGCGTCCTTCTCGACGCGGACGAGGTCGTCGGCCGCACCGACGAGTTCGTCGTCGTGGCTGACGACGACGATCTGCTCGACGCCGAGCTGGCGCATCGACTCGATCAGCTCGACCAGCCGGGAGACGTGGCCCGCGTCGAGGAACACCGTCGGTTCGTCGAGGATGAGCGGCGGCATCGGCGCCGACCCCTCGATGCCCTCGGCCAGGAGCCGGTAGATGGCACACCGGAGACTCAGGTTGAACAGTGCACGCTCCCCGCCCGAGAGCTGCTCGGGGTCCAGTGGCTCGCCGTCCTTCTGGTAGACCGTGAGCTCGTAGTCGCCTGAGAGGTCGATGTGCGCGTAGGAGTCGTTCTGGTAGACCAGGTCGAACACCTCGTTCACCAGCCGTTCGAGCGTCTCGACGTTGCGCTGGCGGAGCTCCGCCCGCAGGTCGCCGTACATCGCCTCCAGGGTCTCTGTCTCCTCGTGGAGCGACGCCAGGAGCGCGGCCCGCTCGGCCACCTGCTCGCGGCGCGCCCGTAGCGTCTCGAGCTCCTCGATTGCGTTCTCGACCGCGCCCACCTGGCCCTGGAGTTCGTCGCGTCGCTCGGCGAGCTCGTCGAGCTTCGAGTCGACGTGCTCGAGGTACTGCTCGGCCCGGTCGCGCTCCTCGCGCGCGTCCTCGATGCCCGCGTCGTCGTAGTCTGCCGCTATGGTCTGCTTGCGTTCCCGTGCGGCCGCGAGATGCTCGCGGCGCTCGTCGTTGTGGTCGGCCAGGTCGGAGCGCCGCTCCCGGAGCCGTTCTACCTCCTCGCGCTGGTCGGCGCGCTCGTCGATGGCCGACGCCAGATCGGAGAGGCGGTCGAGCCGGTCGGCGAGCCGCTGCTTTCGCTGGTTCAGCTCGCCGATCTCCCGGCGCTGTTCGGCCGCCCGCTCCCGGGTCGCCGCTGCCTCAGCCGCCGCCGTCGCCGCCTCCTCGTCCAGCTCTGCGGCGGTCTCCCGCCGCGTTTCGGCCTGTTCGCGCTTCTCGCGGCTGTTCTGCTCGCGCTCCGAGAGTAGCTCGATGGCGCTCGCTGCACGGGTCTCGTCGGCCTCGGTCTCCGATTCGAGCTCCACCAGCTCCTCGGCCCGCCGGAGTCGGGTCTCCAGCTCGTCCTTCTCGTCTGCGAGGTCGTCGAGGTCGGCCTCGAGGGCGGCGACGCGCTCGCGGTGCTCGGAGAGCGAATCGACGTGGGGCGAGCCCTCGACCGGCTGGCCGCACTCCGGGCACTTCCCCTCCGCCAGGAGGGCCTCTCCCTCCTCGACGCGGCTCCGGGCGGTCGCGAGCGACTCCCGGAGTTCGGTCTCGCGCTCGCGGAGGTCATCGAGGTCGGCGCGGAGCGACTCGAGGTGCGCGTCGCTCTCCCCGAACGCGACGGGAGCGTCCTCGAAGGCGGCGCGTTTCTCGGCGATCTCCGTCTCGATCGACTCGATGGTCTCCCTGGCGTCGTCGACCGACGACTCGATCTCCGCGGCGTCCGCCTCCAGATCGTCGGCTTCCTCGCGGGCCGTCGTCGCGCGTTCCGAACGCTCCTCGGCCCGCTCCTCGTGCCGCTCGGCCTCGTTTCTCAGGTCGCTGACCGTCCTGATGTGCGCCTGGATGGACTCCTCGACGGTCTCGCGCTCGTCGGCGAGGGCGTCCAGTCGAGCGGTGACCGCGTCGGGGTCCGCCTCGCCGAGGTCGGTCCCGGCGAGCGTCTCGTCGATCCGATCGTCGAGTTCGGAGAGCCGCTCCCGTCCCTCGTGGACGGACTCCGTGAGCGACGCTCGCTCCCGCTCCGTCTCGGCGATCTTCTCCCGGAGGTCGGCGATGCGCTCGGTGACGTCGTCGAGCTCCTCGCGCTTCGCCTCGTACTCGGCGATGGCCGACTCGGTCTCGGCGAGGCTCTCTGTGGCCGCCTGTCGGTTCGACTCGAAGCGCTCGATGGTCTCGGCGACCTCGTTCAGCTCGGTCCGGAGCGCGTTCAGCCGGTCGTGGAGGTCCTGGCTCTCCTTCTCTCCGATCTGCTCGTCGAGCTGTTCGAGCTGCGCGTCGACGGTCTGTCTGACCTCGCGGACGCCCAGGCGTGCGTCGCTCGCACGGGACCGGTAGGTCTCGAGCCTGCCGAGCTGGAGGAGGTCGTCGATCATGTCCTGGCGCTCGGTCGCCGTGGCGTTGATGAGCTTGTTCACCTCGCCCTGGCGGACGTACGCGCAGTTGACGAACGCGTCGTCGTCCATCCGGAGGAGCTCCGCGACGTGCGCCTCGACGTCGCGGACCCCGTCGACGGTCCCGCCGGGCGTCTCGAGGACACACGTCGCGGTCTGGGGCTGGTCGCCAGTGGCGCGAATCCGGCGCTCCAGGTGGTAGCTCGCCCCCCCGTGGGAGAACCAGAGCTCGACGGTCGCGTCCTCCGCGCCGATGGTGACGACCTCCTCTAGGGTCTTCTCGAGGGCGGTCGCCCCGTAGAGTGCGAAAAAGCAGGCCTCGAGCAGCGAGGACTTCCCGCTCCCGTTCAGCCCGTGGATGACCGTCACCCCCGCGTCGAGATGCAGGTCCGCGTCGGCGTAGCACTTGAAGTTCTCCAGGCGGACGCGGTCGAACCTCACAGGTAGTCCTCCATCGTGACCTGACCGTCTGCGGGCGGTTCGTCGGTCCCGGTCGCGTCCTCGGTGTCCGCATCGGCGTCGGCCCCGTCGGGGGTTTTCGTCTCTTCGGGAATCTCGTCCACGGCCGGAGTCTCGGTCTCTTCAGGGGTTTCGGTCGCGGTCTGGTCGTCGACGTCCGCGACCGCTTCGCCGTCGCCCGCGTTCTCGGCCCCCGAACCGGCCTCGCCGTCGGCCGCCGCTCCGGCACCCGGCCCGCCTTCTCCCCCGTCCGCATCCGCGGTTCCAGTTTCAGCTTCGGCTCCGGACGAATCGTCGTCCGCCGACACTTCGGGAGCGGGTTCGTCATCGGGGACGGTCTCGAAGGCCGCTTCGTCCCTATCCAGCAGGTCCCGGACGCGCTCGACGACGGTCTCGCGGACGTTCGAGTCGGCGACCGCGCCCTCGCGGACGGTCTCGTCGATGGTGTGGGCCGCCTGGCTGAGCCCCAGGTCGCGGACGCGCTCGCGGACGGCGTCGTCGGGGTCGGCGAAGCTCACGTCGACGGCGCGCTCCGGGTCTTCGAGGTCCCGTCGGTCGTTGACCCGGGTGAGCAGGGCGCCGCGCTCCTCGCCGAAGCGCTCGATCTCGGCCGGGGTCACCTGGCTGCCCGCGCCGTCCAGCGTGACGACGACGACGGCGTCCGTTACGTCGTGCTCTCGGATGCGATCACGGACGCGGCCCGGTCCCTCGGTCTCGTCGAGTTCGACGTCGAGGAAGACGAACGGGCGTGTCTCGATGCCCTTCCGGGAGATCTGCACCTCCTCTTCGAACGTCACGAGGTTGTAGCCGCGTTCCTCGCGCTCGCTCGCGCTCGCGCGCTCGGTCGACCCGCAGTACGTGACCCAGGTCCCGTCGACTTTCTTCTCGCCGGGGTCGTGGTTGTCGCCGAGCAGCACCGCGTCGAAGTCGACGTTCGACGCCGCCAGGACCGCCTCCGCGTCCCAGGTGCCGTGGGCGAACGGCGTGAACAGGCCGTGGCTCACGAGGGCGGCGTGGGGGACGTCGTGCGGGGTGAACTGGTAGTCGAGGTCGTCGCGCCGGGACTCGGGGACGTGGTCCAGGCCGTAGAAGACGGTGTCGCCGACGACTCGCCCCGCGGCGTCGAGCCGCTCCGCCAGGCCGAGGGTCTCGAAGAGGTCGAGCCACTGGGGGGCCGACCCGCCGTCGGCGGTCGTGACCGTCCGGGTGCTCTCGTGGTTGCCGACGATGGCGAGAAACGAGATGTCGGCCGCGCGCAGGTCCCGCAGCACCGAGAGCGTATCGAGCAGGTCGCCGAGGCCGGGCCGGCGGTCGTGGAAGAGGTCGCCCGCGTGGACGACGGCGTCGACCTCCGCCTCGACGGCGTCGTCGACCACGCGCTGGAAGGCGTCGAGGAAGTCCCGCCTGCGCTCGGGGGTGTGGTACTGCCGATAGCCGAGATGGGTATCCCCCGTATGTAGTACCCGCGTCATGTATCAGGTCTGTCGGGCGGAGGGGTTATAGGTTCCGTGGACGCCGAACGGACCGGGAGATGACGGAGACCCGACCGACGGGAGCCCGCCGAAGACCGGTAGCTGGCGGAGATTCGACCGAGCCCAAAGCCCTAGAGCGAAAGCGAGTAGAGCCGTTTGCGCGCGTCCGAGAAGGAAAAGCGCGACTCGACGACGCCCGCGTCCTCGAGCCGGGTGAGCGCGTAGCGGACCGTCCGCGGCGGCAGCAGCGTCTCCTCGGCGAGTTCGCTCTGCGTGAGCGTGTCGTTGTACTCCAGCACCTTGGCGACCAGCTTCGCGCTCGGTGGCAGGTCTCTGATGGCGTCCAGGCGGTCCGCATCGGTCTTCGTCGACTCTGTCGTGTTCATCGTCCTCCTAATGAGAATACGAGGTGATAATATTTGCTCTTTAGGATTATTACCTTGAGGAATTGGCAGGAGCCGACGCACGTCGGACGTCCCCGGGGTGCTCACCCGAAACCTCTTAAGATACAGCCCCCTACGCCGTGGTGATGACCGACACGGTTGACGACGTGGATCTCCCCTACGACGAGAGCACGTCCCAACAGGAGAAGATCGACGCTCTGCAGGAGCGTCTCAACGTTCTGGAGCAGCAGAACGACGAGATGCGGGACAAGCTGCTGGACGCCAACGCGGAGAACAACAAGTACCAGCAGAAGCTCGAGCGGCTGACCCACGAGAACAAGAAGCTCAAGCAGTCGCCGCTGTTCGTCGCCACCATCCAGGAGATGAACGACGAGGGGGTCGTCATCAAGCAGCACGGGAACAACCAGGAGGCCCTGACCGAGGTCACCGCGGAGATGCGCGAGGACCTGGAGCCCGGCGCGCGCGTGGCGGTCAACAACTCCCTTTCCATCGTCAAGCACCTCTCCGACGAGACCGACGTCCGCGCCCGCGTCATGCAGGTCGAGCAGTCACCGGACGTGACCTACCAGGACATCGGCGGGCTCGAAGAGCAGCTCACGGAG
>Ga0102959_1000050_pt1 | contig 36421 bp, 34 predicted proteins | sample SalPonF2_B_D2_MG_FD_84520 | JGI IMG/M metagenome (GOLD analysis project Ga0102959, IMG submission 84520) | Salt pond soil microbial communities from South San Francisco under conditions of wetland restoration - Salt Pond MetaG SF2_B_D2_MG ...
GAGGAGATCCGGGCGGACGGCGTGACCATGCTCCTCTTCGAGCAGAACATCACGTTCGCGCTCGACCACGCCGACTACCTCTATCTGATGGAGAACGGTCGGATCTCGAACGAGGGACCACCCGCGGAACTCGTAGACGACGAGTCCCTCGGCGAGGCGTATCTCGGCGGGTAGTTTCCGGGCGCGTCCGCGGTTTCGCTCTTCCATCGTCGTCACGGCGGCCGGTCTGTGTCGTTCGGGGCGACGCCGTCCGGGCCCGGTGAGATGCCCCGTGACCAAGCTTTATGGTATCTGACTCCAATCGAAGGCGCATGGGGTACTTATGCAACGTAGATACAGGTGGGACCCACACCGACGCTGTGGTCATCGACGAGAACGGCGACGTCACGGAGGCGAAAGCGCCGTCGACACCTGACGACTTCGCCAGGGGATTTTTCAACTCGCTCGAGGTGGCCGCCGACAAGAAGGGTCTCGGACTCGGCGACCTCCTCTCGGAGAGCGAACTCGTCTCGCACGGGACGACCGTCGGGACGAACGCGATCATCGAAGGCGAGGGAACGCGGTCTGCGCTCCTGACGACGCGTGGTGCAGAGGACGTCATCTTCATCATGCGGGCGGCGACCGGGCGGTCGAAGGGCCTGCCCGTCGAGGACGTCCTTCGCTACCAGGAGTCCCGGAAGCCCGACCCAATCGTCCCCAAGGAGCGCGTCCACGGCATCGACGAGCGAGTCGACTGCATGGGCGACGCCGTCGTGGAGTTCAACGAGGAGCAGGCCCGGGCGGTCGCCGCACGGCTGGCCGAGCAGGGCGTCGATGCCGTGGCGATCGCGTTCCTGTGGTCGTTCCTGAACGAGGACCACGAGCGCCGGATGGCGGAGATCGTCGAGGAGGAGCTCGACGACGTGTTCGTCACGCGGTCGAGCGACCTCATCCCGAAGTGGGGCGAGTACGAGCGGACGACGGCGACGGCCATCAACGCGTACATCGGGCCGACGTCGGCGGACTACATCCAGCGCATCGACGAGCAGCTCTCGGGGTACGGCTACGACGGCACGCTGCTGGTGATGCAGTCCGGCGGTGGCGTCATGTCCGCGGCCGACGCGGTGCGCGAGCCCATCCGGACCATCGACTCCGGTCCCGCCGGAGGGATGATCGGCTGTCGCTACCTCGCCTCCGAACTCGGGCACGACGCGGTCATCGCGGCCGACATGGGCGGGACGAGCTTCGACATCGGCCTGCTCACCGGCGGCGAGCCGCTCACGACGCCCACCAACGTCATCAACCAGTACGAGTACATGATGCGGACCATCGACACGGAGTCCATCGGGAGCGGCGGCGGCTCGATCGCGTCCGTCGACACCGAGAGCGGCCGGCTCCAGGTCGGCCCCCGGAGCGCGGGGGCCGACCCCGGACCCGCGTGCTACGACCAGGGTGGGACGGCGGCCACCGTCACCGACGCCGACCTCCTGCTCGGGTTCCTCGACCCCGAGGACTTCCTCGGCGGGCGGATGACGATAGACGACCGGCCCGCCAGGGACGCGCTTTCGGCCGTCGCCGACGACCTCGGGATGAGCACCGTCGAGGCGGCGAGCGGCGTCGTCGAGGTCGCCAACGCGAAGATGGCGGACATGATCCGCCAGCGCACCGTCAACAAGGGCTACGACCCCCGGCAGTTCACGCTCTACGCGTACGGCGGCGCGGGGCCGCTCCACGTGCCGATGCTGGCCCGTCAACTCGACATCGACACCGTCGTCGTCCCCGGCGGCTCGACGGCGTCCGTCTGGTCGGCGGTCGGCGTCTCGTCCTCGGACATCCTCCACCGCCGCGAGGTCTCCAACATCATGACCGCGCCGTTCGACCCGGACGCGGTCACCGCGCAGTTCGAGGAGCTCGAGTCGGCCGTCGTCGCGGACCTGCGTGCGGAGGGGTTCGACGACGACGAGGTTACGATCAACCGGTACGCGGACGTGCGCTACCAGGCGCAGGTCCACCAGCTCTCGGTACCCGTGCCGGCGGGCGCGCTGACCGGCGAGGACATGCAGACCGTCGTCGACCGGTTCGAGCGCCAGTACGAGGAACGATACGGCGAGGGAGCGGGCTACAGCGAGTCCGGGTTCGAGCTCGTCACGACGCGGTGTGACGCGTACGGCGAGACGACGAAGCCGTCGCGTAGCGCCGACCAGCTGTCCGGACAGCCGGAGCCACGACGGACGGACGAGGTCTACTGGCCGACGGTCGAGGGGTATCGCGAGACCGCCCGCTACCACGGCGACGACCTCGGCGAGGGCGCCGTCATCGACGGTCCCGCGGTCATCACGATGGAGCACACGACGGTCGCCATTCCGCCGACCGACGTCTGCGAGGTGGACGACCGCAACAACTACGTCATCATCATTGGAGGACAACAATGAGCAACGAGACAGCCGAGACGCACACCGGTTCCGACATCTGGGCGGACTTCCGCGAGGGCTACGTGCCCCGCGACGAACTCGACATCCACCCGAGCCTGACACTCCACACGGACCAGGCCGAGGAGATCGACCCGATCACCCACGAGGTGCTCCGCCACCGCCTCTACTCGATCAACGAAGAGCACGGCCAGACCCTGGAGAACGTCTCCGGCTCGCCGGTCGCGTACTACGCGCAGGACTTCAACCCGACGATCACCGCCGAGGACGGCGAGGTCATCTTCCAGGGGCCGTACATCCAGTTCTTCTCCCCGATCGCGGAGCTCCAGGTGAAGTGGATCCTGGAGAACAGAAGCGAGAACCCCGGCATCGAACCCGGCGACGTGTTCCTCTCGAACGACCCCTGGATCGGCGCGACCCACCAGCCGGACGTCCACTTCATCGCGCCCGTCTTCCACGACGACGAGCTCTTCTGCTGGGTCGTCAACACGCTCCACCAGTACGACATCGGCGGGATCAACCCCGGGAGCTTCTGCCCGGGCGCCGAGGACGTCTTCCACGAGTCCTCGCCGATGCCCCCGATCAAGATCGTGGAGGGCGGCGAGCTCCGCGAGGACCTCCGACAGCTCTACCTGCGGCAGTCGCGGCTCCCGCAGATGGTGGGCCTCGACTTCAACGCGCAGATCGCGGGCGTGAACGTCGCCCGGAACCGCCTCCGGGAGGTAATCGAGGAGTACGACGCCGCCACCGTCAAGGGCGTGATGCACCAGGTGCTCGACGACGCCGAGTCGAAGTTCGCCCAGAAGCTCGAGAAGATCCCGGACGGGACCTGGCGAGCGCGGAGCTACATGGACGGCGCGAAGACCGGCGACTCCGACATCTACGTCGGGGAGGTCCAGCTGACGAAGGAGGGCGACACCCTCACCTTCACGAACGAGGGGACCGAGGCGAACCAGGGTGCGATGAACCTCACCTACTCCGGGTTCCGGACCGGCATCATGAGCGTCGTCAACCCGCTGATGATGTACGACGCGATGTGGGTCGCGGGCGGCGCGCTCAGGCACATCGAGATAGAGACGGAGCCCGGCACGTTCACGCACGCCACGTGGCCCGCTGCGGTCAGCACGGGCGGGCAGATCGGCATCGAGTTCGTCATCGCGCTCGTCAACGACGTCGTCGCCCGGATGCTCGCGTCCTCGCCCGAGTACAAGCGCGATCTGATCTCGGGCACCCACGAGTCCTCCGGTGCGGTCGCACAGGCGGGCATCGACCAGTGGGGCAACGAGTTCGGGACGATGAACCTCGACTGCATGGGGCTCGGCGGCGTCGGTGCCTCCCCGCACAAGGACGGGATCGACACCGGTGGCGTCTACTGGGCGCCGAAGGCACCGATCCCGAACATGGAGTACAACGAGCAGGACTACCCCATCCTCTATCTCTACCGCGACGAGGTCGAGGACTCCGGCGGCGCGGGCGAGTACCGCGGGGGGGCCGGGATGCACTACTGCTGGAAGCCCCACAAGACGAGTCAGATCGGGAACGTCCTCGCGGGCGTCGGCGGGGCGATACCGCTCTCGCGCGGCATCTCGGGCTACCCGGGCGCGCCGATTCGGCCGCGCGTGAGCCGCGACTCGGACGTCGACGAGCGCTTCGCGCGCCGGGAGATTCCGGCGCGCCTCGACGACCTCGACGGCGACCTCGAGATCCTCCCGACGAAGTCCGAGGACGTCCAGGGCCCGACGGACGTCTGGGAGGTGCGGACGGCGGGGTCCCCGGGCTACGGGGACCCGCTCGAACGCGACCCCGAGCGGGTCGCCGAGGACGTCCGTCGCGGGCTCGTCTCCCGTGAGGCGGCGACCGACGTGTACGGCGTCGAACTCGCCGGCGCGGGCACCGACGTCACCGTCCGCGAGCTGGCAACCGAGGAGCATCGGGCTGAACTGCGCGAGAGACGGCTCGCGAACAGCGTCATCCCCGCGGAGGTGGCATAACCATGGAGATCCACGAGTACCTCGACCTCGACCCCGAGACGGCGGCCATCAGCTGTAACCGGTGTGGCCACCACATCTGCGACGCCGACGAGAACTACAAGGAGCACTGCGCGATGGAGACGAAGCCGCTCGAGGAGATCGCACCCGGGTTCGAGTCGCCGTCCGCACTCCTGGGCGCGGACCACGACGTCGAGTTCCGGCAGTTCTACTGCCCGTCGTGTGCGGTCCTCGTCGAGCACGAGATCGCTCGCGCGGCGGACCCGATACTGCAGGACATCGAGATCGACCCGAGCTCCGTCTCGTAATCCCCTCCCCCGCCGAGGCCCCGGCAGACGGAGCCAACTCGGAATCCACCGTCGAACCGGGCCGCTGGCCGCGAACTCAGGTCGTCAGCACGACCTTCCCGACGTTCTCGCGGTCCTCGATGAGCCGGTGGGCGTCTGCGGCCGCCTCGAGCGGGAAGCTCGCCCCCACGTTGATCTCGACGTCGCCCTCGGCGAGCAGCGCCGTGAGCTCGGGGACCGCGCCCAGCACCCGGTCCGGGTCGTGCTGCATGGACTGGCCGAGGTGGAACCCGACGACCGAGTAGTTGTGGAACAGGAGCTCCCAGACGTCCGGGCGCGGGACCGTGCCGCTCGCCGCGCCGTACGCGACGACCCGGCCGTAGTGGTTCAGGGCGTCGTAGCTCCGGTCGTGGGTCTCGCCGCCGACGCCGTCGAGCACGAGGTCCACCCCGCCGCCGTCGGTGACGCGCGTTATCTCCTCGGCGAAGTCCGACTCGACGTAGTTGATCGGGTACTCGCAGCCGAGGGCGGCGACGTACTCGAGCTTCGCGTCGCTGCTCGCGGTCCCGAACACCTCGGCGCCCGCGCGGCTCGCCAGCTGGACGGCGGCCGACCCCACGCCGCCGGCGGCCGCGTGTATCAGCACGCGCTCTCCCGCCTCGAGCCCGCCCCACTCGAACAGGCAGTTGTGGGCTGTCAGGAACTGGACCGGGAAGCCCGCCGCCTCGGCGGCGTCTATCTCCGCCGGGACGTCGAAGAGCGCGCCCTCCGGGCAGAGCGCGTACTCCCGGTACGCGCCGCCGTCCGGGTAGCCGACGACGCGGTCGCCCTCGGCGAAGTCGACGCCCTCGCCCACGGCGTCGACGACCCCGGCGGCCTCGAACCCCGGGACGTACGGCGGCTCGGGACCGCCCGGGTAGGTCCCGCGCCGCTGCATGATGTCGGCGAAGTTGACGCCGATCGCCTCGGCCCGGATCCGCACCTGGCCCGGGCCCGGTTCCGGGACGTCGTGGTCGACGAGTCGCATGCTGTCCGCACTGCCGTGTTCGGGTACCTCGATGGCGCGCATCCTCTCTACCGTCGCAAGCCGGCTGGAAAAACGTTCTGGTGGCAGTGGTCCGTGGCTCCCGACTCGTCCGGGCCGTCCGCCGTTACTGGTCGAAGACGCCCATCTCGTCGAGGACGTCCCAGTAGCTGTGAAGCCCCCGGATGTGCTGGCCACCGTCGACGCAGATGGTCTCGCCGGTCACCCACCTCGCGTCGTCGGACGCGAGGAACGCCGCGACCCTGCCGACGTCCTCGGGCTCGCCCATGCGGCCGAGCGGCGTCCGGTCGAGGAACTCCTGGCCGATCTTCCCCTCGAGGAGGCCGTTGCCCTCGGTCAGGGGGGTCCGCGTCGAGCCGGGCGCGACCGCGTTGACGCGGATGCCGTATCGACCGGCCTCCGCCGCGACGACCTTCGTGAACTGGCTCACGCCGGCCTTCGCGGCCGAGTAGTGCGGCAGGCCGTCGGTGGCCGCGATGTAGTTCAGGGAGCTGACGTTGACGATGGCGCCGTCGAGGCCGACGTCGAGCATGTGGTTGAGCGTCGCTTTCGTACACAGGAACGGGCCGTTCAGGCAGACGTCGATCGTCTGTCGCCACTCGGACTCGGGCATCTCCCACGTGCGGGCGAGCTCCGCGGCACCGGCGTTGTTGACGAGGATGCCGACCTCCCCGAACCGGTCGACGGTCTCGTCGACCATGGCCTGGACGCTCTCCGAGTCGGTGACGTCACAGCCGATGGCGACGGCCTCGCCGTCGTACTCGTCGGTAAGCTCCTCGCTGGTCTCCCGTGCGCCCGCCTCGTTGATGTCGGCCAGGACGACGGACGCGCCGTGGTCCATGAGTTCTTCGGCGATTCCGCGGCCGATACCCTGCGCTCCGCCGGTCACGATGGCGTAGTCGTTGACTAGCTCCATACGGGACAGACAAGGGACAACGAACGCCATAAAACTAACCCAAATCCAGGAACTTCCTACCAGGTACGACGGCCGAGAGGAATCCCCTGATGGTACCACTGGCGAATGAGACGGGGGATGGGGATAGCTTTATATTGAATTATGAAGGATTGACGGTGTGTGATGACCTATGGCAGATAACGTAAGCGTCGACGACGAGACAGCCACGCATCTCCTCCGAAAGATGCTCCGCATCACTCTCGCCGAAGACGAAATAAAGGAGCTGTACGGGGACGGCGAGATTCCGGGCTTTGTCCACCTCGACTACGGGCACCAGGGATCGCACGTCGGGATGGGTGCCGCGATGGGGGACGGCGACTGGCTGGCCGTCGGCGGCGCTCGACTCGTCGGACAGTACATGGCCAAGGGCGTCCCGCTGACCGAGATCATGGCGGAGCTCTACGGGAAGACGGGCGGGTCGAACAAGGGTACCGGCGGCCAGATGCACGTCTCGGACGTCGACCGAAAGCTGTACGGTCACGCCGCGACCATCGGCTCCGGGCAGAACCCCGCGGTCGGCCTCGCGCTCGCAGAACAGATGAAGGGGACCGACAACGTCGCCGTCACGACCATCGGCGACGGGGGGACGAGCCGGGGCTCGTTCCACACCGCGCTCGTCTTCGCCGCCTACTGGAGCCTCCCGGTCGTCTTCATCATCGAGAACAACCAGTGGGCCATATCGACGCCCGCAGAGGCCCTGCCGCCGGACCACCTCTCCGACTACGGCGAACCGCTCCACATCCACAACGAGAGCATCGACGGGAGCGACGTCGAGGAGGTCTACAACACGGTCTCCGCGGCGATCGAGCGCGCCCGGAACGGCGAGGGCCCCAGCGTCATCGAGAGCCGCGTCGTCAGGCTCGGCCCCCACTTCGAGGGGGACAAGCAGGTGTACCGCGACGAGGCGGAGTTCGAGCGACTCAAGCGCGAGAAGGACCCGGTCCGGAAGTTCCGCGAGCGGCTGCTCGACGCCGGCGTCCTCACCGAGGACGACGTCGACGGGATGGTCGCGGAGATCGAAGCGGAGATCGAGGAGGCCGTCGAGTTCGCCCGGGAGAGCCCCGAACCCGAGCCGTCCGCGGCCTACGAGAACGTCTATCGGCTGCCGCTGTACGGGCAGGGTGAGTGACAATGACGAGAGAGATCACCTACATCGAAGCGGTCGCAGAGGCGCTCAACGAGGAGATGGCCCGGGACGAGGACGTCGTCCTGTTCGGCGAGGACGTCGAGTCGTTCGGCGGGAACTTCGGCGAGACCGCGGGCCTCTACGAGGAGTACGGCGGCAAGCGCGTGCGGAACACGCCGCTCTCCGAGATCGGCATCGCGGGGATGGCGCTGGGCGCCGCCGTCGGCGGCCTGCGTCCGGTCGGGGAGCTCCAGTTCGCCGACTTCGCCGCGACGGCCGGCGACGAGATCTTCAACCAGATCCCCAAACAGCCGTACGTGAGCGGCGGCAAGCTCACGGCGCCGCTCACGATCTTCGCCCCGTCCGGGGCCGGGATCGGGGCGGGCGCACAGCACTCACAGTCCGTGCAGTCCTGGCTCGGCAACGTCCCGGGCTGGGTCGTCGTGACCGCGACGACTCCGTACGACGCGAAGGGGCTGTTCAAGAGCGCGATCCGCGACGACAACCCCGTGTTCTTCCTCCCGCACAAGATGCTGAGCGAGACGAAAGGCGAGGTGCCAGAGGAGGAGTACACCATCCCCCTCGGGGAGGCGTCGGTCGAGCATGCGGGCGACGACGTCACCGTCGTGGCGACCCAGCTCATGTTCCACCGGGCGAGGGAGGCGGCCGCCAACCTCGACGTCGACGTCGAGCTCATCAACCCCCGGACGTTCGCCCCGCTCGACACCGACACGATCGCGGCGAGCGTCGAGAAGACGGGCAAGCTCGTCGTCGTCGACGAGACCGTCGAGCGCTACGGGACGCAGGGCCACATCGCCAACGAGGTGGTCGAGAACCACTTCTTCAGCCTCGACGCCCCGCCGAAGACGATCGGCGTGAAGGACGTCCCGATCCCGTTCAGCCCGGTGCTCGAACAGGAAGTGCTGCCGAGCGTCGAGCGCATCCAGGCCGGTATCGAGTCCGTCCTCTGACGGCACCGACCGGTCAGGCGCCGCGCTTGCTGCCGAGTACCTTTCCGCACTCGGGGCAGCTGACGATTCCGCTGCCCCGGGGCAGATCGTCGTACGAAAGCTCGTAGCCGCAGCGATTACACGGCCAGATTCCGGTCGGTCGGTCCTCAGGTCGCGTCACTGGTAGCCCCCGTCGACCTTGAGGGCGCGGCCGGTGACGAACGAGGCGTCGTCGCTCGCCAGGAACGCGACGGCGCTGGCGATCTCCGCGGGGTCGCCGAGGCGGGACAGCGCGCTGTGTCGCGCCATGGTCGAACGCTCCTCATCCGTGTACCACTCCGCGGTCATCGGCGTCTCGATGACGCCGGGACAGACGGCGTTGACCCGGACGTCGCGTCTGCCGAGCTCGTAGGCGATCGAGCGCGTGAAGTGGAGCACCGCGGCCTTCGTCATCGCGTACGTCGAGATGGGCGCGGGCAACCAGGCGGCCATCGAGGACGTGTTGATTATCGAGCCGCCGCCGGTGTCGGCCAGCAGCGGGAACGCGGCGTGACAGCCGTTCCAGACCCCCTTCAGGTTCACGTCGATGAGCCGGTCCCGGTGCTCCTGGGTCGTCTCGGCGAACGAGTGGTCCTCGCCGACGCCCGCGTTGTTGAAGAGGACGTCGAGGCTGCCGTACTCGTCGACGGTCTCCTCGAGCAGCGACTCGAACCGGTCGTAGTCGCGGACGTCGAGGTCGCGGTACGTGGCGGTGTTCCCGTCGGACTCGACGAGTTCGACCGTCTCGCGGCCCCCGGCCTCGTCCACGTCCGTGACGACCACGGTCGATCCTTCGTCGGCCAGCCGCCGCGCCGTGGCCCGCCCGATGCCCGAAGCTCCGCCCGTGACGAACGCGACGCTGTCAGTGAGCCCTCGCATGACGTCGTCTGCACGCTCGAAGACCTAATCTCTACCGCTGTCGAGCACCTGCGACTCGAACCGACGCGCGTGACCCGGCACGTCCCGCGTGGGAAAGCCGTAGTAGACGGCGTCGACGTGGGCCGCGATGGCGTCGATGCGCCGCCGGCACTGCGCCGGCGTGCCCGCGACGGCGAACCGGTCGCCGAGGTACCGCATCGTCTCGGCGGAGACCGCACGCGCGGGGGCGGCGTCGGCCTGCCCGTGCTGTCGCATGTTGTGTCGGTCGACGAGCGCCCGAAGGTCGGAACGGAGCTCCTCGGGTGCGCTCTCGGTCGAGACGCTGAAGTTGTGGTAGGCGATGGGCTCGAGGACGTCCGCGAGCTCCTCGACGGCGGCCGCTTCGGTCTCCGCCACGCAGGCGGGCGCCAGGACGGTGACGGAGACGTCGGCGGGCGAGCGACCGGCCGTCTCACACCCCTCCGCGATACGGTCGAGCGCCCACGAGACGGTCGCCGGCTCGGTCCCGCCGCCGAACACGACGCCGTCCGCGACCGCCCCCGCCATCCGGAGCGTCCGCGGCCCCTCCGCGGCGACGTGGACGGCCGTGGCCGACGTGTCGGCCTCCAGGTGGAACGTCTCCTCGCCGAACGCGACCGCCTCTCCCGCGAGCAGCGCCCGGACCGTCTCTACCGTCTCCCGGAGGTCGGCGACGCGGGCCGGCGTCTCCCCGATGGAGTAGACGGCGCTGTCCCCGGTCCCGATGGCCAGCGTCGCGCGGCCGTCGGCGATCTCGTTCACCGAGCTGATCGCGTTCGCCGTCACCGTCACGTGGCGGGTGACGGGGTTCGTCACACCCGTCGAGAGCAGCAGGTCGTCGGTCGCCGCGGCACACGCCGCGAGCGTGACGTACGCGTCGGCGTAGAGCTGGTGGGAGTCGGTCATCCAGAGCTTCTCGTACCGGCTCCGGTCGAGGTAGCGGGCGAACTCGACCGCGTCGCCGACGCTGGTCGGGAACAGGCCTACGCCGTGTTGCATGGCGTCTCTCTCTTCCGGTACACGCATAAAGGTACGCCAGGGCACGCCGGTACTCGGGGGACGCCGGCATTCCCTCCCGGCGTTCGCTGATGGCCGACCCAGTGACCGAACGTCACCGCGCCGTCCAGCCCCCGTCCGCGGCCAGGCACTCGCCGGTCACGAACGAGGCCGCGTCGCTGGCGAGGAACACCGCCGGGCCGGCCATCTCCTCGGGCTCTGCGAATCGGTCGAGCGGCGTCCGGTCGACGATGGACTGTCGGAGGGATTCGTTCTCGCGGACGCCCTCGGTGAGCTCGGTGGAAACGTATCCCGGCGCGAGCGCGTTCACCCGCACGCCGGGTGCCCAGTCGAGCGCCATGCTCTTCGTCAGGCCGACCAGCCCGTGCTTCGAGGCGACGTACGGGTGCTGTCTCGGGAGCCCGACGACGCCGCCGACGCTCGCCACGTTGAGGACGCTTCCGTGCTCCGACGCGAGCAGGTGGTCCGCGGCGGCCTGCACGCACCGGAACGCGCCGCGGAGGTTCACGTCCACGGTCCGGTCGAACCCCGCCGGCTCCACGTCCTCGGGGCGACCGAGTGCGCTGGCCGGGTTCATACCCGCGTTGTTCACGAGCACGTCGACGCCGCCGAGCTCCGCGACCGTCCGCTCGACGAGACGGGTCACGTCCCCGTCGTCGGTCACGTCCGTCGTGACGGCGACGCTGTCGCCGCCGCGGTCGCGGACCGCGTCGACGGCCGACTCGACGTCGGACTCCGTCCGAGACGTCGGCACGACGTCGGCTCCGGCCGCCGCCAGTCCGACGCTGATGGCCCGGCCGATACCCCTGGTCCCCCCCGTCACGATGGCTGTCCGCCCCGTCAGGTCGAACTGCTCGAAAGGCATTGCCGGCGCTACGGCCCCGGGATATATAGTTCCGGTTGGTCTCCCTTCCAGCAGTGTTCGGATTGGCGATGGCCAGCCGAACAGCCGCCGCCGGGTGGGACTGAAAGGGGCGCGGGGGCTTTCGAGGTCGTCTCGCCCACTGACTCCCCTGTTTCGGTCTCATCTGAACAGTGCCCTCCCTTCCACCGGCTCGCCGAGCAGTGCACGGTCGAGTGTCCCACCACGTCTACGAACGGTTCGCGTCTCGAACTTGCCCGTCCTCTCGAACTGCCCCAGCAGATGGACAATAAACACCGAAGGTTTATTTATCTGTACTTGATAGTACGGCTCAATGGCCCGACTGGCGGACGTCTCGGTGGACGAACTGGAGGACGCGCTCGCCGAGGCGACCGGGAAGCGGGAGACACAGCGGCTGCTCGCGGCGATCATCTACAAGCGCGGCCCCTCGGTTCCGATGATCGCGGAGTGGTTCGGCACGCGCGAAGCGACGATCTACCGCTGGTTCGACCGTCTCGAGGACCGACCGATTCAGGAGGCCATCCGGGACGACCCGCGGCCGGGTCGACCACCGAAGCTCGCCGACGACGAGCGGGAGCGGTTCGAGGCCGCACTACAGGAGCCGCCCGAGGCTGCCGGCTACGACGAGCCGGCGTGGACACCGAAACTCGCCCAGCGGTTCCTCCGCGATGCGTTCGACGCGGAGTACACCCGCCGGCACGTCCGGCGGCTGCTGACCGAGGCGGGCCACTCCCGGTAGCCGTCCCGTCAGCGGTCGCCCGTCACCAGTGGGGTCGAACGGCGGGGATTCCGGGACCAGCACGGCTCTCTCTGGACCACTGATTCGAGTCCGTCGGTGACTCGACGATGACTCACATGGACTTACAAAAGTTACATAGACTTACAAAGGTTACAAAGGCTTACAACGGCTTACAACCCGGTCCGCCGGACGTTCGCCCGCCACGGTTCGGGTCGACGGGCACTGGCGTCGATTCGGACGACGACTCGCAGCCGATCCACCTGACGGGGGAGGGCCGGTCGGTTTTCGAGGCGGCCGAACTCGTCGTTCGGTGCAACCGTCCGGCTCCGGACATATCTCGGATAGAACCAGTGTTTAGTTATGTCCACTCGGGCACCGCGGACGTCGTCGGTCGAGCCCGCTCTCGGACCCGGACGAGCGAGCCAGACGTGGACGACGGCTCCGACTGCGCTCCGTCTGCGCTCACTCGATCTCGAGCACCTCGACGTCGAACGTCAGCACCTGGCCCGACCGCGCCGGGTCGAAGTCGACCGCCACGCTGTCGTCGTCCACCTCGACCACTTCGCCGAGCAGTCCGGTCTTCGCGTGGATCTGCTGGCCCACCGCGGCGGGTTCCTTGACCATCGCCTCGAACTCGTCTCGGTCGTACGTGAGCACGAGATCGTCGTGTGGCACGTCGATACGTTTCCGCTCGCCTTCCTCCATGCCGAGGAGTCCCGCCTGGAGCGATTCGATCGCCGGCTCCGAGCCCACCTCGACCACGATGGGTCTGAACCGCCTGTCGTCCTCGATGCCGTGTTCGACCGCCACCTCCCGCGAGGACGTATCGAAGAGCGTTCCGTCCGGGTACGTCGCCGTGAACGCCAGCTTGACCCGCGATCCGTTCTCGACCCCCATACTCCGACTTCGACGGGTACCGGGAAAAGGATGTGGCTCACCGCCGCTCCGGGACGGCTCGAGGCGGTATGCCGGGCACTCGATCGGCTGCTCCCGGCCCTCGACCGAGACGACGGCCGTCTCCGTGACCTCGACCGCCGTCACAGTCCAGTGACGGCGATGCGGTCGGGCTCCGAGGTTGAGACCGCCGAGTGACGTTATATGTGTGCCTGCCGTTGAGTACGGTGTACCCGTCACATCGCGCGCACAGATTCGCACAGCGACACTGCCGACACACGGAGCCAACTCATGGAATACGGAACCTTCGTCACCGAAATCCAGCGTCGACTCGATCTCACAGACCAGGGTGAAGCCGTCCGCGCAATCCGGGCCACACTGACCACGCTCGGCGAACGCCTCCAGCCCGAGGAGGCGAACGACCTCGCGGGGCCACTGCCGATGGAGATCGACCGGTTCCTCCGCGAGGCCGAGTCGGGACAGCGATTCTCCTTCGAGGAGTACCTCGACCGGGTCGGCGAGATCGAGGGAACCGACTCCCCGACAGCGTCGCGCTACGCCCAGCACGTCATGGCCGTCGTGAGCGAGGTGGTCCCGAGCGGGGAGCTGAAACAGGTGCGGTCACAGCTCCCGTCGGATTTCGACCAGCTCTTCGAGCTCGTCGACGAGGGGGTCTTCGAGGGGTGAGCGTCGGCACGCCCGGCGACGCTCGCGCCGACAGTGCCGAATCGGACCGACCGCCGATCCCGTCGAAGCGCGAGACGGTCCATCGCCGCCGTGCTGTTGGGCCCGTCTCGATCCCGGTCCCGGGAGTGGTTATTTGGTCTTCGCCACCGTTGTTCTACGTGACCATCGGACGACCAACTGGCGTGCCACCATGAACTTCGAAGAATTCACCGGTCAGGTTCAGCATCGACTCGAACTCGCCCACCGGGGCGAGAGCGTCCGCGCCTCGCGTGCGATACTGACGACGCTCGGCGAACGACTCAGTGCCGACACCGCACGCGTCCTCGCCGGCCACCTCCCCATGGAAATCGACCGGTTCATCCTCGAAGCGGACTCCGGTCAGGAGTTCTCGTATCGCGACTTCGTCAATCGGGTTGCCGACTACGAGCACGAGGACGCCCCCGACGCGAACTACGACGCGCAGGTGTTCGTCGCGTATCTCGCCGAGGTCGTGCCGACGGACGTGATACAGCGCATCAGGGACGAGCTTCCGACGGAGTTCGAGACCCTCTTCGAAGTCGCAGACCGCGAGCAGGCGGGGGCGTGATCGGACGCCGAAAGGTGGTGTGCGACCGATGCCCGAGACCGACAGGGGACCGACATCTCCCCACGACGAGGAACCGGCGGACTCGGACGGGCCCCGTACCTGTCCCGAATGCGGCTCGGAACACGTCGTCGAGGACCCGCAGACGGGCGAGATAGTGTGTGTGGACTGTGGACTCGTCATCGAGGAAGCGAGCGTCGAACGGGGGCCCGAGTGGCGCGCCTACACCGAAGAAGAACGCGTTGCGAAGGCCCGCACCGGCGCGCCGACCACGCCACTGCTCCACGACAGGGGACTCACGACGGAGATCGACTGGCGCGATCGCGACGCCTACGGGACGGCACTGACGCCGGAGCGGCGAGCGCGGATGCAGCGCTTACGCGAGTGGCAACGCCGGCTCCGGGCCCAGGGGCGCGAACGCAGCCTGCGGGACGCACTCGGCGAGATCGACCGGATGGCGAGCGCGCTCGACGTCCCGACGAGCACGCGCGAGGAAGCGGCGATCATCTTCCGTCGCGCGCTCGAAGCGGACCTCCTCCCGGGCCGAAGCATCGAGGGTGTCGCGTCGAGTGCGCTCTACGCGGCCTGTCGTCGCGACGGGGTTCCCCGCTCCCTCGACGCCATCACGAACGTCTCGCGGGTCGACAGGGACCACATCGCACGCACCTATCGCCACCTCAAGCGGGAACTCGCCCTCGAGATCGCCCCTGCCGAGCCGGCCACGTTCGTTCCGCAGATCGTCTCTGCGCTCGGCCTGAGCGGCCGCGTAGAGCGGCGCGCGATCGAGATCGTCCGGCAGACCGCCGAACAGGACCTGATCAGCGGAAAATCGCCGACGGGATACGCCGCGGCCGCCGTCTACCTCGCGGCTCGCCTCTGCGATGAGCCCGTCCGCCAGCGGGACGTCGCCGCGGCGGCCGACGTCGCCGAAATCACCATCCGGAAGCGATACCACGAGCAGGCCGACGCGCTCGGCATCGAATACTGACCGTGCGGTGCGTTTCGGCCCACAGTGGTTCAGTCCACGGAGGAACGGTCCACGGATGTTGGGCCCACGGCGCTCGCTGTGGAGGTATCCGTCCCTCGAAATCGTGCTGGCGGCGGTCGCCCGGCGCGTGGGACACCGGGCCGCGCTTTTATCCACTTCGCCGACGAAGTTCGTTCCATGGTACTCGACGTCGAGACGCCGAACCCGCCCGATCTGACGAATCGGGGGAAGCCCAGTGAATTCGAACCGTCGGGTGCACTCGACAGCACGAGCGACCTCCGCAGAGGGGAGTTAGAGGAGATCCTTCGGGACGGGGCCTGGAACGAGGCGTTCCAGGAGTGGGCCGCGTACGCGGATCTGACCGAAGACGAGTACCGGACCGTCCACGACTTCGGCCTCGTCGACCGGCTGGATCTCTACTGGGATCCGGACGAGGAACGGCTCCGATTCGAGGTGCCAGCGCTCCCGGCGGAGTTGGCCGATCAGGAAGCCCTCGCTTCCCGAGTCACGTCGGAGCTGACGGACCTCGGTCGGACGGTGATAGAGATGCTCGAAGACGCCTACGTCGACTGGGGTGCAGGGGAGACGGAGACTGAAAGCTGGAGTGCCGAGACGTTCGGCGACGAACGCCCGCTCGAAGACTGACGATGCACCCACCGAAGCGACCCCGCCAGCCACAATCGACATCATCCCCGGGACCGTACTGGCTGTCATGGGAAACGACGACGACGCGCAGGACCCGGAGGAGAACCTTTCGACCGTCGGTTCGGGGCGGGTCGACGCCCTGTTCGACGAGATCGAGCTGACCATCGAGCGGCTGGGCGAGTTCCCGGACGAACTGGAGAACGTCCGGCGACGGATCGAGGCGAACGACGGTGAGACGTCCGGGCACGTCCGCAACCGCATCAACGAGGACGCAGACCAGCTCGTCGACGAGGCCGAGGCGGCGACCGAACGGCTGTGCGAGGAGCTGCGAGAGCTGAAACGAACGGTGCGGTAACCCCGGATGGGCGCGAACACCTTCGTGTTCGAACATCCGATCACCTAGACATGGTGGAGCTTTACGTCGACCAGCTCATGTCCCGCCCTGTCGAGACGGTCACCCCGAGTACCCCGATTCAGGAAGCTGCGGCGGAGTTGCTCGAACACGACGTCGGTGCGGTCGTCGTCGTCGACGATTCCGATCGTCTCGAAGGCCTCCTCACGGCGACCGACTTCGTCCAGATCGTCAGGGACGGACTGGCGTCGTCGGACGCGACCGTGGCCGAGTTCATGCGGACCGACGTCGTCACGACCAGGCGGAGCGCACCCGCGAGCGACGTCGTCGATGCGATGCTCGAACACCTCATCCACCACGTCCCGGTGGTCGATGGGGAGGCGGTCGTGGGGATGATCACGACCCTGGATCTCGCGGCGTATCTGGGACGTTCACTCGAACCCTGAACGCTCGACCGGCTCTTTCCGACAGTGAGCGACCCAGCGGCCTCGGTCGTCAGCTCCCGGCCTCAGTACGGTGGGGATTCGGCTTCGATGACGCCGGCCAGGTTGTCTAGCTCGTCGGTGAGCATGACCACGAGGTCGTCCAGCGTCACGACCCCGGCGATTTTGCCGTCTGCATCGACGACGGGCAGGCGCCGCACCGAATGCTCGGACAGCTTCTCGATGGCCTCGAAGATCCCGTCGTCGAGGGCCGCCGTCACGGGCGTCTCCGTCATTACGTCGCCGGCGGTCACCGCCGACGGGTCGCTCCGGGGTTCGAGGACCTCCAGTACGAGATCGCGATCGGTGACGATTCCGACCGGCTGCCCGTCGTCTTCGATGATCACGCTGCCGACGTTCTCCTCTTTCATCACCGTGGCGAGATTCCCCGCCGACTGGCCCCGGTGAGCGGTCATTACACCTGTTCGTGCCACGTCTTCGACTGGCATCGTCTCTCGTCCCGATAGACGCCAGCCAGTTCCATAACTGTATGTGCGTGGCCACGCAACACCCGGTTCTTCGGCCGGTCTCCGGGAGATCGAAACGGAGTCGGTTCTCCACAACCGGGACGAGCGGGACGACGTCCGGGACGAGCGGGACGACGTCCGGGACGAACGGGACGACGTGGTCTGCGAGGCTGGTGTCGGCGTGACGACGAACCGCTTCTCGCCCGCGGTAGGTTCACCGTACTCGTGATGGGTCGCAGTAATCGTGTCCTGCAGACATCTTTACGAGGATACTGCTGTAAAGGCACGCGGGTGGGAGTAATCCGTGGGTATCACGAGCGGTCCTCACGAAATCCCGAGATGCCGTTCGGCTCGAACGTCGGGAGAGCGGTAGACCGGCTCTTCTAGACCGGCTCTGCTCTGCTTCTAGACCGGCGCTGACACTACTGGTACATGCTCGGTTCCGGTCGCTCCTCGAGTTCCGGCTGTCGCGACTCCTCGAGCTGTCGATAGTGGCGGGCGATCTGCTCCATGCGGCTCCTGATCTGATCGGCCTGCTCTTCGAGCTCCGTCGTGTCGATGTCGAATTGAACGAGCGGTTCGAGCGCGTTCTCGATCACGGCACGGGCCGCCGCCGGGTCCGGAAGGTATGGGTTCGCTTTCACGACCAGTACGGCAGCCGGGACGTCTGCGTGGTAGCACGCGGAGACGAGCCCGCCCGTGATGCCACCGATCAATCCGAGTCCCTCCGCGAGGGCGATGTCGGCCTCTCGGAGCTGGATTTCTATCTCCTCGGTCGTCGCGACGCCGACCACGTCGCCGATCTCCGCCTCCGTGTCGGCGGGGGCACCTGCCAGGAAGATCGCGCGTTCGAACTCCGCTGCGAGGTCCTCGAGGATACACCGACTGAGCGCCTCGAAGGCGTTCCCCGGCAGCGCCACGTCGCTCTGCAGCGTCATCACGGCTGGCTCGTCCCGCGCATAGACGCGAACGAGATCTCGCACGCGGCCGTCCTGGAACGACGTGACCAGCGGGAACTCCGCCGAGACGATGTTCCCGTGGTGTTCGAGTGCCAGCTGCCTGGTGATCTGATCGGCGGCGATCGCGGCAACCAGCCCGTGGCCGGGGAGCCCTTCGATGAGCGTCGGTGCTTCGGCTTCGAGCTCTGTCAGTCGGTCGAACGTGGTGGACGGGGTTTTCTGGGACAAGGGTATCAACTCTTGGGTTTGCGCTGTTCTCCGGGCACCTCGATCAATCCATCCACTCGGAGACGCTGAGAATCTTCTCGCAGATAGGGCAGATCCAGATGGTGGCGACACCGGTGTGGTCCTGCGGTTCACCACCGCTCACGGGCGTTATCTCCTCCTCGCAGTAAGGACATTTCCCAGTCATGCGGTTCGTAATTGGTGGTGGACCACCAAGGTACTATCCACGTCCGGACGACCCTCCGCAGTCACGGTTGCCCCCGTGGTAGTCCGAATCCATCGCCCCCGCGCGGCAACTCGCAGACGAGCAAACAGCTTCGAACTCGACCGAGCAGCGTCCCGGTCGAAACGAACTGTGGTTTGCGGCCGCGGTTCGGCAGGACGACGGCCGCGCAGAAAAAGTAATTTGACTGTCCATTCAGTAGTTACATCGAATAATCTATACATTTGGCGACGTTCGAGCGTTCACGAGTCCGGTGCCCCGACCGGTAGTTCTTCGGAGCGTCCCCGAACAGATCACCCCGAATCGCTATCCGCGACGGGAGAAGCGATACCCGTCGCGGCTCGACGGTCTCGACCGCGGCGACGGCCGACGCGCCGGCGGAACGACCGTCGCGGTTCGGTGCTTAGCACGAGATTGCCGGACGTAGCCGGCTTACATTCGATCACATGGAATTACAAACGCTTACAACCGGTCTGACCGCCGGCCGCGGGCCGCTCGTCGTGGTGTCTGAACGCCGGGTCGTCGAGCGTGCCGTGATTCGGCGTCTGGTCACCGGCGGGCCACAGGTCGGCCTTCCACAGCTCGTTGTGAACGGCGGAACGATAGCACATGGTAGCGGAAATAACAGATACACATATTATATATCGAACTGGTAGTACTTGCGTGGCGCGGAGACAGAATTCGGCCAGTTCGAGTCACGTCTCACTCCGGAACGTACAGAGATCTGTACACTCGTTGCGACGGGAACGGACCCAATCGTACAATGCGCCCCGGCTAACGCTGCGCGGCACGGTCTCTGGTCGCCTCGGCCGGATGTGGCTACCGAGTCGGCGTTCCAGTGGTCGGGTCAGTCCGCGATGTCGAACCGCGACGGGGGCAGGCGGAGCTCGTCGAGGAAGTCGATGTACTTCGCGTTGTAGACCAGACTGACCTCCTTGGTGACCGGCACGCCCACGCAGGTCAACCGCGCCCCGCGTTCGATGGCCTCCTCGGGGAGGATCTGCTGGCCCGGCATCGCGATCTCGCCGTCCTTGAGGTAGACTGCACAGTTCGAGCACGCGCCCCCGCGGCAGGCAAAGGGCCACTCGTAGCCCCGGCGCTCGACCGCCTCCAGGATCGACTCCCCGCGCTCGACTACCACCCTGCCGTAGTCCGTATCGGAGAGGTTCGCGCTGGCGGCCTTCTCGAAGAGGTCGTCGTCGTCGATGTCCCAGCCGTGGTCCTGGACGGCCTCGTAGTTGAGAAACGAGACCCGCGCCCGTCCCGGCTGGCGGACGACGGGCTTGACGCTCCGCCCGGGCATCTCGAAGCGCTCGATCTCGTCTACGACCTCGTCGACCGATCGGGTCTCGAACTCGGTGACCCACTCGCCAAGCTCCTCTTCCGGGAACCCGTACCACTCGGCGAGTTCCGCCTCGGACAGCCCCTGCTTGTAGCCGATCGCCGCCATCAGTCGCCGCGCGGCCTCCTTCGAGCTCACGTCGGCCAGCCGACCTTGCAGCGCCTCGAGTGAGATTTCGTCTAGTGGCATTTCCACTGGAAATTCAGCGTTGACGACGATTAACGTGCCGCCCATTCCCAGCGACTGGAAATCGGAGCGGCGCTCCGCGTCATCGAACGTGGCATCGAGGTCCACCCGATCGGCCGAACCACGTGGGCTGGCGTTCAGTCACCGACTCCGCTTCCCCACGCCGTGACCACGCAGTTCGTCGCGTCCGTGCGGACCGTTCCGGCCGTCGAGCCCAGGAGGGCGCGTCGGAGACGGGGCGTCCTGGTGCCCCCGATGACCGTGAGTTCGTAGTACTGAGACTGCTCGACGATGGCGTCCTCGACGCTGTCGGCTTCGAGCAGCCAGGTGCCGACGTGCTCGACTGTCCTGGTTCGTCTCGCACGGGCTTCGAGCTCCCGTTCGGCGTCGCGCTTCGCCTCCGGGTCGTCGGCCGTCACGACGGACAGGAGGTCGATCCACGCACCAGTGGCGTTCGCGACGGCCTGTGCGATCCGGGTCGCGGCAGCCGAATGGACGCCACGAGCGACCGGTACGAGCATGGTCGAGATGGGGTCGGGCAGCGGCGCTCCGCTCGGGACGGCGACGGGACAGTCGACCGCGGCCCGCAACTCGTCGAGCGGCGACCGCGCGAGCGGAGCGGGACCGGTCCTGAGCCACGATTCGTCGACGACGACGACCTCCGCACCGTACGACTCGACGCCCTGCTCGACGATCTGCGGGAGGTCGTGGCCGACGTGGACCGCCCCCGTGACGGGAAGCCCACCAGTCATGACCCCGATCGCTTCGACCACGTCGAGCGTCGTCTCCCGGTGGCCCTCGAGCATCGGGATCGGGAGGGTGAGCGGGGCCGCCCGGGCGACGCGAACGGCGTTCAGCACCACGAGGTCGAGATCGAACCCGGCGGCGATGCGCCGGCCGAGTTCCAGCGTTCGCCACTGCACGGTCCCATTCCGCAGGGGCACGAGGACCTTGCCCTGGTCGTCGCTCCCGGCACTGACCGTGACCTCCCCGTGGTCGACCGAGGGTGCCGACGGTCCCCGAATCGTGCCCATATCCCCACAGAATGAACGAAACTATATAAATTTCCTCTAGTTCTTTCTGAAACGTTAATAGAACACTCAAATTTTTCCGATTCGTTCTCCCCGGGTGGCGCGGGCCGGGGGTCGGGCAGGATGGCGTTCTACCGGCGGAGTCGCGCCGATTCGTCGCTCGAACCCGCGAGACCGCGCGAGGACCCGAACTAAAGATAAAAGTTGTTTGGGGTCCGATTCGGTGGTATAAGTATGGGTGTTCGAATCGATAGCGTCGACGAACGGATCCTCTACCACCTGGCCGCCGACGCCCGGCACACGTCCGCGCCGGACATCGCGGCGGAGCTGGACGTCTCGGCGCCGACCGTTCGCAACCGCATCCGCCGGCTGGAGGAGGCGGGGGTCATCAGGGGCTACCACGCCCACATCGACTACGAGCGGGTCGGGGGCCGCCTGACCAACCTGTTCACGTGCAGCACGCCGGGCACCGACCGCGAGCGGTTCGCGCGCCGCATCCTCGGGGTGCCGGGCGTGATCAACGTAAAGGAGGTGATGTCCGGCCGGGACGACCTGCTGGTCACGGCGGTCGGCACGGACACCGACGACATCACGCGCATCGCTCGGGACATCAAGGCCCTCGGGGTCGACGTCGAGGACGAGGACCTCGTCCACCGCCAGCACTACTGCCCGTACTTCCCGTTCGGGCCGGCGGACGACCGGACGACCACCCCGGTGACCAGCGTCGCGGACCTCGCGGGCGAGGCGAACGTCGTCGAGATAACGGTCGGCGAGGGCGCACCCATCGCGCGGAGGACCGTCGAGGAGGCCAGCGAGGCCGGCCTCATCGACGACGGCGTCCTCGTCATCACCATCGAGCGGGACGACGAGCCGATCACCCCGAACGGGGAGACGACGTTCCAGCCGGACGACCTCGTGACGATTCTCTCCCGGAGCGCCCTCTCCGAGGAGACGCTACGGACCATGACCGGGGAGTAGCGAGCGGGACCCACTCCGCCGGTCGGCAGGTCAGTCGTCCCCCGCCGCCGCCCCGGTAGCGACGCTCTCCTCGCGGGAGGGGATGCCGCCCGTCGTGAACAGGGAGAGGGCGATTGTCACGACGGAGAGGACGAACAGCACGCCCAGCCCACCGACCAGGGCGGCCTCGGCCGCGTGCGGGACGCCGTGGCCGGCCCGCAGCGCCTGCTGGAGGTCGTCGAACGTCCGCAGGCCGCCGCTCCCGTGGAGGCCTCGGCTTACCTGCCAGCTCAGCACGGCGCCGAGGACGGAGATGCCCACCGCGCTGCCCGTGTTCCGGAAGAGCTGGTACGAGGAGGAGGCGACGCCCATGCGGTTCTGGCCCAGTTGGTTCTGCACGCTCGTCATCAGGGGCGGCGTGAGCGAGCCCACGCCGACGCCCATGAAGAAGGTGTTCGCCAGGATGAGCCCGAACGGGGTGGAGACCCGCCAGAAGGCGGCGGCCCCGAACGCCACGAGCATGACGCCGAGGCCGAGGCGGATGAGCCGCTGCTCGCCGACCCGCGCGACGAACCGCCCGGAGGTCATGCTCGACCCCGACCAGCCGATGGCCAGGGGGATGACGACGATGGCGGCGGTGAGCGCCCCGCCGCCGCGGATGGCCTGCATCAGGAGGGGGATGAACGTCATCACCGCGAAGATGGCGAAGCTGGAGAGGAAGGCGACCGCGCTCACGGAGACGAACACGCGGTCGCGGTAGAGGTCGAGCGGGATGATGGGCTGTGCGACCCGGCGCTCGACCCACGCGAACCCGAGGAGGGCGACGACGCCGACCCCGATGGCGACGAGCGAGAGCGTCGGCTCGGACGTGTACTGGTGGAGGCCGACGAGGACGCCGACGATGCCGACGGCCCCTGTCAGCGTCCCCCAGTAGTCCAGCGACTCGTCCTCGCTGTCGACGTCCTCGTCGAGGGAGTACCAGACGAGCCCGATGGCGACGACCCCGACGGGGAGATTGAGGAAGAAGACGGCGCGCCAGCTCACCGCCGAGACGAGGACGTAGCCGAGCTCCGGCCCGACCACCGAGGCGATGCCCCACATCGCGGAGCCCCAGCCGATCGCCTTCCCACGCGACTCGGGCGGGTAGACCTCGCCGAAGATGGCGTAGGGGATGGCGAGCATCGAGCCGGCGCCGGCGCCCTGCAGCGCCCTGAACGCGATGAGTTCGAGCATGGTCGTCGAGAGCCCGCAGAGCACGCTGCCGGCGACGAAGATGGCCGCCCCCGCGACGAACAGGGGTTTCTTCCCGTAGATGTCGGAGAGCCGCCCGAACACCGGGATGGTGGCCGCGGTCAGGAGCATGTACCCCGTGAACACCCACGAGTAGAGGGAGAGCCCGCCGAGCGAGGCGACGACGGTCGGCATGGCGACCGTCACGACGGTGCCGTCCACCGCGGCGAGGAAGATCCCGAGCAGCACGCCCGCGGTGACCAGCTTTCGCGTCTCCATTCGTGTCTCCCGGTTGGGAGTACGCGGCAAAAAGGACACCCATCCGGATGGGTTCGCCGTCGGTCTCGGCCGAGCAGGGCAGTCGTGTTCCCCGGCTGGCCACGCGGACCGACGGCCGTCGGCCGGACCTTCGCCCGGACCTCCGTCCAGGTTGGACCTCGACCCGGACCGACGGCCGTAGACCGAACCTTCGCCCGGACCATCGCCCGGACCGACGGCCGTAGACCGAACCTTCGCCCGGACCGTCGCCCGGACCGACGGCCGTAGACCGGACCTTCGCCCGGGACGGACCTCTCCCAGGCCGGGTCCCGCCGCCGTCCCCGGAGTTACAGAGAATTACAATGACTTACATGAACTTACAACGACCCCGACCCGGTCGAAATCGGCGATTCGACCGGTTCGCGCCGCCTGCTCGGCCGCTCCACGGGCGTCGGGCGACTCGACGGGCGCGACTCACCCGGATTCGCCGTCCGTCGACCCCGTCCCGAGCAGGGCCTCGTCGGCAGCCCGTGCGAGGTCCCCGTACTCCAGGTAGTAGCGGTACTTCGCCCCGTCCTCGTCGCGGTCGCTCCCCATGTACGCGAGCGGCCCCGCGGCCGGGGAGAGGATGCGACCGTCGAGGCCGCCTCGTCCGACGTGTGCCGCCGCGACCTCGCTTACGTAGTAGCTGTTGTTCCCGAACTCGAAGGACTCCTCGACCCGGCACTCGACGTTCCCGAGCGCGTCGGCCAGGAGCGGCACGTCCACCTCGGCCGCCTCGACCAGATCGAGGTCCAGCGTTTCGACCTTGTCCACCTCGCGGCCGCTGGTCGTCCCACAGCGGGTGACGGCGTCGAGCTGCTCGACGGTCGGGACGCCCATGACGAACTCGGGGTGCTCCTCGAGGATCTCGTAGGTGTCGGTCCCGTGGTCGACCGACAGCAGGTAGCGGAACGGGTCGTAGCCGGCGAGCATCCACCACGCGGCGGTCATCACGTTCGGCCCCGTCGTCTCGCTCTCCGTCACGACCAGCAGCGGGACGTGCGGTTTGAGGAGGCTCTTCGAGTCCATCTCCCCGATCCGCTCGAACCCAGCGATGCCGTCCGCCGCGTCGTCTCTCCCCTCGTCGGTCCCCATGGCCCACCATTCGTTTCCGGGAAGTAATCGGTTTCCCCGTCGCTTCTCGGACGCCCGCCATCCGAGGCGCGGACGCGACCGAAATCCATCCGCGAGCCGACGGATCACGGCTCGCCGTCGGACGGCACACCCTCTCGCTCGGTGATGTCCGTCGACCCGGGCCCGGTGTGCTCGCCGTACGGGATGCCCCGCCGGCAGCCCCAGTAGTAGAAGCCGAGCGCGACGACGGCGACGACCAGGAAGTCCCAGCCGAACGGGATGACGCCGATGCCGCCGAACCGTCCGTCGCCCAGGAAGGAGATGGCCGCCATGGCGACCAGGTAGGCGAGCAGCCAGACGCCGTTGCGGACGCTGGCGAGACTCGCATCACCCCTGGCGACGTAGAAGCCGTATATCAGTCCCCCGGCGAGGAGTACGCCGAGCACCTGCCCGGTCAGCGGCCACGACTCCCAGAACAGCAGGAGCGAGGCGAGGACGAACGAGAGCGGCGCGAGGACCCGCCCGCCCCGGAGGCGGAACGGTCGCTCGACGTCGGGCGCCGTCTCCCGGAGCGTGGCCATCGTCACCGGGCCGATGGCGTACGAGACCATGAACCCGACGTTGACCGCGGCGATGAGCTGCGAGTAGCCGGCGCTCGTGACGAGGAGGAAGAACACCTCCACGAGAAAGGAGACGACCAGCCCGACGCCGGGTGTCCCGTACCGCTGGTTCAGCCGGTGGAAGAACCCTGGCATCGTCCCGTCCTCGGCCATCGAGTAGGCGACCCGCGGGACCGCGCCGACGTTGGTCGCGTTCGGGCCGTTCGGCGAGACGATTCCGTCCGCGAGGAGGAGGAGCGCGACGAGGCCGACGCCGGCGGCCGCCGTCACCGCGTACACCGGCGCCGAGAGGGCGCTCAGCGTGCCCCACTGGCCGGTGACGACCCCCTGGTCCGCCAGCGCGGGCCAGTCGAGTGCGCCGACGAAGACGACGCTGATGAGCGCGTAGGTCGCGATGGCGACGAGGACCGTCCCGACGATGGCGCGCGGGAGGTCCCGACCGGGGTTCCTCGCCTCGGCCCCGAAGTCGAGGGCCTGGCGGAAGCCGAGGTACGCGAAGACCGTCAACGACGTCCCGAGGAGCACCCCCGAGGCGCCGTTCGGGGCGAACCCCCCGTAGGCCGTGAAGTTCGCCGGGTCGAACGCGAGGGCGCCGACCACCACGACGAAGATGACCACCGGGACGTACTTGATGGCGGTGACGTAGTTCTCGAAGGTGGCGAGGTACTTCACGCCGGCGTAGTTCAAAAGGCCGAGGAGGACGAGGATGAGTACCGCGAGACCGATGCCGAGCGTCGAGACGTGCTCCCCGTCGCCGAGCGCCGGGAAGACGGTGCTCGCGTACCGGACGACCGCGACGGCCTCGGTCGGCGGGATGATGGCGTACGCGATGAACGCCGCCCACCCGGCCATGTGCCCGGTGAACCGCCCGTGGGAGAGGTAGGGGTACTTCGCGACGGCGCCGGGCGCCGGCCAGGCCGCCCCCAGCTCCGCCCAGACCAGCGCGATGACGAGGACGGCGGTCCCGCCGAGTATCCAGGAGACGACGGCCGCGGGACCCGCCAGGGACGCGACGACGCCGGGGAGCAGGAGCCAGCCGGAGCCGATGACGGTCCCCAGGCTCATCGCCAGAAGCGAGTAGATACCGAGCTCCCGCCTGAAGCTGCCCCGGTCGGCGCTCATGTGTCCGTCGTCCTGCGTGACTGGATGCGGCCGATTCCGTGTCGGGCTCGAACGACCGAGGCCACGGGCTGCCCGTGGCTCCCGGGCGGACCCGTTTCAGGCGGCCCCCACCACGTCCTCGGTCAACGGGTGCGACCGAAGAATAGCTTCCCCCTGGGTGTCGGGACGGGGCGGGTCGGGCCCCGTCCCGTTCGTCTGCCTGGCGTCGGTCGCTCAGTCCTCGGCCGGCGCCCCGCCCCCCTCGCCCGCCTCCGGGGCGGTCTCGACGACGCCCTCGCCGCCGACCGAGACGTGGGCCGTCTCGTCGAGTTCGAGTTCTGGGAGCACGACGGCGACGACGAGCGCGACGAGGAGGACGCCCATCCCCGCGAGGAAGACCACGTCGATGCTGTTGGCGAGCGCGGCGACGACGGTGTCTCGGATCGCCGGCGGGAGCGCCTGGATCTTCTCCGGGCCGAGACCGGCGCCGCTCGATGCGAACTTCTCGCCCGCCCCCGGGAAGGCGTCGTTCAGCCGCGACGTCAGCTGGTTCGTGAGGAGCGCGCCGAAGACGGCGACGCCGATGGCGCTGCCCAGGCTCCGCGAGAACGTCACCGAGGTGGTCGCAACCCCCAGGCTCTTCCGCGAGACCGCGTTCTGGATGGCGACGGTCAAAACCGGCATGACGAAGCCGAGTCCCATCCCGGTCACGACCATGTACGCGGTGGAGTGGAAGTGGGTGGTCGCCGGCCCCATCGTCGAGAGCAGGTAGTAGCCGACCGCGGCGAGCGCCGTGCCGAGGACGGGGAACGCCTTGTAGCGGCCCGTGCGGGTCATCAGCTGGCCGGTGAGCGCGGCCGTCACGAGCATCCCGCCGACGAGGGGGAGCAACAGCAGCCCCGAGTTCGTGGCGCTCACGCCGAGGACCGTCTGGAGGAAGACGGGGAGGTAGATGGTCGCCCCGAACATTCCGATGCCGAGACAGAAGCTCAGCACGATGACGCCCGAGACCGTCCGGATGCCGAGCAGGTGGACCGGGAAGACCGGCTCGTCGACGCGGCGCTCCTGGAGCACGAACGCCACGCCCAGGACGACCGCCGCGGCGGCAAGGCCGAGGATGACCGTCGAGTCCCAGGCGTACTCGTTGCCGCCCCAGGTCGTCATCAGCATGAGCGAGCCGACCGCGCCGACGAGCAGGGCGGCGCCCTCGTAGTCGATGCGGTGGGCGTCGCCGGGTATCGGCAGGTCGAGGGTGGAGTGGATGATGAGGATGGCGAGCGCGCCGATGGGGACGTTGATGTAGAACACCCACCGCCAGGTGTAGTGGTCGGTCAGGTAGCCGCCCAGAAGCGGGCCGCCGATGGTCGCCGCGCCGAAGATGAGCATCATGTAGCTCATGTACTTGCCCCGCTCGCGCGGCGAGAAGATGTCGCCGAGGATGGTCGTCGCCATGGCGATGAGCCCGCCCGCGCCGACGCCCTGGAGCGCCCTGAAGAGCGCGAGCTGGTTCATGTTCTGGGCGACGCCCGAGAGGACGGAGCCGAGCAGGAAGATGGCGATGGCCGTCTCGAAGATCTTCGCCCGCCCGTAGATGTCGCTCAACTTCCCGTAGAGCGGCGTCGTGACGGTGACAGTCACCAGGTAGGCCGTGACGACCCACGAGATCTTGTTGAAGCCGCCGAGGTCGCCCGCGATCCGCGGGAGCGCCGTCGAGACGATGGACTGGTCGATGGAGCCCAGAAGCATCCCGAGCATGAGCCCGCCGAGGACGATCAGCCGCTCGCGGCCGATGCCCGAGTCGGCCTGGGCCTGTGCTCCCTCGCTCATCGGTCCGCCCGCCCGCCGTCCGACACGTCCGTGGCAGTCAGTCGTCGACGTTGAACGAACATTCAGTTATCTGGGGTTGACTAACCGTTCAGTCAGTATTAAGGCTTCTGAGTCGTACCGACCGGGGCTCGTGCCCGGGTTCGACGGGACGACCGCGTCGCTCACCCCCGTTGCCGTCGACGGTCTGTCGGCCGCTCGTCGCCCGCGGCCGGCCGAGTGAAGCCTTTTTGGTCGGTGACTGACTATTCATTCAGCAATGACCTCGACGCCGCTCTTCCCCGAGGGGCCGACGGACACGCGAGAGGCCATCATGGCGGCCACCTACCGCGCTCTCTGCGAGCACGGCTACGCGAACCTGACCATCGACCGCATCGGCCGGGAGTTCGCGAAGAGCAAGTCGCTGCTCTACCACCACTACGACGGCAAGGACGACCTCCTGCTGGACTTCCTCGAGTTCCTGCTGGAGCGCTTCGAGGCCACCGTCCCCCTCGCCGACGCGGACGGCGCGGCCGAGCGCCTGGAACGCCTCTTCGACCACCTCCTCTCGCCCGCGCCGGCGGCGGACCGCGAGGAGTTCATGCACGCGATGATCGAGCTCCGCGCGCAGGCCGCCCACGACGCGGCCTACCGGGCGCAGTTCACCAGGACCGACGACCTCTTCCGCGACCGGACCGCCGCCATCGTCCGGCAGGGCGTCGAGCAGGGCACGTTCCGCGACGTCGACCCCGAGCAGGTGGCGTCGTTCCTCCACGCGACGCTCGACGGCGCGATGCTCGAACGCGTCACGACCGACGACTTCGACGCCGCCGCGCTCCGCGCGGAGCTGGACGTCTACGTCGAGTCGCGGCTGCTCCCGGCCGAGGCGTAAGCCGCCCACAGTGGCCGAAGCGGCGGCCGCCTCCACTGGCCGACGCGGACCGCCTACAGCTGGTCGAGCACGGCGTCGGGGTCGTAGGCGAGCGAGAGCGTCCGGGAGCGACCCCGTCCCTCCAGGCGCTCGTAGTCGGCGTCGATGATGTCGAGCTTGTCGAGCTTGTTGACGAGCTCGGAGTAGCGGGTGTAGCCGAGGTCGGTGCGCTCGTGGAACGTCTCGTAGACGTCGCCGGCCCGGTCGCCGTTCTGCTCGGCGACGACCCGGACGAGCTCGCGCTCGCCGTCCGTGAGCGCCTCGAGGCTCCGCGCGAGGTGGATGTACTTCGACTCGTCGTAGGCCTCGGAGACGTCCTGGCGCTCGACGACCTTGCTGGCGCGCATCTCCGCGTTGAGCCCCGCCCGGCGGAGCAGGTCGATGCCCACCCGCAGGTCGCCCGCGTTCGCGGTGAGCTCGGCGACGCGGTCGAGGACCGCCGTCGAGACGACGCCGTCGCGGAAGCCGATCTTCACGCGGTCGCCGAGGATGTCCACGATCTCGGGCGCGTCGTAGACCGGGAAGTAGACCTCCTCCGGGCGGAAGACGCTCTGGACCCGCCCGTCGAGGGCGTCCATGATCTCGAGTTCGAGGTCCGAGGAGACGATCATCACGCCGATCTTGGCCCCGGCGTGGGCCTCGTGGGCCCGCAAAAGCGAGTAGAGCGTATCGGAGGCCTCGTCCTCGTAGAAGAGGTAGTTCACGTCGTCGAGTGCGACGACCAGCACCTCCTCCTCCTCGACCAGGCGGTCGGTCACCTGCCCGAACAGCTTCTTAAAGGAGATGCCGGAGGAGGGCGGCTCGTACTCGAAGATGGCCTCGAAGATGCGCGAGAACACCGCGTAGCGCGTCGAGTCCACCTGGCAGTTGACCCTGACGGTGCGCACGCCCGGCTGGGCGCCCAGCTCGCCGAACATCTTCTGGACGGCGGTGGTCTTGCCGGTCCCCGGCGGCCCCCGGACGGAGACGTTGAGGGGCCGCGAGCCGCGGACGGCGGGCCGCAGCGCGTACTGGATGCTCTGGAGCTGCGTCTCCCGGTGCTGGAACGCCTCCGGCACGTAGTCTATCTCGAAGACGTGCTCGTCGCGGAACACCGATTCGTCCCACGAAAGCATCCCCTCGTCGGGGTCGTCGTCCATCACCTTCTCAACATCCGCGTAGCTACTTAATCCTTCGCCAGCCGCGTGGTAAAAGTGAAACTTGTCGGTTGACGGCCGGATACCACCGTTCCCGCCCCGGCCCGATCAGACGGACTCCATGCCGCTCCGGACGTCCGCGGCCTGCATGCTCATCCCGTGTTTGTCTTGGGCGTGTTCGCGCACGTGCTGGATGACCTCGTCCTCCGAGTTCGCCCGTACCATGAAGTCACAGCCGTCTTGCGTACACTCGAACTGGTTTGCCATGATGTTCACTGCCCGCCCGTGCGAGCACACGGATAGACGGCCGCCAACAGGGTAAGGACGGGCTTGGACTTCGAGGGTCAGGGTCGATGGCGACCGGCGTCCGGGCCGGACCGTCAGAACTTCTCCAGCAGGCGCTCGTAGAACCCGTCGGACTCGCCGTCTCGCGGGCTCCGCCCGCTCGACCCGCCCGCGGCACTCTGGGCCTCGCGCGCCAGCTTCTCGACGATGAGCTCCGGGGTCGAGCGGGCGAGGTGGTCTTTCACCGGCGAGCGCTCGACCTGTAGCTCGCCGTCCTCGAGGCCGAGCGCCTCGATGCCGTCCACGGTCACGTCGAAGCCGGCGGTCTCCCGGATCTCGCCCGCGAGGTGGGAGACGAACACGGCCGTCGCCGCCGACTCGCGGAGCGCCTCGAGGATGCCGGCGACGATCTTCGCGCTCGCCCCCGGCTCGGTGATGCTCTCCAGTTCGTCCACCAGCACCAGCTTGCGGGTGTCGCCGCGGGCGAGCCCCGCGAAGTCCCGGAGCGTCGCCTCGAACGCGCCGGCGTCGAGCGTGCCCTGGGACTTGGCGTGGTAGTGGAGCTCCTCGACGGCCGGGACGCGCGCCCGTTCGGCCGGCACGGGCAGGCCCATGTGTGCGAGGACGACCACCGTCGCCACCAGGTCGAGCGTCGAGGTCTTCCCGCCGCTGTTCACGCCCGAGAGGAGCGACACCCCGTCCACGGCGTAGTCGACGGGCTCGACCTCCGCGAAGGGCTCGTCGAGCAGCGGCGAGCGCCCGCCTCCGATCTCGAACCCGCGGCCCCCGCGCTCGGGGAGCACGCAGTCGAAGTCGCGGGCGAACCGGGAGACGGCGAGCTGCACGTCGCGCTCCAGGGCGGCCCGGACGAGCGCCTCGGCTCCGTCGCGGGCGTTCGCGAGCGACGCGGCCAGCTCCCGTTTTCGACGTGCCGCGCGCCGGTCCCGGGCGGCCGTGAGCTCGTCGCGGAGCCGGGAGATCGCACCTTCGTCGTGTTCGACCGGGAACGTCGGTTCGTCCGAGAAGGCCCGCCGGGCGATCTCGGCCTCGTCCGCTTCGAGAACGAGTGCGTCCGCCAGGTGCTCGCGGGCGGCGGCGACGGCCGCGGCGTACTCGTCGGCGAGCTCGCGGGAGAGCAGCGAGTCGACGCCGGCGCCCTGCTCGACCAGCGAGAGCAGGTCCGCGCCCTCGATGGTCACGTCGCGCTCGCGGATGGCCGCGCGGAGTCGGTCGTTCGCCACCGATTCGGCCGTCGAGACGGCCACGTCGAGGTCGGCGACGGCGGCCGCGAGCCGGTCGAGCTCGTCGTCGCCGGTCACGCCACCGTCCTCGTCGAGCGAGTCCAGCGCCTCGTCGAGCGCGTCGAGGTCGAGCGGCGCGTCCATGTCCGCAGCGCGGTGGACGGCCGCGGCCGCGCGGAGGCTGTCGTGGTTGGCCGCGAAGAAGGCGAGCGTTCGCTCCGGGACGATCTCGGCCGGTCGGTCGAGGGCGTCCGGGACGACCCGCACGTCGCCGGAGACGTCCACGCCCGCGAACTCCTCGTCGAGGGCGATGACCGTCGCGTACCCCCTGGCGAGGTCCGCGAGGTCGCGGGCGTCCTCGACCACCTCGACGCTCACCTCGGGGAGCGCCCGGCGCGCCTCCGTGAAGCGTTCGGCGTCGGTCGTCGCCACGCAGCGGTCGCGGACGCGCACGTCGCGGGGGTCGGCGAGGAGTTCGACCCCCGCGAGCGCGTCGAGGACGTCGTCGTCCACGGGGAGGGCCGTGGCCTCCTCGGCGAAGGCGCGCAGCTCCCCGACGCGCGAGTCGACGCCGCTCGGGTAGCAGGTCTCCAGGCGCTTCTCGGCGTAGTCGGTGACCGTGCGCTCCCGGAGGAGGGAGAGCACCCCCCGGTAGACCTCGACGGCGCGGTCGGTGGCGAGAAAGCCCCCCGGGTCGTCGTGGCGGGCCCGGATGGCGCCCCGCGCGATGTGCGCCGCTCGACCTGGCGTGATGCCCGGCGCGCGCGCCAGTGCGGCCACGTCGCCGCGCTCGAGGGCGCCCTCGGGGTCGTCGAGTTCGGCCAGCGCGTCGGCGGTCTTCGACCCGACGCCGGGGATGCGCTCCAGGTCCATTCAGCGCCCATCTACCCACCCGGGGTAGAAAAGCGTTCTCGGGTCGCTCGTCGGGGTCGCTGGCACCCGTTCGGCTGGCTGACAGGCGGCCGCAGCGTGCGCGGGACGGGCTGGCCGCACTCCCGTTGACCGGCCCCGCGTCGTGGTCAGGTCACGTCGGGCCGGAGTGGTCCCGGCTTCGGTGATAAACGTTCGGCCGTCGGCGCCTGTCCTCCCCCTCGCTCGCCCGCCTCGAATCTGCGGGTGGTAACGTCGGCTTTTCGACGCACTGCGACCGCATTCCGGTCCCCGGAATCGGTGGGACAAGCCGGACTTTCCCGCTCGCAACATCCGTTACGGCCCCAAACGCGCTCCATAACAAAGCGACTGGCTGTCCGACTGTGTATCGTATGTCTCCCCAGAGCATCACATCACGCGCAGTCATCCTCGTCGCGCTCGTCGCCCTGGCGGGCGTCGCGTTCGGCGGCGTCGCCGTCGCCGACACGACGACGCACGCGACAGTTACAGACGCGGCAGCGAACACGCAGAACCAGACCAACCAGACCGCCTACCTCCGCGTCATCCACGCCTCGCCGGACGCGCCGAACGTGGACGTCTACCTCGACAACGAGACTGTCCTGACCGACGTCCCGTTCGGCACGGTCAGCGACTACCTCGAGGTCGCCCCGGGCGAGCACACCGTCGCCATCACGGTGGCCGGGAACCAGAGCGCCGAGGTGTTCGGCGGGAACGTCACCCTGAACGCCGGCGGGCGCTACACCATCGCCGCGACCGGCGAGGTGACCGAGGGCGCGCCGACGACGTTCCAGGCGTTCATCCTCCAGGATACGGTCGTCGCCCCGGCGTCGGGGAACGCCTCCATCAGCCTCGTCCACCTCTCGCCGGACGCGCCGGCCGTGGACGTGACCACCGACGACACCGTGCTGTTCGACAACGTCTCGTTCCGGAACGCGAGCAACTACGTCACCGTGCCGGCCGGCAACTACACGGTGGACGTGCGCGGCGCGACGGCCGACAACAACGGGAGCGTCGTGACCTCGTTCGACGTCAGCCTCGAGAGCGGCACCGCGTACACCGCGTTCGCGGTCGGCTACCTCGACCCGGCGAACGCGACGGGTAACGTCACCAACGCCTCCTTCGACCTCCTGGTTGCGACCGACATCGGCCCGGAGAACGCGACCATGCTGGGGAACGTGACGACCACCGAGACGAACGTGACCGCCGGCAACGAGACGGCCAACGCGACGGTGGGCGCCTGATTGCCGGCCTGACACTCGTCCCCGTCGGCCGCCCGGCGGGTGGGGCTCGCCGCCGACTCCCGCATCGGCCCACCTGAACGCCCTTACCGGGGACAACGGTCTTTTCTACGGGCGAACCGAAGCCGCTCCATGGACGTTGCAGCCAAACTCGACACCGCGCGCGCGGACCTCGCGGAGCGCGACGGCGTCCTCGTCGCCTTCTCCGGGGGCGTCGATTCGAGCGTCGTCGCCGCCATCGCCCACGACGCCCTCGGCGACGACGCGGTCGCCTGCACCGCGAAGAGCGAGACCCTGCCCGCCGCGGAGCTGGAAGAGGCGACCCGGGTCGCGAGCGAGATCGGCATCCGCCACGAGGTAGTCGAGTTCAGCGAACTCGAGAATCCTGACTTCGTGACCAACGACGGCGACCGGTGCTACCACTGCCGGACGATGCGCCTCTCGGCGATGTTTGACGCCGCCGAGGGGCTGGGCGTCGACGTGGTCTGCGACGGTACGAACGCCGACGACCCCGGCGCGGGCCACCGGCCGGGGCTGCGCGCCGTCCGCGAACTCGACGCCTACTCCCCGCTTTTGGCCCACGACCTCACCAAGGCCGAGGTCCGCGAGATCGCCCGCCGATACGACCTCTCGGTCGCGGACAAGCCCGCGATGGCCTGCCTCTCCTCGCGCATCCCGACCGGCCTCGCGGTGACGCCCGAGCGCCTCACCCGCGTGGAGCAGGCCGAGGCGCTGGTCCGCCAGTGGGGCTTCTCGCAGTTCCGCGTCCGCGACCACGACGGCCTCGCCCGCATCGAGATCGCACCCGAGGAACTCGACGCGGCGCTGAACCCCGACTTCGTCCGCGCCGCCCGCGAGCACCTCACCGAGGTCGGCTTCGAGCACGTGACCCTGGACCTCCACGGCTACCGGACCGGGAGCGTGAGCCCCGCCGGAGACGACGCGACGGCGGGGGACAGTGAGGCGACGGCTCCGGGTGACGACGCGGCGGCAGGGGACGGCGACACAGCGACGACCGACGGAGACGCCGCTGACGTCGACGACCTGCTCGCGGCGGAGTACCCGACCGACCGGTGAGGGGCGGCGACCCGAGTTCGCCGGTTTGTAAGTCTTTGTAAGCGTTTGTAATCGATTGTAAGTCCTCGTCACCTCCCGAAAATAGCCGTCAGTGCCCGTCGTCCGGCGCGCATCAGGTGTGGCGACGACGGCCCGACCCGCTACCGTCCGGTCCACCGGAGCAACAGGAGCGTCCCCTCGAACAGCGTGATCATCGTCGCGGCGATGATGAAGGGGGCCATGCCGGTCGGGTCCGGGCTGAAGAGGAAGGCGACGCCGAGGAAGCCACCCCAGAAGTAGAGGCGGCGGTCGGCGAGCCAGCGGCGGCTGGTCAGCCCCATCATGATGGCGAGCATCACCAGCAGCGGAATCTGGAAGACCAGCGCGAGATAGCCCATCAACAGCAGGATGAGGTTGAACGTCTTGCTCAGCGCGAACGCGATGGTGGTGACGCCCTCCGAGTAGTAAAAGAAGTACTGGAAGATGGCCGGGAGGACGATGAAGTACGCGAAGGTGACGCCGACGAACGCCAGCACCAGGCTCATCGGAATCGAGGCCAGGTAGTAGCGCCGCTCGTTCGGGTAGAGCCCTGGCCGCATGAACGCGTAGGTCTCGTAGACGAGCGCCGGGAGCGCGACGATGACACCCGCCAGGCTCGCCACCTTGAGCCGGGTGATGAGCAGCGCGAGCGGGTGGTAGACCCGCGGCCGGGCGACGTCGGTCCCCGGCATGATGTGGTACCAGAGGACGTTGATGACCTGCTCGCTGAACGGGAGCACCACCAGACTCACCACCCCCGCGATGGCGATGACGATGAACAGCCGCGTGACCATCTCCTCGATGTGGTCGGCCAGCGGCATCTCCTCGTCCGAGGCCGGCCCCGTCGGCTCGAAGGCCGCGGTCTCCGCTAAGTTGTCCGGTCGCCCCTCGATGGTCGCGCCCCCGTCCGAGCGCTCGGCCTCCGGGACTGCCGTGTCGGTCAGCTCGTCCGGGTCGTCGATCACCTGTCCGTGGTCGTCGAGGACGATATCGTCCGTCTCCTCGGGGACCTCGGTCGGCTCGTCCGGCGCCCCGGCAGACTGGTCGGAGGCCAGCATCTCCTCGGCGAATCCGGCGTCTTCTTCGGTTTCGGCCTCGTCAGCATCGGCGTCGGCGTCGGC
>Ga0102959_1000051_pt1 | contig 36368 bp, 31 predicted proteins | sample SalPonF2_B_D2_MG_FD_84520 | JGI IMG/M metagenome (GOLD analysis project Ga0102959, IMG submission 84520) | Salt pond soil microbial communities from South San Francisco under conditions of wetland restoration - Salt Pond MetaG SF2_B_D2_MG ...
AAGATCACCAACGTGGCCGCCATCAGCGCCAATAACGACGCCGAGATCGGCAAGATGCTCGCCGACGCCATGAAGAAGGTCGGCCAGGACGGCGTGATCACCGTCGAAGAAGGCAAGAGCATGGAAACGTACGTGGACGTGGTCGAGGGCATGCAGTTCGACCGCGGCTACCTGTCTCCGCACTTCGTGACGGACCAGGACGCCATGACCTGCGCGCTGGACAAGCCGCTGATTTTGATCCACGAAGAGAAGATCTCCAACGTCGGCAAGCTGGTGCCGCTGCTGGAGAAGGTCTCCAAGGCCAAGCGGCCGCTGCTGATCATCGCCGAGGACGTGGAGGGCGAGGCCCTGGCCACCTTGGTGGTCAACAAGATGCGCGGCATCGTGAACGTGTGCGCCGTGAAGGCCCCCGGCTACGGCGACCGCCGCAAGGCCATGCTCCAGGACATCGCCATCCTCACCGGCGGCAAGTACTTCTCCAAGGATCTCGGCATCGACCTGGAGACGGTTTCCCTGAACGACCTGGGCGTGGCGAAGCGCATCACCATCAGCAACGACACGACCACGATCATCGAGGGCGCCAAGGGCACGGACAAAGACGTGCAGGCCCGCATCGCCCAGATTCGCGCGGAGATCGAGAGCACCACGAGCGACTACGACCGCGAGAAGCTCCAGGAGCGGCTGGCCAAGCTCGCCGGCGGCGTGGCGCAGATCAACGTGGGCGCCGCGACCGAGAGCGAGATGAAGGAAAAGAAGGCCCGCATCGAAGACGCGCTGCACGCCACGCGGGCGGCCATCGAAGAGGGCATATTGCCCGGCGGCGGCGTGGCGCTGATCCGCGCCCGCAAGGTGCTGGACAAGGTCAAGGCTGCCGGCGACGAGAAGACGGGCGTGGAGATCGTCCGGCGGGCGCTGGCCGAGCCGCTTCGGCAGATCGCCGCCAACGCCGGGGAGGAGCCGAGCGTGGTCTGCCGCAAGGTCGAGCAGGGCAAGGGCGACTTCGGCTTCAATGCCGACACGATGGTCTATGAAGACCTCGTCAAGGCCGGCGTGCTCGACCCGGCGAAGGTGACTCGCACGGCGCTGCAGAACGCCTCCTCCGTGGCGTGCCTGCTGCTGACGTGCGATGCGGCCGTCTACGAACTGCCCAAGGACGAAGATGACATGCCGGCCGGCGGCCCCGGCGGCATGGGCGGCATGGGTGGAATGGGCGGCATGGGTGGCATGGGCGGTATGGGCGGCATGGGCGGCATGATGTAAGGCGATTTCGGAATGGGTTTCACGCAAGGAATGCTGTGAGACCCTGCCGACCGCCGACAATGCGGCCGACCGCCGTCCGGCCCGAAGCAAAGCGGGCGTAAGCCTCCCGGCCGAAGCGCCCATAAGTGCGGAGCCTCGAAGAGGCGGCAGCAAGAAGAAGCAAGGACAACCAGAGGCGAGACGGACCCGAGGTGAAGCAAGAGCGGCGAACGCTCTCTAACCTCCGCCCGCTCGCCTCACACCTGGGAAAACCAGCAACCTTAAGAACGAAACTGGACCTACGAAGGAGAGCAAACCGATGGCAGTGAAACCCCTCGACGACAGAGTATTGCTGAAGCAGTGCGAAGCGGAAGAAACCACGGCCGGCGGAATCGTGCTGCCGGACACCGCCAAGGAAAAGCCGCAGCGCGGCAAGGTGGTGGCGACCGGCCCGGGCAAGATGCTCGAAAACGGCGAGCGCGGCGAGATGTCCCTCAAGAAGGGCATGGAAGTGTTCTACGGCAAGTACGTCGGCACGGAGATCAAGATCGACGGCGAGGAGTTCGTCCTCATCCGCGAGAATGACGTTCTGGCGATCATCGAAAAGAAGTAGCCCGTCAGCCGAAGCCCGGAAGCGGCGGCCCGGTGCGAACGTGAAGCGTTTCGCGCGGAGGCCGGTCGCCCCGGGCAGGCTGCGAAAGGAGCAATAGAAATGGCTGCCAAGCAGATGCTGTTTGACGCGGACGCCCGCATGGCGATGCACGAGGGCGTTCGGAAACTCGCCGACGCGGTGAAAGTGACCCTTGGCCCCACCGGCCGCAACGTGCTGCTGCAGAAGTCCTTCGGCGGCCCGAAGGTCACCAAGGACGGCGTGACGGTCTCCAAGGAGATCGACCTGCCGCACCCGTTCGAGAACATGGGCGCCAAGATGGCCAACCAAGTGGCGTCCAAGACGAATGACGTCGCCGGCGACGGCACCACCACCGCCGTGGTGCTGGCCGAGGCCATCCTCGCCGATGGGCTGAAGACCATCGCCGCCGGCGCCAACGCCGTGGCCGTCAAGCGCGGCGTGGACCTCGCGGTGCAGGCCGTGGTGGAGGACATCGCCTCCCAGTCCAAGAAGGTCAAGGGCACCGACGACCTGCGCAAGGTGGCGACGGTCTCGGCCAACTGGAACACGGACATCGGCGAGCTGATCGCCCAGGCGTTCGACAAGGTCGGCGCCGACGGCGTGATCACCGTCGAGGAAGGCAAGTCCATCGTCAACGAGCTGGAGCTCGTCGAGGGCATGCAGTTCGACAAGGGCTACATCTCCGCGTACTTCGTGAACAACCCCAACACGATGGAGTGCGTGCTGGAAGACGCCCTGATCCTCATCCACGAGAAGAAGATCTCCAACCTGCGGGACCTGGTGCCCGTTCTGGAGAAGACGGCCTCCAGCGGCAAGCCGCTGCTGATCATCGCCGAGGACATCGAGGGCGACGCCCTGGCCGGCCTGGTGGTCAACCGGCTGCGCGGCGTGCTGAACGTCTGCGCGGTGAAGGCCCCGGCCTTCGGCGACCGGCGCAAGGCGATCCTCCAGGACATCGCCACGCTGACCGGCGGCACGTTCATCAGCGAGGACACGGGCCTCAAGCTCGACGCCGTCGAGATGAACATGCTCGGCACGGCCAAGCGCGTGGTGATCAACAAGGACAACACCACCGTCATCGAGGGCGCCGGCAAGAAGAAGGACATCAACGCCCGGATCGACCAGATCCGCGCCCAGATCGAGAAGACCACCAGCGACTACGACCGCGAGAAGCTCCAGGAGCGCCTGGCCAAGCTCACCGGCGGCGTGGCGGTCATCAAGGCCGGGGCGGCCACCGAGACGGAGATGAAGGAGCGCAAAGACCTCATCGACGACGCCGTGCACGCCACCCGCGCCGCCAGCGAAGAGGGCGTGGTGCCGGGCGGCGGCGTGGTGTTCCTGCACGCGATCGCCGCGGTGGACAAGGCCCGCTCCAAGGCCCGCGGCGACGAGAAGATCGGCGTGGAGATCGTGGCCAAGGCCTTGAAGGCCCCGACCATGCAGATCGTCGCCAACACCGGCGCCGACGGAGCGGTGGTGGTTGCGGATATCCTTGAAAAGGCCAATGGCATCGGCTACGACGCCAAGAGCGGCCAGTTCGTGGACATGGTCAAGGCCGGCATCATCGACCCGGCCAAGGTCTCCCGCACGGCGCTGCAGAACGCCGCGTCGGTGGCGGGCCTGTGCCTCACGGCCGACCTGATGGTCACCGAGTACGACGAGAAGAAGGACGAAGGCGAGGCGAAGGTCGCCAACGCCGTTCGCTGATTTCGGGTTTCGGATTACGGATTGGCGCGGCGTCCCGCGGGGCGCCGCGCTTTCGTGCCCGGCAACGCCGGGTGGAGCAAGACGAAGCGGGGCGGCGATGTAATTGATTTACATCGATGAAAGTGGAGATTGCGGACTCCCCGCTGAGGGTTCTCCTACGAACCTGTTCATTCTTTCAGGCTTGGTTGTGCATGAACTGAGGTGGTCCGAAACGCTGGAGCGACTGATAGACTTTCGCAGACAGCTTAAGACGGACCTCGGCGTAAACATGAATGAGGAACTCCACGCTTCCGCGATGATTACGCGGAGCAAGGGCAAGCTGGGAAACACATTGGAAGTCCTCAAGAAGCATCAGAGGCTGGCGGTTCTCCGGCGCTTCGTCAGTGAAATCGCCAGGCTGCCGGATATCAGCCTGATCAATGTGGTCGTGGACAAGACAAAGCGCGGCTCGAAGGAAGAGGTCTTTCAGCTCGCCTGGAAGGCCATGTTCCAACGATTCGAGAACACATTGGACAACAGGAACTTCCCCGGGCCGCTGAACCCGGATGAGCGAGGACTCGTGTTCGCGGACAACACCGACGGCGGCAAGCTGAGGCAATACCTTCGCGCGATGCGGCGGTTCAACCCCATCCCGTTCCGCTATGGCGCGGCGACGCGCAACCTGCCCATACGGATGATCATCGAGGACCCGAATCTCAGGGATTCGCGGTTGTCCTATTTCATTCAGGTCGTTGACTGCGTGGCATACATGGTCAAGCAATACATCAAGCCCTGCTCCTACATGAAGACCAAGGGCGGCAACAGCTATTTCAAGAGGCTGGAGCCGGTCCTGTGCAAGGTGGCTTCGAGAAATGACCCCTACGGCCTTGTGCGAATATAGCGCAAAAAAAGGGGCCTTTCGGCCCTGGTGGATCCTACTACCCAGTCAAGCCGAGGTTCAGATCCACTGGTATTATCGGAATCACAACGCCCCCGAGTCAAGCCCCCGTGGAATATTATTCCGAGGCTTTCGGCTCACGGGTTGGGACGCTGAATCGTAAATGGCTCAGAAGCGCGACTACTACGAAGTGCTGGGCGTGGCCCGCGACGCGAGCGGCGACGAGGTCAAGCGCGCCTACCGCAAGCTCGCGCTGAAGTACCACCCGGACAACTACAAGGGCGACAAGTCCGAGGGCGAGAAGCACTTCAAGGAGCTGGCCGAGGCGTACGAGGTGCTCTCCGACGCCGCCAAGCGCCGCCGCTACGACCAGTTCGGCCACGAGGGCCTCCGCGGCGCCGGCGTGCACGACTTTTCGAGCATGGGCTTCGGCGACATCTTCTCCATGTTCGAGGACATCTTCGGCGGCATGGGCGTCGGCGGCATGCGCTCCAGCGCCGACCGCGGCTACGACCTCGAAACGGAAGTGGTCATCACGCTCGAGCAGGTCGCCACCGGTGTGGAGCAGACGCTCGAATTCGAGCGGATGGACCTGTGCGACCATTGCGCCGGCAGCGGCGCGAGGCCCGGCTCCAGCCCGGACAAATGCAACACCTGCGGCGGCTATGGCAAGGTGCAGCAGCAGGTGCAGAGCTTCTTCGGCACCAGCGTTCGCATCATCCCGTGCCCGCAGTGCCGCGGGAAAGGGCAGATCGTCCGCGACCCCTGCCCCCAGTGCGACGGCGCCGGGCGGAAGCGCAAGAAGCGCATCCTGACCGTACACATTCCCCCCGGCATCCGCGACGGGCAGGTGGTCCGCGTCCGCGGCGAGGGCGAGCCCAGCCCCAGCGGCGTCGGCCGCGGAGACATGCACGTCTACGTCCGCGTCCGCCAGCACCTGCTTCTCACGCGCCGCGGCAGCGATCTGATCTGCCAGGTGCCGATCTCCTACACCCAGGCGGCCCTCGGCGGCAAGGTGTCCGTGCCCACGCTCGCCGGCCCGGAAGAGGTCGACGTGCCGCCCGGCACGCAGAACGGAGACGTGATCAGCCTCAAGGGCCGCGGCCTGCCCACGCCCGGCTCCACGCACAAGGGCAACCAGCACGTGCAGGTGTTCATCGAGGTGCCGCGCAAGCTCACCAGCGAGCAGCGCGAGCTGCTGGCCAACCTCGCCAGGACCGAGCAAGCCCACGTGACCCCGGAGCGCAAGAGCTTCTTCGAGAAACTCAAGGACTACTTCACCGGCGACAAACAGGATTCCACGGAGTAGCACAAAGCCATGAGCGCCAAGAAGAAAGATCGACAAGACGAGCGGACGCCGCCGGAGCAGCCTCCCCGCGCGGCCGAGCCGGACGACGCGCCAGACGATCCCCCCGCCGACGCCCAGGCCCTCCGCGCCGAGCGGGATGACCTGCTGGGGCGGCTGCAGCGCGTCTCGGCCGATTACGTGAACTTCCAGAAGCGCATCCAGCGGGAGCACGAACAGTCCCGCCAGTACGCCAACGAGGGCGTCATCAAGGCCCTGCTGCCGATCGTCGACGACATGGAGCGGGCCCTGGAGGCCGCGCGGGCCAACCACCCGGCCGACGATCCGCTGCTGGTGGGCATGCAGCTCGTCCATGACAAATTGATGGCGATGCTCGGCGGGTTCGGGCTGTCGACCATCGAGGCCGAGGGCCGGCCCTTCGACCCGGACCTGCACGCGGCGATGATGCAGGAGCCGACGGACGCCGTGCCGCCGCGGACCGTGCTGAAGGAAGTGCAGAAGGGCTACCAGCTCAAGGGCCGCACCCTCCGCCCCAGCGGAGTGGTGGTTTCCCGCGAGCCGGACCAACCAGACGAGGAAGGCGGAGTCGATGCCAACGTATGACTATGAGTGCGACGCCTGCGGGCATCGGTTCGAGAAGTTCCAGTCCATCACCGCCCGGCCGATCCGCAAATGCCCCGAGTGCGGCAAGAGCAAGGTGCGCCGGCTGATCGGAACCGGCGCGGGCGTGATCTTCAAGGGCAGCGGCTTCTACCAGACCGACTACCGCAGCGAGTCTTACAAGAAGGCCGCGGAGAAGGACAAGCCGTCTTCCGCCGCCGACAAGAAGCCCGAGGCGAAGAAAGAATCCAAGCCGGACTCCTCCTCTGGCGGCAAGAGCAAGGCGGCCGAGTAGAGCCCCCCGTCCGCCCGCGACGGACGCCGCCCGCGGCGCATACCTTCGGGGAAAATCTTTGCAGCGCGGTGGGGCGGGCGTATAATCCACCACGAACACCGGCGCAGCAGCGCCGGCGTAAGGTGTTTCTGAGAAACAAGTCCCGCGGACGAGAGGGCTTCTCTGCGGGTACGGATGCCGCGCACCGTACCGCGGGAACAGCGCACAGCGCGCCGGCCGCCACCGTGCGGCGCGGCGAAGCTTGGCATATCGATGGGGATGTGACATAGACGCCGCGACCGGTTGGGCCGATGAAGGGCTGGCGACGGCGCGGGCGCTCGGAAAGGACACGCAGCCATGGCGAATGAACAGCAGGAAGTCCGGCAGGTCAACTGGAACGAGGTCTTTGCCTTCACCCACATCTTCAAGAGCTTCCGGATGGCGATCCACCCGAGCAAGCTCCTCCTGGCGTTCGCGGCCATCACGCTGATATTCATGGGCGGCTGGGTGCTGGACCACATCTGGGCGGCCGGCGGCTCGTACGTCATGCAGAACGAGATAGCCAACTACGCCCGGCAGCGTCCGGATGTCGTGCGCCAGCAGGTGGAGCGATGGGAAAAGGGCCGCGAGACCCAGGCGGCCGGGCACCTGACTAGTGTGCAGCGGGAGAGGATCGGCCTGACCCGCCTTCAACTCCAGGACCCTTACCTTTCCTCGGCGTTCAGCAAACGGCTCACTGAATACAACGACAAGCAGAAGTACGACCAACCGGATCCGGCCAAGAACGAGAAGCTGGCGAAGGAGGAGGGATGGTCCGCCGCCCTCTCTGACGCCGACGACGTCCTGGACGACATCGAGAAGAAGGCCACCAAACTGCTCAAGGAGGCCTACGCGGACGCCCGCAAGGCGATCAAGGACGACCAGGGCCTCCAGAACGACGAGGCCCGCGACCAGGCCGAGGAAGCGCTGGACAGGGCCTTCGCCCGCGCGCGGGTGTCGGTGACGGAGATGAAGGTCGCCTTCGCCGCGGCCCGGAAGGACATCCGCGGCGAGAGGATCTCCGAGGCGCTGCTGGCCTATGAGAAGAAGTGCCTGGATGAAGCCATCGAGGCCGTCTTCCGCGGAGATATCTTCTCCGGCCTGCGGGCGATGCGCACGCAGATGGCCAACCGCCGCTTCGCGCCCGCCGCCGTCGAGTGGCAGCCGTTTCCAACCCCCAACGTCCCGGGCGACCGGCCGGGCTTCTTCTGCTTCGTGCTGCTGGCTTGCCAGGGCGTATGCTGGCTGATCGCCGAGCACTGGGTTTTCGCCCTCATCTTCGGCGTGTGGTCGCTGCTGGTGCTGGCGCTGACGGGCGGGGCGGTCTACCGCATCGCGGCGCTGCACTTCGCCCGGGAAGAAAAAATATCCATCGGCCAGGCGCTGAAGTTCTCGCTGAGCAAGTTCTTCAGCTTCCTCACCGCGCCGCTGATTCCGCTGGCGATCATCCTTCTCGTGGGCCTGCTGCTGACGGTCGGCGGGCTGATCGGCTCGATCCCGGTGGTCGGGGAGGTCATCCTGGGCATCCTGTTCTTCCTGGCGATCATTCTGGGCCTTGTCGCGGCGTTCCTGATCGTCGGCCTGCTGGCCGGCTGGCCGCTGATGTACCCCACCATCGCCGTGGAAGGCTCCGACAGCTTCGACGCCATCAGCCGCAGCTACTCCTACGTCTTCGCCCGGCCATGGCGGGCGGGCCTCTACGCCCTGGTGGCGCTGGTGTACGGCGTGGCGACGTACCTGTTCGTGCGGCTGTTCGCCTACATCGCTCTGGCGTCCGCTCACAGCTTCCTGAAGTGGGGCATGATCGGCGGCGGCTCTTCGCTGCATCCGGACGCCGACAAGATCGACGTGCTGTGGCGAAGGCCGACCTTCGACAATCTCTTCACCGCCGGCAACTGGCAGGCGATGAGCGGGGCCGAGCCGTTCGCCGCCGTCCTCATCCAGATCTGCGTGTACGTGGTGGCCGCCATGGTCGGCGCGTACCTGCTGTCGTACTTCGCCAGCGCCTCCACCAGCATCTACTACCTGCTGCGGCGCAAGGTGGACGCGACCGACCTCGATGACGTCTACGTCGAGGACACCGACGAAGAGGAACTGCCCGCCCCGGCCGCCGAGCCGAGCGAGAAGCCGGCCGAGGAGGCGCCCGAGAAGGAAACCGCCCAGCCCGCCGACGAGCAGAAGTTGGCCGACAAGCCGGCCGAGAAACCCGAAGAGCAAGCCGAAGAGAAGCCCGCCGAGCAAGAAGGCGGCGAAGAGGGCGAGGAGAAGCCCGAATAGACCCGGCGTCCGCAAGATGTGCCCGAAAGCCCCCGGACGGAGAAACCGGGGGCTTTCTTTTTCGCGGGCCGCGGGCGTGTGGTGGCGACGCCGCGAATGCCGCTATATTGCCCGGTTCGAGAGGAGCGATCTCAATGGCAGGCGATGTGTTCCGGCACGTGAAGCACGACGGGGACTTCTGCGTAATCGGCGGCGGGCTGGCCGGGCTGTGTGCGGCCGTGGCGGCCGCGCGGCACGGGGCGAAGACCGTGCTCAAGCAGGACCGGCCCGTTCTCGGCGGCAACGCCTCCGGAGAGGTGCGCATGCACATCTGCGGAGCGGACCGCCACAACCGCATCCCCCATATGCGGGAGACCGGCATCCTGGAGCACCTCCAGATCGAGAACGTCGCCCGCAATCCGCAGCAGTGCTACAGCGTGTGAGAAACCCTTCTGTGGGAGCTCGCCACGCGGGAGCCGAACCTCACGCTCCTGCTGAATTGCTCCTGCAACGACGCGGAAATGGCCCCCGCGGCAAGCGCGGGGCAGGCGGGCCGCATTGCCTCCGTCGCCGGTTGGCAGCTCTCCACGCAGACGCGGCACACCGTGGCCGCGAAGATCTTCGCCGACTGCAGCGGAGACGCCGTCCTTGCCCCGCTCAGCGGGGCGGAGTTCCGCCTCGGCCGGGAGGCGCAGAGCGAATTCGGCGAGTCCCTCGGCCCCCGGCAGGCCGATGCGTTTTCCATGGGCATGACGCTGATGTACGAGGCGCGAGACCTCGGCCGCCCGCAGCCGTTCACGCCGCCGGCCTGGGCGCATACGTTCGAGAGCTGCGAAGACCTGCCCGGCGGCGCGGCGGGTCACCGGCGCTTCCAAGCCGGTTACTGGTGGATCGAGCTCGGCGGCGAGGAAGATTCCATCCACGACAGCGAAGTCCTGCGCGACGAGCTGCTGAGAATCGTCTACGGCGCATGGGACCACAAGAAGAACCACTGCCCGCACGGTAAGCGAGCGGCCGCGAACTACGCCCTGGACTGGGTGGAAATGGTGCCCGGCCGGCGGGAGAGCCGTCGGTACATCGGCGACCACGTGCTGAATCAGAATGACGTGCAGAGCGGCGGGACCTTCGACGATCTCGTGGCCTACGGCGGTTGGGAGATGGACGAGCACCACCCCAAGGGCTTCCACACCGGCCGGATAAAGGAGCAGGCCACGCTCCTCCTCGATACCGGCTTGGACCACGATGTGACCATGAGCCGCTACTACAAGGGCGACGGCCCGCTGACGATGCCGCCGATGGTCCTCAAGGCGTTCCGGCTGGAAGGGCTCTCCGGCGGCGAGTGGCGCACGCTGCACACCGTCACCGACAACCATCACCGGTTGGTGCGGCTGGACGTGGAGCAGCAAGTCGAGGGCGTGCGCCTGCGCATCGACGAAACCTTCGGCGCCGAAGAAACGCGCGTGTACGGGTTCTATCTGGATTAGGGCCGTGGAGGGCGGGCGGCAAGCCCCTTTCGCTTGCAACAAGCTGCACGCCCTACAATTCGCAAACCCTTTCGTATTCCTTGCGGCAGTAACGGTCGGTCATGCCGGCGATGTAGTCGCACACCACGCGGTGCAGGCCGTCGGAGTCGATCCGCCCCGCGTAGCGATCCGGCAACAGGGTCGGCTCGGACGCGAACGCCGCGAACAGCTCCCGCAGAATCCGCCCGGCCTCGGCGTCCATCTCCGCGTTCGCCCCGGCCGTGTAGACCTCGTCCAGCAGGAACTTCTTCAGCTCCCGCACTTCCTCCCGCATGGCCTGCGAGAAGCCCACGAGCTTGCTGCCGGCATGCCGCACGTCGTCCACGCTCTTGGGTTCGGCCGCGTCCAGGTGTCCTTGCGTGCAGGCCGCCAGGTCCGTCGCCATCAGCGAGAGCACCGCCTTCGTGGCGCGGATGCGGAGGTGCACCTCGCGCGCGTGCGGCGCGGCCGAGGCCGCGCGGTCCCACGCCCGCCGCCACAAACGCACGCCGACCAGTTGCTCCGCCCGCAGGTAGCCGCAGTGCAGGGCGTCTTCCAGGTCGGCGGAGGTGTAGGCGATCTCATCCGCCACGTCCACGAGCTGGCCTTCCAGCGGCGGGTGCAGGGCCGGGTCGAACTCGGCCGGCGGCGCTCCGTCCTTGGCCTGGTGCCCGGCGAGGCACTCGCGAACCGCGGTGGTCAGGTTCAGCCCGCGCCAGTGCGGGTACGGGTGCTCCAGGTAGTCCACGATCCGCAGCGACTGGCGGTTGTGCTCGAAGCCGCCCCGGCCGGCCATCAGTTCGTTCAGCACGTCCTCGCCCCCGTGGCCGAACGGCGGGTGCCCCAGGTCGTGGGCCAGGGCCACCGCCTCGCAGAGGTCTTCGTTGAGCCGCAGCGCGCGGGCGATGTCTCGCGCCACGTGGGCCACCTCCAGCGTGTGCGTCATCCGCGTGCGGTAATGGTCGTGCTGGTGCGGCACGAACACCTGCGTCTTGAAGTCCAGCCGCCGGAACGCCGAGCAGTGCAGCACGCGGTCGCGGTCTCGCTGGAAGCATGTGCGGCGGGGGTCTTGCGGCTCGGCGTGCCTGCGATGCCACGCGCCGCTCTCCCGCACGGCCGCGGGGTGCAGCCACTCGCGTTGGCGCCGCTCGAACAGCAGGCGCGGTGTGGCGTCCTGCCCGTTCATGGCCGGCCCGGCAGCCCGAGTTCTTCCCCGGCCGCCAGCAGCTTCGTCCGCAGGCTGGTGAGGCTCTCCGGGATCACGCGCACGCCATCCAGCACGGCCATGAAGTTCGTGTCGCCGCTCCAGCGCGGCACCACGTGCCAGTGCAGGTGGTCCGGCAGGCCGGCGCCCGCGCAGTGGCCGGCGTTGAGGCCCACGTTGAACCCCTCGGCATGGATGGCATGGCGGAGCAGGGCCTGCACGTCGCGGAGCATGTGCATGGTCTCCAGCAGGGCCGCGTCGTCCAGGGCGGCCATCCGCCCGGCGTGCTCATACGGGGCCACCAGCATGTGCCCGCCGGTGTAGGGGAAGCGGTTGAGCATGGCGAATACCCGCTCGCCGCGCAACAGCACGTGGTTTTCGGCGTCGCGGTTCGGGTTTTCGGCGTGGCGGCACAAAAAGCAGCCGTCGGCCTCGGGGGCGCCCAGGCCGTCGATGTACTCCATGCGCCAGGGGGCCCAGAGGTTGTTGTGCGGCGGCGCGTGGGGGTGCGGATCGGTCATGAGGGCGACTATACCAGCCGCCGGGCGTCTCGGCAACGCCTCCGACACGCCTCCGCCGCGGCCTGCGGGGCCGGGCGAATTGCCGGTTGGCTTTTGACGGATGGGGCAATGTGAGGTAGAATCAGACGGGATGGATCGCTTGCTTCGGAGGAAGAGCGACAAGGCCATGCTGGACACCAGCAACAACGCGCCGTGCGCACGGGTCGTGGCGTGCCTGCGCGCCGCCGAGACCGCCCCGCTGCCCGCACACTGGCTGCGCGTGCCCACCGCCTACGAAGCGGCGGCCGAGCTTCTTGCCGCGCCGGCCGAGGCGCTCGTGGCGGACCTGCGGCTGCTGGACGGGCGATTGCGGCTGCTGGAGATCGCCCGGGACCTGGACGTGCGCACCGTCGGGTTCGGTGCGATGCCGGACGCCGCGTCCCTGGACGGACTTCTCGACGCACACCTGCCTTCTTCGGCCGGGCTGGACGAGGCGGTGGCCGCCGCGCTGCAAGCGCCGGCCGTCCGACACCACGAGCCGCACGATGCCCCGACCGTGCGGCTCGCCCCGGCCAAGCTGGCGGAGGCCCAAGAGCCCGACCGCGAGAACCGGGAGCAAGAGGCCTTCGGCGAGGTGACCCGCGCCGCCGATGAGGCGCTGGAGGCGGAAGAGCCAACCGGTCGGGGCGCGCAGGCGGAGGCCGCGCCGGCCAAGCCGGCCGCCCGGCGAGCGATTGCCCTGGACGCACGCGATGCCGCCCGCGAGGCGCCCCGCCCGCTGGGCCCGGGGCCGCTCAGCGAGGACGAACTGGCGGCGCTGCTGGAGAACGATTCGTGAGCGACGGGCCGAACATGCTGGTCGTCTCTCCGGAGGCGGACGGCCGGGAGTTGTGCCGCCGGCTCGGCAATGGCGACGCCGTCTGCCTGCCGGACCCGTTTGACGCCCTGCTGGAGATGGGTCGGCGGACCTGGTCGGCCGTGCTGGTGGCCGCCCCGCAACCGGAGTTGGACGGCTTCTGCCGCGCCGCGCGACGGTTGCAGAAGCACGCCCGCCTGCTGGCCGTCTGCACCCCCGCCGCCGAGCCGGACACGCGCGAACTCAAGGGCCGGCTTCTCGACGACTACTTCATCCATCCGCCCTCCTCCGCCGATCTGGGCGCCATCCGCCGCGCGGCGTCCGGTGCGGGCGGGGCATGCGGCTCGCCTCTGGCATGGATGGCGGATTTGATCGCCGCCGCTCGAAGCGTGGAGGCGCTGGAAGGGGCCGTGGCGGCCCTCGCTTCCGAGCGGCTGGGCTGCGAATGCGAGTGGGTGGATGCGTGCGACATCCCGGCCGGGCGCACGCCGCTGCTGTTGGCCGCCGGCGACGCCCCGCGGGCGCTCGTCGCGGAAGAAGGGCGGGAGGCGGGCGATTGCGGCTGCCTCTCCGACCTGCAAGGCGTTCTGCCCGCGCTGATGGACGCCGCCCGGCGCGCCGAGACTCTCCACCACCTCGCCGTCACGGACCACCTGACCGGCCTGTGCAACCGCCGGTACTTCTACCATCTGACCGACCGGATCCTCGATCGCACGCGGCAGGAGGGCGGCCGGGCCACGCTGCTGCTGTTCGACCTGGACAACTTCAAGCATTACAACGACACCTACAGCTACGCCACCGGAGACGCCATCCTGCGAGAGACGGCGAGCCTGGTGAAGAAGGTCACCCGCTCGCACGACGTGGTAGCTCGGCTCGGCGGCGACGAATTCGCCGTGTTGTTCTGGGAGCCGGACGAGCCGCGGTCTCCCGGCAGCCGCCCCCCGGACGAGGCGGCCATTCTGGCCGACCGCTTTCGCCGCGAGGTGCAGACGCACGAGTTCCCCTCGCTGGGACCGCGCGCCATCGGCTCGCTGACGATCTCCGGCGGCCTGGCGCGCTTCCCGCGGGATGGGGCGAACTGCCGCGAGCTTCTCCGCGCGGCCGACAAGGCCCTCAAAGGCCCCAAGCGCGGCGGGAAGAACGCGATTCAACTCGTCGGCCGGGACTGAACCGAGGCGTTCAGCACCGCCAGCAGCTCCTCCACGATGGTCCCCGCGCCCGGCAGGTACAGGCCGTGCGCGGCCGCGGACATCTTCTCCCGTGCGGCGGCGTCCTTCAGCAGCCGCCGGGCCTCCGCCACGGCGCCCGCGGCGCCGCGGGCGATGGTCGCCGCGCCGTGCCGCGCGAAGTGCCTCGCGTTGTCGCGCTCCTGGCCCGGCACGGGCTTCAGCAGCACCATCGGCACGCCCTTGGACAGACACTCCGCCGTGGTCGCCCCGCCGGCCTTGGTGATCATCAACTCGCACACCTCGGCCAGTTCGTGGGCGCGGTCGGTGAACCCCTGCGGCACGATGCGGCGGTCCTTCACTTCCGGCAGCGCCGAGAGCCGCCCCAACAGCCGCTTGTTCCGCCCGCCGAGGACCACCACGCAGGCGTCCGGGCACGCGGCGGCCAACTGCCGGGCGATGCGCAACACCGGCCCGCACACGAACTCCGTGCCGCCGGACAGCAGCACGATGCGCCGATCCGGCAGATTCCACTGCTTCAGGATCTCCGCACGCGGCGGCAGCGGCCGCGTCCACTTCGGGTGGATCGGCATGCCGGTCACCCGCGACCGCTCGGCCGGCACGTCCCAGCGGTCCAGGCTGCGCCGCGTGAGTTCGGCCGGCAGGAAGTACCGTTCGACGCTCTCGGCGTACCACCAGCGGTGCGCGTCGTTGTCCGTGACCGCCACGAACTGCCGCGCGGGCAGCGCGCCGGCGGCGATGCGCCGCCCGAGCACCGGCGGGGCGAGAAAGTGCGTGTGGAGGATGACATCCGGCCGCCAGTCCGCCACGTATCGCACGAGCCGCCGCGTGTGAAGCCGCTCCCAGGCCAGGCGGAGTTTCTCGCTGACGGCGCGCCGAGTCCCGCGGGGAAGGTTAGTCAGGCGGAAGCCCAGGCCATAGAGCCACGGGAACCTGCTGACGGCCAGGGCGTAGCCGCCGGCGTAGTAGGCGCGGAACCAACCCGGCGTGAAGTCCAAGGCGTCGACCATCTCGGCGTGCACATTCCCCCCGCGGCGCTCGAGTTCGGCGAGAATGGCCCTCGCGGCGGCGTTGTGCCCGCCGCCGACGGATGCGGAGATAATCAGAAGCCGCGGGCGGCCGGGGCTTTCGGGAGCGGAGTTCATGGCGGGATAGTGTCCTCAGGCCACCGGGCGACCGCAAGAGTCAAGTTCGTCACGGGCGCGATGCCGCCGGCGCCGTCGGCAGCCAGCGCAGCCACTGCTCGGCGAGGGGAGTATACGGACTGGGCGGCGCGGCCCGGACCCGCCGGAAGTACGTGCGCGCGTCTTGCACTCCGTCGAGCAGCTCCAGTTCCGGCCGACGGGCGAGCAGCCGGCCGAGTTCGTAATTGGCCTCGATGGCCGCGTCGTTTAGTTCCCCCGCCAGCACGGACAGCGCCTCGACGCGGCTCTGCAGGTCCGGGTCGGAGAGGGCGTACGCCAGGCGCAGATTGTCCTCCATCTTCGTTCGCTCGTAGCGGCCCATGCGTTGCGTGAGAAGGTCGGACACCTGCTCCCGCCGGGTCCCGGCCAGCGGGTCCACGCGCAGCAGCCCGCCCAGCGCTTCGGCGGCGAGGGGATCGTCCAGCACATTATTCTGCTCGATGAGCCAGACAATGCGCTCCGCGCGGCGCAGGGCGTCGGCGTAGACGTGCCGGGAGGGCAGGGCGCCGGCCGCGTCGGCGAACTCGCCCGTGCGGGTGTAGGCTCGCCCGGCCCTATGGCTAACCAGCACGTCCTGGAGGTCTTTGACCGCCTGCAACAGGTCCTCGTCGGCCCGGCGCAGCAGCTCGCCGCGGGAGTCGGCATCGAGGGGAGCGTCCGGGTCGGCCAGGGCTGTCAGCGCCAGTTCGGCCAGCCGCAACCGCCCGAGCGCGGCCTGGGCGGAGGTGGGGTATTCTCTCACCAGCGCCTCCCATGCCGGGCCCGCGCCCGGCAGGGGGCGATGGGCGGCGTAGTGAACCAGGCCGCGGGTGAAGGCCGGCGCGTCCAGTTGCAGCGAGGCGACGTGGGCCCGCAGCCAGGCCACCTCCGCCGCGCGCGCGCCGCGAGCATGGCGATGCAGGAAGGCCTCGCACGCGCCGATCAGCTCCGCCTGGCGGCAGCGGAGCATGGCCTCCGCGGCCCGGCGAAGCTCCGGCTCCTCCAGCCCCGCCAGGCCATGGGCCCGCACCCAGCGTTCGCGGTCGACAGGTGGAAAGGTGGCGTCGGTAGCCGCCAGCGAGCCTGCGGGCAGGACCGGCTCATCCAGCACCGAAGACACCGGCCGATGCACCAGCAGGCCGTACGACAGCTCGTCCACCCCGATCTCCGTGTAGAAGACCAACAGCGGCGCGGCCAGCAGGAGCGCCAGCATCGGCCAGACCACCCCCGGCCGGAAGCCCGTCGCCTGCGCCAGGATCAACACGACCACCGCCGCCACCACGGCCGAGACGCCCGCGATGAGGAACGGCAGGGCCAGCAGCCAGCGTTGCAGCGGGCGCACGGCCGCCGCGTCGATGCCCGTGTGCGCGCAGTAGACGAGGTACAGCCCCACGGGCGCCAAGCCCAGCAGGAACGCCACGAACGGCATGTCGCTGCGGAGCGGCGTGCGCGCGGCCAGCACGCAGCCCAAAGCCAGAAACGCCGCCAGCACGGGCGCGTGGCCGATCACCGCCACCGCCACGAGGAACCCCCCGGCCAGCACAAGCCGGTACAGCACGGACACCATCACCGGCGTGAAGATCACCAGCGACAGCAGCAGCCCCGTCACGAGAATCATCCACGGGTGGGTGAAGATGCTCACCGGCGCCAGGAGGAACTGCACGTCCAGCAAGGGGTGGGCGATGTCTCGCCGGAAGGCGGCCTGGGAGAAATCCGTCCATCGTCCGCTGGACAGGTACCACCAGAAGGCGTTGACGGCGACGAACATCAGCAGGTTCGCCGTCAGGAAGGTTCCGGACCGCCAGCGGCTGGTGGGGCGCAGCAGCGGCGCCGAGCCGCGATGATGGTCGAACGGTTTGGCATCGGCCTTGGCCATGTGCCCGCCATGGTACCACAGGTGCACCGGCCGGGGGACGTGGCGGTCCATCCTGGCCCGTCGCCGAGACGGCCCCGCCGCTGGCGGCTACTGCCGGCCGGCCTCCACCCACAACCGGTAGAACAGGTTGTTCTTCAGGAAGATCGTGAAGAGCGTCTCGTTCGGCCAGGGGTAGGACACCTCCTGGTCGAACAACTGCCCGCCCTCGATGCGGGCCTTCCACTTGAGCACCGGCACGCGGCCCTGGCGGAAGCGGTGGTTCCACTCGGCCGACTGCGGCGTGAGGATCAGGCCGATCTCGTAGCGGCCGATGTCTTCGATGTCCGTGGTGCCCTCGATGTAGATGTCGTAGTCCTGCCCGTCGAAGATCATGTCGTTCACGGCCAGGCCGTTGGGCTCGTATTCCGCGAAGCCGGTCATCTTGTTGTACGGGTACCGCGTGAGATTCAACCCCGGAAAGACCTTCGTCACGAACCTCGGCGCGGCCCGGCCGACGAGCAGCCCGTCGGTGGTGACCGTGCGCCCGGTCCCCACAGGCAGGAGCTTGAAGCGCGGGTCTTCGCTGTTGGCCAGGAAGTTCTCCAGCGGGATGCGGATGTCCTCGTCCCGCGTGAACGTGCCCCGCACGAAATTGCCGGGAAAAAAGATTTCGATCTGCGGCTGGATGCTCGGTCCGGCCAGCACGCCGCGGATGCTCTTGACGCGATGCACCACCGGGTCCTGCTCGTGCAGATCCGTGCGCAGGCGGTCGCTCAGGGAGCCGCCATGGAGGCCCACGGTATACCGCACGTCCACCTCGCCGCGACGGAGCGCGGCCTCCGCCGCCACGTGCCGCAAGTCGTAGATCTCCCGCACGGCGTTGTCGTAGGTGCGGGCGCGGTCCAGTTGGGCGGATATCTCCAGGTCCGCCTTGGCCAGCCGCCGCCGGGCGAGAGCGATCTGTCCCCGCGCCTTCTCGCGTAGCGCCGTCTTCTCCGCGTCGGTCAGGTCGAAGCGCTCCGGCGGCGGGGCTTGCGGGCCGCTGGCGAGGTTCGGGGCGAGCCACTGCTGGAGGGCGACGGTATCCAGGCGCTGCCCGAGCAACCGCACATGACCGGCCGGGGCATGGGGGGCGTTGCGCACGTCGGCGATCAGCCACACGTCCGCCGCGCCGGTGCGGACGTGCAGGCCGTCCGTGCGGAAGCGGCCGACCGATTGCAGGGCGTTGGGGTCGAAGCCGTCGGCGGATTGCCGGTCAAGGGCGTTCGGGTCGAACGCGACGCCCGCAAGCTCCGCCTTGCCGCTGAGCCGCACCTCCCGACCGCGGAGGGCGAAGGCAAGCTCCTCGGCGTCGAACGCCGCGACGGCCAGTTCGTCGGGCCGCTCGGACGACCAACTCCCCGAGCCGGACACCGCCCCGCCGATACCGTGCTTCCACAGGTCCGGGAGCACCCGCTCCAGGCCGGCCGCGTCGGCGATGTCGAAGCGGACCCGCGCTTCGGTCGGCTTGACGGTCGGCAGGGCCTTGCCCTCTCGCCGCGACAGCTTCGCGCCGCCGGAGGCCGTCGCCGACGCCTCGAAGGTGAGCATATTGACCGCCAGTTCCCGCACCGTCATCCGGGTGAGGCCGCGGTCGGCGGACGCATCCAGCCGCAGCTCCGCCTTGTCGCGCGAAGTCAGTCGCACCGGCCCGCGGGCGATGGGGCCCTTGATGTAGCCTTTGGCCTTCAGCCGCAAGGAATCCGGCCGCAGGGTCAGGTGGAATTCCGGCCGGGCTCTCGCCCCCGGCTTTGCGATGCCCGCCAACTCCGGCACAAGGGCCAGAAGCTGCCCGTCCGCCTGGAGATCGAGCGTGCCGCGAATCTCGGCCGAGCGAACCGGCCCCGGCCACAAGCCGTTCCGGCCGTCCGCGGCCGGCGGACCGATCTGGGCGCGGGCCTCCAGCCATGCCCGCTGCGACTGCCCGTGGACCTGCACGCTGGCCATCGCCAGGCGGGGCGCATCGGCGCCGGGCGGGGAGAGGTTCACCGCGGCGCTGGCGTCCAGCCGCTCGCCGGCTTTCTTGCCGCGGCGGCCATGGCGGAGGGTCAGGCCGCGGCCGTCGAGCGTCGCCGAGATTCGAACGCCTTGATCATCTCGTGAGGCGGCGGCGCCGAGTTCGAAGCGGCCGGCAAGTCGCGTTTCTCCCAGTCGCTCCAGCAGCCAGGGGCTGGCGGCGGTCAGCGCCGCGGCGTCTTGGACCGCTACCGCCACGTTTGCCTCCAGCGGGCGCGCGCCCGGCAAGCCCCATTGCACGGTGGCGTCGAGATCGGCCATGCCGGATACCAGCACGGTCCTTACCGATCCGCTGTCCGGCGTTGGGAAGGCGGCCCGCAGCGTCGCGCTGTCCAGGCTGCCGGGTTCCAGGCGGGCGAAGGAGGGCCACTCCGCCTGCAGATCCCTCAGTTCCAGGTCCGCCGCACATTCGGCGGCCTCGCCGTCCCAGCGGATGGAGAAGCTTCCGCCCGCGGCGCCGGCCACACGCCAGGGCTGCCGGCCGGCCGCGGGCAGGGCCGCGCGGAAATGCTCCAGCCCCTCGGCGCGGAAGCGCCCGGCCAGGCGGCGCTGCTCACCCACGCGCAGGTTGCCGCCGTCCACGGACAGGCGCCCGCTTCCGAGCACCACGTCCATGTCCATGTCTTTCAGCGAGGCCGCACGCGTGTCCACCTCCGCCGAAACCCGCAGGGCCATCGCCGCGCCCGCCGGCTTGGCGAAGTGCGGGCCGACGGCGAGCTCCGCTTCGGCGGGAACGGCCAGCGAGGCGTGCACGTGCGTGCCGGCGTGGTTCTGCACGAACCACCGGCCGGTGGCGGCGCCCTCGAACCGCACGTTCTTCAGGGCGTCGGCCAGGGGCGGGATGATCTGTGAGAGAGAGTCGAGTTCCGGCACGGTCCATTGCCCTTGCCAGTCGAGGTGCTTCAGCCAGCCCAGCGGCTCGCCCTCAGCGGAAAGACCGGCGGCAAGCTGCTTGACGTTCCGCACGACTCCCCGGCCGGTGAAGCGGTTGGCGCCCACGTGCGCCTCGGCGTGCTCGGCGGAGAAGCTCCACTCGCGTCGGCCGAAGCGCCCGGAAATGCTGCCGGTGAGCCCGCGGCCGGCGGGCTTCAGCACGACGCCGCCCCGGCAGATCTCCGCCGCGGAGGCGTCGGCGGAGGCGCTCAGTCGCGCCGCCGGGCCCTGGCGCGAGGCATTCAGCGAAAGAGACACCGGGCCTTCCACGCACAGTCCGAAGGGCAGCTCGGCCCGGCCGGTGAGCACGGCCGCCAGCGCGCCGGGGCGCACGGACCCGCGAAGCTCCACGGATTCCACGCCCTGCCAATTGCCCAGCAGGGCGTCCACCGAGAGCTTCGCCTGGCCGGCGAGGTCCAGCCCGGGCAGGCGGACGCTGGCCGACTGCACCGTCAGCCGCCCGCCGCCGGTGGCGAGCGGGTCGTACGCGGCGGAGATGCGCACGCCGGCCTGCTCGATGACGGGCAGCCGCGGGCCGCTGACGGGCTGGGCGTCCAGGTTGCGCACGGAGAGGGTGAGGCTGAAGCGGTCCACCACGGCCTGGCGGTTGAGCTGGAGTTCCAGCGAGCCGTCGCACCGGCCGTGGAGTCGGGCCAGCGGCAACCCCAACGCCCGGATCAGCGGCAGTTGGCCCAGGTCGATGTCGGCGAAGCTCAGCGTGGCCGCCGCGGCCACCCGCGGGTTCTCTCCGGCCGCCAGACGCAGGGACATCGGCGCGGGCGCCGTGTGTTGCGTGAGGGCGGCGGACATCGTCACGCGGCCCAGCCGGCTGACGCGCCCGCCGGTGAACTCCACGTTCGACACGTCCAGCCGCAGGGGCCGGTCCGCCTCCGGCAGGCGCAGCAGCACCACGCCGTTGCGGATGCTGACGCGCCGGGCCGCCGGGCCGCTGTCCAGCAGGGGCGCGAGCGACGCGACATTCACGTTTCCGTCCGCGTCGGTCGCCACGTGCAGCCTGGGCCGGTCGATCTGCATCCACGCCAGCCGGCCGCGGGCGAGGTTGATGGGGGAGAACTCCGCGCGGAGGCTATCGACCATGACGGCCGGTTCCGGCCCGAAGCCCGGGGGCGAGGCGATCTGAAGCCCCCCAATGCGGACCCCCGACCGCCAGTCGATGGACAACTCCCGGATGGTCACCTCCGCGCCGCTGACGTCGCTGAGCTGCCGGGCGAGGTGGCGGCGAAGCAGCCCCGTGGGCGCCCACCAGGGCAGCGTGACGTACGCGCCGAGCAGCGCCAGGGCGGCCACGAACCCCGCCCGGCAGACGTGCTGCCACCAAGGCCGGGAGGGGCGGCTCGCTCTTGCTTTGGCAGCGCTCTTTCGCAAAGAAGTACTCCCCATGGCGGGGCTTCTCACACGTTGAAGCGGAAGTTGATCACGTCGCCGTCCTGCACGGCGTACGTCTTGCCTTCCAGGCGCACCTTGCCGGCGGCCTTGGCGGCCTTCATGTCTCCCGTGGCGCGGAGGTCTTCGTAGGCCACGGTCTCGGCGCGGATGAAGCCGCGGGCGATGTCGGAGTGGATTTCTCCGGCGGCCGTCACGGCGTCGGCGCCGGCGGGGACGGTCCACGCGCGGACCTCGTCTTCGCCGACGGTCAGGAAACTCGCCAGGTTCAGCGCCTGGTAGCAGGCCCGCACCAGCCGGTCGCGGGCGGACTCGCCCAAACCCAGGTCCGCAAGAAACTCCCCGCGCTGCTCGGCGGGAAGCTGGGCGATCTCCTCTTCGATCCGGGCGGACATGGCGATGCACGGCACGCCGGCCACCGCCTCGCGGCCGGCCCGGCCGACGGCGTCTTCCGGCAGGTTCTCCACCACGATCACCGGCTTGAGCGAGAGGAACATGAAACTCCGCAGCAGCTTGGCTTCCGCGTCGGTCTCGACGACCTGGGAGATCGGCTTCTCCTCCTCCAGCGTGTCGCGCAGGCGCTTCATCAACTCCAACTCGCGGAGCTGCTCATCGCGCTTGGCGGTGGGCTTCTTGACGGAGGCCTCCAGCTTCTCGACGCGGCTGGTCACCTGGTCCAGGTCGGCGAAGAGCAGTTCGGTGAGCAACTCCTCCACGTCGGCGGCCGGGTCCACGCGGTTGCGGTAGGGCGGGACGGCGTCGCTCTCGAAGGCCCGCACCACCATCACCAGCATGTCCGCCTGGCGCATGGCGGCCCAGTGGGCCTTGGCCCGCGTGCGGCCGGCCTCGTCGGACAGGTCGAAGCCCGGCAGGTCCAGGAACTCCAACTCCGCGGGGGTGAGCTTCTTGGGGTTGTACAGCTCGGCCAGCCACGTGAGCCGCTCATCCGGCACCTTGACCACCGCCAGGTGCGGCTGGTCCGGGCGCGAGAGGTCCACGCGGCTGCCGCCCGCCTCGGCGACGGCGGCGAACAGGGTGCTCTTGCCCGACAGCGGCGGGCCCACCAGTGCCACTCGCATAATCTTCCTTTCCGTACGGTCCTTCGCGGGCCGTGGATACCACCGGAGCCTCCGCAACGCAAGCCGCCGGTCGCGGGCGGGGCGCTCGGGCCTGTCAGCGCGAGGCGCCCAGCCGCTTGCTCAGCGCGGCGACGCGGGCTTCGGCGGCCTGCAATTCCGCCTCGGCCGGGGCGGCTTGGCCCCATCGCAGACGGTAGTAGAACTCGATCACCTCCGTCAGCTCCCGTTCCGGCAGGCCCAATTTCGCGGCCGCGAGGCGCGCGGTGTCCAGCGGCGTTCGCATGGGCGTATGGTCCACACCGTGCCTGCGGAGCAGGCGGAACAGGTCGCGGATGAACCGCAGCCGCTCCGGCGCCACGGTAAACTGCCGTCGCATGCGGCGCCGCCGGCGGATTCTCCTGCGGACGGCCCGCAAGGCCAGCAGCCCCTCCACCATCAGCCCCGCCGCGGCCGCCAGCACGCCGAAGATCAGCAGCGGCGCCTCGAACTGCCCGTGGACCAGCAGATTCCAGATGGATTCCCACAGGGCCTTGGCCCCGGCCACGATGTCCGCCCATAGCCCGGCCAGCCAGGCCAGCGCGCGGTCGGCGAGGTGTTGGCGGGTGTCGTAATCGTAGCCGAGGACGTTCCGCTCCCAGGCGAGCTGGAGGCGGCTGAAGAACGAGTCGAACCCGCCGAACCAGGAAGGAGGCTGCCCGACCGCCTCGGCGGGGCTCGGGTCGACGATGACCCAGTCCGAAGCGGGGGTGAACACCTCCACCCAGGCATGCGCATGGCGCTGCCGCACCCGCAGCCAGTCACCGGAGGCGTCGGCCGGGTCCAAAAGGAAGCCGCCCACCAGCCGGGCCTGCACGTCCAGCGCCCGGCACATGACGGCCAGGGCGGAGGCGAAATATTCGCAGTGCCCCTTCTTCGTGTGGAAGAGGAAGTCCTCCACGCCGTCGCGGTGAGGGTTGGACTCGCTCAAGTCCAGCGTGTAGCGGTAGTGCTTCTCGAGCTGGCCGGACAGGCGGCGGGCGATGGCCAGGTCCAGCTCGTCGCGGCGGTCGGGCTGAGCGTCGCGGGCGGCGAGCAGGTCTTCGCACCATTCCTTCGCCAGTTCGGCCACGCGGGGCCGCACGTCGACCGGCGCGGCGCGAAACAGCAGCCCGCGCCGGCTTCCGCGGAGGATGGCAAGGTATCGGCGTTGGGCGTCGTTCAGCGGGGGCGCCCAGGACCACACCTTGTAGCGGATCGGGTCCGCCCGCAGCGCCCCGGGCGTCAACGTTCCGGTGAGGTCTCGGGCGAGCCGCAGGTGAGCGGTGTCGCACTCCACACGGATCAGCGGATAGCACGTGAACAGCGAGGGCGCCAGGTAGGGCGTCATTTCCACTTCCTGGACGATGAACGTCGCGTTCGCCATGGGCGGGGGCTGCGGCATCCGTTCGTGGACGAACTCCAGCGGAATGAAGTCGAGATACGAGGCCCACTGCGAGTCGGCATAGGAACTGTAGGTCTTCTGGCGGAGGTAGAACGCCTGGCGCGGCAGCGGCCGCTCGGCGCCCTCCACGTGCAGGCGCACCCGCATGACCACGCGGTCGGAGAGGCGCACCCGGCGGCTGTCGCCGAGGCGGACAACCTCCGGAATGCCGGACAGGCCCGTTTCGGCGGCGTGGGCGGCGGAAGGGTCTCGCGGGGCCAGAATAAACAGCAGCACCCCCGTGGCGGCCATGCCCGCCAACACGAGGCCCACCCGCCGCCAGAGCGGGCCTACCGGCCAGTCGCGGCTGACATTCCACGCCACACGCCGGGCGTCCAGCGGCGCGGCCTCGTTGGCCAGCCGCGCGGTCGCCACGCTATCCAGCCCGCGTTTGAGGGTGAAGACCATCGCCGTGTAGCACGCCAGCACCAGGTAGCCGGTGAGCAGCACGGCGAACAGCAGCGAGTCCGACCGCATCGCCGCCGCCACCATCAGCAGCAGGCTCAGCACGATCATCTGCATGTAGTCGCGGTTGCTCTTGCGCTCAAAGAGCTTGCAGAGCTGGATGAGAATGATGTAGTGCCCGAGGGCCTCGATCAGTTCCAGTTTGGCGCCGAACAGCTCCACCAGCAGCGCCAGGGTGCCGGCCAGCACGCCGAGGTTCACAAAGCCTCGTTGGACATACAACTCCCGCTGCCGGCGCGCGGCGAGGAAGTTCACCCCCACCGCCAGCGTGCCGGCGAACAGGTAAAACCCGTGGGCGGAGAGGTCTTCCGAGCAGAAGGTCAGCACGCCCAGCCAGATCATCGCCAGCAGCGGCCGCTCCAGGCGGCGCCGCTCGGCGTGGATCATCTCGGCCTGGGAGAAGCTCCTAAGCGGCATCGGCCCGCCCCCAATCAATGTGCGGGTTGTCCTCGTAGATGCGATGCAGCATGTCCCGGTCCAGCACGGAGAGGCTGCGGCACGAGCCGCGTACGCTGTGCACGGCATCCGCGTCGAGGGCCTTCGCGTTTGACGTCACCAGGACGACCTGGGCTTGGCGGAGCATGCCGCGACGGAACCGCGAGACCATTTCCGCGGGCCCGACCTGGGAATCCTGGATGTCCGCCAGCGCGTCCAGCAGCTTGCGGCGGTGGCCGCGCCCGGCCCGCGGCGCGTGGAGCACCGTCTCGGCGCCGCTGCCGGCGGCCAGGCCCACCTTGTAGCCGCGGCGGAATGCCTGGTCGATCAGCGTGGCGGCGAAGCGGATGCGCTGCTCGCGGTCCTCGCGGGCCACGTCGGACGGCTCCGGCATGGTGGCGTCCAGCAGCACCCATAGCTCTTCGGGCAGGGGGCGGGCCATCTCGCGGATGACCGGCACGTCCCGCCCGGCCGAGCGGCGCCAGTGGATCCAGCGCGGGTGGTCGTCCTGGCGGTACTCGCGCAGGCCGAAGAACTCATCCTGCCCGCCGGTGGCGAGGCTCGGGGCGGAGGTGGAGCTTTCCACGGCCCCGCGGCGGAGCAGCTCGCTCCGCAGCAGCCCCTTGGCCGGCCAGATGACCACGTCGGCCTCGTGGCGGAGCGTCTGGTGGGCCCGCACCAGGCCGAAGGGAAATCGCGTGCTGAGGCGCACGCCGGAGAGGCGCACGCGCCCGCGGCGGCTCGCGGCGAAGCGCGAGCCGGCCCGGAACACCATTCCGGCCGGCAGGTGGATGCAGTAGCCTGCCGCGCTGTCGATGCCCTCCGGGGTGAGTTCCTCCACCTCCAGGGCCAGGCCTGGCACGCGGCGGCTGGTGTTGCGGAGGGTGTAGCCCAGGTGGACGGTCTGGTTCTGCCAGACGCGGTCCGGCACTTCCCGGCGCAGGCGCACCACGGCGATGGTCCGCCGCGCCAGAACGGCGGACATGTGCAGCGCGCCCATCATTCCGCCGAACAGGATGAACAGCAGCGCGGCCTGGCTCTTGACGGCGACCAGCCCCACCAGCACCGACACGCCCAGGAACATCCACCCGGCCGCGGTGAGGCGGAAGCGGATGGGCGGCCTGCGGCGGCGTTTGGCTTGGGCGGGCATGGGTCCGGCGCCTCCGGCGGGTTAGTGCGGCACGGGGATGGTTTCGAGGATCTGGCGGAAGATGGCCTCGGCGGCGGCGGCCGAGCCGTCGTGTGTGAAGGCCCGCGTCAGCAGCCGGTGGCTGCAGACGGGCACGGCGAGCTCCTTCACGTCGTCGGGGGTCACGAAGTCTCGCCCGCGGAGCAGGGCCGCGGCGCGGGCGGCCTGCATGAGCGACAGCGACCCGCGCGGCGAAACGCCGATGGCCAGGTCGTCGCTGCGGCGCGTGGCCTCGACGATGGCCAGGATGTAATCGAGAATTTCGTCGGCCACGCGGATCTCCACCACGTGCTGCTGGAGGCGGATGAGCTGCTCGATGCTCATCACCGGCTGGAGATCGCCCAGCAGCGTGCGGGCCGGCTGCTTGCGGAGGATTTCCCGCTCGGTGCTTTTCTTCGGGTAGCCGATGCGCACGCGGATCATGAAGCGGTCGAGCTGGTTTTCCGGCAGGAAGTAGGTGCCCTCGAACTCGTAGGGGTTCTGCGTGGCGAGCACCATGAACGGCGGGCCGAGCGGGCGGGTGGCGCCGTCGGCGGTCACCTGGGATTCGTTCATCGCCTCCAGCAGGGCGCTTTGGGTGCGGGGGGTGGTGCGGTTGATCTCGTCGGCCAGCAGGATGTGGGCGAAGATCGGCCCGGGTTTGAAGACGAACTGCCCGGAGGCCGAGTCGTACACGCTGACGCCCAGAATGTCGCTGGGCAGCAGGTCCGGCGTAAGCTGGATGCGGTGGAACGTGCAGTCGATGCTGCGGGCGATGGCCCGCGTGAGGACCGTCTTGCCGACGCCCGGCACGTCTTCCAGCAGCACGTGCCCGCCGGCCAGCAGCGCCACCAGCACCTGGTTGACGGCGTAGCTCTTGCCGAGCATGACGGACTCGACGTTCCGGCGGAGTTTGTCCAGCGTTTCCAGTTCGGTCATGAGCGGCCCTTCACGGCTCCGGGGTGCATATGGCACGCAAACGTGAATTATACCACGATTCGCCATCCCGCCCCGCCCCTTCCGGCCGTCAGGCGAAGCACGCCGGATAGCGGCGCGGCTTACTTTTTCGCTTCTGGTAGGCGGTGGCCAGTTCCATGAAAATGTCCAGGTCCCGGTCCATGTTCGAGTTGGACGCGTCGAAGTAGAAGTTCCGCACCGGGATGTCCTCGTGGTCGGCCGAGAGGTCGTGGTAGACCGCCTCGGAGACGATCCCGTTCATGCAACTGAACGGGCTGATGTCGATGATGCCGTCGGCGCCCTTCTCGTACAGGTAGATGCTCTTGCCGACCGAGAGCACCATCTCGCCCAGGGCCCCGTCGGCCGGCAGGTACGGCCAGCCCGGCCCCAGCACGTCGTGGTCCAGGTCGTGCGGCTCCTCGTAGCCGGCGAAGTCTTCGGCGAAGGGGCGCAGCAGCATTTCCTCGTCCATGCGCTGGACCTTGTTCTTGATGAGCGTTCCCAGCATCGTCAGCGAGAGCGTCCGCCCGTCGCGCTTCAGCAGGCTCTTCTGGCTCCAGTTGGTGTACCACACCCACTCGGTCACGTCACTGAGCCAGGCCTCCCCGCCGTGGGCCTCGATCTTGCGGATGGCTTCGTAGTTGCTGAACGTGTTGAGCCGGCAGAAGATTTCCCCCACCACGCCGATCAGCGGCCGGTCCTTCGTGTAGTTCGCCGACACGGCGCGGAACTCGTCGCGGATGGCGGTCATGGTGTCCACCAGGCCGCGGGTGCGTCGGCGGGAGGGCGGCTCCGGCCGCTCCACGAACTGCTCCAACATCGTCACGCAGCGTTCGAAGCAGTCGTCGGCCGCGCCCGGCGTGGTCTCGTACGGGCGGGTCTTCAGCAGCAGCTTGCGGAGGATGTCCGAGCAGACCAGCACCCGCCACATCGTGCGGAACAGGTGCGGGGCGTGGTCGGCCATGCCGTCGTAGCTGTTCTTGCTGGTCGGGGAGACGACGGGAATGTCCGCGTAGCCCAGCTCATCGAGCACCTGCCGCAGGTACGGGGCGTACTGGCCGAAGCGGCACGGCCCCTCGGCCGTCGGCATGAAGAACGCGGTTCTGGCCGGGTCGAAGCCCGGCTGCTCGGTCACGCGGAGGAAGTCGCCGATGGTGACCTTCTCCGGGTAGCATTCCTCGCCGCTGCTGTGCAGGCCGCCGAGCTCGAGCGTGCGGTCGTCGGACGGCGGCGTGATGCGGGCCTCGATGCCGGCCGAGCGGAACACCGCCGCCATCATCTTGCCGCCCACGTACGTCATGGGCGGAATCCAGAGCGTGCGTCCCTTCAGTCTGTCCGGTGCGGATGCTGTAGCCATTTGCCTCATGCCTGGGTTCTGGAGAAAGCGGAGATTCTACACGAAACCCCGCGTCGGGCGAAGTGCCGCGCCGCGCGGGGGCGCTGGGGGGGGCGGGGCGTCGCCCTTGCCCGCCCGGCGAGCGGTTCGCGGGGGAGGTTACTGAATGCCCACATCCTGCAGGGGGATTTCGTGCTCGTAGAAGAGCTTGGCGATTCGATCCGCCATGATGTCCGCCATGATGCGAGAGAGCTCCGCCCCGTACGTGGGAGAGGCGTCCTGCACTTCCGGCATGTCCAGCTCCTTGACGGGATGCCCTTCCCGGCCGCGGTCCTTGGGCCAGAGGCGCTCGCCGTCGGCGCCGACCACCCGGACGCTCGTCTTGAGCTTGCCATGCCACAGCGGGTTCTCCTCGCCGTCGCGCAGCGAGAAGCTCTCCACCTGCACGTAGATCACGTAGTCCGCCCCCAGCCGCGAGCCCACCTGCGAGACGCGCATCCGGTTGAAGTCCGGCGTGGCGTCCATCAGGTTCAGAAGCTTGTCGTAGGAAACGAACTCCCGGGCGACCTCGTTCTTCTCCAGGCGGGAGACGATCCCCTCGGTCAGCAGGCCCTTCAGCGGCTCGTACTCCACGCGGTAGTACGGGTCGTCGACGAAGACGAGCACCTTGCGGTCCTTGGGCGGTTCGAAGGCGGGCGGGACCTTCTCGTGGGTGATGAACAGAGCCCCGAACCAGCCCAGGAACTGCCCGCAACCGCTCAAAGACGCCGTCGCCGCCAGCAACGCCGCCGTCAGGACGATGGCCCGAAGGGCGACCCGCCAGGACGAAGGCGGTTGCGGCGCTCTGTTCCGTTCCGTGCGATTCATGCGGGCGGCTCCTACTCAACCGTCGTCTTGTGCTTGTAAAACTTCTTGGCCAGGCGTTCGGCCAGCGCCATCTCCGCGCCGTGGCGGACCACCCCGGCGTTCTCGATGCGCCCGGGCGCGTTCTCCGGGTACACCACCCGGATCGCCTCGCCCTTCCACACGCAGGCGGTATGCTCCTGCATGGCCGCGTCGTACACCTTCGGCTCCACGGTGATGCGCCCGCGGTAGAGGCTCATGCTGCCGGACTCCAGCGTGGAGAACTCCAACACGGACAGGTACAGCAGGTAGTCCACGTCCAGGTCCCGGCAGATGCGCGTCTTGTCGTACTCGTCCCAGCGAATGTTCTCTTCCTGGTACTGGATGACGCGGTCGGCGCCGAGGGTCTGGATGCCCTTGACGTTCGCCCGCAAGGCCTCATCGACCTTCTGAGAGATCGTCAACCGGGCCAGCGGGTAATCCACCTGCGTGGCGTCGTCGGTGAAGACGATGACGGCCACCCGCTTGCCCGCCAGTTCGTTGAACTCCGCCTCCACCGTCTCCCGGCTGGCCACCGGCGCGAAGACATACGCCAGCCAGCGTCCGGCCTCGCACCCGCAGAGGCAAGCCGTCAACAGCAACAGCAGCGAGATTCGTTCTATGGTTCGCATCGGAGGCTCCTGCAAGGCGGGAACGCCGCGTTTCGTGTCGGGCCGTGGGCCGCTATGGCAGCGGTAATTCGCCGGTGGCCACCCCCACGCCCAGTCGCACCGCCCAGCCGGCCAGCATGCCGCCCAGGCCCGCCCACACACACCACCAGCCCGGCCGAACCCGGCCCCAAAGCTGCCGGCCGGTGATCGCCTGGCCCGTGCCGAACGCCGCGTACGCCCCGGCCGCCGCAAACAGCACCAACCCGAACGGCTGGGCCGCCAGCGACGCGCCGAACCGCCCGTGCGCCGCGGCCGCCACGGAGGTGGTCAGCCCGCAACTCGGGCACGGATAGCCCGTGCGGGCGAGGAACGAGCAGCCCGGCAGGCCCAACTGCGTGTGCGTGCCGAACCCGCCGGCGTGCGGCGTGAGCGTCCAGGCCGCCACCAGCAGCAGCCAGCAGGGCAGCGCCACCAGCGCCCCGGCCAGGCGGGGCGAGGCATCGACCGTTCCGGCCGAAGGTGTTTCGTGTGCGAGTTCCGAATGCATGTATGGATGAGTCCTTGCGGAATGCCATATCCTAGCGGCGGCGGCCTGCGCAGGTCAAAGCAATTGCCGGCGGCGGTGGGGCGACCCGGTTCGCCAGCGGGAAAACTTGTCGCCCGCAGAGCGGGAGAAAGGAGTAAGTAGAAAGTAGAAGCCGCGCCGGACGCTCGGAGAACGCCCCGCCGGCTGCCCCATCTCAGAAAATCCGCCCATCTCCGCGATGCGTTCTGGACGCGGGCAGGGCAAGCCACCATACTAGATATTGAATCAAGACAGGCGCCCAACCCCAACACGGCGTGTTCCATCGCCATGCACGGACACGAAAAATGGCTGCGGAAAAACCCGGCAACGGCAAGAACGGCAAGCTGTACATGGGCGTGGACGTGGGCGGCACGAAGATGCTGGCCGTGCTGGCCCATGCCTCCGGCAAGATCGTCGCCCGCGAGCGGACCGAGACGCCCCGCGGCGGCACGGGCGAGGACACCCTCGCGGCGCTGATCGAGCTGATGGACCGGCTCATCGCCGACCAGCACGCCCACCGCGACCTCCGCGCCATCGGCCTGGCCGTGCCGGGCGTCATCGACGAGGAGGAGGGCGTCATCCTCGCCTCGCCGAACATGAGCACGGCGGGGCTGCGCGTGGCCGAGCCGGTCGAGGAGCGCTTCGGCGTGCCCGTCTCGCTTGGCAACGACGTGAACATGGGCGCCCTCGGCGAGAAGTGGGTGGGCGCCGCCTCCGACGCCGCCACCGTCATCGGCATGTTCATCGGCACGGGCATCGGCGGGGGCATTCTCATCGACGGCCAACTGCTCGCCGGCGCCACCGGCGCGGCCGGGGAGGTGGGCCACATGGTGATGCTGCCGGACGGCCCGCTGTGCGGATGCGGGGCGAGGGGCTGCCTGGAGGCGCTGGCCAGCCGCACGGCCATGGAGCGGGACATCCGCGCGGGGCTGGCGGCCGGACAGACGAGCGTGCTGACGCAACTGGCCGGCGATCTGAAGGTCATCAAGAGCGGCATGCTCCGCAAGGCCCTCCAGCAGGGCGACAAGCTCGTGTGCAAGGTGCTGGGCGACGCGGCGGAATGGATCGGCCGGGCGTGCCTGAACCTGCGCTTCGTGCTGGACCCGGACATGATCGTCCTCGGCGGCGGGCTGATGGAGGCGTGCGACTTCTACCTGATGCCGATTATCGAAAAAGCCTATCGCTCCGACGCGATGACCGGCGGCAGCGGCGGACGGCTGGTGGTCTCCGCGCTCGGCGACGACGCGGTGGCCCTGGGCGCCGTGGCGCTGGCCCAGCAGTCGATCGGCAAAAACCCGTTCGCCAGCGCCGACAAGCTGATCTCCGAATACCCGATGATCGAGGGCGTCCGGCCCGGCGAGGTGAAGGTCGGCGGCAAAAACTACAAGCAAGACGTGTTCATCCGCGCCGACGGCAAGGTGAAGAACCGCCGGAAGCTGCTGGCGAAGGTGGACGCCCCCTCGCCGCACGCGATCGGCGCCGCGGAGCTGCGCCGCGTGTGCAAGGGCGGCCCGGCCGTGCTGATTATCGGGGCGGGGCTGGCGCCGCTGGCCTCCCTCACCGAGGACGGCGAGCAGTTCCTCTGCCGCCGCGCCATCGACTGGCGAATCCTCCCCAGCGCCGAGGCGGCCGAGGCGTTCAACACCCTCAAAGGCCGAAAGGCCGCCCTGATGCATGTGAGTTAATCACTCGGGCTGTCTTCCGGCGCGTCATGGCGGGAGGATTGAATCTCGCGAACGTAGATGTTCATCCCCTTGCCGTGATGGGTCTTCGTCGTCGCCAAGTGGTAACCACTCCTTACGTAGTATTTGTTGGCGACTGAATTTCCGTCCCACACCGCTACTCTTACGCTGGGGATGCCCCTCCTTGCAAGTTCCTCAAGAGCTGCCGCCATGAGAACTTTGCCTACCCCTTTGCCCCGGGCCTCCTCGGACACAGCAATGCTCAAAACTTCTGCTTTGGGAAGAGCGGTTTCTGTGGAAGCGGTGCTTCGTGGGTACAAGAGGGTGGCGAAGCACCTTCTGATTATAGATGGCCGCAGCGCGAACCTCGCCAAGGCTAACGCGAGCGAGAAGAACCTCCGGCGCAGCACCTGCTTGTAGAGTCTCGCTGTGTCCTCTGAACATGCGATGAAACCCAGGACGGTTCCATCTGCCTCCGCCCACACGTAGCCAAACCCAACACTACAAGCCGGAATGGCTTGGTAGAGTGCGCGAAGAAAACGTTCCCCCAGAGTCGACAGAAAGCCCGTCTTGATGCCTTCCCGGTGCAATATGGCAAGCGCAGAGGCATCTTCCGGCTTCATTCTCCGCACGGAGCAATGGGCCTCGTGACTCGTAATCTCTTTCCTTCCCTGGCTTCAATCTCTAGACCGCTACGGCCAGTTCCTTCTCGGCCGGCCAGACCGGGTGCAGGACGCGGGTTTCTTTCCGCGTGGCCGGCTCTACCCGGCAGACGCCGCCGTAGAGCTCGAACGTTTCTACCTGCTCGTCGGACTCAATGCAACAGGTTCCGCCATAGAGATCGATGGTTTCGTGGCCCGCTTCGGCGGATGGCCGAACGGTTCCACCATAGAGTGGAAAATCCCTCGTGTTCATGCAAACCTCTCCAATCGCCGCGGCTCAGCGGCTTGGGGTGCGGGGCTCACCGCACTCCCGGACTGCCAGTTTCCCCGCCAAAGGCCTCCATCTACGCCTTCGGCACATTCAACGGACGCACTGATTGTATTCTACGTTGCGGATTCATCAAGCGGAAAGTGCAGAAAATGTTTCCGCACGCCGCACGCCGCTCTCCCCTCGCCGCCCGAGGCAGGGGGATGCTTCCGCCCGGGGCGTCCGGCGGCTGCGGCGCCATGGTGCAGTCCCGAAACACTGTTCGGGACTGCACTTCGGCGGCCTCCGCCTCTCGGGGCGCCCGCGGTCAGCGGATGCGGATGATGATCGTCGTGCCTTCGTCGCTGTCCGAGTAGCGCCGGCGCTCACCGTGGTGACGGCTGCGTGGCGATGGGTAATGATGGCTGCTCGGCGTGTGCGAACGGTGGTAGTACGGCCGGTGCGGGTATCGCCCATATGTCGGCGGGGCGGAGTAGGAGCGGCCAAACGTCGGCGAGGCGGAGTAAGAACTCCCGTAGGACTGGCCGTAGGTGGTGTAGGTCGGCTGGCCCCAGCGGAAGAACGTCGTGCTCCGTTGCGAGGGCGCGTAGTAGCCGCCGTACCGGGCGTTGACGAGCGACGTGGTGGCCGGCAGCGACCACGCGGCCCCGCCGCTGTGGATCACCAGCCCGCTGCTGTGCGGGTGGCCCGCCGAGGCGGCGCCCCGCGTCAGGAGAATGGCCGCCGTGCCGATCGCGACCGCAATCGTGAGGTTTCTCGTGCGATAAGTCATCGTCTTGCTCCTTCCGAACGGCTGCGAGGTTATCAAAGCCTGCTCAATGCAATTGTATGCACGGGGGTGTGGACACCCGGCCGGCCGCGCGGTTGGGGGGAAACCGGCCACTATTTCCGCCGACGGGGCAGCCGCACAGCCGCCGCGGCCCCGGCCAACAGTGCCGGTCGCCCACGGAGGGGCCTCCCCGCGGGAAAAACCCACGGTTTGGCCCGAAAAACTAAGCTTATTTCTTGCCTCCGGCCGATAGGGCCTCTAGAGTTACGGACGGCTCGCACGTTCGGGCACAATCGGCTTCTCTGAGGTGTCAGGCCCCATGGTTGGATCAAGGACGATCAAAGTTCTCGTCGCACTGGTCGCCGCGATGACTGTCGGCGCCTTTCTGCTCGTGCTCATGCTGGAGACGGGCGGGCCGGTGCTTCCGCGCGAGCGGGACCTGGCGGCCCTGCGAGCCGGCCCGGAGGGCCTGGCCCCCTCGGTGCTCGATGCAGACGTACCCCACCAGCCGCTCAAGTGGCGGCACATCATCCTGCATTCTGCCGCCTCGCGGCCGGACATCGCCGCGCGGTGCCACTTCGTGATTACCGACAGCGGGCGGAACATCGAGCAGTGCATCCGGCCGACGGAACTGTGGCGGCGGCAGATGGAAGGCAATCACGCCTTCGTGCCGGGCTACGACTACAACGCCACCAGCCTGGGCATCTGCCTGGAAGGGGACTTCTCGCGGCAGGGGCCGTCGGCGCGGCAGTTCGAGGCGGCCGTCGCCCTCACGCAAGCCCTCCAGCAAACGTTCAACATCCCGCGGGACCGCGTGTTCCTCTACAGAGACCTCACGCCGCGGTCCGCCTCGCCCGGTGCGGCCTTCCCCGAAGGCCGGTTCAACGGCCGCCTGCTGGCGGCCACGCGGTAACACGCGGTAAGGCCCAGGCCGTCCGAGCCAGTCCGGCTTGGTTTCACGTCATTGCCCCCAGTACTGCAGCGCCCACCGCCCGGCCCACTCATCGTAGATGTTCGGGTTCTGCGGGGTCGGCTCGCAGTGCGAGTAATTGTCCGGGGTGATCTCGCCCTGGTACACGTCGTGCCCGGCCGGCCGCACGTGGCCATCGCCGTAGAGCACGTTCTGGTAGTTGGGGCGGAGGTCTTGCCCGCCGTCGAGGTCGTGATTGGAGTACATCCAGCCGCCATAGCGGGCGAAGCGTTCAGCCCTCGGCCGCCAGTTGCCGCACGTGGGCGACGATTTCCGGCAGGATTTCCCCCGGCGTGAGTGTGCGAACCTTCTTTCCCCGCACGTAGAGCAGCGCCTTGTCCTTGCCGGCGCAGACGGCGACGTCCGCCCCTTCCGCCTCGCCGGGGCCGTTGACCACGCAGCCCATCACGGCCACGGTGATGTGCCGGTCGACATCCGCCAGGGCCTCGCGGAGCCGCTCGACGATGGGGCTGATGTCCGTCTGAAGCCGCCCGCACGTGGGGCAGGCGATCAACTCCACGCCGCGCCGCGCCCGCAGCCGCAGGCTGTAGAGCAGTTCCAGCCCGGCCGACACTTCGTGCACGGGGTCGCCCGCGTACGAAATGCGTATGGTGCTGCCGATGCCCTCGGTCAGCAGGGCCCCCAGCGCCGCCGCCGAGCGGATGGCGCCGGTCTCCCGCGTGCCGGCGTGCGTGACGCCCAGGTGCAGCGGGTAGTCCCACGCCCGCCCCAGGCGGCGGTTGACCGCCACGCACACGTAGGCGTCGTGGCTCTTGGCCGAGAGCACGAGGTCTTCGAAGCCCGCGTCCTGGAAGGGTTGCAGGTATTCGGCGAGTTTCTCGGCCATCAGTTCGTCCAGCGGGCGGGCGAGGTCCGCGGCCTTCGCCTGGGGCGAAGAGCAGCTCACGATGGAGCCCTCGTTAACGCCCACGCGGATGGCGACGCCGGCCGCCTTGGCGGCGGAGATCACGCGGCGGACCTGTCGGCGGTCGGAAATGTTGCCGGGGTTCAGGCGGATCTTCGCCGCGCCGGCCGCGATGGCCTCCAGCGCGCGGTCGAAGTGGAAGTGCACATCCGCGACGATCGGCACGGGGGACTCGCGGACGATGGCCGGCAGGGCGGCGGTGTCCGCCTGGGTCGGCACGGCCACGCGGACGAGTTGCGCCCCGGCCTCGGCGAGTTGGCGCACCTGGGTCAGCGTGGCCTCGGCGTCGGCCGTGCGGGTGTTGGTCATGCTCTGGACGGAGACGGGGGCGTCGCCGCCGATGGTCACGCCGCCGACGTGCACCGGGCGGCTCCTGCGTCGCTGGATTGCGGGAAGGTTCATGGGCTTTGCAGGCAGCAGGGGCGTCTCGCCCGTGCGAGGGTCATCAAAAGGACCGGCGCCGGCCGCGGGCCAGACGCCCGCAGCATACGCCAACAGGCCCGCATTGTAAGCCTTGCAATCCCGCGCCGCCAAACTACAATCAGAT
>Ga0102959_1000052_pt1 | contig 36317 bp, 27 predicted proteins | sample SalPonF2_B_D2_MG_FD_84520 | JGI IMG/M metagenome (GOLD analysis project Ga0102959, IMG submission 84520) | Salt pond soil microbial communities from South San Francisco under conditions of wetland restoration - Salt Pond MetaG SF2_B_D2_MG ...
AGGCGGGTAAGGGCTTCGCCGTGGTGGCCGAGGAAGTGCGCAACCTGGCCCAGCGCTCGGCCGAGGCGGCCAAGAACACGGCCGACATGATCCAGGAGTCCGTGAAGAACTCCGAGAACGGCGTGTCGATCAGCCAGGAAGTGGCCCAGGCCCTGGACGAGATCGCCGGCGGCAGCCGGAAGGTGAACGACCTGGTCAACGAGATCGCCGCGGCCAGCGGCGAGCAGAGCCAGGGCATCGACCAGGTGAACACGGCCGTCGGGCAGATGGACAGCGTGACGCAGCAGAACGCCGCCAACGCCGAGGAAAGCGCCAGCGCCTCGGAAGAACTCTCCGGCCAGGCCGAGGAGCTCAACCGGATGGTGGCGGAGTTGCTGGCGATGGTGGGCGGCTCGTCGCAGGCCAAGAGCGGCGCCGGCAAGCCGCGCTACGCGCACGATGCCGGCAAGGCCAAGGCCCGGCCGGCGGCGAAGCCCCAGGCCAGGCCGCAGTACCAGTCGGCCAAGGCCGGAGCGGCCAAGGCCGAAGAGTTGATCCCGCTGGACCAGGAAGACGGCGACCTGTCCAGCTTCTGATATCCGCCCGTTTGAATAGTCTTTCCTGCTGGTGCTCCATCCGCACGCCCGGAGCGTCTTGGTCCGCACAAGACGCTCCGGGTTTCTTTTGCACGAATATCTCCCCCGCGGCTTGGAAACAGGCCCTCCGCATACGGAACACACCTTACTTAGAGGAGATGCTAAAGCCGCAATTCTTCCTTAAAAAGCTGACTCATCCCCAGTTTTCATTGGCGACTTCCTTTCGTAGTTCCCTTAGGAGTCGGCATAAGCCCGGGAGTTTGGTCATGAAGAGGAACCGTCCAATCGAGAAGAGGCTGTATTCATCGGTTCTTCGGTTGGTGCACCAGCGGCTGGGTGGGTAGGTCTTCTTGGCGTACAGGCCCACGGCGAGGAGGATCCAGTAGGCCATCGCCAGCACCAACAGCAGCCGTTCCAGGCGACGTTGGTCCTGGATCATCGTCAGTTGAAGCGCGTAGCCGTTCCGCTTGCTCTTGCAGTCCCGGAAGTATTCCTCGATCGTCATCCGGCGGCCATAGATCCGGCTGAGCTTCTTGGCCTGCAGCCGAGACAGGTTGGTCATCAGGAACCACGGTTCGTCGTTCTCCGGCAGCCACAGCACGGCGACGTGTTGTTCGACAGGCAGGAGCTTGCGGTAGGCCACGTTGTGGAGCACCTGCTGTGTGCCGCGACGGACCGGCAGGTCCAGCAGCTTGCCGCGGAAGTCGGGATGATCGATCCATACGTCCGGGCGGATGCGGATGATGTAGGCCAGGCCGAGTGCCTGACACTCGCGGCCCATCTCCGTGCGGCCGAAGCCGGGGGTGCTCTCCAAGACCTTGCCCCATAGACGGATAGGAACCTGCAGGCCATGAAGGAACATGCAATGAGACAAGGACGCGCTGCTGTGATGCTGCTGATGGCCGTGGTCGCGATGGCCGGTTCGACCGCCCAGGCAAAGACCATCAAGGAAGTATTCGGTTTCGAGCCGCACTTCGTCTGCCCGTCACCAGCACCGCGCCCTCGCCGGGCTGGAGCTTCACTTCCGTCATGGCCTTGCTGGTGACGGCGTTGGTGTGCTCGGAGTCGAGCTTGACGGTTTCGGCGGCCTTTGCGCTGGCCGGCAGCCAGAGAACCAGGCCCTTTTCGAACGCGCGGCGTGCGAGCGTGCCCCTGGCCGGCACGGCCGGCTTGCCGGCGGGCAGGCCGAGGTCGATATCCCACAGCCCGAACCACTTGTGCTTGTGGCCGTGCGTGCTGTCGGCGTGGAGGAAGGCCATGTTGGTGTAGGCCAGCGTGCGGATGAACTCCCGCCGCATGGCGGCTTCGTCCGACCGCTTGCCGTAGACCTCGTTGACGCTGCAATGCGGCTTGCGGCACATCGCCTCGAACTGGGCGATGCGCTTGTAGAACGCCTCCGGGTCCTCCTTGCCGGAGTGGTTGACGGCGTCCTCGTACTGGATGCCGTTGACCAGCGGGGTGATCCACTCTAGATCGTCGCTGTCCCAGCCGGCGTTGACAAGGATCGGCATCTCGTCGCCGCACAGCCGGCGGACCTTCGTCAGCAGGCTGACCCACGCGCGTTTCGAATCTTTCTCGAAGCGCAGGTTATCCAGGAAGATGCCCGCCTCGCCGCCGGCGGCCTTGTGCACCTCGGCGATGCGCCGGGCGACGTGGTCCTGGTAGTCGGCGTTGGAGATGTCGCACCGCCACGTGCCCGGCCAGAAGCGGAGCTTGTTGCCCTTCTCGTCCCGCAGCCACCACTCGTGGTCCGGCGGGTAGCCCTTCACGTCTTCCTCGAAGAAGTACACCTCGATCAGGACGACGGCGGCGGGGTTGAGCTTGTGAATCTTCGCGAGGTTCATCCGGCCCTTGACGGCCTGCAGGGTCTTCATCTTCTCGACCATGGCGTGGTGCTTGTGCCATTCCCACACGAAGCCCAAATGGTACGCCCCGCTGACGATCACGTCGTGCATGGCGTGGTTGGCCCACTTGTCCGGCTTGTCCGGCTCGCCGCGGAAGTCCGCGGCCGACCAGAACATGGCGATGCGCGGGTACGCGGCGGCCGGCCGAGTGGCGGGCTGGGAAGCGGTGGGGGCTCGTTCGGAGGCCAAGGCGATTCCGCCGAGTGACGCCAACAGCAGCATTGCGGCTATGGCTCGCACAGAATACTCCCATTGACGATTTGCGAATGACGATTGACCCATGGCCCTGGCTACCGGCGGCATCCATCCGCAATCCGGAACCAGCAAAGGGCTTACGCTCCCGCGAACGAGGCCTCGAGGTCCTTCAGCGTTCGGCGGTGGGCGAGCTTCGCCACGGAGCCCATGCGGTCGACCAGCAGCCGGCCGTCCAGGTGGTCGATTTCATGCTGGAAAATGCGGGCGGTCAGTTCCTCGCCGGTTTCCTCGAACCCCTCGCCGCGCTCGTTGACGGCCCGGATGACCGCGACGTTCGCCCGCCTGACCTTGCAGTGGATGCTCGGGAAACTCAGGCAGCCTTCCTCGCCGTCCTGCGAGCCATCGAGGCGGATGATCCGCGGGTTGATGTACACGCGCCGGTCGTCCGGCTGGAACGTGGGCGAGGCGACAAACAGCCGCACGCTGACGCCCACCTGCGGCGCGGCCAGCCCCACGCCCTGGCTGGTGAACATGAGCTCGAACATGCGTTCGATCAGGGAGCGCACGCCGTCGTCCACCTCGGCCAACTCGGCGCAGGTCTCGCGAAGGCGCGGGTCCGGGTAGCGCACAATCTCCAGCGCGGCCGGGTCCGTGGCGAGGATTCTCTCATTGCCGTTCATCCACACCATCATAGCGAACGCCGGCGCGGTGAATCAAGCGAAGCGGCGGGCCCGTGAAAGCCCGCCGCGCCTGCGTCACCAGTTTATCCCCAGCCGGGAGTCTGTGTCAGTCGTTGCGTCGCACGGCCACGGCCGTCGGCACGCCGATCAACTCCGCCAGCGCCACATCGCCGTCGGTGAACGGCTGTTCGCCCTTGCGGTAGAGCACCAGCAGGCCGATCATTTCGCCGGGCGTGGGGATCAGCGGCACCGTCAGCGCGCTGAGGCCCACGAGGTACTTGCGGATCGACTCGTCGAAACTCTCGGCCTCCTCCCCGGCGTCCAGGAGCTGGCAGGTGGGGTCGGCGAGAATCTTGTCGATCAGCGGCGCCGTGAGCCGTTCGCAGAAGGCGGCGCTGTCCGGCGTGGGCACGCCGAAGCGGCCGATCATCTTCAGCTCCGCCTCGCTGTCGCAGACGAGCGCCACGCCGTACACCGGCCCGCTGCGCTGCACGAAGAAGCGGAACAGCATACCGAACACTTCATCGTCCGTCTTGGCGGCCAGGAGCTGCCGCTGGAAGTTCAGAACCACTTGCTGGAAGGCGAGCTGCCCGCTGAGCGTACGGTATGCGTCCGTGAGATCTTCGCAGGTGGTCTCCAGCTTGTGGCTGATTTCCTTCTTCTGCCGGTTGGTGTCTCGCACGAGTCGCCGCAGGCGGCGTGTGCGGCTGCGCTCGCGGCGGACGCGCTGCACCTCGTCGGCCACGGTGCGGCGAAGGCGGTCGATATCCAGCGGCTTGCACATCAGCTCGACCGGCCGGCGCTGCGAGGCCTCGGAGAAGGCCTTGATGTCTCGATGGCCGGTAATCACCACGGCCGGCAGGTCGGCCATGCTGGTGCGGAGCTGGTCGATCACGTCCACGCCGGTGCAGTCGCCCAGAAGGTAGTCGGTCACCAGCAGGTCCGGGTGCATGGTTCCGGCCAGGGAAATGGCCTCCGCGCCGCTGGCGGCGCAGTGGATTTCGAGAGAGTCATCGGCCAGGGCGTCGACCAGCAGTTCCCGGAGGTGCGGCTCGTCGTCGACAATGAGTACGCGTGCGGTCTGGTTGGTCTTCGGCATTTCGGTTCCCTGCGCTTCTTATTCGCCCGACTCTTGCGGCCACTGCACATACACCGTTGTGCCGCGGCCCGGCCTGGAGCGGATCCAGATCCGTCCCCGGTTGATCTCCACGAGCCTCTTGGCCTTCGGCAGGCCCAGGCCCGTCCTGCGCCCGGCGTCCTGCTGAGAGAAGAACGGCGTGAAGGCGCTGGCGAGGGTTTCCTCGTCCATGCCCGCTCCGCTGTCCTCCACGGCAAGCAGGACCGTCCGATTCACTTCGTCCGCTTCGGCAGACAGGCGAATGGCCTGCCCGTTGCGGCAGGCGTTGGCCGCGTTGGAGATCAACTCCTCCAGAACCGCCAGCACCTGCTCGCGATCCGCCCGAATCGGCGGAACATCCACAGTTACTATATCGACGGCTGGCGGCGCGGCTTGAGGATCAACTCGGGCGGAATGCCGACGAACTGCATCTTGCAGCAGGGACTGCACTTCGATCGCCTCCGGCCGCGGGGTTCGCGGCTGGGCGTACTCCATGAGCTCGGTAATGATGTCGCTGATGCGCTGGGCCTGCTGGGCGATCTGGCCCCAAGTCTTTCTATCTGCATCGGTTGCGGCGCGTTCCTTCATGAGTTGCGCCCGCCCGGAGATGACCGCCAGCGGGTTGTTCATCTCGTGCGCGGCCCCGGCCGCCATGTCTCCCAGCGCCGCGAGGGTCTTGAACTCGGCGAGGGAGTCCTGCATTTCCGCCAGAACCTGGGAGGCGGAGGCCAGTTCCTCCGCCAGCCGATCGGCCCGCGACCGCTGCCGGGCCATCGCCAGGGCGGCGCCGATCGCCGGAAGCACAAGGTCCACCACCGCCCGGCACTCCGGCGAACACGCCACCGGCAGAAGCGCCCCGCCGATCCATGCGCCGCCGCGGGAGAAAGGAATGTGCGTGGCGGCGTCCAGGTCCAGCCATTGGCCCAGTTCGCCGGGGTTGGCGACCACCCGCGCCATGGCCGGCCCGGCCGCCGCGGGAGGCGGCTCGGAGGCGCTGTCGAGGTCCGCGGCCGCCGTCAGCGTGCGCCACCGCGGCTCGTCCGAGCCGTCCCGCAGCCCGACCAGCACGTTCCGCCCGCCGCCGCCAATGGCGAACACCCCCAGCGGCCGCGAGGGACTGACCGCCACGCCGCACGCCCCGGCCAGCATGTCCGCGGCGCTCGACAGCACGTCCGCCACGTCGGCCTCCGGCGACAGGCGGCCGAAGAACTGCTGCAGCCGATCGCACGCCTCGGCCCGCGGGCCGCTGCGCCGGTGCCGGTCCTCCAGGTCGGCGTTCAGGCGGGCGAGTTGGTCGTTGGCGGCGGCGAGCGTCCGCGCCGGCGGCGGCGCGGGCTCGTCCAGGCCGAGCCTCCGAGCGCGGGCGTTCACCTTGCCGGGCAGCGCGTCCAGCACGTCTTGCACGGCCTGCTCCGGCAGGCCCAGCGCGTGGGTCATCTCCTGGCGGCTGCGGGGAAACGTGGCGTTGCCGGAGAAGCCGGTCTCCATCTCCGCGGATACGGCGTCCGCCAAGCCGACGACGGCGCAGAGCTTTGGCTCTCCGACGGAGGGCGGAATCGCCTCCAGCGGCTGGTGGTGCATCCAGATGGCCGCGGCCACGTTGCGCGGCAGCCGCCACAACTCCGCCAGCCGCCGCCCGGCGATGGTGTGGTCTGTGCCGATGGCCTTCCGCTCGTGCCTGGCCAGCCCGCCGCCATGGAACGCGGCCGCATCCAGCAGCCGGCGATAGGTTTTGGGCATGAGCAGGGCGAGGGCCAGCTTGCCGATGTCGTGCAGCAGGCCGCAGGTGAACGCCTCGCCGGGCGCCAGCGACAATTCGAGCCGCGCTGCGAGCATCTCGGACGCCTCGGCCACGACGATGCTGTGCCGCCAGAAGGCGGGACGGTCCAGCGGGAAGGCGTTCTCGTCGTCGTCCGGGCCGGGCATCGCGCCCGCCGACAGCAGCGCCGAGCGCAGCGAGTCCATGCCGAGGGCGTCGACCGCCTGCTCGACGGTGCGAACGGACCGGCCGGGCAGGCGGCCGGCCAGCGCCAGCGTGCGGGCGGCGAGCGAGGGATCGGAGCAAATCAGGTCCAGAACCTCGCCCTCGGCGGCGGGCTTCTCCGCGTTGGCCGCGCGCGCAAGGCGTCCCAGGCGGTCCACCAGCCGCGCTGCCACGGCCGGCAGCGTCGGCAGGGCCGACAGGCGGCGCAACATCAGGTCCAGTTCCTGCGTGTCCAGTTGTCCCTCCTGGTCCGCTGCAAGACGACTGACGACTTACCACGAATCAATTCGTGCCAACGACCACAACAACGGCGACGGCTTACCACGTATGACACGAATGATCACGGATTCCACGAAGCACTTCACGCCTTCACGAGCTCCACGATCCGCTCCACGACGGTCTCGATGTTGAACGGTTTCTTGATGTAGTCATCCGCGCCGGCCTCCATCAGTTCCTCCACCTCGGCCGGCTTGACCATGCCGGAGATGATCAGAATCTTGATGTGGGCGAAGTCCGGGTTCTGGCGGATCGTCCGGCAGACCACGTTGCCGTTGATGTCCGGCAGCATGAAATCCAGCACCACCACGTCCGGGTTGAACTGCTGGGTGAGCACGCCGGCGTCGTAGCCGCTGCTGGCGGTGGCCACCTCGAAACGCCCGTCGCCTTCCAGCACGTCCACGAACAGCTCGACAATCTCCCGGTCGTCGTCGACGACCAGCACGCGGATCTTGTCGCTGTCGATGCCGTCAAGGGGGATGCCGTTGTCCTTCATGAACTTGATGAGCGAGTCTCGCGGAATCCGCCGGAACTTGCTGCCCGGCACGCGGAAGCCCTGCAGTTGGCCGCTGTCAAAGCAGCGGATGATGGTCTGCTGCGAGAGCCGGCAGATGTCGGCCGCCTCTCCGGTGGTGTATACGGCTTTGTGTCGCACGGCGTGTCTCCCAGTCCATGGATGCCATCAACCGGGCCAGCGAGGGGGGGAAGAGATCGGCACCCGATGGCGATTCCTTATCTGACCCAGAGCTCACATATTCCCGACCCTATGCAGTTTAACATACGACCAGGTCAGTGAACACAGGAAAGATGCAGAAAATGCACAGAAAGGGCGGGTGGGGAATCGTCCGGCGGAGGCGGCCCCGAACGCCGCCGCCGTTGCAGAGCCGCCGCCCAAATAAAACAGGCACGGATCCTTCCGTGCCTGTCTAATCGTGGACCGGTCGAGAAACCGGCTACTTAACCAGGAAACAGCTCGTCCATGAGCCTGTCTACAGCCATCTCGATCCGTTCCGGTGTTTCGTAGTCGCCCGCGGCGATCTCCGTCTTCACTCGCTCCACCAGTTCCGCTCGAACCGGTGGCAATTCGCGGACCCTCGCCGCCAACTTCGCCGCCGTGGAGATCTCCACGGTGTCCGTCACGCCCGCCGGGCCCGAAGCCGCTGGAGACGCGCTGGCCGGGCCGACCGGGTCGATGGTTCGTGCCGCCAGACTTGGGTGGATGCCATGTATGTTCGCCATTGCCTACCTCGTATTCCTCGAACGGCCCGCGCGCCGGGGGACGTCCGTGCAGCGGGAGCATTGCCGCGACCACGCATCCTTGCGTTCGCCGGGCGCCGGCGTGTGCTCCAACCTGGCCTTCCTGTCCGTTAAACCGGCCGTCCATGTCCATTCGGCCGGCTCAGCAGCATCCATGCATCGCTTCTGCCGCGAATATTATCGAACCGTCCCCCCAACTACCTTAACCTCTTCCGAGTATTCAGGTTTTCACAAGGGTCTGTATAGCTTATACTTACGTTTCGTTCTCCGGGCGAGGCAAATCATGGAGAAAAAACGGCCCTTTTCGACTCGGTGCAAGATTGCCGCTTCTGCGCAGAATGCCCATCTTCTCAAACGTAAGTGAATCTAACGCTCCGCGAGGGGGGTCGGACTACACGCGGCTCGCCAGGTGCACCATCAGCACCGTGATGTCCGCCGGCGTGATGCCGCTGACCCGCAGCGCCTGGCCCAGCGTGCGCGGGCGGATGTCCGCCAACCGCTGGCGGGCCTCGTGGCGGAGTTGCCGCACGGAGGCGAAGTCCAGGTCCGCGGGGATGCTCTTCGCGTCGAGGTCCTGCATGTGCCGCATAGCCGCCCGCTCCTTGGCCACGTAGCCGGCGTATTTCGCGTCGATCAGGCGGGAGGCCACCGCGCCCGGTTGCCGCCGAAGCAACTCGGCGAGTTCCGGTAACTCAGCCGCCAGCCCCTCGGCCGTCACCTCCGGACGTTGGAGCAGCTCCCACAGCGGGCGCCCTTCGCGCCGCGTCTGTCGGAGCAGGCGCTCGGCGGCGTCGGCGGCGGCCTGCCCGGCTTGGTGCGCCCGCCAGCGTTCGCTGTCCACCAGCCCGAACTCCCGGCCGATGGGCGTGAGCCGCACGTCGGCGTTGTCCGACCGCAGTGTCAGGCGGTGTTCGGCGCGGCTGGTGAACATGCGGTACGGCTCGGCGACGCCCTTGGTCACCAGGTCGTCGATCATCACGCCGATGTACGCCTGGCTCCGCCCCAGCACGAGCGGCTCGCGCCCGGCCAGTGCCGCCGCGGCGTTCAGCGCGGCCACCAGCCCCTGCCCGGCCGCCTCTTCGTAGCCGGTAGTGCCGTTGACCTGCCCGGCGAGGTACAGCCCGCCCACGGCCTTCGCCTCCAGCGTGGCGTTAAGCTGGGTCGGCGGGAAGAAGTCGTACTCGATGGCGTAGCCCCACCGCAGCACCTCGGCCCGCTCCAGCCCCGGAATGCCGCGCACCAGTTCCCCCTGCACGTCCACCGGCAGGGAGGTCGGGATGCCGTTGACATACACCCAGTCCGTGTCGCGCCCTTCCGGCTCCAGGAACACCTGGTGGCTGGTCTTGTCCGGGAAGCGGACGATCTTCGTCTCGAACGAGGGGCAGTATCGCGGCCCGGTGGACTGGATCTGCCCGGAGAACATCGGCGCGCGGTGCAGGTTGGCCCTCACCAGGTCGTGAATCGCCGGTGTGGTCTGCGTGATCCAGCAGGGGATCTGCTCCACGTTCAGCCGCGGGTTCAGGAAGGAGAACGGCGTCGGCTGCTCGTCGCCGTCCTGGCGGGTGCAGGCGGGGTAGTCGATGGACCCCGCGGCGATGCGCGGGCACGTGCCGGTCTTCAGCCGGCCGGACTGTAGCCCCGCGGCCCGCAAGGAGGCGGTAAGCCCCTCGGCCGCGTCCTCGCCATAGCGGCCGCCGGTCCAGATCCGCTCCCCCAAGTGCATCACGCCGCCGAGGAACGTGCCGGCCGTGACGACCACCGCACCGCAGCGGAGCACCTGTGCGGCAGCGGGCGGACCGTGTGCGCCGCGCGGGCGCTTTAGCTCACTTTCCAGCGGCGCGCCCTCGGCGGAGCGGACGTCGAAGCCGCCATCGCCCGCTGGCCGGTAGCGCACGCCCACAGCCCGGCCGCTTTCGACGATCACGTCCGTCGCCTCCCCGGCGAGGATCGTCAGGTTCGCCAGCTCGCGCAGCGCGGCCTGCACATGGGCGGCGTAAGCGTGGCGGTCCGACTGGCACCTTGGCCCCCACACGGCCGGGCCCTTGCCGCGGTTGAGCATGCGGAACTGGATGCCCGTAGCGTCGGCGGCCAGGCCCATCAGCCCGCCGAGGGCGTCCACCTCCCGCACGATCTGCCCCTTGCCGATGCCGCCGACGGCGGGGTTGCACGACATCTGGCCGATCGTCTCCGGCCGGAGCGTCAGCAGCGCCGTCCGCGCGCCGCATCGCGCGGCGGCATGGGCCGCCTCCACGCCGGCGTGCCCGCCGCCGAGAACCACGATGTCGAAGTCGCGAGGCATCGCGGCATTGTAACGGACTGCGGCGCCTGGCGGCGGGTCGTTCGGGTGGTGTCAGGCGCCTTTTCCCCGAACTTGCTTCTTCCGCTCTGTGGGCCGGAAGAATATCCGCCGGGAAATCTTGTCGAACGCGGGGGGGGGGTCAGCGCGAGTCCGGCGTGGCGGGGCGGAGTTCCGGCGTGACGGGGCGGTAGGTGCTGTTGCTGAAGCGGACGGTTTGTGGCCCGACGGGCTTGTCTTCCGTCACGCCGAAGAATTCCCCCACTTCCTGCCAGAAGGACTTCTCCCTCGCGGGCCCTTCGCCGTACCACTGCGCGTTGGCCCAGCGGGCGTCGCTTCTGGCGCCGCCGTCGAAGTAGACGGTGGTCGGGCGAACCCTCGACCGGCCGAGTCCGTTGTTGGTCATTCGGAAGCTCTGCCCGAAGGCGTCGGGGGCCTGCTCCGGCTCGGAGGAGCACCCGGCCGTCAGCAGCACGCCCGCCAGCAGCGCGGAGAAGATGGTTCGAGCGGTTCCCATGTGGTGCTCCATTCTACAGGTTGTCCAGCAGGTGGCCAAGCTTGTCTTTCTTCGCCTGGAGATACGCGCGGTTGTGCTCGTGGGCGGGTATCTCCACCGGCACGCGCTCAACGATGGTCAGTCCGAAGCCTTCCAGCCCATAGATCTTCCGCGGGTTGTTGGTCATGATCCGCAGTTTTCGCAGGCCCAGGTCCCGCAGGATCTGGTTGCCCACGCCGTAGTCGCGTCGGTCGGCCTCGAAGCCCAGGTGCAGGTTCGCCTCCACGGTGTCCATGCCCCGCTCGATCTGGAGCTGGTAGGCCTTGAGCTTGTTGATCAGGCCGATGCCGCGCCCCTCCTGCCGCACGTAGACCACCGCGCCCTTGCCGGCCGCGGCCACCTGCTGCAGCGCGTGGCGGAGTTGCGGGCCGCAGTCGCAGCGGCGGGAGTTGAACACGTCGCCCGTCAGGCACTCGCTGTGCACGCGCACCAGCACCGGCTCGTCGTGCTGGATGATGTTGCCCTCGGGGTCTTTGTCTCCCACGCCGCCCATGCAGAGGGCGATGTGCGGCTCCGGGTCCACCACGCTGGCGTAGGCGATCAGCCGGAAGAGCCCGGCCTCCAGGGCGATGGGGATTTCCACCGCCCGCTCCACCAGCCGCTCGGTCCGCAGGCGGTGGCGCACCACGTCCGCCACGGAGCACATCTTCAGCCCGTGCGTCCGGCAGAACACGTCCAGGTCGTCGCGGCGGGCCATGGTGCCGTCGTCGTTCATGATCTCGCAGATGACGGCCATCGGCTTGAGGCCGGCCAGCCGCGCGAGGTCCACACCGCCTTCCGTCTGCCCGGTGCGCACCAGCACGCCGCCATCCCTCGCCCGCAGCGGGTGCACGTGCCCCGGGCGCACCAGGTCCGCGGCGCGGGTTTCGTCCGCGGCCAGCAGGCCGATGGAATGCGCCCGGTCCGCCGCGGAGATGCCGGTGGTGATGCCCTCCGCCGCGTCGCACGTCACGGTGAACGCCGTGCCGAGCCGCGTGGTGTTGTGCAGCGCCTGCGGGTGCAGGGCCAGTTCGTCGGCGCGGTGGTTGGTCATCGGCACGCAGATTTCCCCCCGGCCGAACTTCGCCATGAAATTGATGATCTCCGGGGTAACCTTCTCCGCGGCGCAGAGGAGGTCTCCCTCGTTCTCGCGGCCCTCATCGTCCACGAGCACGATCATGCGGCCGGCCCGCAGTTCGTCGAGGATTTCCGGGATGGTGCTGAATGCGGTCATTCTTCTTTCGCCTGCGGCTTTCCATTTTCGTCCAGGGGTTTGCCGCTGGCGGCGACAAAGCCCAGGCCCTGCTTGGTGTAGCTTACCACGGCGGCCGCACAGATGGCGATGACGGCCCATTGCGTGACGGCTGCGGCGAGGGAGCCGGCCCCGTCGATCAGCCAATTGACGTCCGGACTAAGAAGCACCGTCAGCACCATGACCGCCTGGGCGAAGGTGCTGGCCTTGCCCCAGACCGTCGGCTGCACACGGAAGCGGTCCGTGGCGAGATACACCACCACGAAGCCGACCGTGGTCCAGAAGTCTTTGCCGACGACGGCCACCACCACCCAGTTCGGCACGCGAGCGCCGGGCACGGCGGACTCCGGCACAGACAGCAGCACCACCGAGCAGATAATCAGCGTCTTGTCGGCCAGCGGGTCCAGAATGGCGCCCAGCCGGGTGCGCTGGTTGAGCCGGCGGGCCAGCGCGCCGTCGACCACGTCGGAGACCACCAACACCAGGAAGATGAGAACCGCCCCATGCCGCGCGTGCGGCCAGGCCGGGTCGTTCATGTTCATCAAAAGCACGATGAACGGGGCCACCAGCAGCAGCCGCATCAGGCTGATGCGGTTCGGCCAGTTCAACGAGCCCCACGGGCGGAGGTCTTTCGAGCGTTCAGTCATTGGCAAGGGCGGCGCGGTGATCGCGCCGCGAGCGGTCAGCCCCGTCGCTTCACATCCGCGTGAAACAGGTATGCGCCCACCAGCAGCAACGCGCCCATCGGCAGCGAGAAGCCGATCAGCCACGGGCCGAACGCCTGCAAGCGCGTCGGCGTGGTCCCCTCGGCCGCCACGCCCGCCTTGATGAGCATGATGGTCGTGATCAGCGAGAACAGGATCAGCAGCCCTCCCACCAGCAGCAGCGGGGGGATCATCGTCTTCTTGAAGTTGTGGGCGTTGGCCTGCTGCTGGTTGCGGTTGTAGGCGGCGGTGCGGGCCTTGCGGTTCGGCGCGGCCGAGGGCGGCCCGGCCGCCAGGGAGGCCATCGCGTCCTCGGCTTCGCCCGCGTCCGGGTCGTCGGCGAAGGCGAATGTGCCGTCGTCCACTTCGGCTTGCCCTTCGCCTTCCGGCGCGTCGTCCAAACCCACCCGCGTATCCGCCGAGGGGTCCGCATTCATCGTGTCTTCGTCTTTGGCGGCCGGGTCGTAGCCCTCGGCCATCGCGCTCAGGGCGTCGACGCTCTGCTCGGCGCGGTTCTTCTGCTCATCTGCCATGCTCTTCCTCTGCTAGGGAGGCCGCCCGACTACCCACGCGCTCAGACGATCCGGGGCGGGTTTTGCGGTAGCCTCCCGGCGAATATAGAATACTACCGGTTCTCTAGGCATCTTGGCAGTCCTTTTTGGATCGCGGAAGGAGGCCGTCATGACCGTTCGCACGCCATTTCGGGCCGGGAGCTTCTACGAGGCGAACCCCGCCGCCTGCCGGCGGGAGGCCGAGGCGCTGCTGGCCGCCGCCGAGCCGCCGGAGTTTGCCGGCGCGGCGGTAGGCGGGTTGGCCCCGCACGCGGGGTGGGCGTACTCCGGCCGGCTGGCGGCGCTGACGTTCCGCGCGCTGGACGCGGCGGCGCCGCTGGAGACGGTCATCCTGCTGGGCGCCGTCCACACGCACGAGGCCCGCGGCGGGGAGGTGTACTCCCAAGGCGCGTGGCGCTCGCCCCTGGGCGACTGCCCGGTGGATGCGCCGCTGGCCGCCGAACTGATCGACGTCTGCGAGCACCTGCACCCCGGCGAGGCGGCCCACGCCCACGAGCACTCCATCGAGGTGCAGATCCCGATCCTCCAGGTGCTTCGACCGGGCGTGAGAATCGTCCCCATCGCCATCACGCCCATGCCGGAGGCCGTCGAGATCGGCCGGGCCATCGGCCGCCTGCTGGCCGGCAGGGGCACCGGCGCGGCCGTGGTGGCCAGTACAGACCTCACGCACCACGGCGGGCACTTTCCCGCCCCCGGCGGGCGGGGGGAGGCCTCGGAGGCCTACAGCCGCGCCAACGACCGTCGGCTGCTGGAGATCGTCGAGCGGATGGACGCCGAGGCCGTGCTGCCGGAGGTGCTCGCGCGGGAGAACGCCTGCGGCGGCGGGGCCGTCGCCGCGTGCGTGGCCGCCTGCCGGCAACTGGGCGCCGCCCGCGGCGACGTGCTGGAATACACCAACAGCTACGAGATTACCCACGCCCGGCACGCGCGCTATGCCGACGATACAACCGTGGGCTACGCCTCGGTGGTATTCCTGAAGGAGCAATGATTGAAGCTGGCGATGATCGGATCCTACGGCCACTGGAACCTGGCTGCGAACTCCGCACGCGCGGCCGGGCTTGAACTGGTGGCCGCGGCGAAGTGGGGCGAGGCGGACCCGTTGCCCTACGCCGCCGACCGCGACGGTCTGGCGGTGTACGAGGCCGACGACTGGGCAAAGATGCTCGACGAGCACGCCCCGGATGTCGTCGGCGTCTTCACGCCGCTGTACCGGCTTGCCGAGGCGTCTAGGCTCGCCGTCGAGCGCGGCTGCCATGTTCTCTCCGAGAAGCCCCTGGCCACCACGCGGGAAGACCTCGCCGAACTCCGCGCGGCCGTGGACGCCGCGGGGGTGCAGGTGTCGGCATGCTTCAACATGCGGGGCATGCCGTCCTACCGCGCGGCCCGCAATGCGGTGGCCGACGGCCGCATCGGCCGGCCGGTGCTGGTTTCCGGGCAGAAGAGCTACCCTTTCGCCCGAAGGGATGACTTCTACAAGCGCCGCGAGACTTACGGCGGGTCGATTCCCTGGGCGGCGATCCACGCGATCGACTTCGTCCGCTGGTGCAGCGGGCAGGAGTACACCCGCGTGGCGGCGATGCACTCCAACGCCGCGCACCCCGCGCACGGCGGCATGGAGGATAACGGCGCGATGCTCTTCGGCCTGTCCGGCGGCGGACACGCCACGGTCCGCTTCGACTACCTCCGCCCGTGGGAAGAGAGCCGCCGCGGCGAGCGGCGCTGGGGCGACGACCGGCTGCGGATCGTCGGCACGGAGGGGATCGTCGAAGTGGTGGACGAAGGCGCGCGGGCCGTGCTGATGACGCCGACGGACGTGGCGGACCTGCCGCCGGAAGCGCCGGCCGACGTGCTGGTGAGCCTCGCGGCGGCCATCCGCGGCGAGGGCGAGCCGCTGGTTTCCACGGCGGATTCCTTCCGCGTGACGGACGTGGCCCTCCGGGCCCGCGACGCCGCCGACGCCGGACAGATCGTGGAGTTGTAGAAGGGGGCCGCCTTTGCCGGCGCGGTCGGCCCGGGCGCGAAGAACCTGGCCGCGGCGCCTGTTGCGGCCCTGACGAAAGGACAAGCACCGATGGCCTGGCCATTGCGTTCTCCGCAGATGCAAAGCAAGCTCGGGCTTCCGCCCGGCACCGTGGTCCACGTGGGCCCGCCGCGGGAGGGCCCGGTTTGCATCACGACCCTGGCGTACGGCCCGGACCGGCTGGAAGAGCGCCCGGCCCGGAGTGTGGACGAAGCGATGGACCATGCCGACGGGCAGCCGGTGTCCTGGATCAACATCGACGGCGTGCACGACGTGGCGGTCATCGAGGCGGCGGGCCAGCGCATGGGCCTGCACCCGCTGGTGATGGAAGACATCGCCAACACCACGCAACGGCCGAAGATGGAGCAGTACGACTCCTGCCTGTTCATCGTGGCCCGCATGCTCATGTGGGACGCCGCCGCCTCCGCCATCCGCGTGGAGCAGGTGAGCTTCGTGCTGGCCGAGGGGCGGCTGGTGACGTTCCAGGAGGTCCCCGGCGACGTGTTCGACGGCATTCGCGAGCGCATCCGCGCCGACAAGGGGCGCATCCGCCGGATGGGCGCCGACTACCTGCTCTATGCGCTGCTGGACGGCATCCTGGACCACTACTACGTGGTGATGGAGCGCCTCGGCGAGCGGATCGAGGAACTGGAAGACCCCTCCGCCCTGGAGGCCGGGCCGGAGGTGCTCCAGAAGATTCGCCGCCTGCGCCGGCAGATGGTGGACCTGCGCCGGGCGGTCTGGCCGATGCGCGAAGTGGTCGGCGGCCTGGAGCGGGGCAAGGCGTCGCTGATTTCCGAGGAAACGGGCGTCTACCTGCGCGACCTGCACGACCAGTCCGTGCAGATTCTCGAAACGGTAGAGACCTACCGCGACACGCTGGCGGGCGTGCTGGACCTGTACATGACCGCCTCCGGCAACCGGATGAACGAGATCATGAAGGTGCTGACGATCATTGCCACGATCTTCATCCCGCTGACGTTCATCGCCGGCATCTACGGAATGAACTTCGACCCGGAGGCATCGCCCTGGAACATGCCGGAACTGACGCACCCGTACGGATACCCGATCGCCCTGGGGGCGATGGGAGTCGTGGTGATGCTGATGCTGCTGTACTTCCGCAGAAAGAAATGGATCTGACGGCCGCGCCGTAACCATCGACCAACCAGAGGCTCACGCACAAGCACGCGGCGAATGACAAGCACAGGACGCTCCGGCCCGCATCGCCCCGAACGTCGCCGAATGCGCCCCAAGGGCGAATGCGCGGAAGGCCCGCCGCGCATCTGCCGATGTATTGATATAGTTTCTAGGTGGCCGCACATACAAGGGAGCCGCTATGCCCACAGTCGAAGACATTTTGATGACCAAGGGCCCGGACGTCGTCGTCGGCTCGCCGGAGATGACCGTGCTGGAGGCGTCCCGGCTGATGGCGGCGGGAAACGTCGGCGCGATCGTCGTCGAGGAGGGCCGCAAGCCGCTGGGCATCTTCACCGAGCGCGACCTGCTCAAGAAGGTCGTCGCCAAGGAGAAGCCCCCGTGGGAGACGGCGCTGCGGGACGTGATGTCCGCGCCGGTCAAGACCTGCGGGCTGGGTGACGACATCCTGGCCGTCGGCGACGTGATGGAAGCCGAGCACATCCGTCACCTCGCCGTGGTGGAGCAGGACGCCTTGATCGGCGTCATCTCCTTCCGCGACGTGCTGCGGGCCCAGACCGGCCGGTAGCCCGCGACGCCACGAGCCTCCCCCCGAGGCGAACGGTCAGCCGTCCGCACCGCCCATGGCCTTCTTCTTGGCGCGGGCCTTCTTGGAGGCCGCGGCGTTCTGCAGCACGAAGCCCACCACCGCCGGAACCACCAGCAGAATCTGCAACAGCGCGCGATTCGACTCCAAGGCGCTCTCCAGCGAGTCGCGCACCGCGTCGATCTGCATCGCCAGCGTCATCAAGCCGGTCACCAGCATGGCCGCCCCCTGCAGCGCGGTGAACACCATGATCGTGAATCGGAAGATCACGAACGCCAGCAGCCCGAGCGTAATGAGGCCGATCAGCGCCCCGGCCCAGGCGTAGCGGGCGCCGTCCTGGCCGATCGTCTCCGCCACTTGCAGCCACACGCCATAGCCCACGAAGCTCCCGGCCAGCCCGCCCATGAGGCTCACGGCGTACTTCATCAGCGGCCATGCCATCACCGCCAGCACCAGCCCGCCGGCGGCGGCCGCGTAGTACGGCATGTTGTCTCCCCCGCCAGAAATCCGCGTGCCGAGCAGGTACCCGCCCAGCGTGCCCAGCACGGCCGCGTTGACCACGATGAGGGCCTTAAATATCTTCCACCCGCTCAGCAGGTACACCGCGCCGCAGATCACCAGCAGGAACGCCTCGATCGGGCCGATGCCGTGGACGAAGGAGAGGAACTCTTCCTGCGTCGGCATGTCGAGCGCGAGGATCTTCTGGATGAAATCCTCGCCGCCGGACGGCAAGGAAGTGGGGACGTCGAAGTTCTGTGCCTGAACATCCATGTTTGTTCCGCAGCCCGGACCGCATCCGCGCGGAAAGCAACCGTGCGGAAAGCCTTACCGCTTATGTCGGCGTTCCGGCCGGTCGGAGATTGGTCAAATGTGCGCGCGGTGCGAACGCGGCCCCTCAGGCGCCCCGCCCCCGCAGATTCGCCAGGTCCGCCTTGGCCAGGGCGATCTTGCTGTCTTCATGCAGGGTGTCCAAGGCCTTTTGCAGGGCCTGTTCGGCTCGGTCGCGCTGGTGGAGATACCGGCCGTAGAGGATGCCGAGCATCAGGTGGATGTCGCCGGCGTGCTCGTAGCCGGGGTAATGCGTCAGCAGGCGCTCGTAGGCGTCGGCGGCGGCGGGGTATTGCTGCTCGGCCATGAGCTGGTTGGCCACGTCGAGCTGGTTCTGCTTGCTCAGCACGGCGCCGCCGACGATCTGGACCAGTTCGATGTACCTTCGGGCCGCGGCCGAAACATCGTTGCGGGCGCAGGCTTCGGCGATCTCCCGCCGAAGCTGGAGCTCCTTCGCCTCGGCGGTGTCGGAGGTCTTCTGGGCGGCACTGCGGCTCCGCACCGGGCGGCTGAACGCCGTGCGCCCGCCCTGGTGGCTGAAGGGGTCGTACCCGCCGGCCACCATGCGGCGGTACTTCTGCCGGCGGTTCCACTCCCGCAGCATGTTGAGCAGGTCGAACGGGTCGCGCTCGACCAGCTTGACCGACAGCACGCCGAAGGCGACGCCGATGCCGAACACGTAGCCGCTGCTGTGGGCCCACCACGCCACGCCGCCCCCGCCCCGCAGGCTCATGAACACGTTCCAGGCGAACTGGAACGCCAGGAAGTACAGGCTCGATATCTCCACGGGCATGATGTAGAAGAAGATGATCAGCACAAGCACCCGCGTCCGCGGGAGCATCACGAGGAACGCGCCCGTCACCGCGGAAATGGCCCCCGAGGCGCCCAGCGCCGGCCCCTGCCCGTCCAGCAGAATGTAGCCCAACCCCGCCAGCACGCCCCCGCCCAGGTAGAACGCCAGGTAGCCGACGTTGCCGAATTTGTCGTTCACGGCGTTGCCGAACACCCACAGGAACAGCATGTTGCCGGCCAGGTGCATGAAGTCGGCATGCAGGAAGACGGAGGAGAAAAACTGCTCCAACTCCGGGCGGTCCGGCCAGAGCATGTACGGCACGATGCGCGCGTTCTGCCCGTGATAGCCCAGTAAGAAGATCAGCACGTTGGCCGCGATCAGCGCGTAGTTGGCCCACGGCGTGTGACGAAGTCGGTAGTCGGTGCGTAAGGGAATCATGGAGCCGCCATCTTAGCGGCGCGCGGCCGAAGAGGATAGCCCCGTTTGGGCCGGCGCTAGAGCTTCGAGCCGAGAATGCGCGGCTCGAAGGAGCGCACCAGGCTCAGGGCGAACGGGCGGGTGGACGTGTCCAACTCCACGCGGAAGCTGACGGCCTTGCCCGGCGCGAGCACCTGGACCTTCTCGTCCAGTTGGCCTTCCTGGCTCTCCAGCCAGACCTTGCGGTCGTCGTAGAAGTCCGCGAATACGCCACTTACGCGCACCGGATAGCTGTAGGGGTTGCGGGCCCGGCCGGTGATGATGATCTTGTGGCCTTCATCCCGTCGCCGGCACGCCGCCTCCTCCACGCTCCAGCAGACCGCCTCCGGCCCGGCCGGCACGGTGTTGGATGCGACGCCGCGGATCTCCGGGTTGTCGGGCAGGTTCATGAGGCCCAGTTGGTAGGAGAAGCGGGCGAATCCCCTGGGCGGAATATGGCGGCAGACGGCCTTGCCGATCGGACGCCACGTTCCGCCCTCGTCCTTCGCCCACAGAGATATCTCCGCGCTGAGCAGGGGGCGGTCGTACTTGTTCTGCATCCGCCCGACGATCTGCTGGACCTCCGTGGGTTCATGGGTGGGGGCCACGCGGGCGTCCACGATTACGTTGCGGTCGCCCGTGGGCGCCGCGGAAGCCGCGGGTGCGGGCGCCGCGGGGTTCGGCGCGCGAGCGGGGGTATGGGGCGACGGCGCCGGCCGAGCGGCGGGCTGGATAACCTCCGCGGGCCGGGCGTCTCGGGCCTTTGCTTCTTCCACAATCCTGTCCGCCTCGTGCTGGCTGGTCTTGACGGACTTGAGAACCCGGCCTTCCTTGTCCTGCACGACGACGGTGGGGTGCATGGCGTGATAGACCGCCAGCCAGACGATCGGAATCAGCAGGACCAGCGCCATGACGGTCACCGGAACCACCCACACGGGCGCTTTGGGCCGGCCCGTCTGGTGGTAGATGTGCAGTTGGCCGACGGAGCCTTCCTTGCGGACTTCTCCCGCGGCGGCCGCCAGGTTCGGGTCCACCACCGCCGCGCCGCGGCGATGCAGCCGTTCGGGGTCGATCTCCTTCGTCGAGCCGACGAAGTTGGTCTTGCACTTGCTGCAACGTATCTTCCCGTTGACGATGGCTTTGGACATCTTCAACGCGGCGCCGCATTCCGGACATTTCGCAACGTGCATAGTTGTATCTCCCCTGCAACCAACCGAACTGAACGCCTATTGTACCCGAGAGCGGGCGTCTTGACTAGCAAAACAGTTGCGTGCGCGCCTTTCTTCAACGCAGGTCGCGTCACAGAGGAATCGCCGCACAACACGCCATGGGCGCCAACCCTTGCCGGGCACGGCCTGTGCCAATGTCTTGTGGTTGCCCTTCGGACGAGGGCGGAACGTCTGTGGTATGTCGTTTCGGCGTAGGCGAGGGCCGGACTGACCCGGCAAACAGCACGATATCGCTTATGGCTGCTTCCTTCCGGACCTGACCAGGTTCACGTCGCACCGTCCCCGGGGGCCCGGCCCCCGCCGCCGCCGATATTCAGTTTTCGGATGGACCGTCCCGCCCCAGTGCATCGGGACGGCAAAAAACCATCTTAGAGGATTCCGCCCGGCCATACAAGCATGCCGGTGGCCTTTCCAGGGCCGCGAAGCGCGGGAAGTCACGGGCATTGCCATCACCGCGTCCGCGCGGTACAAGCGCCGGATGCCAACCGCGCTGCTGATAACCCTTGGGGCATTCGCCCTGATGATGATTCTGGTCCGGCTGAAGGTTCCGCTGGCCGCGGCGATCTTTGCCGGGACCGTGGCCCTGGGCCTGGCCTTCGGGCTGTCGATTGTGGCACTGCTGGGCACGCTGCTGGCCGGGCTGGTCGCGCCGCGGACGGTCGGCATCGTCGTCATCACCACGGTGCTGCTGGTGCTCTCGCACCTGATGCGGGAGGCCGGTCAGCTCGACGAGATCGTCGATCACGTCAAGGCGGTTCTCCGCCGCCCGGCGGTGGCCATGGCGGCCATTCCCGCGCTGATCGGCCTGCTGCCGATGCCCGGCGGGGCGCTGTTCTCCGCGCCGATGGTGGCGGCCGCGGCCGGGCGGCGGGGCGGGTCGGGACCGCGGCTCTCGGCCATCAACTACTGGTTCCGGCACATCTGGGAGTTCTGGTGGCCGCTGTACCCCGGCGTGCTGCTGGCGCTGGGTCTGACGGGCATTCCGCTGGAGACGTTCGCACTGCTGCAACTGCCGCTGGGGGTGATGATGGCGGCCGCGGGGTTGCTGCTGTTGCGGGGCCTGCACCCGAGCCTGCGCACGGCGGCGGCCCGGCCCCCGGCCGGCGCCAAGCGACGACTGCTGCGGGCCACGTCCTCCATCTGGCTGATCCTGCTGGTGTGGCTGGCCGGCGTGGGGCTGATGCGCCTGGCGTTCGGACCGCCGCCCGCCGCCCGGCGGGGCGGGCCCGCGCTGCCGGCCGGGCAGCAGTGGCTGACGGTGGCCCACAGCTACGGCCCCATCGCCCTGGGGCTGCTGGTGAGCGTGGCGTGGACGCTTCGCCGCAACCGCATGAAGCCCGCCTCCGCCCGCGCGGCGCTGGGGAGCAAGCAGTTGGTGACGCTGCTGGCGCTGGTGGCGGTCGTGATGATGTTCGGCCATCTGCTGGGGGCGGTGAACGCGGCCGACGGCATCGCCGCGGACCTGACGGCCCTTCGGGTGCCGCCGCTGGTGGTGATCGTGGCGCTGCCGGCGATCGCGGGGCTGGTGACGGGCCTGGCCATTGGCTTTGTCGGCGCCAGCATGCCGATCGTGCTGGGCATCGTCGCGGCCATGGGGGAGGTCCCGCTCGCCCCGTATGTTGCGCTGGCCTACGGATTCGGACACCTGGGCATGATGCTCAGTCCGCTGCACCTGTGCCAGATCCTCAGCAACCAGTATTTCGGCGCCGGCTTCGCGCCGGTGTATCGGCGCCTGCTGGCCGCGGGCATCGCCCAGGGCGCGGGGGTGGCGGGGTACTTCCTGCTGCTGCGGTGGGCGCTTGGGTAGCGGTCTATTGAAGAACGGGCCGCGTGGCGAGGGCGCTTGTATGCGAAGCGTCCGGGTGCGCGGGCCGGCCGTTATGCGATCCGCGGCCAGTCGCGGTCGCGGAGTGTGCGGAGGCGGCGGTGGTCCGTCATGTCCACGTGCAGCGGGGTGACGGTGATGTACCCCTCGGCCAGCGACGGCACGTCCGCGTCGTCGGCGCCGCCGGGACCGAAGCCGTAGTCATCGCCCAACTGGTACACCCGCTTGCCATTGGCGTCCGGGAGGCGGCGGTAGGCGTCCTTCATTTCCGCGCGGCTCTGCGGCACGGATACGATTCCCCTCGGCAGGCCGCCGGGCAGCCCGCCCAGCAGCGGCACATTCACGTTGACGATCTCCCCCGGAGAGAGCTTGCCCGCCAGCAGGGCCCGCAGCACGGTGCGGCAGTGCGCGGCGACGGCGGGGTAGCTTGGCTCTCCGCCGCCGGGGGCCACCTCCGCGGAGAAGGCCACGGCGGGGATGTGGAACATGGCCCCCTCGGCCGCGGCGGCCACCGTGCCGGAGTAGAACACGTTGACGCCCACGTTCGCCCCGCGGTTGATGCCGCTTAAGACGATATCCGGCGGGCCGTCCATGAGTTCGAGAATCGCCAGGCGCACGCAGTCGGCCGGGCTGCCGTCCACGCTCCAGGCGTCGAACTCCGGCGGGCCGGCGATGCGGATCTTCTCCACCGTCAGGCACTCGTGCAGCGTGATGCTGTGCGCCGCGGCCGACCGGCCGGAGCAGGGGGCCGCGACCGTCACCTCCCCCATGTCCGCCACGGCCGCGTGCAGTGCGGCGATGCCGGGCGCCCGCACGCCGTCGTCATTGCTGAGGAGAATCCGCATGGCCGGAGGATAGCAGAAGAGCGCGACTCCAACCAGAGACCGGAATACCGGAGTACCGAGAGACCGTGGGACCGGAGTACCGAGAGACCGGAATTCCGAAACGGCGCTTCGCGATGCCGAGAGTCAGAAGCCGCGAGCGAGCGGCTAGGACGTCCGGCCTCACGGAGCGCCGTGGTTGTGAATTCCAAAATGCGCATTCCGCATTTCGCCAACCCAACGGCCGCCGGCCTTCGGCGTGTGCCGCTTTACTCCACCGTGATGATCTCGTGCAGTTCCAGCCGCGGTATGCGGCAGCGCACCTCGCCGCGTTTGTACTCGTGGCGCAGCTTGCGTCCGGCCGGCTGGAGCATCACGTTCTTCGGCTTGCGGCCGGGGCGGATGATCACGTCCAGCGGGCCGATGGCCGGTACCTCTTCGAACGTGGCCACCTTCTCGTTGGCGTGCGGGCCGGCCGTGTTCAGCAGATTCACGTTCAGCCGCCCGTCCTTGCGGGTGAGCACCACGTCCACGTCGTGCGAGCCGCCCACGTCCACCATCGGCCGGGGGAACAGCTCCCGCACCAGGTCGCCCAGGAACGTTCGCACCAGCTCCGTGCGGGCCTTGCAGTACCGCTCGCCGACGGGAAAATACACCGCCGCGATGCGCCCCTTGCCGCATGGGGCGATGCTCGCGGCCGGCACGGTGTCTCCCTTTCGGTCGTTCTGCGCGTACAACTTGCCGAAGACCTTCGCCCCGCGCTGGACGGCCACGTGCTGCACGCGGTCGCCGATGGTCGCCATCCGCCCGTCGCAGTCCACCCAGCGGATCTCCCGCTTCGGCTTGCCGAGGAGCTTCGTCTTGAGTTGCTTGCGGAACAGCCGCGCCGCCGCGGGCCCGACCAGCAGCAGCTTGCCGCCCCCCTCGACGTACGCCAGAAGCTGCTTCTTGAACTTGGGCTCCAGCCAGTCCCACTCGCCCAGCACCAGAAGCGGGTAATCGTCCATCCGGCCGTCGAGGTGATGCTCCATGACGATCTCGACGGGCAGTTGGTTCTCCAGCAGGCAGCGGAGCAGGCCGTTGGTGTCTACCGCCTCGCCGTCCCACGGGCTGAACACGCGGGCCGTTTTGCGGTAGAAGGACTTGCCGGGGTAGATCAAGCCCACCTGCGGCGCCATTTCCGCCTGGTGGCAGGTCTGCTGGCGGGCGCGGCAGAACTCGGCCACTTGCGCCATCACTTCCATGGTCCACTCGTTGATGGACGCGTCCTGCTTCTGCTTGTAGTACGCCTGGAAGCCGCCGCCCATGGCCACCACCTGCGCGGCTTCCTGCTTCATCTGCACGGCCGTCTTGGTGGACTGGCTGCCGCGGTCGCCGAACTTGCCGCCGAAGCCCCAGGCCATCAGGTCCCACGCCAGGCCCTGGCCGGCCAGGCAGCGCCCCTCCCAGCGGGCGGCGTTGACGGAGTTCTGCAGCGAGTAGTCGCCGGAGAGAAAGTCCACGTTCGCGGAGACCGGCTCCGGCATGAAGGAGCTGAACGCCCAGTTGCTACAGAGCTGGAAGTCCGGGTGCGTGCGGTGCAGTTCGTCCACGTAATGCCGCAGATACTCGCGGAAGCCTTCGCGGCACAGTTCGGAGAACTCGCGGAAGCCCTTGTCTCCCGGCTTCTTCGGCACGGTCCGGATTCCCGTTTCTCGCCGGAATCGGGCCAGCACCTTCTTGCCGTAGTCCTGGCAGCAGGCCCAGCATTCGCCGTCCACCCACACGCCATCGACGCCGTAGTCGCCGGCCAGCTCGCGGAGTTGGGGGATCATCAGCTTGTCCACATACGGGCCGAAGACCGACGTGTTGGCCTTGCTGCGCTTGCCGTCGGGCCCGACTTCCGCCCAGGACGGGTGCTTGCGCACGGCCTCTCGCTCGAAGACGCCGGAGTAGTGCATGTACAGCGCCACGCCGCGCTCGGCGGTGACCTGCCGGAATATTCTCAGCGGGTCGCGAACGAAGCCGGGGGCGGCGTTGCCGAGCTTCGTGGGGTAGCTGGTGATGCCGGAATGGCCCTTGCAGTCGATCTGGATGTAGTCCGGCCGCACGAGGTCGATGATCCGCTCGACCATGCGGCGGGAGACGTTCTCTCCCACGCGCGTGCAGTCGCGGCCCATGTGTTTGTCAAAGTGGATGCCGAGGAAGCTCTCCGCGCGGCGGAGGCGGGGCGGGTGGCTCTTCTTGCCGCTGCTATTGCGATTGGCCATGTGTGGGTCCCTTTCGATGGGGTTGAACCTGAGGCTCCAGTTAGCCGCTCGGGCGATGGTTGGCAAGAGAAAACCGGCGCAGGGAAAAGCGAGGCCGCGGGCGCGCGTGGTTCACGCGGCGTTCCGCGGCGGCGGCCGGCAACCTGTTGGTGGATGCACGGCGGAACGCGGAAGAACCTCACAGGTCGCCAGGATCGGTCGGGGTGGCCTGCCGGCGGGCAGAGCACGCCCCGCGGAGCGTCGTGGCTCTCTACGCCTACCCTCTGGCTTATGCTTTACTCGCTGGTCTTCCACCCGCTGTAGGCCAGTTCGAAGAAGAGCTTGTCGCTCGGCAGGGCGAGAATCTTCTCCAGTCTGAACAGCGTGCCGTCCACCGGCAGTTGCACGCGGATCGGCCGGGCGCCCGTGGCCCGCGCCTGCTCGGCCACCTGCTGATCGAACGCCTGCTGCATGCCGGCGGCGTTGGCTTGGGCGTCGTGCTCGATCACCCGCGCGCCGGGGCCGGTCGAGAGCGAGGCGAAGGCGTCCACCGGGCGCAGCGGTCCGGTGATGCTCAGCTTCTCCGGCCCGCCGAACAGGCCGCCGCCGGTGGTGTACTTGCCCTCGGCTGGCAGGTAGTAGTTAAACATCACGTGCATCACCGGCACGTCCACCATCGGCAGGTTCACGCGGAGCGTGCCGGCGGACGGCGCCTTCTTGTCCGGCGTCTCGACGTAGACGATCTCCACGGGGAAACTCGCCAGCTCCTTGGCGCTGGACGTCGAACGCACCAGCGGAATCAGCACCTTGCCGGTTTTGTCCTTGGCGGGGGCGGCCGTCTTGCCGGCCACGGACAGCGACCAGATGTCCACGCCGGCGGGCATCTCCGCGCGGAGGAACTGGCTGCGGTTGTTGCGGATATTCATCACCGCCTTGGTGATGCGCCGGCCGTCGTTGAGCTGCATGCAGGTGTACAGAGCGCTGTCGGCGATGGTCACCAGCACGGGCACTTCCTCGTGCTTCCGGATGACCAGCGGAATGGCGGCGTCCGCGCCGATGGTGCGGTAGCCGAGCAGCACCGGCTGCTTGGTCATGGCCAGCAGGTCGGCCGGGAGGTTGCGGGTGTCGATCTCCGTGGCCCCGGTCACCTCGCCGGAGGAGATCTCCACGTTGCTCAGCGCGATCACGCCGATGTAGCCGCGCTCCCGTTCGACGCCCCGCGGATGAATGACCGGCAGCTTCGTGTCCGCCGCGAGCGGCGCTTCATACGATAGGTACAGCCCGTAGGAGCCGATCGCCTCGCCTCGCAGGACGATGTCCAGCGTGCCATCCTTGTCCACGCGCCAATCGGAGACGTTCTGCCCGCTGACGGTCAGCAAGTTCGCGCCGGCCGGGGCGGTAAGCTTCAGTTCCCGAACGCCCGCGTGCAGGATGTTGTACTGGATCCTCTCCTGGCACAGAAGCAGCCCCTCGGAGACGGCCGCCAGCGTGCGCGTTTCGGCGTAGAGTTTGGGCGGACCGACGGCCATCTTCTTCAGCGCCCGCTCCCACGTCATTGTCAGTTGCACGTTGGTTGGCAGCACGGCCGCGACCTTTGTCTTGCCGTCATCCGGTTTGGCCACCAGCGACTGGCTTGCGGTCACCTTCACGTCCAGGTCCGCCTGGTCGATGGTCAGGTCCAGCACGCTGGAGCCGGGCAGCATCCGCTGGAAGTTCAGCGAGCGGACGCCGGCGGACTCCTGGACGCGGACGGTGAACTCGACGGTCACTTCCATCTCGCCGGCCTTCTCCGTGAGGAGCTCGTAGTAGCCCTGCGAGCCGTTGATGTGCACCCCGTCGGGGAGCGTGGACTTGATGATGGCGACGTTCGCCGGCAGCAGGGGGATGCGCTTCCATCCCTTCTCCTGGAGCACGTTGATCTTCGCTTTCAACACGAGCTTCGCGGATTCCTCGCCGACGGCGCCGCCGTATTCGCTGGAGGCCACGATGTACGGCGTGGGGGCGGGGGTCTTCTTCTCGCCCTGGGCCTTGCGCTCGATGGACCACTTCATCAGTTCCTTGAACTCCGCCCATGGCAGGTCGATGGATGTGCCGCCCTGAATGCCCTTGACCTCCACGCCCAGCAGGTCCTGCACTTCCTTCCAGGGCACGGTGATCGTCGAGCCCTTCTTCGCCGGGTCGTAGCCGGTGATCTTGACGAACTCATCCCACGTGAGGGTTACGGCGCCGCGGTTTGGCCCGAGCTCCACCACGGCCGGGCCTTGGGCCACGGCGGCAGCGGAGGAGGCAAGCAGCACGCCCAGAACTGCGAAGGTCACGTACGGTTTCATTGTGCGTCTCCTTTCCATTCGTATTGCACGTGCAGCACCAGCTCGTCGCCGGGCTTCACGAGCGTCTTCTCAAACTTCAGCATGCGCCCCACGCGGGGCAGGTCGATGGTCTGCGGCGCCTCGGGGAAGCGGATGTAGGAGGGCGATTCCGTCCAGTGTCGCATGGGGGCCGTCCGCACGGCCGTGATGTACGTTCCATTGTCGATCAGCAGATACCGCTCGTGCGGCAGGGCGATGGGGTTGTCCCGTATGTCCAGCGCGTTGCCGCGGTCGCCGCCGAAGGCCAGATACGCGGTCATGCCGTTGGCGAGAAGGGCGTCCGTGCCGATGACGGCCTCTTGCTGCCGCTCGGCCCGGAGGGGCGTGTGGCTGGAATTTGCGGCGTCCATCTCCTGTAGCGTGCGGAACTGGGCCTCGTCCACAACGGCCCAGCGGACGTTGTTGTTGCCCGCGTTGAAGCGCACGCCCAGCGCGGCCGCGGCGCGGCGGTCCACGTTCAGGTTCGTGCTGGCGATGGGGGCCTTCTGGCCGAGGTTGCGGGAGAGTTGCTGGGCCATCTTGTCGGGCGTGGGCCCGCCTCCGGCCGGGAGCCGCTGGGGGGCGGCCTCCCACACCCAGTCGTAGTTGGCGCGGTAGAACCGGGCGAGTTCGTTCGAGGGGGCGGCGGGGGCCTGGAAGTCAACCTGGATGTCGTTTCGGAGTCTACCGCCCACGCCGTCCACGCCGGTGTCCTCGACCGTGAAGCCGCCGTCGGGCAGCTTCCGGGCAAGGCCGGACCGCGCCTTGCTGTCCTCGATCTTCCCGGCGGCGTACTGCCGGGCGATGTTCCCGCCGAATTCCACGTTCGAGCTTCGCGTCTCGCGAAGCTGCCGGATCAACTCGGCCGCGGCGTGCTGCCTGTCGGCGTTACCGGAGACGATCACCCGCCCGTCGGACAGGCGAACATCCGTGCGGTCGCCCAGTGTCTGCCGCAGCAACTGGACGATGGTTCGGGTGACTTCCGCCCGCTCGCGGAGTTCGCCTTCGCCGCCGTCCGCGGCGTCGCTGCCGCCGAAGATGCCTTCGCCGCCGTCCGCGGCGTCGCTGCCGCCGAAGATGCCTCCGCCCTCCCCGCTTCGGCTGTCCGCAGCGTTGTCGCCCGCGTTGTTCACGTCCAGCCGCGGCCCGGAGAAGTCCGGAATGAGGATCGTAAGGTCTCGTACGTCGTAGACCTTCGTCTCCTTGCCGTCGTTCGGGCGGGCCTCACCCTCAACCAGTGACCTCTGGTCTGCCGCATCCTCAGTGGACACCTTGGGCTCTTTGGCGAGACTATTCCAATCGTCGGGAAACCGGACAAATTCGTACCAGGGCTGCTCCTGTTGAAGAAGCCTGTCTTCTTCGGGTTCCCGAACGCGGAGCGCGGAGAGGTCCTGCTTCGCGCTGCTGATGCGGTCCGCCAGCCTTGCGTTCTCCTGAAGGAGCTGCTCGGTTTCCTCGATCAACCGCGTCTCACTCCGGTTTCCCGTTGTTGGCTTTTGGGCCGGGGAGACGCGATCGGAGCGTTCACTCGGACCCTCCATCTCCTCCAGTGCTTTCAGCGTTGCACGCAGTCTTTCGTTCTTTGCCTTGAGCTTGAGCAAATGCTCACGGCCCCTCCGCACCGCCTCTTCCCGTTTCCCGTCCGAGTCAGGCAGTGTGGCCACAGGGCCGGGCGGAAGCGGCGTCGCGGCCGTGCGAGCCGGAATGGCCTGCTGCTGCATCTGCATTCGCTGCCGGGCCGAGCGTACGGCGAGTTCGTCCAGTTCGCGCTGGCTGATTACCTGTGCTTCATTCAGGCCGGCCTGGCCGGCGATGTCTCGCGCGGTCATTGCCTTCTGGAGGGCCTCGGTGTACCGGCCGCGCTCGCGAAGCTCTTCGGCTTCTCCTCTGAGCCGTTCGACCTCATCCCTCCGCTTGCTCTGGAGCTTGCGGATCTCCTTGTGGGCCAGATCACGAGAGTAGGTCTGCCCTTCGCTTTGAACGCCTCGCTTCTCCAGTTCCTTTGTCAACGCCTCGGCCGCTTGGAGCTGCGAGAGGGCTTTGGTCATCTCGCCCTCCTGCACCGCCTGGAACCCCTCCTCCAGGGCCTTCTGCTGCTCGAAGATCAGCGTCTGGTTGCTGGACCGGATCTCGCTGGCCACCTTCTTCGCGGCCGCCTTCTCGCCTTTGGTATTCAGCTCCGCGTCACCGCGGGTGACTCTGATGTTGGCCAGCAGCTTGGCGGCGTTGTCCGCCTCGGGCGTGTCGGGGGCGAGCTCCACGACCTGGCTGAGCGACTGCTCGGCGTTGAGGAGGTCTCCCTTCTCGTAGTAGTCCTTCCCGGCCCGCCAGTAATTCCGCCCGAGGGACTGCCGTGCCGTTGAGAAGCTCGACTGAGGAGCCCCCATCTTGCCACTTGCGCTGTGCTCCGTGGCCTGCGGACGCCCGGCCTGGCCGCCGGGTATGTCGGTCGCCGGCTGCGTGGTTGGGGCCTCGTCTGCCGCCTTCTGATCGAAAGGAGCACCATCCGTGGCGTCGAACCATCCGACAGCTTCCCCTGCCGGTTCCGAGGCCTCGGGAGGCGGCTCCGGCGCGGCCAGCCCCGCGCCGGGCTCGAAGCGGCCCTCGCGCTCGTAGCCCTCGGCCAGTTCCGAACGTCCGTACGCCATGCTCGCGGTCGCCGTCTCGGAGGAGTACCGCTCCACGCGCCGCATCGGCCCGGAAGCGCCGGCGATCTTCATCCCGTCCGGCAGGTACGCCTCGCACCAGGCGTAGGCGATGGGCGCGTCGATCCGCGGCAGGGGGATGCTCGCCCGTCCGCTCCGGCCGTCGGGGGCTCGCACGCGGCACAGGTAGACGATCTCCACGGGGAAGCTTACCAGCCCCTTGACCGACGCCGCCGACCGCACCAGCGGCGCCAGCACGGCATCCCGGCCGGCGGGGGAGGCGGGGCAGGTCTTGCCATTCACACGGGCCTGCAACACACGGGCCCCCTCCGGCAGGTTCACGCGGAGGAACTGCCGGTTGCGGTTGCGGACCTCGTACTCCACCTTCGTCATCACCGTGCCGTCCGGGCGGAAGACGCACTGGTAGTGGGCCAGGTCCGCGATGGTCTCTTGGAGGGCGAACTCGCCGAGGTCCAGCACCTCCGCCTCCGCCGTGAAACTCGGGGCGGAGATGGCGTACGCCAGCGCGGGCGCTCCGGCCAGCAGCGCCTGAGCGGCCCGGGGGATCTCCGGCAGCGACAGTTCGGACAGCCCGCTCACGCTGCCGGCCAATACCTCGCTGCCGCCGAGGGCGTTGGTGACCACGAGCGTGCCGCCGGCCCAGCGGCCGCCGCGGATGTTCAGGCCGCTCAGCGTGGCTTTCTCCTTCGCGGCCGGGAGGGTGAACTCCACCTGAAGCCGCGTCCGCCCGCTCACCTGCCCGCGCAGCTCCACGACGGCTGTTCCGCCGGACGCGCGGGCTTCCCGCACGTCGGGCCCGGTGATGCTTACCCGGTCCGCCCCGGCCGGCAGGGTGAGTTCCAGCCGGTCCGTTCGGCCGGCGAGAATGGCGACGGTGATGTCCGCCGCCACGTCCATCCGCCCGGCGTCGATGTTCCACGCCACCTCGCCGCGGAGTTGGTGCGTGGCGGGGCGCTGGGTCTGACGCCGGGGCCGCTGCCAGTGCAGGTTTAGCTCCCGGCGTGTGGTGAGTGCGAGTTGCCCGTGCGTGCCGGCCTCGCCGCCGGTGAGTGCGGCGGGGGCGCCGGCTTCGGTAACGCGCCACGCCCGGGACGAATCGGCCGCAATCCGCGTGCGCACCGTCTGGGCAATCGGCATCCGCAGTGATCCGCCCCATTCGTCGCCCGCGGCGACCGGCGCCTCGGCCGTGATCGTGTACAGGCCCGGCTCGGGCGGGGTGTAGACCAGCCACTGCACGACGGTGGGGAGTTCCGCGTCCTTCTCATTGACTTGGACGTTCTTCCATGCAAGCTGCGTTGGCAACGCGCGGAAGAACGCGTTGGTGTTCGCGTGGAAGACGCGGACTTGGATGCGGGCCGTGATCGTCGCGGCGCCCTTCTCCGGGAGAGACAGCGAGTAGACGGCCTCTTCCAGGATCCACGGCGTCGGCGCGGTTGGGGCTTCCGCTTGACGCCGGCCGGTCTCGACGAGGTACTGCTCGTACACGGAGGACGGCACGTCAAAGCGGGTGTGCTCCAGCAGGCGGGAACGCTCCAGCATCATGCGGACGACTTCGGCACGGGCATCAGACGAGGCGGAGCCGGCCTGGGGCGCGGGGCCCGGGGCGTCGCCACGGGCGCACAGCGCCGCCGCACAGAGCAGCAGTGCAAGCAACACGCCCGTTCGGAGGATTCGTTTCACCTTCCGACCGCCTTTGAACCAATTCCTGTTTGGTGGGAACCACCCGATGATGGTCTCATAACTAACAGACGCACGGGCCGCCCGCAAGTTCCCGCACAGGGCGTTGGATTAGAAAAGAGTGTCCGTACAAGGGCCGATCTTCGACTCGCCCGCTAAGACATCGCCATGGCGCTGGTGGCCAAGGCTGTCGAACTGGCGCAGGAATGCGGCTGCTCACATTGGTGGCGCAACTCCTTCCGGGGCAACCCGGCCGAGATCGCACTGAACAAGTCCTGCGGCTTCGCCTTTGCCGTTGACTACGCACGGCCGCATGAGAACGCGGCATCTGTTTGCCTTGGCGGGCGTTCGGAGGCAAAACGCTGCCGGAAGCCAGTTTCAGTGACTGGCCGGGTTTGCTTTGGTCGGTAGGGATTTGCACAGCAGCCAGGGAAGGTGCATCGATGGCGGAGGAAGTTCTTGCCCCGGCCGGACGCCTGCGATGGCTTGAGGGGCAAACCTCGCCGACCCGCTGGTGATGCACGCGCGGCAGCAGGAGATGCCTTTCGACCTGCACTTCGATCCGCGCGAGAGAAACAACCGCGTCGCGGATCCCGCCATGTCCGGCGTCCTCGGCGACGTGCGTGGTCGGCTCAATCGATAGATATAGGAAACGGACGATCCGTTACGGGCGACCGGCGCGGTCGAACTGCCCGAACGTTGCCGCACGACCAGCCCCGACGATTACGCCCCGTGGGTCGAGAAGAACAAACCCGCGGACCGCTACTCCCAGGGGAATTGCTCGCCGGTCAGCCGGGTGTAGGCCTCGATGTACTTCTCGCGCGTCTTCTGGACGATCTCACTCGGCAGGGGCGGCGCCGGGGGGGTGCGGTCGAACTGAATCTTGTCCAGGTAGTCTCGCACGAACTGCTTGTCGAAACTCGGCTGGCTCTTGCCCGGCTTGTATCCGTCGGCCGGCCAGAAGCGGGACGAATCCGGAGTGAGGCACTCGTCGATCAGGATGATCTCCCCGTCGTCCGTCCGGCCCCACTCGAACTTGGTGTCCGCCAGAATCAACCCGCGCTCGGCCGCATAGTCCCGCGCCCGCTCGTACAGCGCGATCGACCGCTTGCGCAGCTCCGTCATCAACTCCTCACCGGCGATCGCGCACGCCTGCTCGAAGGAGATGTTCTCATCGTGGCCTTCCTCCGCCTTGGTGGCCGGGGTGAAGATCGGCTCCGGCAGCTTGTCGCTCTGCTTGAGTTTTTCCGGAAGGCGGATGCCGCAGACGGTCCCAAACTCTTGATATTCCTTCCAGCCGCTGCCGGCGAGGTACCCGCGCACCACGCACTCGATGGGCGTGACCTCCGCCTTGCGGCAGAGCATGAAGCGCCCTTCGAGTTCCTCCGCCTCCACGCCCGCCGGCAGGTCCTTCACGGCCGCGGAGATCACGTGATTCGGCGTGATGTCCTCCAGCAGGTGGAACCAGAACAGGCTGATCTGCGTCAGCACGCGCCCCTTGTCCGGAATGCCGTTGGGCATTACGCAGTCGTAGGCGCTGATCCGATCGGTCGCCACCAGCAGCAGCGCCTCGGGCAGTTCATAGAGGTCGCGGACCTTGCCGGAGCGTTTCGGGTAGTCGCCGACGGACGTGGTCAGTAGTGCGGTGGTTTTCATGGGCTACTTTCTACAAGCATTCGTGGCGGCGCGTCAAGCGCCGCGCAGGGGGCTCTCCGCGGCGCCGCGGCTATAACGGCTTGACGCCCAGCCGCTTGAGGTCTTTGTCCGCCTCGGCGCGCATGCCGCCGCCGCGGCCGGTGGAGCGGTCCTTCTCCAGTTTCTTGATCAGCAGGTCGATCTCACGCCCGCTGACCGGCATGTCCACGCGCTTGTTCTTGAATCCGGAAATGTACGCCGCGTTGGACAGCTCCAGCTCGTTGATGCCCGCCTCGGCCGGGGCGTACTGCTCCGCACCGGTGAGGATGTGCTTGGCGAACTGCCGGATCAGCTCGATGTGCGATCCCCAGCCCTTGCCGCGTTTGGGCAGCGGAACGTCTTTCCAGGTGCACGTCTGCTTCGCCTTGGCCGCCCCGACCACGCTCTGACTCTTCATGCCGTAGATCTGGTCTTTCAGCGAGTACTTCAGCTTGCCGAGGCGGATCTTGCCGTCCTCCAGCACGAGCGTGGCCTTCTCGCCGGTGATGACGAACCGCTCCTTGCCAGGCTGCTCGGCCGTGGAGGAGTAGATGTACCCGTTCTTGCCGCCGGGAAACTCGCAGATGACGTTGGCGGTGTCTTCCACCTCGATATCGTGGTCTCGCGTGTCCAGCACGGCCGTCACGCGCGACGGCTTGCCGCCGATCCAGCCGAACAGGTCCAGGTGGTGCGGGGCCTGATTGATCAGGATGCCGCCACCCTCGCCGTCCCACGTGCCGCGCCAGTCGCCGGAGTTATAGTACGCCTGGCTGCGGAACCACGTGGAGCAGACCATCTCTACCCGGTACACCTCGCCCAGTTGCCCGGACTCCACGATTCTCTTGATCTTCTGCATGTCGCCGCGGGTGCGGTGGTGGAACACCAGCCCCAGCTTCACCTTGTGCTTCTTGCACTCGGCCCGCATGGCCCGGGCGATGCCGATGCGGCTTTCCATCGGCTTCTCGCACAGCACGTGGATCTTCTTGCGGGCGGCGCGGATCGTCAGCGGCCCGTGCCAGTAGTGCGGCACGGCGATGACCACGGCGTCGATCAGGCCGGAATCGTACATCGCCTGCCCGTCGGTGAAGTACGGCACGCTCAGCTCCTCGCCGAAGGCCTTCGCCTTCTCCTCGACGATGTCGCACACGGCCGTCAGGCGGCAGTGGCGGCCGCCTTCGGCAACAATCTGGCGGGAATGCATGCTGCCCATGTTGCCCAGGCCGATGACGCCGTAACGGATCTTCTTCATTGCGATGCTCTCCAGTCGCGGTTGGTGCTCAGTGGCGAAGCCGCAAAGTACACCGTCTGGGCCCGCATTGCAAGCCCGCCTCGGCGGGCGTATGATGGGGCCGCATGCAGCGAGTGCGCGTGAAAATCGAGGGGCTCCGCGAGCCCAAAACCGCCCTGAAGATCGCCCAGATGGGCGCCGACGCCATCGGCCTGGTGTTCGCCGAGAGCCCGCGGTGGGTCTCGCCGGAACAGGCGCGGGCCATTACCGACGTGCTGCCCCCGTGGGTGTCGTCCGTGGGCGTGTTCGTGGACGCCGCCCCGGACGTCATCAACGCCGTCATCCGGCGGACGAACATCGACTACGTGCAGCTCCACGGCGACGAGCCGCCGGAACTGCTCTCGCGGATCGACGCCCCGTGCATCAAGGCCTTCCGTGTGCGGGACGAGGGCTGGCTGGGGGAGGTGCGCCGCTGGCTGGACGGCGCGGCCGGCTGGAGCAACCTGGCGGCCGTGCTGCTGGACGCGTACTCGAAGACCGCCCGCGGCGGCACGGGCGAGCGGTTCAACTGGAACCTGGTGGCCGCGGCGCGATCGGCCGGGGCCCTGGCCGGGCTGGAGCCGATTATCCTCGCCGGCGGGCTGGATTCCTCCAACGTCGGCCCGGCCATCGACCTGGTGCAGCCCTGGGCCGTGGACGTGGCCAGCGGCGTGGAGAAGGCCCCGGGCGTCAAAGACCTCCGCAAGGTGGCGGACTTTATCCGCGCCACGCGGGAGGGCGACGAACTGCGGTCCGCCTTCTGGCTCTGAGAACGTGCATGAATATGTGGCAGGGGCGGCCCGCAGCGGAGGCCCGCACAACGGGCGCGAAGCCTCCCTCGCGCGACTCGCGCGGCCGGGCCTGCGGCGGCGGCCTCGGCCGCGGGCATACCCCCGTGCGGCGCCGCGGGAAAACACGGCCCCCCAAGGCCGGAAATCCGCGCGAATGGGCTTGACCATTCCGGCCGAATGTGTACGCTAATTGATTCCTCGCCGCGGCGGAACGGGCGTTCGGCCGGGCGAGGAAACCGATTGCCGAAGCACCACATTCCCGGATAGCTCAATGGTAGAGCGAGCGGCTGTTAACCGCTAGGTTCAAGGTTCGAGTCCTTGTCCGGGAGCCAAAATCAATCCGACGGAATTTGCCGTCGGCTCAAGTTAACGGAAACGCCCGACCAGGCAACTGGCCGGGCGTTTTCATATCCCTATGCTGGCAAAGGGTTACGGCGTTTCCGCCACCTGCCCACGCGCTCTCTATTCCGCAGGCGAGATTTTGGGGTCCGAAAGCAACCATGACGGTTGCTCTCGTTGCCCGAAAATCTGGCCGCGAACTCTCGGATTCTCTGTTGAACAGATGGAGCCGGGTTAACAGCCGGGTTGCTTTCGGGACCAGCAGTG
>Ga0102959_1000053_pt1 | contig 36245 bp, 34 predicted proteins | sample SalPonF2_B_D2_MG_FD_84520 | JGI IMG/M metagenome (GOLD analysis project Ga0102959, IMG submission 84520) | Salt pond soil microbial communities from South San Francisco under conditions of wetland restoration - Salt Pond MetaG SF2_B_D2_MG ...
CTGGAGCTTGCGGCCGAGCTCATCCGGCGCGCCGTGGATGCGCTCCATGCCGGAGGCGTCCGCATAGGCCTCGTCCAGGTACGTCTCCAGGCCCACGGTGTACCGCCGGCACACGGTCCACACCGCCTCGGCGAAGCAGCGATAGACGTGCTGGCTGCCTTCCAGGATGACCGCCCGCGGGCAGAGCCGCCGGGCCTCGAACAGCGGCATGCCGGCCTTGAGCCCGCACGCCCGCGCCTCGTAGCTGCACGAGGCGATCACTCCTCCGCCGACGATCACCGGCCGGCCGCGGAGGGCGGGAATGAGCAACTGCTCGACGGAGGCGAAGAACGCGTCCACGTCGATGTGGAGAATCAGGTGAGAGGGGGGAGGCGAGAGGGGAGGCCGCGGCTTCGCCGCGGACGCCGAAGGCGCCGGCGAAGCCGCATTCCGAAATGTTGTTCTCTCTCTCACCTCTCACCTTCAGAAATCGTCAATTGGAAATCGTCTTGTCCATCCACCACTGCAGCTCGTGCGTGTCGAAGTGGATCCAGTACGTCTCCTCCCCGCACTGCACGCTGTAGTGCAGGCGCAGGCCGTCCGCGTCGCGGTCGATCCATCTGCCGTTGATCGCCTCCACGCGGTATTCCCGCGCGCCCCAGCGGAAGCGTAGCGGCTCCACCGCCCCGGCCGAGCATTTGGCCAGGACGGAAATCGGCTCGTGCAACGGTTCTACATTCATATGACGCCGGGGTCCGCTTCCGGGCGGGGGCAGGCAGTCCATTTCGGATTCAGGAATTCGGATTTCAGATTCGGCGAAGCCGCGGCCTCACCTCTCATCCGGCGAACCGAACAATCACCGAACAAAGTATAGGGCGCCTCCCCGGACGCGTCAAGCCTGGAAACACGAAATGCGAAATGTTCGCCCTCAGCGCGCCCTGTCGCCGGCGAGCGCCGTGGGTCCGGACTCTGAACTTCCTCTGCAACAGCCCCGCTCGCTTGCGCTTACGGCTCCGACAGGCGGCATCGCGGAGGGTTGTGGCTGTGCAATCGGCAATCGTCAATCTACAAATTGTCAATCGCCTCCAGCCCTCTTGCCCTGCCGCCGGCGGCCCTTTGCCGCTATGATCGCTGCCATGGCTCTCGACCGCCGCAAGAACATCGTCCTCATCGGCATGCCGGGTGTGGGCAAAAGCACCGTCGGCGTGCTGCTGGCCAAGGAGACGCGCCGCCAGTTCGTCGATATCGACGTGCTCATCCAGGCCCGCGAGGGCCGCGGCCTGCAGGAGATCATCGACGCCGACGGGCTGGACGCCTTCTGCGCCGTGGAGCGCCGGGCCGTGCTGGAACTGGAAGTCGAGGGCCACGTGATCGCCACCGGCGGCAGCGTGATCTACCACGAGAATGCAATGGCCCACCTCGCCGCCGGCGGGCCGGTGGTCTACCTCCGCCTGCCGCTGGAGCCGCTGACGGCGCGCATCGACAACCTGTCCACACGGGGCGTGGTGCTGCCGCCGGGGCAGGATTTCCCGCGGCTGTACGCCGAACGCACGCCGCTGTACGAGAAGTGGGCGAACGTCACCGTCGACTGCCTCGGCCTCAACCAGGACCAGGTGGCCGCGGCCGTGGCGGGGAGCCTACGATGTGGGTAGAGGCTGGCCCATGAACAACGCCCCCGACATCCTCGCCGAGTACCACAAACTCGGCCACGTTCCGGAAGACGCCAGCCAGCAGGAGCACCAGTTCGGCAAGGCCCAGCGGATCGCCATTCGCTCCTACGGCAAGCGGCAGCTTCTGGCGCGGGCGCGGCGGCTGGGAGATTCCGGCACGGCCGCGCTGGTCGGCAGCTACCTCCGCGCGGGAGACGAGATCGCCGCCGAGCGCGTCATGGCGAGGCAGGCGAGGCGGAAGTGAGCGCCTACACCGCCTCCGTCAGCGGCGCCGGATTCGAGTTATTGTTGGAGAACTCGCCCATGGAGTCCTTCGCCAGCGACTCGACGTTGGCTTCCGTGACGCCCAGAGCCGCCAGAGTCGGTATCTCCAAGTCTATTAGCATCTTGCGCACCAGGTCGATCGCGTGCCTCGCCGCCAGTTCCTCCTTGGCCGGGGCGGTCGCGTCCCACGCGCGCGCAATGCTGGCGTGCTGCGGCAGGCACGCTTCCACATTGTAGTCCATCACGGACGGAAGCAGGGCGGCGTTGGCCTGCCCGTGCGCCGCGCCCAGGCGCCCGCCGATCGGCGCTGTCAGCCCGTGCACTGCGCCCAGCCCGGCGTTGGGGAACGCCAGGCCGGCCGAGGCGCTGGCGAGCATCATCATCCGCCGGGCCTCGGCGTTCGTCGGCTCCGCGAAGGCGGTGCGGATGCACCGGCCGATCAGCGTGATCGCCTCCAGCGCCAGGGCGCTGGTGTGCGGGGTCTGGTTCTTCGTGGTCCGGGAGAATTCCTTCCTGTGCGAGGTGGCCGGTTGCCGCCTGGCGGGCAACGCCGAGGGCGGCCTGCTGCTGCGGCGACTGAAGAAAGGCCGCGCGGGCGATTACATCTCCAACACCGTCCGAAACTGCCTGGTCTACGGCGGCGGGTGCGGCATCGAGTGCGACAACGCGGTGGTGGTGAACCTTCTCGGCTGCACGGTGTACCAGTCCGGCAAGACCGCCTTCTACTTGCACGACGACACCAACAGCGTGCTGATCAACGAGTGCCGGACGTTCCAGATCACCGGCTCGGCCGTGCGGGCCGTGCGGTCCCACGAGCTGAATGTGTCCGGCAACATCTTCTGCGGGCACACGGAGCACGGGATCGTGATCGAGGAATGCAGTTGGGGCGCGATCGTCGGCAACAACGTGAACTACTACTCCGAGGCGGGGGTAGTCCGCGGCGGGGAGGGCTCTTGCGAGGCCCGCAACGTCTGCCATGGCGAGGAGCCGTACATCAGCACCAGCGACTACCCCTGGTGCCAGAGCTTCCAGCCGCACCTCACACGGGAATTCATCGAGCGCCAACTGTAAGGGGCCGGGGCGGGTCCGCAAACGCCGGCCGCCGCACAAGGCCGCAGTTGCGGAGGCCGCCCGCGCGCAAGTACATTGCGGCGGCATGGAAGGCCCGTCCAACATCGCCGCACCGGCGGCGCCGGATGACCTCACGCGGCGGATCCGCCGCGCGAGGGGGCGCTTCGCCGCCATGGCCGCCACCTACGCCCTGGGCGTGCTCAACGACAACTTCTTCAAGCAGGCGGCCATGCTGCTGGCGTTCTTCTCCGCGGCGCTCACCAAGGAGCAAGGCAAGAGCATCATGGGCATCGCGGCCGTGGTGTCCACCGTGCCGTGGCTGCTGTTCGCCGCGCCGGCCGGGTGGCTTGCGGACCGCTACTCCAAGCGGAAGGTCGTCATCGGGGCCAAGGTGCTGGAACTGGTGGCCATGCTCATCGGGGCGGCCGGCATCCTGCTGGGCGACTGGTGGCTCATCCTCGTGATGCTCTTCCTGATGAACCTCCAGTCCACCGTGTTCAGCCCGGCGCTGAACGGCTCCATTCCGGACCTCTACCCCGCCTCGTACGTGCTGAAGGCCAACTCCATCGTCAAGATGATCACCACCTCGGCCATTCTCATCGGCATTATCGTCGCTGGCGTGTGCCTGGGGGAGGAAGTCTCCGCCGCCGGCCGATGGCGCGTGGCGGTGGGTGTGGTGGCCGTGGCGGCGGTGGGGGTAGCGGTGAGCTTCGGCGTGCCCAAACGCTCGGCGGCCGCGCCGCGGGTTCGCTTTCCCTGGCTGGGGCCGCTGGACACGCTGCGGAGCCTGTACGGCATCTTCCGCACGGACCGGCTTTTGGGCATCGTGATCGTCACGGACATGTACGTGTGGTTCGTGGCGGTGCTCCAGATATTGGTCATCAATACGCTGGGCGAGGAGCTGTTCGGCTTCGGGCCGATCCGCACCACCTGGCTGGTGACGGCCGAGCTGGCGGGCGTGGCCATCGGCGGGGCGCTGGCCGGCAAGTTCGCCACCGGCGGCCGTTGGCATCGGGTGTTGGCGCCCGGCATGGCCGTGCTGGCGTGCGCGGCGGGGGCGATGGCCGTGCTGCCCGTGCTGCCGGCATTCGCGCGGCTGTGGGCGTTCTGCGGGTTGCTGCTGGTGGCGGGCACGGCCGGCGGATTGCTGCTGGTGCCGCTGGAGGCGTTCTTCCAGATCCGCCCCAGCCCGGACCGCCGGGGGGCGGTGATCGCCGCGGCGAACTTCGCCGGGTTCGCGGCCATGGCGGTGGCCGGAGGCGTGTCGTCGCCGTGGAACCTGCACATCGGCCCGACCTGGCGGTTTCCGGCGATCGGGGCGCTCACGCTGCCCGCGGCCGGGCTGCTGTGGTGGGCGCTGCGGAAGGAGGGCCGGACATGATCGACGCCGCACTGCGCGGACTGCTCAAGACGGCGCTGCGCCTGCGCTACCGCGTCCGCACCCCCGGCCTGGACGACGCGGCCCGGCGCGGCACGAGCGGCATCCTGTTCCTGCCGAACCACCCGGCGCTGATCGATCCCGTCATCCTCATGACGCACCTGCACAAGCGCTTCGCCCCGAAGGCCCTGGCCGACGAGAACCAGATCGACCGGTTCTTCATCCGGCGCCTGGCGAGGCGGGCGGGCGTCCGGCCGATCCCGGACCTCGCGCGGGACGCCTCCGACGCCGCGCGGCGGCGCATCCGGCGGCAGGTGGACGCGTGCGCGGAGCTGCTGCGCGAGGGAGAGAACGTGCTGCTGTACCCCTCCGGCCACCTGCTGCGGCAGAAGTTCGAAGAAGTCGGCGGCAACAGCGCCGTCGAGCGGATCCTCAAGGACGTGCCAGACTGCCGCGTGGTGCTTGTGCGCACCAGGGGCCTGTGGGGCAGCCGGTTCTCCTGGGCGTCCGGGCGGGAGCCGCGTGTGGGGCGGGTGCTCGCCCACGGCCTGCCGCGGATGCTCGCCAGCGGCGTTGTCTTCACGCCGAAGCGGCGGGTGGACATCGAGTTCTTCGAGCCGGGCAACGTGCCGCGAGAGGCCGGCCGCTCGGAGCTCAACGCCTGGCTGGAGGGCTTCTACAACGCCGAGCCCACGCCGAACACCTACGTGCCGATGTCCATCTGGGAGAAGGCCGGCGCGCGGACCATGCCGGAGCCTCCCACCCGCCCGGCCGCGGAAAAGCTGAACGCCGTCGGCGAGGAAACCCGCTGCATCGTGACGGACTTCCTGAAGAATCTGGCGGAGGTGGACGCGGTGCGAGACGAGCAGCTCCTCGCCCGCGATCTGGGCATGGACAGCCTCGCCCGCAGCGAACTGCTGCTGTTTCTGGATAAGGAGTTCGGCCATCCGCAGGCGGACGTGGACGCGATCCGCACCGTGGCCGACGTGCTGCTGGTGGCCTCCGGCCAGCGGCTGACGGCTGTGCCGACGGAGCTGAAGCCCGTGCCGGGCAAATGGTTCGCCGAGCCGAAGCGCACCGAGCGCGTCCGCCGCCCGCGTGCCGAGACGCTTGGGGAGGCGTTTCTCGCCGTCGCCCGGGGCGAGCCGGACCGGGCGATCCTCGCCGACCAGAACTCCGGCGTGCGGACGTATCGAGACGTCGTCACGGCCGCGGGGGTGCTCTCGCCGAGAATCGCGGCGATGGATGGCGACGGTGTGGGGATCATGCTGCCGGCCTCCGTGGGCGCCGCGGTCCTCTACATGGCCGCGGTGTTCAGCGGCAAGGCGCCGGTGATGATCAACTGGACGGTCGGCCCGCGGAACATCGCCTCCGGGCTGAAGTTGACGGGCGTTCGGCATATCCTCACCAGCCGGCTGCTGACGGAGCGCCTGCGCGGGCAGGGGGTGGAGTTCGGCGATGCGGCGGAGAGCTTCGCCTTCCTGGAGGACATCCGCGCGGGCGTCTCGAAGGCGGCCAAGCTGAAGGCCTGGCTGAAGGCCCGCGGCGACTGGGGCGAACTGCGCGACGCCCGCCCGGCGGACACCGCGGCCGTGCTGTTCACCAGCGGCTCGGAGGCCACGCCCAAGGCCGTTCCGCTGACGCACGCGAACATCCTGGCGAACCTGCGAGACCTCGCCGAGGTTATCGAGATTCACCCGGCCGACCGGCTGATGGGCATCCTGCCGGCGTTCCACTCGTTCGGGCTGACGGTTGGCATCGGCGCGGCGCTGTGCCTGGGCATCCCGACGGCCTACCACCCCAACCCGTCGGACGGGCCCGGCATCGCCGCGGCCGTGGAGGCGTACAAGCCGACGCTGCTGGTCGGCACGCCCACGTTCCTCAGCGGCATCGTGCGCGGCTCGACGGAGGGACAGCTCGAATGCCTCCGGCTGATCATCACCGGGGCGGAGAAGTGCCCGCCGCGCGTGTACCGGATGCTGGGGGAGGCCTGCGGCGCCGCGACGGTCCTCGAGGGCTACGGCGTGACGGAGTGCTCGCCCGTGGTGGCGGTCAACCGCCCGCAGGCCCCACGGCCGGGGACCATCGGCCGGCTGCTGCCGTCCTTCGAGCGGGCCTTGCTGCACCCGGAGACGAATGAGCCGGTGGGCGCGGGCGAAGACGGCGTGCTGCTGCTGCGCGGGCCGTGCGTGTTCGACGGCTACCTGGGCGAGGCGAAAGACCCATTTGTGGAGCATGAAGGCAGGAGGTGGCACCGCACGGGCGACCTCGTGCGGGAGGACGCCGACGGCGTGCTGACGTTCCGCGGGCGGCTGAAGCGGTTTGTGAAGATCGGCGGGGAAATGATCTCGCTGCCGGCCATCGAGGCCGTTCTGGCCGAGCGGTTCGGCCAGGACGCGGACGATAAACCCGCCCTGGCGGTGGAGGCCGCCGACGACGAGCCGCGGCCGGACCTGGTGCTGTTCACCACGCGGCCGATCGAGCGGCAACAGGCCAACGACTGCATCCGCGAGGCGGGCCTCAGCCCCCTGCACCACATCCGCCGGGTGCGGCCGCTGGACGAACTGCCGCTGCTGGGCACGGGCAAGACGGACTACAAAAAGCTGAAGGAAATGCTGCGGTCACAGTAAGGGGCCGCCACGGACCATCGCGGCCGGGCGCCTCAATTGCCCGCGCCGCCCCCGCTGCCAACGCGGAAGCCGTAGTACAGCCCCAGCCCGCCGAACAGCAGCAGGAACAGAGCGTCCGCTCCCTCGCCGACGGCGTAGTCGACGAAAGAGAGATTCTCGCGGATCTCGTCGGAGAATGCCTTGTAGGATGCGTCCTTCTGTTCCGGGGTCCATGCGGCGATCTCCGGATCAGTTCTTGCCGCCTCGGCATAGAACTCCTCGAATACCGGCCGCATCTCGGCTTCGAATCTCTCACCGTGGGTCACCAGGTAGAAACACGCGTAGCTTCCGCCGAGAATCCCGGCCAGCCGCGCGACCGCGGCGATCAGCCCGACCATCGCGTTGCGCTGCTTGCCGACAAGCACCGCACCCCATCCGGCCGCGGCGCCGCAGAGGATCGCGACGTAACCGATCTGGATCTCCACGAAGTACTCCAGCGCGAACCAGACCAGCGCCCCGAGGAGGGCGCCTCCGGCCGCACCGATCAGCGAGCCGATGATCCCCAACCCGCTCGCAACTTGCCTGGCCGACCTTCTGGAGGCGTAGGGGGTGGCGCCGAAACCGGCTGCCGTCTCCGCCGGCAGGGCCGACCCGTTGGCCATGGTGTCGTCGGCCAGGCCGTAGGGCTCCGGCTGGCTGGCGGCCGGGGGCAAGGGCGAGTAGCCCACGCCCATCTCCGGGCGGGCGGAATCATTCGCCTCGGCCATTTGCAGCAGCGAATCGACCTGGTTCGGCTCGGCCTCGTCAGACACATTCGGGATCGTTTGCGTCTGTCGGCACTGCGGGCAGCGAACACGCTTGCCCGCGGCGGTGTCCGGAACCTTGATCCTCTTGCCGCACTGCGGGTTCTCACAGGTGAATCGAATGCTCATGGTGCACCCCTTAATCAATTTGTGCAGGACTCTCTGCCCCGAAATATTACCTTTGACCCCCCGCTCGACAACGCCCTTTCCAACACTTCGTTCGATCATTCGCCGCCTTTCGCCGGCCCGGCGGGCCAGGGGTAGAGAGCCCCGACCGGCCTGCCCTGAGCCAAGTCGAAGGGAATGGAGCGGTCCCACCCCGCCCCGGACATGCATTGGTCGATTGGCGGATCAATCCGTAGTAGCGTTGTCGCTCAGAACTCCGAACTCTGAACTCAGAAGTTCCTCCGCCGGCGTATCGTCTCGCCCCTTCAGGGCTCCGGAAGGGGGGTGGCCCGGAACCCAGGGCGTTGCCCTGGGCTGGTGAATTCCAGACCTTCGGCCTGGAACGGCGACGGTCCCTATCGCGGAGCGTCGTGGCTCAGAACTCCGAACTCAGAACTTCGTCCGCAACGGTCCCGCTCCCGTCTTCGCCTTCGGCTGCGCCGCGGCAGGCCGCTCGCGCTTGCGGCTCGGACGCCCGCCATCGCGGAGCGTTGTGGCTGTACCGATTGCCTGGTCTCAAGTACCCAGTGCCTTGCCGCAGGCGAGCGCCGTCGCCGTGCAATCGTCAATGGTCAATCGCTTCCCGCCCTAATGCCTGGTCCCAAGTGCCCAGTGCCTGCCGCGTTCAGGCCAGCGCTTCGGCCAGGTCTTCCTGCGGCGTCGAGATCGGCGCGAGCTTGAAGTTCTCCACCAGCACGTTCAGCACCGGGGGCGTCACGAACGCCGGCAGGCTGGGGCCGATCTTGATGCCCTGCACGCCCAGGTGCAGCAGCGTCAGGAGAATGGCCACGGCCTTCTGCTCGTACCAGCTCAGGATCATCGTCAGCGGCAGGTCATTGACGCCGCAGTCGAACGCCCCGGCCAGGGCCACGGCGATCTGCACGGCCGAGTACGCGTCGTTGCACTGGCCGATATCCAGCAGCCGCGGAATGCCGCCGATGTCGCCGAAGTCCTGCTTGTTGAAGCGGTACTTGCCGCAGGCCAGCGTGAGGATGACGCAGTCTTCGGGCACCTGCTCGGCCAGTTCGGTGTAGTAGTTGCGGCCGGGCTTGGCCCCGTCGCAGCCGCCGATCAGGAAGAACCGACGGATCTTGCCGTCCTTGACGGCCTGGATGACCGTATCCGCCACGCCCATCACGGCATTCCGGCCGAAGCCGACGGTGATGGTCTTTTCCGGGGCGTCCTCGGCGAAGCCCGGCGCGGCCAGTGCCGCCTCGATCACCGGGGCGAAGTCCTTCTTGCCGTCGGCGTCCGCCGCAATGTGCGCCACGCCGGGCCAGCCGACCAGGCCCGTGGTGAAGATGCGTCCTTCGTAGCTGTCCCGCGGCTTCTGGATGCAGTTGGTGGTCATCAGGATCGAGCCGGGGAAGTCCGCGAATTCCCGCTGCTGGTCCTGCCACGCGCCGCCGTAGTTGCCCACGAGGTGCTTGTGCTTCTTCAACTCCGGGTAGGCATGGCAGGGGAGCATCTCGCCGTGCGTGTAGACGTTCACTCCCTTGCCCTCGGTCTGCTCCAGGAGCATCTTGAGGTCCTTCAGGTCGTGGCCGGAGACGAGAATCGCCTTGCCGGCCACCGGGGTCACGCGCACCTGCGTGGGCTCCGGATGGCCGTAGGCGCCGGTGTTGGCGGCGTCCAGCAGCTCCATCACCTTCAGGTTCAACTCGCCGACGGCCAGCGCCTTGGCGGTGAGGTCCTGCACGTCGGCGGGCTCGCCGGCGAGGTAGTCCAGAATCTCCACGAACTTCGCCATCACGTCTTCATCCACCTGGCCGAGGATGCGGGCGTGGTCGGCGTACGCGGCCGCGCCTTTCAGCCCGTACAGGATCAACTCCTGCAGGCCGGTGACGTCTTCGCCCAGTTCTTCCTTGCGCCGGGCGATGCGGAATTGCTCGGCCTGCTCCCGCAGGCCCTCGCGCGTGTCGGCCAGCGGCTCTTCGTCCGCGCAGAGCGCCTCGGGCTGCTTGCCGGCCTTCCGGCAGACGGCCTCGTACTGCTCGCGGAGCCGCCCGCCGACCACCTGCGCCCGGCGGAGGAGGGCCTCCAGCGCGTCCGGGTCGAAGTTGACGTTCGTGACCGTGGCGAAGAGCATCTCCAGGATGAACGCCTCGGCCTTCACGTTGCCCTCGCCCATCTCTCGCTGGCGGTGTGCGTAGCGGCTGAGGCCCTTGGCGGCGTGGATCATCAGGTCCATCAGCGCCGCGGGTTCCGGGGTTTTGCCGCATACGCCGGCCACGGTGCAGCCTTGCCCCTTTGCGGTTTGCTCACATTGATAGCAGAACATGTTCATGGTGCGTTCCTTTCGGTTGAAGGCATTGTGCGGGGGCTGGCGCCTCCGCCTGGTTTCAAAGAATCCGTGTCTGCGCCGTCGGGCGCGGGGTTTTGATTACGAGCACTCGCAGCGGTTGGTCTGATTCATTTCGCCACAGGTGCGGGATGCCCTGGGGGCTTTCGATCAGCGTGCCGGCGGCCGCCTCGGCGCGGTCCTCGCCGATCTCCACCACGCCGCGCCCTTCCAGCACGAAGAAGCACACATCCACCGGGGTGATGTGCTTCTTGAGCGCCTCGCCCGGCCGGAGGGCCAGGTGGACGATCTGCGCGTGCTCGCTGTCGTGCAGCTTGCGGGCGCTGACATTGTGCGCCGTCTGCATGTCCGGCACTTCGGATACGGTTCGCATTTCGATCATCGCTTGCTCCAGGCTTCTCTCGTGGCACGGGCATCCCGCCCGTGCGTGCTACGTGCCTCTGGCCACGGGCGAGACGCCCGTGGAACGCATGGACGAGACGTCCATGCCACGCCGTCTTCAGCCGACGTTCACACCGTTGACGCTTTTGAGGCGGCCCTTCGTGGAGACAATCACTTCCGTCACGGGCACGTTCGCGCCGGCCTTGTCCATCGCGGCTTTCACGATCCGCCCCAGCCCGCCGCAGCACGGCACTTCCATCCTCGCCACCGTGATGGACTTCACCCGGTTGCCGGCCAGCACGCGGGCGAGCTTCTCCACGTACGCCCCGGCGTCGTCTAGCTTCGGGCAGGCTACGGCCAGCGTTTTGCCGGCCAGGAGCTTCTCGTGGAAGTCCGGCATGCAGAAGCCCACGCAGTCGGCCGCGAGCAGCACATCCGCGTCCGCCCACACGTCGCCGCGTTCCGGCAGCAGCGTAAGCTGCACGGGGAACTGGCGCAGCTTCGATGTCCGCGGGCCGGCGGCCGCCTCCGCGGCTGGAGCGGCGGGGGTCTGCTCGTCCTCATCTTGAAGTTTACGCATGAGCGTGCTCGGGCAGCCGCAGGGAAGCTTTGCGGCGGGCGCTTCTTCGGCTTCCGCGGCCGGGGCGCCGGTCGGCGTCGGCGGCTCGTACGGCTCGGCGAGTTGCCGGCCGAGGTGCTCCTCGACCGCCTGCTCGTCGAAGGCCTCCGCCTGCCGCTGCTCGATGGTGATGGCCCCTTGCGGGCACTCGCCCAGGCAGTTGCCCAGGCCGTCGCAGAGGTTCTCGGCCAGGAGCTTCGCCTTGCCGTCGATGATCTGAATCGCTCCTTCGGCACAACTCGGCACGCACAGGCCGCATCCGTTGCACTTGTCTTCGTCTATGTGCACGATCTTGCGGGGCGTCTTGGTCAGGGTCGTCATGTCGCTGCTCCTTGCCGCCGGTCTCGCGGCGTTCACTGGTATTGTTGCGGACACGGCGCCAGCACGCCTTGACCTGCGTCAAGTTGAGGTAAAAATAATGCAGAAATATACGGATTGATAGGCGCCGCTGTCCATTCGAGTGGCGAGCAGGCGGCGGACCGTGCGAATCGCCAGGGCATGGCAAAGGCGTTCGGCAACAAGTTGACGCGGTGTCAACTCTTTACTCTACCGCGACTTCCCCCAGCCGTTCGGCGTCGAGAATCGTGATCCGCGGCCCGGCCACCTGGACGATTCCCCGCCGCTTGAGGTCCGCCAGGGCCCGGCTGAGCGTTTCCGGCCGTGTGCCGAGTTGCGCCGCGAGTTGCCGCTTGGTCTGCTTCAGCCGGAACGTCCGGTCGCCGGCCTCGGCCGAGAGCCTCTCCAGCGCGGCCGCCAGCCGGGCCGGGGCGCTCTTGAGCGTGAGGCCCTCGATGAGCGCCGCAAACTCCCGCAGCTTGGCCGAGAGCCCCGCCATCATGCCGAAGGCGAGGTTGGGGTTCACCGCGATCAGCCTCGCCAGGGCCTTGCGGGAGACCACCAGCAGCCGGCTTTCCTCGACGGTCTCGGCGTTGGCCGGGTACGCGCCGCCGGCGAACATGGCCGCCTCCGCGAACGCCTTGCCCGGCCCGTAGAGGTGCAGCGTCTGCTCGTCGCCGGCCGGGGAGAGGTGGAACACCTTCACCTTGCCGGAGAGGATCACGTAGAACTGCTCGGCCGGCCTGCCGGCGTGGAAGATCACCCGCCCGGCCGGAAATGGACGTACCGGACAGCGATTAAGCAATTCCTCCCGCGCGCGGTCGTCGAGGCAAGACAGGAGGGGCACAGAAGACAGATCAGCTAGGAGGTCAGCCATTTCAGCATGGGTCCCGGAGAGACAGGCGTCTGCCTATGGCTACCGCCAGACGGTTGGGTATCTCGGTGTGCCTTGGGACTGCCTCCACATGCCCTGTTGCGGGATTCACCCAGAGCGAAGGAGACGCGCCCTCGCGTTTCAGATAGCATCCGTGCCGACGCAGGTGCTTGAGCAGGGCGTTGCGCTTCACGACAGGCTGACCACCTGACGGCTGGCGCTTTCCGGCAGACCTCGCATGGCATCTTCTCTGCGGTCCTCAAGAATCAGGCTGATGGCGTCCTTGAGATTCTCAAGGCACTCCTGCTCGGTCTTGCCCTGCCCGTTCGCGCCCGGGACCTCCGGACAGTAGGCGATAAGCCACTCCCCGTCGCGCTCCACAATGGCCGTGAATTCGTTGTGCATGTGTATCTCCGAGATGAGACCGCTCGTATTGTAACGCGCGACCGGCATTCGCCTCTTGCGATTTGCCGTGTGCCGCCTGTTTGGGATTTCGCGTTTCGTGCTTCGGATTTGCGCTCCGCTAGAGCATTTTGCGGAAAGATTGTCGTCCTATTCGTCGGTGACCGCAAGCCTGGCAAGGACGGCGAAGCAGGCAATGCCGTGGCCTTGTCGAGGCAGCCGGACGCCGCTTAGGCGAAGCCGCAATCAGCAACAGGGCGACAAGATTTCTGTAGGCTGCTCTAGCTCCGCACATGCGCCCGCTCGGCGATCTGCCGAACCGCTCCGGCCGCGTGGCGGATGTCGTCTTCCGTGGTGAACGGGCCGAAGCTCAGCCGGCACGTGCCGGCCGGATGCGTGCCGATGGTTCTGTGGGCCAGCGGCGCGCAGTGCACGCCCGGCCGGCTGCAAACGCCGAAACCGCTCTCCAGCTCACCCGCCAGCTCGCCGCAGGTCAGGCCGGCCACGTTCATGCTGAACACGCCCGCGCGGCGCCGGGTGCTCCGCGGCCCGTAGACCGTCAGGCCGTCGGTCCCGTCGGTCCGCTCCAGGAACAGCTCGCAGAGCCGCTCGTCGTGGCGGCGGATGCTCTCCACGCCGCGGTCCAGCAGCCACGCCACGCCCTCGGACAGCCCCGCCAGGCCGATGGCGTTGTGGGAGCCGATCTCGTACTTGTCCGGCATGGCGGCCGGGTGCGTCGCCCGCTCGGAGACGGTGCCGGTGCCGCCTTCCTTCATCGTGGGCAGGTGCTCTTCCATGCCGGGGTGGATGTAGAGCACGCCCGTACCGAGCGGTCCCAGCAGCCCCTTGTGGCCGGGGAACGCCACGAAGCTCGCCCCCAGCGCCCGTACGTCGATCGGCACGTGCCCGGCCGACTGGGCGGCGTCGATGAGGCACGGGATGTCCGCCTGCCGGGCGATGGCCGCCACGTCGGCGATCGGCTGCATCGTGCCGGTCACGTTCGAGACGTGCACGCAGGCGATGAGCCTGGTTTCCGGGCGGATAGCGCGACGGAGGTCGCCCGGATCGACCAATCCGGTGGCCGGGTCGCACGGGACGAACTCCGGCTTCAGGCCGGTCTGCTGTGCCAGGGCATTGAGCGGCCGGAGCACGGAGTTGTGCTCCATGGCCGTGGCGAGGACGTGGCTGCCGGCCGGGGCGGTATTCAGCAGGCCGCGGATGACGGTGTTCAGGGCCTCCGAGCAGTTCATCGCGAAGACGATCCGCTCCGGGCCTTCTGCATGGATCAGTTTGGCCACGCGCGCCCGGCACGCGGCGATAATACGCTCGCACTTGCGGGCCTCGGCGTACGCCCCCCGCCCGGCCGAGGCGCCGCACTCCGCGGCGAAGCGGACCATCGCTTCGGTCACTTCCGGCGGCTTGGGATAGCTCGTGGCGCTGTTGTCGAGATAGACTCGCTGCATTGCGGCGATCATACAGATTCGGCGGCGGTCGCTCAACCGCGCCTCGGACCTGTCGTGCCTCGACTCCAGCCTGACGGCGCTATCGGCTCTTCAGCAATCCCAGCAGAATCTCCACCGCCTTGTCCAGCAGGTCTTCGGAGATCGTCAGCGGCGGGGCGAGGCGCAGCACGTTCTGCTTGGCGAGGCACACCAGCAGCCCGGCGTCCATGGCCTGCAGGAACACGTCCTTGGCCGGCACGCTTTCGTCCAGCTTCATGCCGAACATCATCCCCTTGCCGCGGACGTCCGCCACGCACGGCACGCCGGCCGAGCGGAGCGCGTCCATGGCCTTTTCGCCCAGCGTGGCGGCGCGCTCGACGAGGCCCTCTTGCTCGATCAGCTCCACCGCAGCCAGGGCCGCGGCCGTGCACAGCGGGTTGCCGCCCATCGTGCAGCCGTGCTTGCCGGGGCCGAGGGTGTCGGCGTACTTCTCCGAAGCGATGCACGCGCCGAGCGGCAGGCCGCCGCCGACGGCCTTCGCCACGGTCACCACGTCCGGCTGCATGCCGAAGTGCTCGTAGGCGAACCACTTGCCCGTGCGGGCCGGGCCGGTCCACACCTCGTCGGCCACGAGCAGCAGCCCGCGCTCGTCGCACAGTTTGCGCAGGGCCTGCATGAACTCCGGCGTCGGCACGTTCAGCCCGCCTTCTCCTTGGATCGGCTCGACGAAGATGCCCGCCGTCTCGTCATCGACGGCCGCGGCCGCGGCCTCGATGTCTCCGAAGTCCACCTTCACGCTGCCGGGCAGCATCGGTTCGAAGCCTTCCTGGAAAGGCGCGGGCGACAGGCTCAATCCGCCCATCGTCCGGCCGTGGAAGCACCCGTGGAAGCTGATGATCTTGTACCTGCCCGGCCCCGCGGCGAGGCGCGTGAGCTTCAGGGCCGCTTCGTCCGCTTCCGCGCCGCTGTGGCAGAAGAACACCTTCCCGCCGACGGAATGGGCGGTTAGCTTCTCGGCGAGGCGCGTCTCGTTCTCGTTGGTGAAGAAGTTTCCGTGGCAGGTGAGCGTCTCGGCCTGCTTGCGGACGGCCTCGACGATCTTCGGGTGGCAGTGCCCGGCGATGCCGCCTCCTCCGAAACCGGCGAAGCAGTCGATGTACTCACGGCCGTCGGCGTCCCAGATTTTCGCGCCCCGCCCGCGGGCCATCGCCTTGAGGCGCTTGCCGTAGTTGGGCATGAGGTGCTGCTCCATCGCCGCCAGGATGTCCGCTTCGCTCGCCATCGTCGTGTTCTCCATGCAGAGGGAATCTCCGCCACGCGCGGAAACCGCATCTTGTACGAATCGCCCGGCGTCGCGTCAAGGGCCGCGCCAGGCTTTGGCGCGGCGGGGCGCGGGCGCAATCTCGGCGGGCGGGCGATTTGATCCGGTTTCTCAGCATTGACGCGCGCGGGCCGTTGCCGTACAGTTTGCCCCTTGCCCGATTGTGCCGGCCGGCGATGGCCGCAAAGCGTACAATTCCGGGCGACGGATATCAGGCCGCTGGGGGCGCGCCGCGTGGCGCGCCTGGTCGCGGCCAGCCCATCAGGGAGCGTAGACCTACCATGGCGGAAGAACAGCACAACGACAGCGCCGAATCCGCATCCACGCCGGACCAGCCGCAGGACCAACCCGAGCCGCAAGAGCCTCAGGACGCCCCACAGGCCGAAGGGGACAACCTTCCGCCCAACCGGTTCGAGGTGGAGGATTCCGGCACGCTGAAGAAGAAGATCACCATCACCGTGCCGCACGAGCGGATCGAAGCCAAGTACGACGAGATGTATGGAGAGATCGGCCAGAGCGCCCAGGTGCCGGGCTTCCGCATCGGCCGGGCCCCCCGCCGGCTCATCGAGAAGCGATTTGGCAAGGAAGTATCCTCCGACGTCCGCAACTCGCTGATCGGCGAGGCCCTCGGCGAAGTGGACGAGAAGTCCGATCTGAAGACCATTGGCGAGCCGGAGCTGAACTTGGACGAAATCCAGCTTCCGGACGAAGGGGACATGACGTTCAGCTTCGAGGTGGAAGTGCAGCCGGAATTCGAGCTTCCGGAGCTCACCGGCATGGAGGTCAAGAAGCCGAAGATCGAAATCGACGACACCCGCATCGACGAATACCTGGAAGAAATGCAAGGTGCTCGCGCCCGGTACATCGAAACGGACGAGCCGGCGGCCGAGGGAGACCTCCTCGCGGCCGGCGCGACGATCCGCGGCGAGGGGCTGGAGACTGTCGAGCGCCCGGGGCTCACGCTCCGCGTGGCGCCGGGACAGATCGAGGGCCTGCCGCTGGTGGACCTCGGCGAGCAGCTTGCCGGCAAGAAGGCCGGCGACACGCTGGAGCTCGCCATCACGGCGCCGGAGTCTCACCCGAACGAAGACTGGCGCGGCAAGGAGTTGAAGATCACCCTGCACATCAGCCAGGTTCGACGGCGCGAGGTGCCGGAGATCAACGACGAATTCGCCTCCTCATGGGGCCTGGACTCGATGCAGGAGCTGCGCGAGCTGGTCCGCGAGCGGCTCGCCGGGCGCGTGGAGGCGGAAGTCCTCCGCTCCATGCGGGAGCAGGTGGCCGAGAACCTGCTGGACAAGACGTCGCTGGACCTGCCGGAGGGCGTGGCCAAGCGTCATGCGGCCGGGGTGCTGCGGCGGCAGTACATCGAAATGCTCCAGATGGGCATCCCGCGGGAGCGGATCGACGAGCGGATTACGGAACTCCAGACCGCGGCCGCCGAGCAGGCCGAACGGGAGCTGAAATTGCAGTTCATCCTCGGAAGGATCGCCGAAGAGAAGAGCCTGGCGGTGACCGAAGGCGAGGTGAATGCCCGTATCGCCCAGATGGCGGCCATGTACAACCGCCGGCCGGAACGGCTGCGGCAGGAACTGGCGGCCGACGGCTCTCTGGCGCAGGTGGAAAGCAGCCTGCTGGACGACAAGGCGGTGCAGTGGATTTTGGACCAGGCGAAGATCGTCGAGGTCGATCCGTCGGAAATGAAGGAAGGCGAAGACGCCCAGGCCGAGGCGAAGAAGGCCGCGGCGGAAACGGAGAAGGAATAGCCCATGGAAGCTTACGAACGCACGCCCTCCGTCGCGCCCCGCGCGGCGTACCGCGAGTACCAGGGCCGGCGCGAGATGACGCTGGAAGAGCGCCTCGCCGAAGAGCGCATCCTGTTCCTGTGGGGGGAGATCGGCCCCGGCAGCGCCGGCGGGCTGATCATGCGTCTGCTGGAGTTGCAGGCCAAGAGCCCGGACCGGGAGATCCACCTGTACATCAACTCGCCCGGCGGCTCCGTGGACGACACGCTGGCCATCTACGACACCATGCAGTTCATGAACTGCGACGTGGCCACCTACTGCGTGGGCCAGGCCGCCAGCGGCGCGGCCATGATCCTCGCGTCCGGGACCAAGGGCAAACGCTACGCCCTGCCGCACAGCAAGATCATGATCCATCAGCCGTGGGGCGGCGTGACGGGCCAGGCCAGCGACATCAAGATCCAGGCGGAGGAGATCCTCAAGGCCAAGCGCCTGCTGAACGAACTGCTCAGCAAGCACACCGGCCGCTCGGTCGAGCAGATCGAGCAGGAAACCGAGCGCGACCGCTACATGGCGCCGCAGGAAGCCAAGGACTACGGCATCGTGGACGAGATCGTCGAGCAGGCCAAGGCAGCCAAGAAAGACTAGCCCACGGAGGCGAGGAAGAACGATGGTATCCAATCAAAGCCTGATCCCGATCGTGGTGGAGAAGACCGGGCGCGGCGAGCGCTCGTACGATATTTACAGCCGGCTGCTGAAAGACCGCATCGTGTTTGTCGGCGGCGGTATCGACGACGCGACAGCCAACGTGGTGGTCGCGCAGTTGCTGTTCCTCTCCAGCGAAGACCCGCACGCGGACATCAACGTGTACATCAACTCGCCGGGCGGCAGCGTCTCGGCGGGGCTGGCGATCTACGACACCATGCAGTTCATCCGCCCGCAGGTGGCCACGTACTGCATCGGTCTGTCGGCGTCGATGGGCGCGGTGCTGCTGGCCGGCGGAGAGAAGGGCAAGCGGTTCGTGCTTCCCAACAGCCGCGTGCTGATCCACCAGCCGCTGATCTCCGGCACGCTCACCGGGCCGGCCACCGAACTGGACATCGAGGCGCAGGAGATCCTCCGCCTCCGCCAGCGGCTGTACCAGATTCTCGCCGACCGGACGGGCCAGCCGCCCGAGGCGATCGAACGCGACTGCGAGCGAAACAAGTGGCTCGACGCCGAACAGGCCGTGCAGTACGGCTGCGTGGACCAGATTCTCGACCGCATGCCCGAACCGCCGGCCAAGGACAAGAAGGACGAGGAGTAACGCGGACCCACACAGAGAGCCAGAGGTGTAGAGGCCGCAGGTCGAAAGCACCGGCCTCTAAGCTCTGAATCCTCATTCCGTAATCCTGGATTCGGATTTAGGATTCAGGATGTTCCCCGGGTCCTCTGTTATTCCGTGTGGAAAGCAAGCCGGGGATGCGACCAATGAACCGAACCATTCTTGTGCTGCTGGCGGCCGTGGCGATGACGGCCGGGTGCCTCGAACGCGAATCCATCGAGCCGGAAGGCCCGTCTCGGGTGGACTTGCAGGCGGAAGTCCGCAAGCAGGCAGAGCAGATCGGTGAGTTGGAGCAGACCGTCGCCGCCCAGCGCGAGCAGATCGACACGCTCCAGCAACTCGGCGGCGAGAAGCGCCTCGAGAAGCTCTACTACCCGGTCCGAGTGGAGATCGGCCGCTACACCGGCGGCGTGGACACCGACGGCGCGCCCGGCGACGACGCCGTCCGCGTGTACCTCCGCCCGATCGACCAGGACGGCCACGCCATCAAGGCCGCCGGGCGGGTGAAGGTGCAGTTGTTCGACCTCGCCGCCGCCCCCGAGCGGAACCTTCTGTTTGAGTGCACGTATGATGAGCTGCAGGTCCGCCGGTGCTGGAGCGGCGGATTCATGGCGTACCACTACACCTTCGAGTGTCCGTGGAAGAGCCCACCGCCCCACAATGAGTTGACCGTTCGCGTGGAGTTCACCGATTACCTCACGGGCAAGACGTTCTCCAACCAGAAGGTCGTGACGGTTGCCGTCGCGGAGCGCCCGTAAGCGGGGCTGTCGCCGTTGCTGACCTTCGCTGTCACGGAGCGGCGCTTGCCGCGCCAGGCGCCATGGGCGTGTCCTCACGCCCGTGGAAGCCTCGACTGCGGCCGAGCGATGCACGGGTGTCGGAGACACCCGTGGCACCCAAGCTGACGAGCGCCGCGGCTCTGAACTCAGAACTTTCTCTGCCTGGCGAATTGTGTCTCCCCTTCAGGGCTCCGGAAGGGAGGAGGCGGCCCGGGACTCAGGGCGTTGCCCTGGGCTGGTGAATCCCAGGCCTTCGGCCTGGAACGGCGACGGCCCCGCTCGCTCGCGCTTGCGGCTCTGTCGCGCGGCATCGCGGAGCGCCGCGGCTGTTCCCTGTTGCCTGGTCCCAAGTCCCTATTGCCTGCCGATTGCGGCTCAATGCGTGAGCGCGGCCCGCCCGCGCCGGCCGGTGGCGGCGATGAATGCCGGCGCCAGCAGCGGACGGGTGATGAACGTGTCCAGCAGCATGCCCAGGCCCAGGGCGAAGCCGAGCTGCTCCAGCAGCACCAGGTCTCCTGCCATCAGGCTGCCGAGCGTGCACGCCATGATGAGCCCGCAGGAGGAGATCACCGGCCCGGTGTGGATGACGGCCCGGCGAAGGGCCTCCCGCGGCTCGCAGGCGATGGATTCCTGGCCGAAGCGGGCGGTGAGGAAGATGTTGTAGTCCACGCCAACGGCGATCATCACCACAAACAGCAGCACCTCGACCTTCCAGTCCAGCCCTTGCGCCCCCAGCAGCAGCGTGAACACCCAGTACGTGATGCCGAGTGTCGCCAGGTAGCTCAGCACGGTTGAGGCGGTCATGAACGCCGCGAGCAGCACGTCTCGCAGCAGCGCCAGCACGATCAGAAAGATCACCGCCAGCGCCAAGGCGGCCACGCGGCGGAAGTCCGAGCGGGTGACGCTACGGATGTCGATCATCTCGGCCGTCGGGCCGGCGACAAACACCTCCGCCTCGGCGTCCGGCACGCCTTGGGCGGCGGCCTGGCGGACGGCGCCCGTGAGGCGCTGCACGTTCTCCATGGCCTCCAGCGAGAAGGGGCGGTCCTTCAGGATCACGGAAAACTGTATCGCGCGGCGGTCCGGGCTGAGATACTCTTCCTCGATGCGCTTCCTGCCCAGCTTGATGAGGGCGATATTGGCCGTGAGCGACGGCCCCTTGCCCAGCGGCTGGCTGTAGGAGCGGACATCGCTCACGCCGCCGGCGCCGCGGGCGGCCCCCGTAACCGCCTGCGAGGCGCGCAGCACCTCGCCCTCTTCCAGCGGCCGGCTGTAGCGCACCAGCAGCCGAACGGGGGCGATCTCTCCCACCGGCCAGTGCCGCCGGGCCATCTCCAGGCCGCGGGCGGCGCCGTACTCGCTCTTGAGCATGGCGAGTGTATCGTAGACCCATCGCTGGTTGGCCCCGCGGACGGCCGGGACGGCCAGGGCCGCCAGCGTGACCAGCAGCACCACCCACGCCCGCCCCGTCACCAGCCGCGCCACGGCCGGCCAGAACTTCGCTTGCCGCCGGGGCTTCGGCTGCAGGCCGGCCGGCCAGAACACCCGCCGCCCCAGCACCGCCAGCAGGGCCGGCAGCAGCGTGGTGACCGCCAGCAGCGCCACCACCAGCGAGGCGGCCACGGCCGGGCCCGTGCTGCGGAAAATGCCGAACCGCGCGAACACCAGCATCAGCAGCCCCGCCGCGTCGGTGCCGCCGGAAGCGAGAATCGCCGGCCGGGTGGCGTCGGCGGCCGCGGCCACGGCATGCGGAGCGGTGCGCCCCGCGGTGAGGTGCTCCCGGTAGCGGCTGATGAACAGAACGGAGTAGTCCGTGCCCGCGCCGTACACGAGCACCACCACGAAGATCACCTCCGCCGTGCCGGTCCGCAGGCCGAGGAACCCGAGCAGGTGCAGGATGCTGAGCGCGGCCACCACCGCCATGCTGATGGCCACCAGCGGCGCCGCGGCCGCCAAGGGCGCACGGTAGACCAGCAGGAGGATCACGATCACCGCCAGGATCGTCACGAACATCGTGCGGTCATTGCTGCGGCGCGTGGCGAGGGCGTAGTCGCTGCCGAAGCCGCTGGAGCCGGTGACGGCGGCGTTCAGCCCGGCCGGCAGCGGCTGGGCGCGGAGAATCTCGCGGAGGCGCCGCACCGCCCGGTCGGACTGGGCGGTGATGTAGTTGGCCGGAATCTGCACGCTGACCAAGGCGGCCTGCCCCTCGTCGCTCACCGGCGAGAGCATCGGGTTCGGCAGGCGGGCGAGCTCGCTAGCCATCATGGATTGGTCCACCGCGCTGAACAGCGGCAGCCTTCGCAGCGCGGCGGACATGCGGAAGCGGGCGGGGTCCACCGAGGCGGGAGACTGCACGCCGGCGGCGTTGAGGTCGCCGGGCCGCTCGCTCTCCGCACGGACGGCCTCGGCGAACGCCTCGATGACCTTGCGGTCTTCCTCGGTCAGCCGTCCGTCGCGGCGCTCAAAGACGATGGACGCCTCGCTGAGGCCCTGCCTGCCGGGGAAGCTCTCCCGCAGGGCGGCCATGGCCTTGCGGTAAGGGGCCTCCGGCGGCAGGAAGCCCTCGGAGTCATCCTCTCCGGCGTCCTTGGGGGCGAGCAGCGCCAGCGCAACCACGCCCGCCACCCATGCCAGGATGATCCACCAACGGTATTGAACGATCCGGTCGCCCATTCTCCGTTACCGATCTTCCCCGGCCGCAAAGGAGCCGCCGGACCCGCCTGCCGCCCGGCCCGTCACTTGAGCTTGATCTCGACGCCGCGCTGCTTCCATGCCTGCACGAGCTCCTGGAAGTCTTTGAGCACCACGGTCATCTGGTTGGTGGCGTCTACGAGGTTGTTGTAGAGCTTCGGGTCGTTGATCATCTTGCCGAGCGTGCCGTCCCCCTTTTCCAGTTCCGTGGCGGTGCGATTGATGGTGGCCAGCAGCTTCGAGAGGTCCTCGGAGTTCTCGATGAGCTTCCCGGCCAGCTCGTCCACGCGACGGGTGGCGGTCTTGGCGGTGAGGGAGACCTCCTCCATGGTCTGCGATGCCCGGGTGGTCACGGTGCGGGCGTCGGAGGCCACGCCGCGGGCCTCGGCGGCGAAGGCCTTCAGGGCGTCCATGGCCTCGTTGGCCTTGCCGGTGGCGTCGGCGAGGTTCGCCAGGGAGGTTTTGAGGTTGGCCTGGTTGTCCCCATCTCCCAAAACGGTGTGCAGCGCGTCCAGCGTGCGGTTAATCTTGCCGATCGTGCCGCGCAGCGTCTGGTCGCCGTCCCCGGCCGGCGCGGAGGCCGCGGCGCCGGTCGTCGCATCCGGAGCGTTGGGGTCCTCCGGCGGGGCCACGAGCTTGTTGAGGTTCGCCGCCAGCTCGCTGAGGTTCGCCAGCGCGGGGGTCAGTTCGTCGGGCAGCAACCCGCTGCCCTTATGCACGCTTTCGATGGTGGCCGAGCCGTCGGTGGGCAGGTGCGCCAGCGGCCGGCCGTCGCCGTCCGGCTGGAAGTCTCCGCTGGAGGCGATCTGGATGTACGCGTTGGCCGCCAGTCCACGGGTGAAGATGTAGGCCTTGGCGTCGCCGGGCAGTTGCACGCCGTGGTCGATGCGCGCCGAGAAGACCACCCCGCCCGTCGGCCGCTCCGGATCGGCGAAGCGGACGTCGGTGAGCCGCCCCACGCGGATGCCGGACAGGTACACCGGGTCGCCCACGCGGGCGTCGTAGGTGGTGGGGGCGGTGATGTGGATCCGGTAGCCGGTGTGCAGCATGTCCGGCACCCCGGTGAAGATGACGATCATCGCGGCGAGGATCGCCAAAGCTCCGATCACCGTCGTGCCGACGGCGAGGTTGCGTGTGTATTCCTTCATGGCGTATTCTCCGCGCCCGCGGGCGGTTCGGCGTCTTTCGTCAGCAGGTGGCCGGCTTCCAGTTCCTTGAGTTCCTCCCGCCCGGCCCGGCCCTTGACGAACCGCGCCAGCAGGTCGTTGTCCGCGGCGTCCAGCCGGTCGGGCGTGGTGTCCGCGGCGAAACATCCCTCGTGCAGCAACAGGATACGGTCTCCGACCTTCCGCGCCGAGGCCATGTCGTGCGTGACCATTACCGAGGTGATGCCCAGGGCTCTCTGCAGGCGGAGGATCAGTTCGTTGATCAGGTCGCTTCGCATCGGGTCCAGGCCGGTTGTGGGCTCGTCGTAGAGGACCACCTCCGGGCCGAGCGCCACCGCCCGGGCCAGGGCCACGCGTTTTCGCTGTCCGCCGGAGAGCTCCTCCGGCATGCGATCCTGGAGTCCGTCGAGGCCCACGAGGGCGAGCACCTCCCGCGCCCGCTCGCGGCGGTCGGCGTCTTTGCCCATGTCCGCCTCGACCAGCGGAAAGCAGACGTTCTGCTCCACGGTCATGGAGTCGAACAGCGCCCCGCTCTGGAAGAGAAAGCCGATCCGCCGCCGCACGTCGGTCAGGCGCCGCTCGGTCATGGCGGAGACTTCCTGATCGTGGAAAAACACCCGTCCGCGGTCCGGCTGGAGCAGCCCGACGATGTGCTTCAGCAGCACGCTCTTGCCGCTGCCGGACGGGCCGATGATGACGGTCGTTTTGCCGGCCGCCACGTCCAGATCGATCCCGCACAGCACCTTCGTGCCGTTGAAGCTCTTATGCACGTCCCGCAGGCGGATGGTCGGCTCGGCGGTCATTGGCTGGCCTCGGGGCGAACCCCTAAATCGTCCTCATCACCGCGATCTCGTCGCAGGCGTCGGCCTTCGGGCAGGCGAAGCACTCCCGCCAGACCTTCTCCGGCAGCGTGTCGCGCTGGATCACTTCGAAGCCGAGTTTGCGGAAGAACGCTTCCTCGTAGGTCAACGCGAAGAGGCGCGTCACGCCCAGGCGGCGGGCGTCCTGCATGGCGGCTTCCACCAGCCGCCGGCCGAGGCCCGTGCCGCGGGCCTCCGGCGAGACGGCCAGCGACTTGACCTCCGCCAGGTCCGCCCAAAACACGTCCACCGCCACGCAGCCGAGAACCTTGCCGTCTCGCTCGGCCACGTGGAACTCGCGCAGCGAATCGTACACGCTCTCGCGGGAGCGGTGCAGCATCCGGCCGCGTTCGGCGTAGTAGTTGATGAGATCGCATATCTGCGGGCAGTCTTCCACCCGCGCCGGTCGAATAGTCATTCGCGTATTCTACACGTTCCGGCGGCGCACGAAACCACCTGGTTCGGCCGAATGCGGGCAATGGCCCGTCCCCACCGCACGATGCCCCTCCGTCCGTGCGCCCGACGGGCCGGCACATTGTCCGGCCGGATTTCCCCTTGCGGCCGGGGCCGCGCGGGTGTATCTGTGGTGGTCGATGGGCTGCGCCAGATCGGACAATTCGGGCATGGGAAACGCCGCCGCGGCCGGACGGCCGGCCGAGATAGACAAAACAGGGACAGTCACCTATTTATGAATTCCGGGAACGCCTTACTGAATAGACGTTGGCCGTGACTGCGGAGTCCGGCAAGTACCTGCCGCCGTCCATTACGCGGGGCAGTCGCATGAAGCGTGGCATGGGCATCTTGCCCGTGCGTGCCATGGCCATCTTGGCCGTGGAAGCTGCAGCCAAGGTTCTGCACGGGCGTGACGCCCGTGCGACGCATGGCCGAGACGGCCATGCCGCAAGACCACGCGATTGCCCTGCCGAACCAGCGGCGGGGCCTCCGTGAACTCCGCGGCCTCCGTGGTTCCAGCCGTCGCCGTTTCTGGCCTCTGATCTCCGACTTCTGGCCTCTTCCGTTGCCTTCCGTCCGGCTCTACATCTGCTCGACGGTCTCGATGCCCAGCAGGCCCAGGCCGGTACGGATGGTCTCGGCGGTGAGGTGGCACAGCTCCAGGCGGCCGGCGCGGAGGGCGTCGGAGTCGGCCTGGAGCACGGGGCAGTTCTCGTAGAAGCCCATGAACGCCCCGGCCAGGTCGTACAGGTAGCCGCACAGCACGTGCGGGGCGCACTCGGCCGCGACGGTGGAGACGGCCTCCGGGAACTGGCACAGCTTCAGGGCCAAAGCGCGTTCGGCGGGCTGGCGGATCAGCAATCCCGCTCCCGCCTTCGCCAGGCCTTCGGCGGGCAGGTCCTCCCGGTCGTGGCTTGCAGGCTCCGGGGCGGAGCCGCCCTCCTGCCGTTGCTCCGAACTCAGAACTCCGAACTCAGAACCTGCCTTCCGGAAAGGCAGACTGCCCTTCCGGAAGATGCTCTGGATGCGGGCGTAGGCGTACTGCATGTACGGGGCGGTGTTGCCGTCCAGCGAGAGCAGCTTGTCCCACGTGAAGACGTAATCGCTGGTGCGGTTCTGGCTGAGGTCGGCGTATTTCACGGCGCCGATGCCCACCACGCGGGCGATCTCCCGCCGCCGGTCTTCCTCCGCGTCCGGGCTTCTCTCGCTGACCAGCTCAAAGGCCCGGTTTTCGGCCTCGTCCAGCAGGTCCATCAGCTTGACCGTGCCGCCGGAGCGTGTCTTGAACGGCTTGCCGTCGGCGCCGAGCATCATGCCGAAGCCCACGTGCTCCAGCGAAACCTCTTCCGGCACGAAGTCCGCGGCCTTGGCCACGGCGAACACCTGCCGGAAGTGCAGCGCCTGGCGGATGTCCGTGACGTAGAGAATGCGGTTCGCGTGCATCGCGCCCACGCGATACCGCATGGCCGCCAGGTCCGTGGTGGCGTAGAGGTACCCGCCGCCGGTCTTCTGGACGATCACCGGCAGCGGCTCGCCGTCCTTGTTCGTGAAGCCGTCCAGGAACACGCACCGGGCGCCCTCGGACTCACTCAGCAGCCCCTTCTCGTCCAGCGCCTCGATCACCTTGGGCAGATCGTCGTTGTAGGCGCTCTCGCCGCGGACATGCTCGCTTGTCAAACTCACGCCCAGGCGGTCCAGCACCTCGCCCGCGTGTCGCAGCGATTCGACGACGATGAAATCCCAGTGGTTCTTTATGCCGGCATCTCCGCCCTGCAGCTTGACGACGTTCTCCCTGGCACGGTCCGCGAAGGCCGGGTCGCTGTCGAATTTGGCCTTCGCCTTGACGTAGAACTTCTCCATGTCAGGGATCGAGAGAACAAAGGCGCTGCCCTCTTCTTGCCCGGCAAGCCGCCGCTCGCCCTGCTCCCGAATTTCGTCCTCAAGCTGGGCGACCAGCATGCCGAACTGCGTGCCCCAGTCGCCGACGTGGTTCTGGCGAATGACCTTGTGGCCGACGAACTCCAGCGTGCGGGCCAGGGCGTCGCCGATGATCGTGCTCCGCAGGTGCCCGACGTGCATCTCCTTGGCGAGGTTCGGGCTGGAGTAGTCCACCACCACGGTTTGCGGCTCGGCCGGCGGCGCCACGCCCAGGCGCCCATCGGCGGCCGCGGCGGCGAGGCGCTGGGCCAGGAACTCGCCCTTCAGCGTGATATTCAGGAAGCCCGGCCCGGCGATCTCCACCTTCTCCGCTAGGTCGCCGAGGTCCGCGGCGTCCAGCACCTTCCGGGCGAGCTGCCGCGGGTTGGTCTGGAGCTTCTTGGCGGCGCCCATCACGCCGTTGGCCTGGTAGTCGCCGAACTGCGGCCGGGCGGAGGGAACCACCACGGCCGGGGCGTCTTCCGGCGCGCCGGCCAACCGCATGGCGGCGGAAATGCGGCGGTCCAGTTCGCGGCGGAGGTTCATGTCAGTACAGTTCCACGGGCTTGGGGAAGTGCAGGGATATCTGCCCGTCTCTCGGGGAGACCGTCACTTCGCAGTCCAGGCCGTCGAGGTTCAGGTTCTCCACCAGCAGCCGGGCGGTCTGGTGCGTGTCTTGCTGGATCGCCTTGGCGAGCTTGGAGGCGCCGGAGAACTGGAACACGGGCAGGCCGTCCTTCTTCTGGACGAGGGAGAACCACTTCTCCCCGATCAGCGGGCGCGGCTTGCGGGTGGTCTTGTGGATCGCTTTGATGAACCGGTGCTTGAGTAGCTCGTGGAGATCCATGCCGCCCTCTGCAAGGCCGCCCCTACCGGGCGGTTACGGGTTCCGTCCGCCCTGCCAGTCCACCCGGGGCGCCTCGCCCCAGATCAACTCCAGGTCGTAATACCGGCGATGCTGCCCGTCGAACAGGTGCACCACCACGTCCACGAAGTCCATCACAATCCAGCCGCCGGCGTCGCGCCCGGCCACGTGCCAAGCCTTGTGCCCGCCGGCCTTGCCCCGCTGCTCGATGTCGTCGGCGATGGAGCGCATCTGCCGGGCGGAGGTGGCCGTGGCGATCACGAAGTAGTCCGTCACCGGGCTGACCTCGCGGAGGTCCAGCACGAGGATGTCCTCGGCGTTGGAATTGGAAGCCAGGCGGGCCGCGGCGACGGCCAGGTCACGTGCATCCATCGATTTTGTGGCCTTGGTAGCCATCGCCGCGCCCGCTTTCGACTGCCTAGTCCATGCCCAGCAGAGAGCTGATCATCGGGGCAAACTTCACGATCAGCCCCGCAAAGACGACCGACACCATGCTCATCAGCTTGATCAGAATGTTCAGGCTCGGGCCGGAGGTGTCCTTGAACGGATCCCCGACGGTGTCTCCCGTGACGGCCGCCTTGTGGCTCTCCGAACCCTTGCCGCCGTGGGCGCCGGTCTCGATGTACTTCTTGGCGTTGTCCCACGCGCCGCCGGCGTTGGCCATGAAGATCGCCATCGCGAAGCCGCACGCCAGCCCGCCGGCCAGCAGGCCTAGCACGCCGCCGACGTCCAGCAGCAGGCCGACGACCACCGGCACCACGATCGCCAGCAGGCTCGGCACGAGCATCTCCTTCTGCGCGCCCTTGGTGGAAATCTCCACGCAGCGGGCGTAGTCCGGCTTGCTCTTGCCTTCCAGGATGCCGGGGATCTCCTTGAACTGCCGCCGGACCTCCCGCACCATCGCCATGGCCGCCCGTCCGACGGCCTTCATCGTCATCGCGCTGAACAGGAACACCAGCAGCACCCCGGCGAACAGGCCGCACAGCACCTTCGGGTTGATCAGCGTGACATTGTAGAACTCCATGAACTGCTCCAGCGAGGCCTCCCGCGTGGAGACCACCTGCAGCACCGTGCCGGGCTTGGCCAGGCGGCGGACGTTGAATTCGTCTGCCAGGCCGAGGGCGTAGCCGGCCACTGCCTGCCCCGGCTTGATGTCCTCCGGCACCCGGCCGAGCGCCATGTAGCTGCTGAACGCTTCTTCGCCCGTTCCTTCGGCGGTCTTCATGGCGAACTTGCGGTGCCCGACGTACATGAGCTGTCCAACGCCCGCCTCCGGTTGCTCGGCGGCCTGCGGCAGGACCTGCACCACGGCCACGCGGGCGTCACGGTTCTGCGAGCTGCGCACCTGCTCCACGTACGCCGCCAACAGCGCCAGCGCCGTCAGCGCCGCCGAGCCGATGGCGAAGCCCTTGCCCATGGCCGCGGTCGTGTTGCCCAGCGAGTCCAGCGCGTCGGTCCGCTCGCGGACCTCCGGGGGCTGTCCGGTCATCTCGGCGTTGCCGCCGGCGTTGTCGGCGATCGGGCCGTAGGCGTCCGTCGCCAGCGTGATGCCGAGCGTCGCCAGCATGCCGACCGCGGCGATGCCCACGCCGTAGAGGCCCAGCAGGGGGCTTTGGAACCCGCCGGCCAGGCTGTAGGCGGCCAGAATGGCCACGATGATCGTCGTCAACGGCGCCCACGTGGACTTCATTCCCTCGGCCAGGCCGGAGATGATGACCGTGCCCGGGCCGGTTCCCGCGCTCTCGGCCACGCCCTGAGTCGGCTTGAACTCATAGCTGGTGTAGTACTCGGTGGCCTTGCCGATCACGATGCCCGCCACCATGCCGGCGACGATGGCCCCCCAGACGCCCAGCCAGCGAACGCCCGGAACATCGCCGAGCAGCCCGTAGCACACGCCCAGCGCCAGCAGCAGAATCAGCGTGCTGGCGATCAGCACGCCGCGGTGCAGCGAGCCCATCAACTGCTTCATGGAGGCGCCCTCGCGGCATCGCACCGAGAACACGCCCAGGATGCTCAGCAGAATGCCCAGCCCGGCGATGACCATCGGGGCGGCCAGGAGGCGAATCGCCATGTTTCCCACGCCGATGGAGAAGGCCGCCGAAACGCCCAAGGCGGCCGTGGCCAGAATGGAACCGTAGTAACTCTCGTACAGGTCGGCGCCCATGCCCGCCACGTCGCCGACGTTGTCGCCCACGTTGTCGGCGATGGTGGCGGGGTTGCGCGGGTCATCCTCGGGGATGCCGGCCTCCACCTTGCCGACCAGGTCCGCACCGACGTCCGCGGCTTTGGTGTAGATGCCGCCGCCCACGCGGGCGAACAGCGCCTGGCTGGAGGCGCCCATGGCGAAGGTCAGCATGACGACGGAAATCTCCACCAGCCCCATCTCGTAGCCGAACATCGGGGCGATCTTGGAGAGAATGATGAACCAGAGGCTGATATCCAGCAGCGCGAAGCCCACCACCACCAGGCCCATCACGGCCCCGGCGCGGAAGGCGACGGTCAGGCCGCGGTTGAGGCTTTCCTTGGCGCCCTGGGCGGTGCGGCTGGAGGCCATGGTGGCCGTCTTCATGCCCAAAAAGCCGCACAGGCCGCTGAAGAAGCCCGCCACCAGGAAACCGATGAACACGATCTTGTGCTGCACATGGAAGACCCACCCCATCAGCATCAACAGGATGGCCACCACCACGAAGAACACGGCCACCACCTTGTACTGCCGCTTCAGGTAGGCCAAAGCGCCTTCCGTCACGTAGGCGGCGATCTCCTGCATCTTCTCGTCGCCGGGGTTGGCGCTCTTCACCTGCCGGTAGAAGACGGCCGCGAAGAACAGCGCCGCGATCGCGCCGATGGGGGCGATCCACCAGTAGATGGGCAGTTCGCCCGTTCCGGAGGCAGCCGCGGGCGCCGCGGCAGGTTGCACCTGCGGAGACGGCGCGGCAAGTTCCGGCAAGCTCTGGCCCGGCGTGTCCTGCGCGAAGACGGGGGAACCGGCGGCGAGCAAGCCAAGCAGGACCGTCACGGCCAGCAGGGCGGTGTGGCGGTAAAGCTTCGGTCGGTGCGTCGCGTTCACTGTATTTGCTCCTTCGGCTGTGGCCCTGTTTCGGGCGGTTGGTGAACTTCCGGATTCCGCATGGGCACGGTTCCCGCACGGAAGACGCGATTCGGCGCTCCGGAAGCGGAGGTTCGGGGGGAATGGTACCGGCCGGGGCGCGGTTGTGCAACCCAATGCGCCCGGTCGAGAAAGACGGCGGCTTACACGAGGCCCCGCGGTGGTGCGAGGAGGCTCAGCGGCCCATCGCGACGCGCTTCATGCTCTTGCGAAGCCGGCGCCGACGACGCTCGGAGGGCTTCTCGTAGTAGCTGTTGCGCTTGATGTCCTTCGTCAGGCCTTCCTTCTCGCACATCTTCTTGAATCGCTTCATCATCTGATGGACCGATTCGCTGCCTCTGGCTTTGACCTTGATCATACCGCGGGTGACGCCTTTCGTTTTTCCGGTGTTCGGCGAATACCTGACTAACTCGCGAACGATTCGCGAGTCCCATATCATACAACGCGCCGGCGGGATGGCAAGGGATTTTCCGGCGCCCGCGCCGCGAGCCGGCACGTTTCGGCTTGATTGTGCCCGCGGCCGATTTACAATGAACCTTAGGCCCGTCCCATCGCAAAAGGACATAATCCGGAGAACCGCCATGAAGACCGCCTCCCTCGCCCTGGTCGCCTTGTGCCTGCTGCTGTCCGCCGCCCCCATTCGCGCGGAGAACAACGCCAAAACATCCGAATGGGTCACCGTAACCTCTGAGGCGGCAGGAACTAAGCTGTCCGCCAAAGATGAAGCCCTCCAGACGGCCCTCCGCAAGGCCGTCGAGCAGGTCTGCGGGGTGTTCCTGAACTCCCAGTCCAAGACGGACAACTTCAAGTTGGTGTACGACAAGGTGTTCGCCGACGCCGTCGGCTACGTCGAGCGGCACAAGGACGCGGAATACTGGATTCAGGACGGTAATACGCACTGCAAGGTGACCGCGCTCGTCTCCAAGCGCAAGTTCGAAGACAAGTGGGCGGCCATCGCCCACACCGTCAGCCAGGAAGGCAACCCGCGGATTATCATCGCCATCGTCGAGTACGTGCAGCCGAAGGGCGCCGCCAAGCAGGAGGAAGGCAGCGGGATCGTGCTCGGGAAGATCGAAGACTTCTTCATTGAGAAGGGCATCGAGATCGTCGACAAGCAGACCGCCGACGAGGTGTCCAAGCGGGACAAGATGCTGGCGGCCATCAAGGACGACGCGGCGGAACTGGCCGCCCTCGGCGCCCGGTTCAAGGCGGACGTGATCGTCGTCGGCACCGCCACGGCCAAGTTCGGCAAGACGCTCAAGGTTTCCGATATCGACATGTACCAGTACGTCGCCTCGCTGCGGGTGCGGGCCATTCGGACGGACTCGGCCAAGGTGATCGCCTCCAAGTCCTTCGGGCCGACCACCGCCAACTCCCTCCAGGCCGTCGGCGGAGAAGACAAGGCCCTCGCCGAACTCGGCAACCAGGCCGCGCCCAAGCTCCTGGAGGCGATGGTCCAGGCGTGGCGCAAGCAGGTGCACGTCACCCGCAACGTGCGGCTGAACGTCAGCGGCATGGACTACGCCGCGTGGAAGGAATTCAACGCCGAGGTCAAGGAGGACATCCGCGGCGTGCAGGCCCTGCGGCTGCGGGAAATCACCGAGTCCGTGGCGAATATCGACGTGGAGTACGCCTACGGCATCACGACCCTCGCCGACCGTCTCACCGAGTTGAAGAAGGTGAAACTGGAGATCACGGAGATCACCGCCAACCGCATCAAGCTGAAGATGGTCAAGTAGCTCCGCGGTGCGGGAGTGTGCCCCAAGGCGGGCCGAACCAACGCGGCCGGAGGCGCGAACCGTCGCCCCGGCCGCCTTCATTGAGCAGCCGGACGCCGGAAACCGTCAACACCATGGCCGAATCCATCGACCGAATCGAGATCCCCATCCGCGTCCGCTACGCCGAGGTGGACCCGATGGGCGCGCTGCACCACAGCCGGTTCTGGGTCTATTTCGAGATGGGCCGCACGGAACTGCTGCGCTCACAGGGCGTCGCCTATGCGGACCTCGAGCGCGAGGGGGTGTTCTTCGTGGTGGCCCGCTGCTCGGCCCGGTACAAGGCCGCCGCCCGCTATGACGACGAACTTATTCTGGCCACGTGGGTTACGAAGATGGGCGCCGCCCGCATCGACCACGCCTACGAGCTGCGCCGCCCGGCCGACGGCCGACGGATCGCCACGGCCGAGACCACCCTCGGCTGCGTGGACCGCGAGGGACGCATCATCGCCATCCCAAGCTTCATCCACAGGCCCTGACCCCCCTGAAGTCGAGACGCTCATGCCCCCCAACAAACGCCCGAGACGCCGCCGCCATTGGGGCCGCACCCGCAAGGGCGGCCATGTGCCCGTGCTGCTGCGCGAGGTGCTGGGCGTGCTGGCCCCCCGACCCGGACAGACGGCCGTGGACTGCACGCTCGGCTACGGCGGGCACGCTGAGGAACTCCTGCGGCTGCTGGGGCCTTCCGGGCTGCTGGTGGGCCTGGACGTGGACGGCGAGCAGCTCCAGCGCACCCGCGAGCGGCTGGCGCCGCTGAACCTGCCGATGCGTCTGCACCGGGCGAACTTCCGTGAGTTGCCGCAGGTGCTGGCGGGCGAACGCATCGGCGGCACGGACATTCTGCTCGCCGACCTGGGCGTCTCCAGCATGCAGATCGACGAGGAGGCCCGCGGCATGCACTATCGCCATAAGGACGCCCCGCTGGACATGCGCATGGACAGCCGCCTGAACCGCACCGCCGCGGACCTGCTGGCGGAAATGCCGGAAGCGGAACTGGCCGCGGCCCTGGCGGAGCTTTCCGACGAGCCGGACGCGGGGAAGATCGCCCGGTGGATCGTCCGCGAGCGGCGGGTGACGCCGTTCGAGCGGACCGGCCAGCTCACGCGGCTCATCCTGCACGCCAAGGGCCTCACCGAGCGCGGGGCCAACGACTGGCGAAAGAGCCCCGCCAGCCGCCACGGCGAGCTCCACCCGGCCGCCCAGACGTTCCAGGCGCTGCGGATGCTCGTCAACGATGAACTCGGAAGCCTGCGAAGCCTCCTGGAGGCCGCGCCGGGCGTGCTGAAGCCGGGCGGGCGGGTCTCCATCATCAGCTTCCACAGCGGGGAAGACCGGCTGGTCAAGCAGGCCCTGCGCGCCGGCTACGAGGACGGCGCGTACGAGGCGGTGAGCACAAAGGCCATCATGCCCCGCCCGGCCGAGAAGAACGCCAACCCCCGCAGCGCCTCGGCCAAGCTCCGCTGGGCCCGCCGCGCGGAGACATGACGCTTAGAGCATTTTGCGGAAATCTTGCCGCCCTCTTGGTGTTTGCGGCTTCGCCTGGCGGTGTCTGCCTGCATCGACGATGTTGCGGCATCGCCCGCTTCGGCGTCCTTGCCAGGCTGGTCCTCACCGACCAACAGAACGACAATCTTCCCGCAAAATGCTCTTGCCCGCGGCGCGACGCCGGAGGGTTCTCCGCACGCCGGGGCGGGCCGGCCTTCGCCAAGCGCTGTCGCGGATCGAAAAACGAAGGCCGAGGATTGGCCAATGGGGCGATCGTGCGATCGGAATGCTCAATCGCCAACGGCCGCTCGGACGGCCTGCACGGCTATCTCTTCCATGCTTTCGGCCTGGAGGGTCCGCGCGCATGGACCCAGGGGGCGGAATTGCTCGGCGCGGGTCGGGCCGAAGAGAACGACGGTAGGCGTGCCGATGGCCGCGGCCAGGTGCGACGCGCCGGAGTCGTTGCCGAGGAAGCACTCCGCCTCCGCCAGCAGACCGGCCAGCGCGGCCAGCGGCGGGCAGGGCGCAACCGGCCCGGCCGAGCGGATGGCGGCGAGTTCTTCCGGGGCGAACCGCTCCAGTTCGACCGGGCCGAGGATGAAGACGGGCCGGCGCCGGCAGAGCCGCGAGCGCGAGCGAGCGGGGCCGTTGCTGCCGCCATTGGCGATTGGCGATTGGCGTTTGATGATTGGTCCGGGCGCGGATGAAGCCGGCCCCACGATTCGGGCCAGTTCCACAAATCGCTCCACCGGCCAGCGCTTCGCCTGCGAGCCCGCCCCGGGGTGGATGGCCATGAATGGTCCGCTGACACCCAGCCGGGCGAGCTGCTCCCGCGCCGCGGTTCGCCATGCCTCCGGCACGGTCCACGCCTCGCGGAAGTCCTCCTCCGAGAATGGCGCTCCCAGCAGGTCGCACCAGAGCTGCACCAGGTGGCCGCCGAAGCCTTCCGGCGGGCGGACCGGCAGGAAACTCGCCGTCGCCGCGCCGCACGCCGCGGCGAGCCGCTGGCCGGCCGGACCGTCGGCATAACAGCAGACCAGCCGGTCGTGCGGGCCCGGCCGCCCGGGCAGTTCGCATTCCTCAAGCGGTGTGCTCCCGAATAGCTCCTGCATCGGCAGGGCGTCGAAGTCCAGCGCGCGATCCACCACGCCCAGGCTCTCCAGCAGACGGGCCTTCTCGCCGCCGGCCGCGAGCGTCACGCGGCCATCCAGCCGCCGCAGCAGATGCCCGAAGAGCACCACGTCGCCCAGTGCTCCGGGATGTACCGCAAGGATGCTCAACTGTGCCTCACTCACACGCTGCCCAGCGAAACCCTGCATGCCCTGTGCCAATCGTCAATCGCGAGATCGTCAATCCCGGCGGATCCAGCCCCCGCCGAGCAGCACGTCATCGCGGTACACCACGGCCGCCTGGCCGGGCGTGATGGCGTGGACCGGCCGGGCGAACTCCGCCTCGAAGGCGTCCGGCCCCGTCCGGCGAACCCGCGCGGCCGCCCCGGCGTGGTTGTACCGCACCTGCACCGTCGCGTCGAACTCGGCCGGCACATCCGCGTGCCAATTCGCGCCGGCCGCACGCAGGCGTGTGCCGCGGGCCGCTTCGCGGCCGCCGATGGTCACGTCTCCGGTGGCCGGGTCGATGGCCGTCACGTACATCGGCACGCCCGCCGCCACCCCCAGCCCGCGGCGCTGGCCCGTGGTGAACTGCCCGTGGCCGTCGTGCTCGCCGAGCACCTGCCCGGCCGCGGAGAGAATCCGCCCGGGCTTCATCGCCTCGGGGGCGCGCTGCCGCAGGAAGCGGACGTAGTCATCGTCCGGGATGAAGCACACCTCCTGGCTGTCCGGCTTGTCGTGCACGTGCAGGCCCAGCTTCTCGGCGATGGCCCGCACGCGCCGCTTGTCCGCCAGCTCGCCGACCGGCAGGCGGATGCGGCCCAGCCGCTCGCGGGGCAGGTGGAACAGCGCGTAGGACTGGTCCTTCCGCCGCCCGGCCGCGCGGGCGAGCAGGGCCCGCCCGTCGCGCCGCACCACGCGGGCGTGATGCCCGGTGGCCAGCAGGTCGAAGCCTTCGGCCGCGGCGTAGTCCATCAGCCGGCCGAACTTCACCAGCCGGTTGCAGCGGATGCACGGGTTGGGGGTGCGCCCGGCCGCGTACTCGGCGCAGAAGTACGCCATCACCTCGTCCAGCGCGTCCGGCCAGTGCAGCACGCGCAGCGGAATGCCGAGCGCCTCGGCCACGCGGCGGGCGTCCTGCTCGTCGGCGGAATCCGCGCGGGCGTGCCCGAACCGCAGGAACGCCCCGGCCGCCTTCAGGCCCTCCTCGCGCAGCAGCCACGCCGCGACGGAGCTGTCCACTCCGCCGCTCATGGCCACGAGGATGGTGGGCGAGCCGCCTGGCATGCCCGCATTCTAGAGGATTCCGCGGAAAGAAGGAGGACGTTCCGGCCCGGCGGGCCGAACACGCCGGTAA
>Ga0102959_1000054_pt1 | contig 36057 bp, 28 predicted proteins | sample SalPonF2_B_D2_MG_FD_84520 | JGI IMG/M metagenome (GOLD analysis project Ga0102959, IMG submission 84520) | Salt pond soil microbial communities from South San Francisco under conditions of wetland restoration - Salt Pond MetaG SF2_B_D2_MG ...
AAGTTCGCCAAGGGCTATCACGCCCTGGCCCGCAAGCTCTGGCCGGAGTATCTCTCCAAGCGGCTTCAGAAGGACCACCCCGTCTTCCGCAGCTACTACAAAATGGAAGACAACCCGACCTTCGCCACCTATTTCCGCTCCCCGGAGAAGGACACGTACGACTTCTACGGCATCAACGTCGGCTGCCGGACCAGCGTGTTCTTCAGCCCGCACGCCCTGGATGTTCTATGGGAATTGCAGGACATCCCGAACTTCTCCGAAATGGCGTTCCAGGTCGGCACGAACCTGGCCGCCTACGCCACCGGCCGGGAACTGCTGCCGGACAAGCTGGACAAGGTGGAGCTTTCCGCCGAAGACCAAGACGGCAAGCCGGTGGAGGTGCCGCGGGGGGCCGTTCGCATCGCCCGGCTGCGGCACAATGGAGACTACAACGCCGACCCCCACGCCCTGCCGAACCTCTGCAAGGAACTGCGCGACAAGGCCAAGGTGAATGTCGTCTCCCGTGAGCGGCACCTGGACCCGTCGGATGAGAAGATCTTCGAGTATCCGGTGCTCTTCATGACCGGCCACTACCGCTTCCAGATCGGCCAGGTGGAGAAGAACCGCCAGAAGGCCATCGAGAACCTGCGGCTGTACCTCCAGCGCGGCGGCTGCCTGGTGGCCGACGCCTGCTGCGGGGAGAAGGCCTTTGATGAGAGCTTCCGCGAGATGGTCAAGGAACTGTTCCCCAACCGGCCGCTCGAGCCGCTCCCGGCCGACCATCCGATCTACACCGGCACAATCGGCATGAACCTGGGCGAGGTGCGCTACCGCAAGATTCTCTCCGACGAGTTGACGTCTCGCGGCACGAAGCAGCCGCCGCTGGAGGGCGTCACGATCGACGGCAAAACCGTTATCCTTTACAGTAAGTACGATTGGTCCTGCGCCCTGGAAGGGGACAATCCGTTCTCCTGCCGCGGCTACGTGGACGAGGACGGCAAGAACCTCGCGATGAATATCCTTCTCTATGCGATCAGTTACTGACAGGAACCCCGCGGCGCCTTGCCCGCGGTCTTGCGCGTCGCGAACGGTGGGCCTTTACCTGGCCTTGGCCCTGTTGCTGCCGACGGCCGCCGCGGGCGCGGCCGGCAGCGCGCAACTCGACGAGTCCATCCGCCGGGGCCTGGACTACCTCTACTCCGTCCAGCAGAAGGACGGCTCCTGGCCGAGCCGGTCGGCCGCGCAACACCCCGGCGGGTTGGAGGCGCTGGTGGTCCTGGCGGCCGTGACGGCCGGGGAAGACCTCAACGAGGAGCCCCTTCAGGCCGCCCTGAAGCGACTCGACCAGACCAACCCCCAGACCGTCTACGCCCGGGCCTTCCGCGCGATGGCCTACAGCCGCATCGGCACGGAGGCGTATGTCTCCAAGGCCACGGAAGACATCCGCTGGCTGCAGCAGAACATCCAGACCAACGGCGGCTGGGGCTACGGCCCCGGCCACCCCACTACCGTGCATCGCCGCGCCTGGGTGGACAACTCCAACACGTACATGGCCCTGCTCGCCCTGCACGAGGCGGCCGGCGCCGGGGTGCTGGTCACGGCGCCCACCTGGCGGCGGGCCCGCCTCTACTGGAGCCGCGGCCAGAACGAGGACGGCGGCTGGGGATACTCGCCGCCCACCACCACCGGCGTGCGGCTGCGGGCCGGCAGCTACGGCGCCATGACCGCCGCCGGCTGGCTGACCGAACTGAACGTCCTAAGCCGACTGCTGGAGAGCGACGCGCCCCCGGCCGGCACGCCTCGCCAGCCCCAGTCCCTGCCGGAGGCGGATACGCAAGCCGCCCGCGCGGCCGAGGACTGGCTTCGGAAAAACTACAGCGTGGACAAGATCCCCGGCTGGGGCTGGGGGACGAGTGACTACTGGCTGCACCTGTACCAGTGGTCTCTGCTGCGGGCGGTGAACGCCGCCGGCCTGCGGACCCTCGGCAAGCACGACGTGCGGGCCGAGGTGGCGGACCGCATCTTGCGGCTTCAGCTCCGCGACGGGAGTTGGGGAGACGGTGTCTCCGGCCGGGGCGACCCGGTGCGCACGTGCTTCGCCATTCTGGCGATGAGCGAGGCCCGCCGGCTGACGCTGGTCAACCGGCTGTCGACCGACGGGGCCTTCGGGGCCGACTGCCGGGACATGGCCCACTTCACGCGGTGGCTGTCCCGCGACCTGCACGGCGCGGTCACCTGGCAGCATCTGGACCCAGAGCAGCCGCATGTCGACCGCGTACTCGCCGAGGCGCCCATTCTGTACATCGTCGGGCAAGGCAAGTTCGCGCTGCCTCGCGAGATCGACCGGCGGATACGCTCCTTCGTGACGGACGGCGGCACGGTGGTCGTGCAGGCCCTCGGCGGCGACAAGCAGTACGCCGACAGCGCCCGGGCGTACTTCCTGTCCCGCCTGCAGCACTACCGACCGCGCGAACTGACCGGCGAGGATCTGCTGTTCACCGCGAAGGATCCCGTCAAACCGCGCGGGGGCATTGTCGGCATCGGCGACGTGTGCCGCACGCCGGTGTACATCTTCACGGCCGACCTGAGCGGCCCCCTGCACCACAACCGCCTGGCCGACGCGCCGGACGCGTTTTATCTGTTCGGCAATCTTGCGCAGGCCGCTCTCGCCGATCAAGGCAGGCTGTGCCGTTTCGCCCCGTCGGGCGGGCACTATCGCGGGCCCCGCCCTCTCCGCACCGTGCCGGTGGCCCGCGTGGCCGTGGGAGAGAACTGGAGCGCCTGCGCCGCGGCGATCGGGCGGTTGAGCCACGTGCTGTCGGCCGCCGTGAGCATGGGCGTGCAGCCGGCCGAGGCCGTGGACCTCACCCGCCCCGTGCCGGAGAACATACCGCTGCTGTGGTGGACGGGGCACGGCGCGGTGGAGCTCTCCCCCGCCCAGAAGAAGAACCTGAAGACCTACCTGGATGGCGGCGGAACCCTCTTCGCCGACGCGGTGACCGGCGACCGCGCGTTCACGGACTCCATGCGCGGCATTCTCCAGGAACTGTTCGGCGAACCGGCGGTCTCCCCCCTGCCGCCGGGGGCGCCGTTGCTGACGGGCCGCTTCGGCGGGGGTGTGGGGGCCGACGTGTCGAAGATTCGCTACGAAGGCCCGGCCGCGGAGAACCTGCCCGGCGAGCAGTCGCCGCTGTTGTGGGCCGTCACGCGAGGCGAGCGGGTTGCGGCGGTGCTCAGCCCCTACGGAGTCACGTCGCCTCTGGCCGGGGCCGTGCCGGCGAACTGCCTGGCCCTGGCCCGCGACGACGCGCGGCGGCTGGCCTGCAACGTGGTGCTCTACGCCCTCAGCGAAGATCGGCAACTGCTCGGCACACCCGCCCCGCGACGGCGCCTCACCGACGCGCCCAAGCCCTCGGCCGCACCGACCCCCAAGACGGCCGCGCCCCCCAAGCCCGCCGCGCACCCCAAGGCTCCGCCCACCGACGACGGAAAGAAGACCATCTTCGACTTCTGAGCGAGCCGAGCCGACACCCCGCGGCGGGCGCCAACGCGCCGGACCCGCAAACTGGGAATGAAGCATCGTCTCCGGTACCATTGGCGGCATGAAGATCGGCATCGTATCGGACACGCACGGCGACGCCGCCCGCCTGGCGCGGGCGCTGGAGCGGTTCGCCCAGCGCGGCGTGGAGGCGGTGGTGCACTGCGGAGACATCGGCTCGGCCGAGTGCGTGCGCCTGCTAGGCCGGTGCGGCGCGGCGGCCTGCCTGGCCTTCGGCAACATGGACCGCCTGCACCTGGGCCTGCACAAGGCCGCCGAGCGGGAAGGCGTCGCCTGGCATGCCGAAACGGTGGAGGTGGCCCTCGGCGAGGGGCGGCATCTCGTGGCGACACACGGGCACGACGCGAACCTGCTGGCCGCCCTGATCGCCGGCGGGCAGTTCCCCTACGTCTGCTGCGGCCACACGCACCGCCGGCGGAACGAGCGCATCGGGCAGGTGCGGGTGATCAACCCCGGCGCGCTGCATCATCCGCGCGACGGCAAGCCATCGGTGGCGGTTCTCGACACGGAGGCGGACGAGGTGGAGTTTGTGAACATCGAGTAGCCGCGGCATGGGCATCTTGCCCATGCGTAGCACGGCCGTCCCGGCCGTGCGCTTCTGCAGTAAACAGGGGCAGGATGCCCCTGTCACACACGGGCGAGACGCCCGCGCCACGAGAACCTACTCCACCCGATGCACGACAATCGTGTTCGTGCTGCCGGGCTGGCCGATCGGCCGGCCGGAGATCACCACGATGTGCTGCCCCTTGCGGGCGAGCCGCTTTTTGCGGGCCATTTCCCCCGCCATGGCCAGAATGCCGCGCGTGTGCCGGGGCGGCTCGGCCTGCTGGGCGGCGGCGACGCCGTAATACAGGCACATCCGCCGCACGGCGGCGTCCGAGGGGCTCAGCGCGAGGATCGGACACGGCAGGCGGTGCTTGGCGAGGATGCGGGCCGTGCCGCCCGTGACGGTGAACACCGCCACCGCCGCCACCTTCCGGCAGCGGATCAACTCCTGCACGGCGTAGGCGATGGCGTCCTGCTCCGCGTCCTCCGTGCCGTGGCGGCGGCGCTGCATCTGCTCGTCCTCATCGTGATACGCCTGGATGGCCGAGACAATCTCGTTCATCATCTCCACGGCCCGCACCGGGTATTTGCCGACGGCCGTCTCTCCCGAGAGCATCACCGCGTCGGTGCGGTCCAGAACGGCGTTGGCCACGTCGGACACCTCCGCCCGCGTGGGAGTGGCGTTTTCCGTCATCGTCTCCAGCATCTGCGTGGCGATGATGCACGGCTTGGACGCCTCCTGGCACAGCCGGGCGATGCGCTTCTGCGCGATCGGCACGGTCGGCAGGTCCATTTCGACGCCCAGGTCGCCGCGGGCCACCATAATCGCGTCGGCCGCGTCGGTGATTTTGCGGATTCGCTGCACGGCCTGGGGCTTTTCTATCTTCGCCACGATGTGCGCGTCGCACTTCTCGGCCCGCAGGAGCTTACGCAGCTCCTCCACGTCTTCGGGCGAGCGGACGAAGGACAGCGCCACGTAGTCAAAGCCGGCGCGCTTCCGGGCGCGGCACGCCTTGCCGATGAACTTCACGTCGGCCCGGTCCTTCTCCGTGAGGGCCGAGAGCGTGAGCTTCGTCTGCGGCAGGTTCACGCCCTTGCCGCTGGAGAGAATGCCGCCCCGGGTGACCTTGCAGACAATCTCCTTCGGCGCGCGGACCTGGACCACTTCCAGGCGCAGCTTGCCGTCATCCATCAGGATGGCCTCGCCCGGTTCAACCTCGTCGATCATCTCCGGCAGGGACGTGGAGATGCCCTCCGGGCCGCCCTCGACCGGCTCGCGGACGATGCGCAGCTCCTGGCCCTTGGCCAGCAGCATCGAGCCGCCGCGGATGGGGCCGACGCGGATCTTCGGCCCGCACAGGTCGGCCATGACGGCCACCGGCTCGCCGAGTTCCGCCTCGGCCGTGCGGATGTTGGCGAGGAGCTCCTCGTGCTGCTCCGGCGTGCCGTGCGAAAAGTTGACGCGGCACACGTCCACCCCGGCGCGGAGGAGCTTGCGAAGGGTCTTCAAGTCTCCGCTGGCCGGGCCGATGGTGGCGATGATTTTCGTTCGGATGATCATGGCGAACATCATACCCGCAACCGCCGGGCGGGTGGCAAGCTCCAATGCGGGCGGCGCCCGCGGCGAGGCAATGGCGGCGGCCCCTTCCTGAAGACGGGCGCTTCGCTCTGCGCGGGGTCGGGGCCGTCACACGCCGACGGCCCGCAGGGCGTCCAGGAGGCACTGCACGTTCTCCGGCCGGGCCGTGTGGCCCATGAGGCCGATGCGCCACACCTTGCCGGCCAGCGGCCCCAGCCCCGCGCCGATCTCGATGCCGTGCTCGCTCAGCAGTCGGCCGCGGACCGCCGCCTCGTCGACCCCGTCCGGAACCACCACGGCGTTCAGCATCGGCAGGCGGCTCTCCGGGGCGACCAGCATGCGCAGGTTCATGCGATCCAGGCCCTCGACCAGTTGCTCGTGCGCGGCGCGGTGCCGGGCGAAGGCCCGCTCCAGGCCCTCGGTGAGAATCGCGCACAGCGCGGCGTGCAGGCCGTAGAGCATGTTGACCGGCGCGGTGTGGTGGTACGCGCGCCGGGCCCCCTGCCAGTAGTTGAGGATCAGGCTGATGTCCAGGTACCAGTTGGGCGTCTTGGTCTTCCGGGCGAGAATCTTCTCCACCGCCCGCGGCGAAAAGCTCACCGGCGCCAGGCCCGGCGGGCAGGAGAGGCACTTCTGCGTGCCGCTGTAGAAGGCGTCCACGCCCCACTCGTTCAGGCACACGGGCATGCCGCCCAGGCTGGTCACGCCGTCGACGAGATACAGCGCCTCGCCGCCCCGGAGCAATTCGCCGATCTCGGCGACGGGGTTCAGTACGCCGGGGAGGTTTCCGCGTGCACCACCGCCACCAGGGAGTAGTCCGCGGACGCGAGCTTCCGGCCGACGGCCGGAACCTCCACGGGCGTGCCCCACTCGAACTCCAGGGCATCCACCCGCGCGCCGAGCCGGCCGGCCACATCCGCCATGCGCTTGCCGAACACCCCGTTGACCAGCACCAGCACGCGATCGCCCGGTTCGATCAGGTTCACGAAGCACGCCTCCATGCCGGCCGAGCCGGTTCCGGACATCGGCATGGTGGCCTCGTGGTCGGTCTGCATGACCGGCCGCAGCATCTCCTTGATCTCGTCCATCACGGCGATGAAGCGCGGGTCCAGATGCCCCACGATCGGCAGCGACAGCGCCGCGTACACCTCCGGCGGCACGCACGACGGACCGGGGCCCATCAGCAGTGTTTCACGAATTTGATTCAATGCATTCATGATCCTGTTTTTTGGCGAAAGTCCATTACACAAAAACAGCGCCCCCCCGGCAGGCGCCGCGCGGGGACTTCCCGAAAGCAGTCCGAACACAAGCATCTTCCGGAAGGCGGCCCGCGACATCTCCAACCATCGGGAGCACTGGCTTCGGCCGTAGAATACTCTGAATCGGCCTCCAGCGCAAGGTGTGTCGCCTCCGCGCCGCATGGGCGCCGGGCGGGTGGGCCTCAGCGGCGAACGGCCGGCAACAGGTGCGCCGCAAGGAGAATCAGCATGAGCACGGTGGCGTAGGCCGCCACGCGCGTGTCGATGTCCGGCTTGCGCTGGCCGCCCAGCACGGCCTGCATGGGTCCGACGGCCGCGACGAGCGCCAGCGGCGCGGCGGCAAGCCACAGCGGGCCGTTGCCCAGCGCCGCGGCCGCGGCCGGGAGAAGGGCGCTGCCGACCACAAGCCCCGCGAAGAGCCATTGCGACAGCCGCCCGCCCGCCACGTGCGCCAGCGTGCGGATGCCGGCGGCGCGGTCTTCCTGCCGGTCTCGCAGGTTGTTGGCAACCAGCACGGCCGCGGTGGCCATGCCGACCGGCACGGACAGCCCCGCCGCGGCCCACTCCAGGCGGCCCGTCTGCGCCATCGCCGCGCCGAGCATCAGCGCCGGGCCGAACACGAGGAATACCAGCGCCTCGCCGGCCGCACGGTACTTCAGCTCCAGCGGCGGGCCGGTGTAGGCGTACAGGCCTACCACGCCCACCGCGCCGGGGGCGAGCAGCCACGGCCCGCGCAGCCACAGCAGATACGCCGCCGGGATGCACGCCAGCACTCCGCAGACCAGCGCCTCGGCCAGCACCTCCCGCGGCGAGAGGCGCCCGCGGACGAGCTCGCGCCCCGGGCGGCCCTCGTCGGCCTCGGTGCGCCGGTCCACGCCTCGGCGGAAGTCGAAGTAGTCATTCAGCAGGTTCCCGCACAGGTGCAGCAGCGCGGCCGTGGCGGCCGCGGCCAGCAGCGCCCCCCAATGCCACCGCCCCACCGGGGCAATGGCGGCCGTGGCGATCAGCACGGGAAGGATGGACAGCGGAAGCGAGAACGCCCGAAGCGCCCGGAGGTAATGCCCCGCACGAGACAAGGTTCAGGATTCCTCGCCACGGCGTAGGCGCGCGACCGACCGGTCGAGGCGCAGGACCTTGCCGTGGCGCTCCTGGACCATCTGAAGGATGGCGGCCCTGCGGCCGATGGGCCCGACGCGCCGCCAGAACTCGCGGTCGAAGCTGGCGTTCTCGTCTTCCACGCGCGTGAGCTTCGCCATGCGTACGGGTTCGCCGCCCATGGCCTCATTATCGCCATTATTGCCCTGCACGACAATGCAGGAGCGGGATGTCGGAGCCGCAATCGAGCGAGAGGGGCTGTTGTCAGTTTCGCCCCGTCCGCGCCGCCGCCCGCCGCACGGCCATGTCCACCGCCAGGTGGATGGCCGCCTTCATGGAACCTTCGTGCGCCTTGCCCTTTCCGGCGATGTCGAAAGCGGTGCCGTGGTCCGGGCTGGTGCGGATGATCGGCAGTCCGAGCGTCACGTTCACCGCGTCTCGCCAGGCGAGCAGCTTGATGGGGATCAGCCCCTGGTCGTGGTACATCGCCACCACGCAGTCAAACTTGCCCTCCATGGCTTTCAGGAAAACCGTGTCGGCCGGGAAGGGCCCCTCCACGTTCATGCCCGCCTCCGTCGCCATCAGGATGGCCGGGGCAATGACCCGCTGCTCCTCGTCGCCGAAGGCCCCCTCCTCCCCGGCGTGTGGGTTGAGCCCACAGACCGCGATGCGCGGCTTCTCGATGCCAAAGAACTCGCGCAGGGCCTCGTGAGCCAGATCGATCGGGTTGAACACGCAGCCGATGGTGAAGCGGTCGCGGATCGACATCAGCCCCACGTGGATCGTCGCCAGCACCACGCGGAGCTTCGGCGAGGCGAACATCATCGCCACGTACCGAGCCTTGCAGTGATGGGCCAGCAGCTCCGTGTGGCCGGGGAACTTGCGGAACTTCGCCATGTGCCAGCTTGTCTTGGAGATCGGCGCAGTGACGATGCCGTCCAGCCGGCCGTCCAGCGCCGCGGCGATGGCCCCCTCGCAGAACGCCATGGACGCCCGGCCGCCCAACACGCTCGGCCCGCGCGGCAACACGGCCGGGGGGGAGAACTCGTCGTAGTCCAGCACCAGCAGGTCGTGCAGCGAACGGTGGAAGTCCTCGTGCTCCATGCGGCGCATGGGCAGGTCGATCTCCAGCGAGTCGGCCGTGTAGACGAGCTGCTCGGCGAAGCCGAACAACACGAACCGCGCCCGGCGGCGCAGGTGCGGGTCGGCCAGCGCCTTGACGATGATCTCCGCGCCGATGCCGGCGGGGTCTCCCATCGTGATGCCGATTGTGGGTCTGAATTCGTCCATGCTTTCTTCGTTCGGCTGCATCCTAGTGCCTCGGGGCGGGTTGCGTCCGGTCGGAGGGCGTCACGGGCGTGTCTTCACTCCCGTGCTTGGCAAGTGGTCGCCACGGGCCACCTAACCAAATCCAGCGTTCCTGAGCTTCTCCATCGTCAGGCGACCGCCTCCGCCGCCGCCCATACGCTGGAGGTAGCTCAGCACGTACTTGCCGATGACGTCCGTCTCGACGTTCACCGGCTCGCCCTCGCGGAGGCCGGCGAGCGTCGTCTCGGACAGGGTGGTGGGGATGATCGCCACGGAGAAGGAGTCTCGCTCGACGCCGGCGAGCGTGAGCGACACGCCGTCCACGGCCACGGAGCCCTTGGGGACCATCTGGGCGATCAGCTCCGCCGGTGCGGCGAATTCCATCCGCCAGTCGCTTCCGCGCCGCACGCGGCGGAGCGTGGCGGCGCCGTCCACGTGGCCTTGGACGATGTGCCCGTCCAGGCCCTGGCCGGCCCGCAGGGCGCGCTCCAGGTTCACCTTCGCCCCGGCCGTCAGCCGGCCGAGGGTCGTGCGGGAGACGGTCTCGGCCACGGCGTCGAACTCGGCTTCCGCGCCGTCGATGGCCGCGGCCGTCAGGCACGCGCCGTTGACGGCCACGCTGTCTCCCGGCGCAAGGCCCTCGGCCAGAGGTCCGAGTTCGATGCGGATCCGCCGGCCCGCCCCGGCCGGGTGAACGCGCCGCACCGTTCCCACATACTGGATGATGCCCGTGAACATGCCCGCCATGCTAGACGCCCCGCCGGCCGCTGCCAACGGAAAACGCCCCTGCTCACAACGCGCCGCCGCAGCCCTCCTGCCGGCCGTGGCGTCAGGCCGCCGCGGTGTGCGTGTCGCAGAAGGCCAGGAGCTCCTTGGCCGTGACGGCGGAGGAGTTGGCTCGCGCGCGGCCCGCCTCGTCCACCCAGCGGATCAAGGCGTTGGCCACGTCCGGGTCGAACTGCCGGCCGGAGTTCTCCACGAGGATCTCCAGGGCCTGGGCCACGGTGCGGCTCCGGCGATAGACGCGGTCCGACGTAATGGCGTCGAAGGCGTCCGCCACGGCCAGGATGCGCGCGCCCATCGGGATGCGCGTGCCGGAGAGCCCGTCGGGATAGCCGCCGCCATCCCAACGCTCGTGGTGGTGGCGGACCAGCGGCAGCTCTCGCTCCACGAACTGCATCCCGCTGAGAATGCGCACGGCGATCAGCGGGTGGCGGGCCATGATCTCCCGCTCCTCGGCCGTCAGCTCGCCGGGTTTGCGGAGAATGTGGTCCGGCACACCGATTTTGCCGATGTCATGCACGGTCGCCGCGCGGCGGATGACGTCGACGCTCTCGGGGGGCAGGTCCATCTGCCGGGCGACCGCCACGGCGTAACGCATCACGTTCTCGGAGTGGCTGCGTGTGTAGCGGTCCTTGGCCTCCAGCGCGTGCACCAACCCGCCGATGCTCTGGATGAACACTTCCTTGGACCGATGGGAGACCTCCTCGATCTTGGACTCAAGGCTTTCAATGCGGCCGGTCTCCACCTGATCGGCGGACTGAAGGCCCTCGCCGACGCCGTTCCACCGCTCCACGCGGTTTCGCCCGGCTCTCTTGGCTTCGTAAAGGGCCAGGTCCGCGTGACGAATGAGCATATTGGCGGACCACTCGCTGTCCGGTGTGTACTCCGCCACGCCGGCGCTGACGCTCATGGGCTTGCCGTCCGTGCGAGATATGTTGTTCGTGAGCCGCCGGATTCTCTCGGCCAGGGCGTGGGCCCCGTCGAGGTCGGTCTCCGGCATGAGCAGGACGAATTCATCTCCGCCGAACCGAGCCAGCACGTCGCTGTCTCGCTTCTGACGAGCCACGAGCTGCGCGAACGTCCGCAGGATCTCGTCGCCCTCCATGTGTCCGGCGGTGTCGTTGATCGTCTTGAAGTAGTCGATATCCGCCATCATCACGCACAGGGAATGCCCGTAGCGCTGCGCCCGGCACAGCTCCGCCTCCAACTGCTCCTCCAGCAGCCGGCGCGAGCCGACGTCCGTCAGGGCGTCGGTCATGGCGTCGTGGCGGGCTTTCTGATACATGCGGGCGTTGGTGAGGTTGGAGTTGAGCACCTCGCGGATGAGCGTGCCCTTGTAGCGGACCAGGTCGTCCATCGAGACCATCGGGTCTTCGAAGCCGCACATGCACAGCGCGCCCTTCGAGCCGCCCTCGGCCTCGCTGCGCAGTCCCTCCATCTCCAAGGAGACGATGATGCAACTTCCCTCCACGTCCAGTCTTCTGCATTCCTCGCAGACCGGCCCATGCCAGACCGTCCCGCTCCGCGTCACCTTCCGCATGTCCGCACGCTCGGCCAGGCATCGGTCCGAACAGGAGCAGCGATTGCGGCTGAGCAGGTCCGCCTTGCCGCCTTCGAGTTTGGAGTCGAAGAACAGCACGCCCCGCCCCGCGCCGAAGATGTGCGGCACCTCGCGCGCCACCATCTCCACCACCTCGCCGAAGTCCAGGTTCTTCAGGCAGGTGGACAGCATGGCCACCCGCTCGGCGGCCGACCGCATCGCGCGGTCGGTCTTGACCTGGTGGGCCATGATGTCTCGGCTGGAGACCATGCCGACCACGCCCCCGGCGCCGTCCACCACCGGCAGATGGCGGATATTGCGGGACATCATCACTTCCTGCATCCAATTGAACGGCGTGTTCGGCTTGCAGAAGGCCGGCTCCGGCGTCATGACGTCTTGCACGAGCACGGCACCCGGCGAGAGCCCCTTGCCGATCACACGCGAGACGAGGTCTCTCTCGGAGATGATCCCCACCAGCTTGCCGGCGGCATCCAGCACGACGAGAGCCCCCACGCGATGCGTGCGCATTGCCTCCGCCGCTTCCCGGACCGTCGCAGTACAGACGACCGACCGGGTCTGCATTCCTTCGCCCGCTCCATCCATGCACAAACCTCTTACCGCACTCGTCATTCCATCCACCTCGTGGGTCGGTCCACAAGATGAGCCCCTGCGGCTTCCAGCCGCGTAGTACCCAATCTGCTTTGTGCATCGGGAAGATGCACCCGCGAGTTGACCACAAACCGGACGAAAATTGACGGAACGTGTTTGCTGGCAGGACTTTCGAGAATTCCAATTAGTCTGGTTTCCGCAAAAATTCGCGCATCTTGTAAGGCGGAACGCCCTCTATGAATCGCACGCAAACCGATTTCTGACAGCGGGCCGGTTACCTTCCGCAGCAGCGTTTGTACTTGCGGCCGGAGCCGCAGGGGCAGGGGTCGTTGCGGCCGACCGGCCCTGCCCCGGCGGCAACCTTCTGCGGTTGAGTGGCTTGCGCGCCTGGGCCGGCCGCGTACTGCGCCGCGCGAGTTTCTTCCGCGGCGCGGGCGGCCACACGAGCGGACTTGCCCTCCACATCCGGGGCCTTCAGCGGAGGCGTCTCGTTGCGGCCGAAGTACTCCGCCATGCGCTTGAGCTCCGGTAACGCCTCTCTGAAGAAGAGTTTATAGCCATCGCAGAAGTAGTTCACCCGGTCCGGGTTCGGCGTTTGGCCCAGCGGCATGTGGTGCTTGGGGCATCCGCCGAAGCAGTACGGCTGGAACTCGCAGTCCCGGCAGGCGGCCGGGAGGTCCGTCTTGAGCGCCGCAAACTCCTCCAGCCGCGGGTGTTGAACGAGCTCCGCGAGCGGCGTTTCGTGGATATTGCCCACCTTCCACTCCGGATAGACGAAGTGGTCGCAGACGTAGAAGTCCCCGTTCCATTCCACGATGTGCGAGTTCGCGCATCGCTCGGCGTAGCAGCAGGTGCTGGCCTTGCCGAAGATCAGCGCGTGAAGGACGCTGTCGATCAGCCGCTCGCTCACCCGGCCGATGTCGCGGCTGGCCCACAGATCGAACACCTCCAGGCAGAACCGCCCGAACTGCTCCGGCGTGCAGGAGAAGGCCGTCGGCGAGCCGTCCGGCATGCGTTCGAGGATCGGGATGAACTGCACGTACTGCACGCCAAGGTTGGTGAAGTAGCGGTAGATGTCGCCGGCGTGCGGCGCGTTGACGCTGTTGAGCGTGACGAGGACGTTCGTCTCCACGCCGCGGGCGCGGGCGAGCTCCAGCCCGGCCCAGGCCCGGTGGTACGTGGGGGCGCCGGCGCGGTCTTTGCGGTAGAAGTCGTGCCACTGCGGCGGGCCGTCCAGGCTGGTGCCGACGAGGAACTGGTTGGCCGCGAGAAACTCGCACCAGGCATCATCCAGCAACGTGGCGTTGGTCTGCAGGGCGTTGCCGATCTGCTGCATCGGCCGCTTGTACTGCTGCTGCAGGTCGACGGCCCGGCGGAAAAAGTCCAGCCCCGCCAGCGTCGGCTCGCCGCCCTGCCAGCCGAACTCCGCCCGCACGGGCATCGCATCGAGGTACTGCCGCGTGTAGCTTTCGAGCGTTGCGTCGGACATGCGGAAGGCGGACTCCTCCCGCACGTCGGGGTACAGTTCCCGCGGCTTCATGGTGTAGTAGCAGTAGGCGCAGTCCAGGTTGCACACGCCGCACACCGGTTTGCACATGATGTTGAACGGGCGGAGGGACCCCGCCGGGATGTCCGTAGATTCAGGCATAGACGCTCAGGGTAGCAAATCGGCCCATGGCGGCACAACGCGGATTGCGGTGGCCACAGCCTGACGCTTTAACGCCCCGAACGGAAGCGAGCGGCCGAGTTGGCGCGGCGGCTCTGGCCGATGGGGCTACTCGACCGCCTCCCGCATCGCCGCCGGAAGATGGTCCAGCAGGTCCGCCGCGGTCACGGACGCCTCTCCCAGCGCCGCGGCCGCGAGGTCTCCCGCGCGCCCGTGCGCCCAGGCGGCCAGGCACGCCGCGGCGAACGGCGGCAGGCCCTGGCCCATCAGCGCCGCGGTCAGGCCCGTCAGCACGTCTCCCGCGCCGCCGGTGGCCATGCCGGGGTTGCCGGTCTCGTTGATGTAGAAAGACTCGCCGTCCGTGACCACGGTGCCCGCGCCCTTCAGCACCACCACCAGCGGACCGTCGCCGGGGCGGGCCCACGCGCAGGCGGCGTCGTAGGCGGCCTCGGGCCGGTCGTTCTGGATGTCGGCCACGGTCCGGCCGGTCAGGCGGGCGAATTCGCCCGGGTGCGGGGTCAGCACGGCCGCGGTGCGGCGCTTGGCCCACCAGTCCGGCGTGCGGGCCAGGTTGTTCAGCGCGTCGGCGTCCAGCACCAGCGGCGCGCGGAACTCCAGCGCCGCCCGGACGAGCGCTTCCTGCGGACCGCCGATGCCCAGACCCGGGCCCACGGCCACCACGTCGCATTCGTCGGCGGCTTCCCGCACCGCGCGCATGGCTTGCGGGGCAAGCTCACCGCTCTCGCACGGCAGCGGATACGACGTGGCGCACGGGCACAGGCCCGCGATGGCGAGCTGCACCGGCTCCGGCGCGGCGAAGCTCACCAGCCCCGCCCCGCCGCGCAGCGCCGCGTTGGCCGCCAGCGCCACGGCGCCCGGCATGCCGCGGCTTCCGCCGACCACCAGCACGCGGCCGTAATGGCCCTTGTGCCCTTCCCGGTCTCGCCGCGGCAGGCGCGGCACGCTGGTGATCTGCCTCGGTTCGGCCATGGTTCACTCGCCCTTTCCGCTCGCCTGGCGGTTGATGAGAGAGGCGATGTACCCGCCGGCGAAACCGTTGTCTATGTTCACCACGCTCACGTTGGAGGCGCAACTGTTCAGCATGGTCAGCAGGGCCGAGACGCCCCCGAAGCTCGCCCCGTAGCCCACCGAGGTGGGCACGGCGATCACCGGCACGGCCACCAGCCCGCCAAGGACGCTCGCCAGCGCCCCCTCCATGCCGGCCACCGCCACCACGACATGGGCCCGCTGGATGGTCTCGCCGTCGGCCAGCAGGCGGTGCAGGCCCGCCACGCCGACGTCGTAGTGCGTGGTGACGCGCTGGCCGAACGTCTCGGCCGTGATGCGGGCCTCCTCGGCCACGGGCAGGTCGCTCGTGCCGCCGCAGCACACGGCGATGTGCCCGACCGGCTCTTGCCGCGCCCCGCGCCGCAGCACGATGGTGCGGGCCGTCTCGTCATATTCGGCGTCATGGAACTCCGCCCGGACGGCCTCGAACACCTCCGGCGCCGCCCGCGTGGCCAGCACGTTGTGCTCGCCGGCGGAGAGCGCATGGACAATCTCCCGTACCTGGGCGGGCGTCTTGCCGGGGCAGTAGACCACCTCCGGCAGCCCACAGCGCACGGCGCGGTGGTGGTCCACCCGCGCGAAGCCGATCTGCTCGAACGGCATGGCGCGCAGTCGCGATAAAGCGTCATCCGGGCTCAGGTCGCCCTGCCGGACGGCGCCGAGCAATCGCCGCAAGCCATTCTCATCCATTGGTCATCACCTTCTCACCGTCGCGCGGGTTTCCAGGTCCAGGTTGTCGGTCCGGCCGGCCCGCAGGTAATGGTGCGCCAAGCCGCCGACCATCGCCGCGTTGTCCACGCAGTACTTCATGGGCGGCAGGCGCAGCGTGCAGCCGAGGCCTTCGGCGAGGTCGCTCGCCGCGGCGCGCAGGGCGGTGTTGGCCGCCACGCCGCCGCCGAGGATCAGCGTTCTGGCGCCGGTGGCCTTGGCCGCGCGGCGGAGCTTGATGCGCAGCACGTCCACCACCGCCGCCTGGAAGCTCGCCGCCAGGTCCGCCACCTCCCGCCGCGTGAAGGCTTCGATGCCCTGCCCGGCGTGCTGCTGCGCCGCGGCGCGGCGGGCGTGCGGGCCCCGCCCACGGGCGGGCTTGCGCGGATTGCCGGGGCTCTCCGGCAGGCCGTTGACGTGGTACAGCACGGCCGTCTTGATGCCGCTGAAGGAGAAGTCCAAGGACGGGCCCTTCAGCAGCGTCCGCGGCAGTTCGACGGCCTCCGGGTCGCCCTCGCGGGCCACGCGGTCGATGGCCGGGCCGCCCGGGTAACCCAGGCCCATGATGCTCGCGGCCTTGTCGAAGGCCTCGCCGGCCGCGTCGTCGATGGTGCTTCCAAGAAGCTCCATGTCCGTCGGCCCGCCGCAGCGGTACAGCGCCGTGTGCCCGCCGGAGCAGATCAGCGCCGCGGCGGGGTAGCGTATCGGCTCGCCGTCCAGCGCGGCGGCGTACGCGTGGGCGTACACGTGATTCACGCCCACCAGCGGCACCCCCCACGCCCAGCTCAGCGTTTTGGCGGCCATCACCCCCACCAGCAGCGAGCCGATCAGCCCCGGCTCGCTGGTGACGGCCACGGCGTCGATGGCCTTTGGCCCCACGCCCGCCTCCGCCAGGGCGCGGTCGATGATCGGGTTGACGGCCTCGATGTGCGCCCGGCTGGCGAGTTCCGGCACCACCCCGCCGAAGCGGGCGTGCAGGTCCACCTGGCTGGCCACGGCGCTGGACAGCACCTCCCCCCCGTCGCGGACCACGGCGGCGGCCGTCTCGTCGCAGCTTGATTCCAGCGCGAGGATGGTCGTGTGGTCAGTCATTCTCCTCCGCCTTGGCCGCCCGGGCGGCTTCGCGCTGCCTGCGCCTCGCACGCAGTTCCCGCTGCAGGGCGGATTCCTGCAGAATGCGGTTCCAGTCGTCGGGAGATCGCAGCAGCCCCACGGCGTAAGCAAGCTGCGGGTCCTGGGCGAGAATCGCCCGGCCGATTTCCCGGCGGGCCCGCTCCGGCTCGTCCAGCGCCCGGGAGCTGGCCGGGTCCGACCGCCCGGACGGCAGCAGCCTCGCCTCCTCGCGCAGACGCGCCAGTTCCTCGGCGACGGCCGGGGGAATTTCAATGGAGCGGTCCGGCTCGACGCCCCACGTGGCGCTGTCGGCCGTGCGCGTGATCGACACATCTCCGGCCAGCAGAAACTCCGCCGTGGTGAGGTTCACCAGCCCCAGCCCGCCCGGCAGCGTAAAGACCGTCTGCACGCATCCTTTGCCGCGCGTGCGGGCGCCCACCACCACCGCCCGGCCGTTGTGCTGCAAAGCCCCGGCTACGATCTCGGCGGCCGAGGCCGTGCCGCCATCCACCAGCACCACCAGCGGCACATCCGGGTAGGTGCCCTCGGCGTGGGCCACGTACTCCTGCCGCCTGCCGTCTCGCCCGACGGATACGGCGATGACGCCTTCCCGCAGGAATCGGTTGGCCATCGAGGCGCCCTCCGGCAGGAGCCCGCCGGGGTTGCCGCGCAGGTCCAGCACAATGCCTTCCGGCTCCGGCGCGTCGCGGTAGGCCCCCTGGAACTGCTCGCCCGTCTGCCGCACGAACTCGCCCACGCGGAAGTAGTCGATCGGCCGCGGGAAGTGGGAGTCTACCTGGTGCACCCAGCGGCCCTTGTGGTCGCGGTAGAGGCCCTGCACGGTGGCCACGGGAAACCGCTCGCAGACGAGGTGGACCGTTCTCGGCGGCGAACCGGGCCGGCCGATCAGAAGCTCCACCCGTTCGCCGTCCTCGGCGTTGAGAGCCTCCTGCACGGTGCGGGGGGGCATGCGGGCGGCGTTTTCGTCGTTCACGTAGAGCAGTTCATCGCCGCGGCGGATGTCTTGCCGCGCCGCGGGCGAGCCGGGCAGCACCCCCAGCACGCAAATGCGCCCGCCCTCCCGCGTCACGCGCAGGCCCGTGCCGGAGGCGTAGCCCATGAGCCGTCGCTGGAACGGCTCGGCCTTGCCCGGCGGCACGTAGGCGGAGTACTCGTCGAGGCTCTCGATCATGCCGCGGACGGCGCCTTCGCGGAGGCGGCGCGGGTCCGGACGGCGGCCATATTCGCGCTCGACGAGCCGCCGGGCCTGCTCCACGGCGTCTTGCTCCGGCGTGGAGACCGGCGCGCGCGGCGCGCGCGTCACCAGCGCCGTGATGACGGACGCCGCGACAATCGCCAAGGCCCAGATGAGGTTGCGCTTCGGCACGGGGGTCCTCGAACACTCACGCGATGGAAACACAGTACCACCGGATGCACCCGGCGACAAGCCAAGCCGGCCCTCGTTGGGGGCAGATGTGGCGACGGCCGAAAAGCGTTCGCTATCCGGCCGAGAGAATGGGCAGAGGCGGACTTGAACCGCCGACACCATGATTTTCAGTCATGTGCTCTACCAACTGAGCTACCTGCCCGGTATTCGCCCGGTGCGGACGGGCGAGTGGTCTACTGTACAGCGCCGCCCACGCATGTCAAGCCCAACGGCAAGCCCCCGCGCGGGCAAACGCTACGGCTTGCGCGGCTCGAAGCCGACGCGTTTCTCGATGTTCTCGGGGGCGAACCAAAGCACCCGGTCTCGATGCTCGCGGATCGTACGGTCCAGTTCGAGCAGGCCCCGCTTGCCATTCTGCTCGTATTCCTCGGCCAGGGCCGGCTGGTAGCCGACGCGCCGCCAGACGAAGACCGTCTCGAGGGCCGGCATCTCCTCCACCTCCACCGAAGACTTCTCCGGCGAGTCGTTCACGTCGTCCGGGGCCATGCGGAAGGCCCGCCGCGTGGCCGCCTCTCGCAGGGCGGGCGGCATGCTCACCTCGCCGATGCCGGTCCAGACCAGGGCCCACGTTCCCGTGCGGGTCTGCATCGGAAAGCGGCGTGTCATCATGCCGGTTTCGGTGGACTCCAACTCCAGGTTCTCGGCGGCCTGGGTCAGGCCGGTGTGTGTGGCGGCGATGGCGAGCGTCCGGCCCTTTTCGCGGGCGGCGGCCAGGCCCCGCATCCGCCGCCAGTCCCGGATAATCTGCTCCCGGATGGCGGGGGTGATCTCCGGCGGGGTGTGGGCGGGCACGAAGGCCAGCACGCGCCACAGCAGGCCGCCGGCGTTCTCGCCGGAGGCGTACAGCCGGGGGCCATCCCGGCCGATCGGCAGCACGGCCTTGCCTTCCTCATCGCGCTCGACCAGTTCCGGCAGCAGCCGCCCCAGCGGCTCGCCCCGCCCGCCGCGCGAAGTGGTGGCCCGGCCGAGAACCGGGTCGTCCATCGCCTCGGCGAAACTCCGCGGGCCGGTATCGCCCGCGAGCAGGGGGAACAGGTCCACGCCGGCCGGCCCGCCCACGGGGAACAGCACGCCCGGGAAGCCCTTGCACATGGCCCACTCGATGGCCGGCAGCTTCACCTGCTCGGTGATCCGTCTCAACGCTTCGCCCAGCGTGATGTCCGTGGCCTTGAGCGTCACGCGGGTGGCGGGGTCCAGGTCTATCTCACCGTGCTCGCCCCACGGGTAGACGATGGCGCGAACGCCCTTGGCGGCTTCGGCGAGCAGCTCCATCGCGCGGGGAAGCGTCTCGGCCTCGATGGTCACCGTGCGAATCTCGCGCTCCAGCAGCCGGTCGGCCGGCAGCCTCATGGACGAAACCACCTGCTCATACGGGCTGGCCCCCGGCGCCGCCGTCACCGCACGCACCTCGCCGGCAACCAGCGACAGCACGTCGTCAATCCGCGGGCCGACCGCCTCCTTCCGCAGCAGGTCCACGATAAGCGGTTCGGCCTCGGCGAAGGTCATCGAGCTTCTTTCCGTCTCCGCCGGTTGCGTGTCCGCGGCGTCGGAGCGTTCCTGCACGAACTGGTCTTCGTGATCCAGCCAGTATCGCTGCACCCGCAGCGAAGACGGCCTCACGGCGCGGGCCACCACGTCCTCGCGCACCAGCAGGTACGCCATGCGGATGCGGGTGGGCTGCTTGTAGCCGAAGCCCCATGCATCCAGAGCCTCCGCGGCCCCGGGCCCTTGCGCTTTGTATTGCTCGAACATCGCCTCGATCTGCTGCTCGTCCGGGGCGCCCTCGTTCGGGGCGTAGTCCTTGGCTTGCAGGGCGACCATCCGGAGATTGATGCCTTCGTACAGATCGCGGAACACAATTCGCAGTTCCGCATCGGAAGGCGGAATATTCATTCGCGCCTCCTGGAAATGCTTGTACACCCGCATCCATCGCGCGGCGACCGCGCGCACTTCGCTTTCCGACATCCTGCTTTCCGAGCGGAACGTGCTGATGAAGTTCTGGTACCGATCCCCGGTCAGGCCGGCGAGCTGAAAGAGGGAGTCCACGTCCGCCTCGGTCACCTCGATGCCGGCATCCTCCGCCTCGGCCAGCAGCAGCGCGTAGGAGAAACCGCCGCCTTCTTCTTCGCCGCGGGTGATGGTGAGGTACGCCAGAAGCATCTCTCCGAACTGCATGGACATGTAATTGCCCAGGCCCATGCGGCGGAGAATGTCCAGGTCGCTGGAGGCCCGTTCGCGGTCCATGACGGTGAGGGTCCGTCCGGAAGCGGTCCGCCCAATGGTGAACTCCCCGCCTCCGCCACCCAGTTGCTGCAGCGCGCTGGGCAGGAGGAAGGCGATCATCAGCAGCACCATCACGACAATGACGAACTTCTGCCGTTTACGGAAAAATGCAAACGCCATGGCGGCTCCTAGCGGTAGCTATTGGTTCAATGCGTCGCAGACGGATGAATATAGGCGATTCGCCCCTTTTTGCAAGCAGAACGAGCCTGCCGAAGCGCCCCCGGCCCATTATTACTAATGGGAGCGACATACATTGAACGTCCGATGGGCCCCGCCGCCGCAGGCGGCGACACCAAGCTTCGATTCTGTGTTCAATGGACGTTGCTCCCGGTAATAAGCCCCTCGGGCATTGCGGCTCCCGCCGAGGGGGGTTCCTTCGCCCGAGAAAGGCGCTACACTGGTGCAGTGGAGCCCGTGGAGACTATTCGATGCTTCTTGGTTCTCACCTGAGCATACAGGGCGGCGTGGACAACGCGCTGACGGCCGCCGACGAACACGGCTTTCAAGCCGTGGCGATGTTCGTGCGCAACCAGGTCCGCTGGGAGTGCGGCCGCCTGACGGAGGACACCTGCGCCCGGTTCATCGCGCGGCGGGAGGAACTGGGCATCGGCCCGGTGGTCGCGCACGCGTCGTACCTGGTGAACCTCGCGGCCGAGGGGGAGTTGCGGGCGAAGAGCATCGCCGCCATGGTCGAAGACCTCACGCGATGCAACCGGCTGGGCGTGGACTTTCTGGTGCTGCACCCGGGCGTGCACGCGGATGCCGAAGCCGGCATTCGGCGCATCGCCGAGGCGCTGGACGAGGTCACCGCCGCCGTCGAGACGCCCGGCGGCGCGAAGCTGCTGCTGGAGACCACGGCCGGGCAGGGCAACTCCATCGGCCACCGCTTCGAGCACCTGGCGGACATCCTGCACCGTCTGCGCAAGCGGACGCGCTTCGGCGTGTGCCTGGACACGTGCCACATCTTCGCCGCCGGCTACGACATCCGCACGCCGGAGGCCTACGCCGAGACGATGGACGCCTTCCAGCGGACCATCGGCCGGAAGTTCCTCAAGGCGATCCACCTGAACGACTCGAAGAAGGACCTCGGCTCGCGCGTAGACCGCCACGACCACATCGGCGACGGCAAGATCGGCCTGGCCGGCTTCGCGAATTTCGTGAACGACGAGGCGCTGGCCGAGGTGCCGATGATCCTGGAAACGCCCAAGGGCAAGGCCCCGGACGGGCGCGACTGGGACGAGATCAACGCCGAGCGGCTGCGGTCGCTCGCCGGCAAGCGCCCCGCGGCGTCCGCCGACACGGCGGCCGGGGGCCTCGCCGGAAAGCCGTGACCTATTGCTCGGCAGGCCACGGCGCGCCCGGCCGGCAGCGGCGCCTCTACCGCAGCGTCAGGTTGTTGCGGTGGATCACCTCGTCGTACGGCTTGTCGCCGAGGGCTTTGGCGATCTGCGATGACCGCAGGCCCATAATGGCCCGGACCTGCTCGGCCGAGTAGTTCGTCATGCCGCGGGCGAGTTCCCTGCCGCCCGCGTCCAGCACGGAAACCGTCTCGCCCTTGCGAAAGCTCCCCTCCACGGCCGTGATGCCGGAAGGCAGCAGGCTCCGGCCCTTGCCGGTCAGCGCGGCGGCCGCCCCGGCGTCCACCGTGACGCTGCCTTTCGCCCGGGACGCCTGGCCGATCCACCTTCGCCGGCCGGACATCTTGCGCTCGGCCGGCACGAACACCGTGCCGACCTTCCTGCCGGCCAGCAGCTTGGCGAGCACGCCCGGCGCGCGCGCGTTGGCGATGGCCGCCATTTCCCCCGCGCGGCACACCAGCCCCGCCGCCGCCAGCTTGCTGCCCATGCCGCCGGAGCCCAGTGCGCTGCGGCGGTTCTGCACCAGGGACATCGCGCCGTTCTCCACGTCGGAGATCACGTCCACCAGCTCCTCGCCGTCCATCACGCCGTCGACCACGGTCAGCAGCACCAGCAGGTCGGCCGCCAGCATGTTCGTCACGTGGGCGGCGATCATGTCGTTATCGCCGTAGCGCAGCTCGTCGACCGCCACGGCGTCGTTCTCGTTGAGGATCGGCAGCACGCCCCAGTCCTTCAGCGCGTGCAGCGTGTTGCGGATGTTGAGGTACCGCGTGCGGTCCTCGAAGTCGCTCCGCATCACCAGCACCTGCGCCACGCGCACGCCATGGCGGGCGAACGCGTCGTGGAAGGCCCGCATGAGCTGGCCCTGGCCGACGGCCGCGGTGGCCTGCAGCTCCGGCAGCGTCTTGGGCCGGGCGGGGAGGTTGAGTTCGCCCAGCCCGGCGCCGATCGCCCCGCTGGCGACCAGCACGATGCGTTTGCCCTCGGCCATGGCCGCGGCGATCTGCCGGGCCAGCGACGTGACCATGCGCCGGTTCAGCCGGCCGTCGTCGTGCGTGAGGGCGCTGGTGCCGACCTTCACCACAATCCGCCGGGCCTGGGCCGCGATGTTCCGCCGTACTTCGCTTCCGTCCATAGCCGCTATCCCTGGAGCACCTTGTCCGTGGAAATGGCGCCGTCCGCGACGGCGGGCACGCGCCCGAGCACCTCGCAGATCATCGCCACGCTGCGTTTCGTGGCCCCTTGCCGCTCGCGGACGAACTGCCGCGCCCGCCGCCCGGCCTCCGCGGCGGCGGCCTCATCGGCCAGCCACGTGCGTAGCTGCTCGCCAAGGGCCTCGGCGTCCGCCACGCGCACGCAGCCGTGGGCGGCGAGTTCGTCCGCCTGCGGAAAGTTGAACGTGTGCGGGCCAAAGCACGTGGGCTTGCCCAGCGCCGCGGCCTCGATCATGTCCGAGCCACCCATGGGCACGAGCGACCGGCCGACAAACACGCAGCTCGCCAGCGCGTAGAACTTCCGCAACTCGCCCATCGTGTCGCCGAGGATGACGGCGTTGGCGGGCACATCGCCGACGGCGCCATCCGGCCGCTCGCCGCGCCTCACGAGGTCGAAGCCTTCAGCGACGATGAGCTTCGCCACTTCCTCGAACCGCTCCGGCTTGCGCGGCACGAGAGCGAGCTTCGCGCGCGGGTGCTCGGCTCGCAGCGTGCGGAACAGGTCCAGCAGCAGCTTCTCCTCTCCGGGGCCTGCGCCTCCGGCGACGATGAGCTTGTCATCGGCACATACGCCCAGCGCAGCGGCGAGATCGTCCTGCCCGTCCAGCCGATCGGCGACGACGGCCGAGTCGTACTTCAGCATACCCGTGACGTGGACCTTCTCCGCGTCCACGCCGAGCGACCGCCACAGTTCGGCATATTGCTCCGTCTGCGCGCCGATGGCCGCCAGCCGGTTGAACAGCCGCGCGGCGAGCGGTCCGAGCTTGCGGTAGCGCGGGTAGCCCTTATCCGGGCTGAGCCGGCCGTTGACGATGACGGCCGGGATGCCACGCCGGTTGCACGCGGCGAGAAAGTTCGGCCAGGTTTCGCCTTCCATCAGCACCACCAGCGCCGGGCGGATGCGCCGCAGCGCCCGCCCGACGGCCAGCGAGAAGTCCATCGGCCAGAAGAAGACCATGTGGTCTTTGCCGAAGTGCCTACGGGCGGCGGCCATGCCGGTGTCGGTGGTGGTGGAGACCACCACGCGATAGTCCGGAAGCTGGCGGTGCAGTTCCACCACCACGGCCCGGGCGGCGTTGACCTCGCCCAGGCTCACGGCGTGCACCCAGATCGTCGGCTGAAGGCCGTAGCGCACCGGGGCGGCGCCGAGCTTCTGGCCGATGCCGGCGCGGTAGCGCCCGTGCCGCACCATACGGTGCAGCCACAACGGGCTGGCGGCCAGTAGCCCGGCGGCGTAGAGGATGTCCAGCAGAACGCCCATGGGGAGAGTATTGCCGCAGCGGGGTGCGGGCGTCAATCGGCGCGAGCGCAAATGGGAAATTGGAAATGGAATATCGTCAATCCTTCACCCCCTCCACGCCCTTGACGGTGTACTTCTCGATCGCCTTCTGCAGGTCCACGTCGTTGATGTTCGCCAGCGTGCACAGCCAGGCGAGCACGTCGGCGAATTCCTCCTCCTTGTTGGCCTGGTTGGTCCCGGCCAGGGCGGTGGCCAGCTCGCCCACTTCCTCGATGAACCACAGGAACGTGCCCGCCGTGCCGCGGGCGGAGTCGGTGGCGAAGTAACGGTCACGGATGAACTGCTGAAACTCGGCGATGGTCATGGCGTCTCTCTCGGTTCGGGATTCGCTGCGGAGCATACCAGAAGCAAGGCGTATCGGGCCACCAAGACCGCCGGAGACCGCGCCCAGGCGCGGGCGCCGACCGGGACGCGGAAGCTACTTTCCGGCCCGCGGACAGCACGTCGTTCTCCGCGTTCTCGGCGTCCTTTGCCCTGAGCGGTAAGCCTACTCCATCGCCCGGTCGATGGTCCGCAGCAGGCGCTCCACGCGGCTGGAGGGTTCGAGCGTCAGCGACTTCTCGGCCGCTTCCTTCGCCAGCCCCAGTTGGCCGATATCCCGAGAGTCTCGCCCGGCGAGGTAGCGCAGCATGGCCATTTGCGCCCAGGCGTTGGCGGAGTCCGGGCTCAGCAGGCATACGTTCTCGCCCGCCCGAATAGCCTGCTCGTAGCGGCCGGCGTTCCGCTCGATGGCGGCGATGGCGTCGTAGGCGCTGGTCTCGTACGGGTTGATGTGCAGCACCTGCCGGTAGTAGTCCAGGGCGTCCTGCTCCCGCCCGAGCACGCGGTAGATGTCCGCGATCTGCCGGGCGTATTTCTGGTCGGTCATGGTGCGGCGGTGCAGTTCCAGCAGGTTCGGCAGGGCCTTTTCCGGCTGGCCGATCTGCATGTACTTGTTGGCGAGCTCCTTGTAACTGAACGGGTCCATCGGCTGGCGGAGCTTGAGCAGTTCCAGGGCGTGAATGGCCTTGGCCCACTCGCGCTTGGCCAGGTGCGCCTTGGCCATCACGCGCGGGGCGATCTTGGAGTCCGGGTCCGCTTGCCGCAGTTTCTCGGCGTATCGCAGGGAGTCATCGTGCCGGTCCTTCGCCGAGCAGATGCTCGCCATCACGGCCAGAGCGCGCGGGTTGCCGTCGTCGAGCTTCAGGGCCTTTTGGGCGTGCGTCTCGGCCGGGCCGAACTGCCGCCGCAGGTAGAGAGCCACGGCGTGATCCGCCTGGGCGTTGGCGTCTTGCGGGTTGGCGGCGGCGAGTTTCGTCGTCTTCTTCACATCCGGCAGCGGGGCCGGGCTGTAGCCCCAGGCGGCGAGTTGCCGCTTCGCCCATTGGCGGAACTGCTTGTCAAAGGTCTTCTCATCCGTCGCGAGCACCTCGGCGAAGACCTCCTTCTGCGTCCGGCCGGCCGCGAAGCCCTCCAGCATCCGGAGGATGGCCGCGTAGCCCTTCGTTTCGATGACGTATTCCATGATCCACTCGCTCTGTGCATACGCGAGGGAGCGTTGGCCCGGATGCTCCGGCCGGACGAAGCCCCAGTCCAGTTTGGAGATCGGCATCAGCTTCCCGGCGCGGGTGGCGGCGATGAGTTGCTGCACGGCCTGGTGGCTCTGGCGGTCCGGCTGCTGCCAGACGGCGCACGCCTCGGTGAACCAGTGCGGAATCCGGTTGCCCGTGGCCGAGAGCGTGACCGTGTGGGTGTACTCGTGCCGCAGCACCACCGCCCAGTTGTGCGTGCCGAACGGGCTGCGGTGCTGCTCCGGCGTGGGGGCCGCCAGGGCGATGACATTGCCCGTGCACGCGCCGATAGTGCCGATCCATCCCCGCCCGGTCACCCGGACGGAAAAGTCCGCGTGCGTCGGCAGAATCTCGATGATCGTCTTGCCGGGAGGCTCGTGGCCGAAGTCTTCGCAGATCTCCGCGTGAATCTTCTCCATGTACTCGGCCACCTGGTCCAGCAGCACGGCGTCTCGCTTGGCATCCACCTTGACGATGAAGTGCTCCGTCTCCCTCGTAAGGAATTTGTCGAGCTTCGCCAGCAGCTTGAGGTAGTTGACCACGTCCTTGCGGTAGTCGTCCAGGGCGTAGGCCTTCTCCAGCACGGCCTTGGCTTCAGCCTCCTGACCGGTCTGCATGTACACCTTGCCGAGACCGGCCAGCGGGTCGGCTGAGTAGGGCTCCAGTTCGATGGCCTTGCGGTAGTACCGCTCGGCCAGGTCAAAGCGACGGGCCGCGGAGAGCCAGTCGGCGATCGTCCCCGGAAGGCCGGAGAACCGTGCGTTGATCTCGCCGACGCGCTTTGCATACGGCTCGGACTTCTCCGGCTCGTCCTGCCGGACGTGCAGCGCCGCGTAGAGGCTCAGGGCCTCCAGGTGGTTGGGGTTCGTCTTCAGCATGCGGTCCAGCACGGCCGGGACTTCCTCGAACTTGCGCCATTGCATCAGGCAGATCGCCTTCAGCAGCAGCGCGTCGGCATGGTGCGGATTGGTCTTCAGCGCGTCGGCGGCGTGCTTGAGGCACTGCTCGAAGTTCCACTGCCCCAGCGCCACCGCGCCGAGCCCCACGTGCACCTCCGCAGCGGCCCCGTTGAGCTTGGCCGCGAGGGCGAACTCCTTGGCGGCGACATCCGGACGGTGCTTGCTGAGCAGGAACATTCCCGCGGCCTCGTGCGCCGGCCAGTACGTCCTGTCCACCTCATACGCCTTCTGCAGGTAGTTGTGCAGGATGTTGCGGGCCTGTTCGGATGCCTTGCGGGAGGTGAGGATGGAGTAGCGGTCCAGCAGCATCCCCGCCGCGACCAGCGATTCCGCGTCGTTGCGGTACTCCTCGCCGGCGAAGGCCGCCTCGGCCGACTTGTACACGGCCCGGGCCTCCTCCGTCCGGCCGAGCGTCTCCAGCAATCGGCCCTCCACGCGGAGGGCGGGCATCCAGTCTCGCCGGAGCTTTCGCGCGTCGTGGGCGGCGGAGAGGGCCTGCTCGTACTTGCCGACTGTCGCCAGCAGTTCGGCCCGTGCTACGTGCCACCGGGCGTCGTCGGCCGCCTGCTCGCCGACGGCATCCAGCGTCTCCAGCGCCTCGGCGTACCGGCCGCGGGCGCGCAGAGCCTCCGCCAGGCCGAGCGAGGCCGCCACGCTGGCGCCCTGCTCGTCCAGCAGTTTACGGTAGGCCCGCTCCGCGGCGGCGTACTTGCCCCGCAGCAGAAGCACGCGCAGGCCTTCGGCATCGGCGGGCGCGTCCTCGGCCGGGGCGGTGGCGGTTGGTTGAGTGGAAGGCGCGCCGCCGGGCCGGACCCAGTTGCGCAACGTCTCTCGCAGGTCCGCCCGGCAGACCGTGGCCGGCGGCGCCGCGCTCGCGAGAACCATCGCCAGCAATACCCCGCCAAGCAGACCGCGCCACGTTCGTTTCACCGCACTCACCTCGATTCCAACGCTGCACCATTCTAACACGTTCGGGCGCGCAGCCGGCCCAACGTTTTCAGACGCCCCGGCGGAGGTACGGTTCCCCTGTCTTGGTTGTGTGGTGTGCGCCTCGCCCGCGTAACGACTCGCCGGGGCCGGCTTCTCCATATGCGCGCATGGCGAAGGCCGCGGAGGGGCGGGCCTCCCGCGGCCTTCAAGGCGAATCTACGTTCGGCGGTCAGCCTTCCTTGATGGCCTCAACCGGGCAGGTGTCGACGCAGGCGCCGCAGTCGATGCAGGTGTCCGGGTCGATCGAATACTTCTCTTCGCCTTCGTGGATGGCCTCCACGGGGCAGGCTTCCTTGCACGAGCCACAGGTCGTGCATGCATCAGTAATTACGTACGCCATCGGTGTTGCTCCTTGCTTACGATTTCGGGAGGTCGTTCCCACGCCCCGTGGGCCGACCGTATAACCCAATGGGCATCATACGGATTCCGCCCCGCCCCGATCAAGGGCATTTGCCGACCGCGTGGTCCTCCGTGAATATCGCGGCGCGATGTCGCCGTTGCTGTTTGCACAACACTGTTTCTTGGCATGCCGTTGGCGCCGGTGTTGTCGTACACTGGAGCCCATGGACGAGAAGAACAATCCCGACGCGCGATACATCCGCCAGGTGACCTTCGCCGAATTGGGCGAGGGCGGACAAGCCGCGCTGGAGGCCGGCCGCGTGCTGGTGGTCGGCGCCGGCGGGCTGGGCTCGTGGATGATCGAACTGCTCGCCCGCGCCGGCGTCGGCATGCTGCGCATCGTCGACGACGACCGCGTGGACTGGACCAACCTCCACCGCCAGGCGATGTACGACGAGGCGCACGCCGCCGCGCGGACACCCAAGGCCGCCGCGGCCGCCGCGCGCGTGGGCCGCATCAACTCCCACTGCCGCGTGGAGGCCGTCGAGGCCCGCGTGACGGCCGCGAATGTGGCGCCGCTCGCCGCCGACGCGGATGTGATCCTCGACGCCACAGACAACTTCGCCACGCGCTTCCTGCTGAATGACGTGGCGGTGAAGGCCGGCAAGCCGTGGGTGTTCACCGGCGCCGTGCGGGCCGAGGGACAGACGATGACCATCCTCCCAGGCCGAACGCCTTGCCTGCGATGCCTTTACGAGGACCCGCCCCCGCCCGACCGCGAGGTGCGCGCCGCCACGCACGGCGTGCTGGGCCCGGCCGTGGCGGCGCTGGCGTCCGTGGCGGCGTGCGAGGCGGTCAAGCTGCTCGCCGGCGCGGCCACGGGCGGACTGTTGCTCCGCGTGGATCTCTGGACCGGCGCCGTGCGGAGCCTGGACCTCTCCAACGCCCGCCGGGCGGATTGCCCGTGCTGCGGGGAGAGAAACTTCCATTTTTTTGAGCGCGCCCCCGCAAATTAGTACCTTTGCGGTATAGTATGGTGCACGTCTGGAAAGGAAGACCCTATGGCGCAGATTCTCGACGACATCACGCGGGCGATCGGCAACACGCCGCTCGTGGGCATCCGCAAGCTCATCCGCACCCAAGCCACTGTGCTGGCGAAGATGGAGGGCCTCAACCCGATGTCCTCCGTGAAGGACCGCATCGCCCGGGCGATGATCAACGCCGGCGAGCGCGAGGGCAAACTCGCACCGGGGGCCACCGTCATCGAGCCGACCAGCGGCAACACGGGCATCGGCCTGGCGTTTATCTGCGCGGCGCGCGGGTACCGCTGCATCCTGACCATGCCGGAGTCGATGAGCATCGAGCGCCGCAAGGTGCTGCGGGCCATGGGCGCGGAACTCGTTCTCACGCCGGCGGATAAGGGAATGCCCGGCGCCATCGACGCGGCCGGAAAGCTGCTGGAGGAGACCCCCGGCGCCTGGATGCCGCAGCAGTTCAACAACCCCGCCAACCCGCAGGTGCACCGGGAGACCACGGCCGAGGAAATCTGGCGGGACACCGGCGGCAAGGTGGACGCCTTCGTGGCGGGCGTGGGCACCGGCGGCACGATCACCGGCGTGGGCGAGGTGCTCAAGAAGCGCCGGCCGGGCGTAAAGGTATTCGCCGTGGAGCCGACCGACTCGCCCGTGATGACGCAAACACGCGAGGGCAAGGAACTCAAGCCCGGCCCGCACAAGATCCAGGGCATCGGGGCCGGCTTCATCCCCAACGTGCTGAACATGGACGTGGTGGACGAGATCCTCCAGGTCAGCAACGAGGATTCGTTCGATTGGGGCCGCCGCGCGGCCAAGGAAGAGGCGATGTTCGTGGGCATCTCGTCCGGGGCGGCGCTGAAGGCGGCGGCCATGGTGGCGGCCCGGCCGGAGATGGCCGGCAAGACCGTCGTCGTGCTGCTGGCGAGTTTCGGCGAGCGGTACCTGTCCAGCGCGATGTTCGCGGATCTGGGAGACTGACCGCCTCGATAAGCATGAACGTCGTCTCGCGCGTCCGACCGTTGAGCGGCGCCACGGCGGCCCGTACACTGCCGCCATGCGCCGGTTCATCGACTTCCACACGCACAGCACGTATTCCGACGGGCAGACCTCCCCCGCCGAGCTCATGCGCATGGCGGAGGCGCGCCGGCTGGCGGCCGTGGCCCTGACGGACCACGACACCACCGACGGCCTGGCCGAGGCCCGCGCCGCCGCGGAGCCGTTCCCGCAACTCCAGTTCGTGCCGGGCATCGAGATTTCCGCACGCCACCCCGGCGGCACGCTGCACATCCTTGGCTTAGGCATCCGCGAGGACTCGCCGCGGCTGCGGGAGCTCACCGAGCGCCTGCGCGCCGCCCGCGAGGAGCGCAACCCGAAGATCCTCTCCCGCCTCCAGCAGATGGGCGTGAAGATCGACATGCAAGACGTGCGGGAGACCGCCGCCTCGCTGCGGCAAACCGGTGAAGGCCGCATCATCAGCCGGCTGCACATGGCCGAGACGCTCCGTCGCAAGGGGTACGTGTCTTCCGCGAAGCAGGCATTCACCAGGTACATCGGCGTGGGGGCGCCGGCCTTTGTGGACAAGGAGCGCCTCGAGCCGGCCGAGGCGATTTCCGCCCTGCGGGAGGCGGGAGGCATCGCGGCCGTGGCGCATCCGGTGCAGCTAGGCTGCGAGAACCGCGCCCAACTCGAGCGGGTGCTGCGCGGCTTGCTCCGCGCGGGGCTCAACGGCATCGAGGCGCACCACACGGACCACTCCCCCGCCGACACGCGGCACTTTCTGGACCTCGCCCGCCGGCACGAGCTTTGCGTGGTCGGCGGGTCGGACTTCCACGGGGCCGCCAAGCCGGACGCCAAGCTTGGCCGGCCGCGCGTGCCCCTGGCAGCCCTTGATGACCGCTGGAGGCGCATTCTGCTGGCGAATCATAGCGACGACGGCTAAGGGTGAGTTCGTGTATGCGCGAGCACCCATAGATACGACGAAGCCGCCGGTGCTTTTCCGCATCGACGGCTTCTCGTCTCCTCGGCGCCTGCCGATCGACGCTATCCAACCCGGCGGACGACGCCGATGACGACGCCCTGGATGTCCACGCGGTCCGCGTAGATCGGCTCAAAGGCCGCATTGGCCGGCTGAAGGCGGATGCGGCCCTTCTCTCGATAGAATTTCTTGAGCGTCGCCTCGCCGTCTGGCAACAGCGCCACCACGGTCTGCCCGTTGCGTGCGGTGTTGCGGCGCTCGCAGATCACATAGTCCCCGTCGCGAATCTGCTCCTCGATCATGCTGTCGCCGCTTACTTCCAGGACGAAGGTTTCTCCCCGGGAGGAGAAGAGTTCATCCAGTTCCAGGGCCTGGCGGTCCTCCACCGCCTCGATGGGAAGCCCCGCGACGATCCGCCCCGCCAGCGGCAATCGCGTGGGCTTCTGGCCGGGCAGTTCCGCCATCGCTTCACGAGTAAGCTGCAAAGAGCGGGCGTGATGCTTCTCGCCGCGCCGCAGCAGTCCTTTTCTTTCCAAGGCTCTTACGTGATCGAACACGGTGACCTTGGTAAGGCGAAAGTGATCCCCGATCTCCTGCATCGTCGGGGAATAGCCGTGGGCGGCGCGAAAATCCCGAACGAACTGAAAGATCTCCAGTTGCCTTGGTGTGACGGGCTTCATGGTCCTGCTCCTTGTTTGGCGCGGGGCGTGCCCGCGCGATCCTTGCCTTCGCATCGGCCGAGGCCTTCTTCGGCGTACAGACGGCCAGGGCCAGCGGGCCGCCGGCCGGCATGGCCACGCCCGCCAGCGCAGTCGAGCCGCTCTCCAGCACCACGCCCGCCCTCTCGCCGGCGGTCGCGGCCTCGTTCGCCTTTGCGGCCTTGCCGGAACGCTTGCGAAGCGCTTCGGCCATGGTCCGCATCGCGGCCGCCAGCGACCCGCCGCCCCCCCGGCGGCGGCGCCAGGCGATCCCTTGCGGACCCACGCTCACCAATGGCGCTTCCAGGTTGCTCCTGGCTGCCGCGCGTCCGGCGTGCGGCTCGGACGCCTCGGCGGGCAGCGCCGTCGCCCTGGGCGGATACACCCGGGCGAAGTCTCCGCCCGGCCCGAACTGGCATAGCGGCTGATCGGTCATGACTATACGACCTTTCCACGGTTGGCGGACTTCCTCAGACACGCGGCGGCATGCGTCCGGCCGCCACCACAATGGCCCGAAGGAGCCAGCCCATCTGACCTCAAGCCGAGCGCCGGCAGCGCCTCTGTTGCCTGTTTGGGCTGTGTTCGAGCCATACTTTATACTAACATCGGCCCAGCGTCAAGATGAACATGAAGTTTTTTTGCGGGGGTCTCGCGGCGGACCAGGCGGGAGGGGCAAGCCCCTACATCACCGGCCTGGCGCGCAGCGGGAACCCAACCTGTTGTGCTTCGGGTGTATCGTCCATGCCTTGCGAATCTCTTCAGGCAAAACTGTCCACGCTTCCGCCCTGACGATCACGACACGCAATGTCATTACTATAAGCAGGTTATGACCAATCTGGAAGAAATCTGCGCCCAGGCCCTTGCCGGGGCGAATAATGCACGCGGGAGGTGATGCAGGACGACGAAACAGAATGTCCATGGTTTCAGACAATAGAGTCGGCCGGGGCTTCGGCCCCCGAAGCGGGCTCGAATGTTCGGGTCCGGGCCGCGGATAGCCAGGGAAGTCAGCGGACGCGGCAGGACGCTGATCCGCATTCATTCCTCATCCATAACGCCTTGTGCGTTCGTCTGACGTTCCCGCCGACCGCACGGAACGTGCGGGGAAGGAGTATCTCCATGAGTACTCACACTGCGAGGAACGTGCGCGCGCACCATGTGCAGACGCGTCGGCCGGGAGGGCCGCGATGCCTTGCGGTTCCGGTGCTCCGGGCCGTCGCGCCCGGACGGATGGCCTTCGTGCCGCTCGCCGCGCCGCGGCCGGACGCCCAAGGCGCCTACCCCACGCTGGCGGCCATTCCGCGCTGCCGGCCGAACCACGCCCCCGCCGCATTCACGCTCATCGAGCTGCTGGTCGTCATCGCCATCATTTCGCTATTGGTCTCCATCATGATCCCATCCCTTCAGCGCGCGCAGGAACTGGCCCGTCGCGCCAAGTGCATGGCGAACCTCAGCGGCATGGCCAAGGTGCTGCCGCTGTATGCCCACAGCGAGGGCGGCTATCCGTACGTGCCGCTCAACGGCGCCGGCTGGAACGTGGAAACCGGCGCCGGGCGGGAGGTAAACCCCGCCGGTGGCGCGGCCCAGGGCCGCAACCCGACCGCCACGCTCTATCTGCTCCTCCAACGAAGCTACTGCCCGGCCGGGATGTTCGTCTGTCCCTCGGCGCGGGAGGCCGAAGAGCAGACCTCGGGAGACTTCTGGGACTTCTCCGACGGCACGCGGGTGTCCTACGGCGTGATGGTTCCGTACGGCTCGACCCGCTACTTCGGCGAGCGGGCCAATAGCGGATCGGTGCTGGTCGCCGACGGCAGCCCGTACTTCGACCCCGCCACCGGCCTGCGGAACAGCCAGGCGGCCGTCGACTTCGGAGACGATCCGTCCAAGGAGCAGGTCTCCCGGGGCAACAGCCAGAACCACAGCGGCGAAGGACAGTCCGTCCTGTTCGCCAACGGGTCCGTCGCGTTCGCCGGGCGGGCGGACGTGGGCGTCGGCCGGGACAATATCTACACCCGCAGCGACGTGGCGGGCCAAGGCGACGCCGGCGGTTCCGTGCCGACGGACCAGGGCCCGGCCAACGCGCAGGACAGCTACCTCGCGCCGTAGGGCGGGCGGCGCGACCGGCCGCCGCTGAACGCACGGCCGGGGATGGCGAGTCGCGGGAGGAGTGCTCACCCGCGGCTCGCCGCTTTTCTATACGCCCCGCGGGCACTATGATGCCCGCATGCGCATCGGAAACGCCATGCTCCTGGCCCTGGCCGTACTCCTGCCCGCCGGCTGCCACGACAAGCCCCAGCCCCGGCCGCTGCACGCCGCGGCTTGGCGCGGAGACGCCGCCGCGATCCGGCAGCTTCTCGACTCCGGCGCGGACGTCAACGAGCCGGATGACTCCAACGCCGCGCCGCTGCACGTGGCGGCGATGGGCGGGCGGACGGAGGCGATCGAGCTTCTACTGGAGCGCGGCGCCAAGACGGAATTGCGGGACCTGCGGGAGCAGACGCCGCTGTTCGTGGCGTGCCGGTTCGGCCAGCAGGCCGCCGCCCGCGCCCTGCTGGATGGCGGGGCGGATATCGCCGGCGCCGCCCAGGCCGGCCTGCAACCCCTGCACGTGGCGGCCGGCGAGGGCCATGAGGCCGTCGTCCGTCTGCTGCTGGACCGCGGCGCGCGGGCGGACTGCCTCAACGCCGCCAATCTCACTCCCCTGCACGTGGCGGCGATGGAAGGCCAGGCCGCCACGGCACGGGTTCTGCTCGACGGCGGCGCGGACGTCAACGCCGTCAGCGCCGGCGGCACCACCCCGCTGGACGAGGCCGTGCGCCAGAGCCGGCAGGACGTGCAGGCGCTGCTTGTCGAGCGCGGCGGCAAAACGCACGAACAGCTCACGGCGGAAGCGGCCACCCGGCCCGACACGGCGCCGGCATCTCAGCCGGCGAAGGATTCCCCCTGAACCGCGCCCGCCGCGCGTGAAGGCGGCGTGGTCTGGCAGGCCACGCCGCTGTCCGCGTTCGCCCCCGGCCCATGGCCGGGGCGCTCCAAGGTTCGTTCCGCGTTTCTAGAAACTCTGCAGGTCGTCCTCGCCGCGTTTCGGGTTCCGCCGCGATTCGAGCATCTGCATGAGGTAGCGGTTCTCCCGTCGGGTGGCTTCCAGGTCGAACAGAAGGTAATTCAACTGGAGCCGCAGTTCGTCCAGCTTCTGCGGCAGAGACTGCCCGGCCGGCGCCTCGGCGGGCACATACACGCCCGCGCCGGCGGCGTTCTTGGCGTTCTTGGCGTTCTTGGCCACGGGCGCGGCCTGCAGCATCCGGGTCAATTCGGCGATCTTCTGACGGACGGCCGCCTCATTCATGGCCGCGTTCTCCTGATTCTCTGGCTTTCGGCTCACGATCTTTCCTCCGACATCCATTCTACCAGCGATTTGCTTGCGCGCGAACCCCGCTTTTGCGGCAAGTTCGATCGCCCGCCCCGCAGCATCTTCGCGGGAAGCGGGAAGCTCGCCGGAGCTGTCGCCTTTCTCTGAACCGCGGTCGATGGTATCATAACCGGCTTCACCCGGCCGCCTTGACAGGAAAAGCTTCCATACCGCCTCGCCCGAACGTGCTGTTCATCATGACCGACCACGCCAACGCCCAGGCCCTCGCCAGCGGCAAGAAGGTAGGCTGGCAAAAGGGCAACGACAAACGGCCAGGGCGCTTTCTGGCGGTCAGGTGCCACGGGTGTCTCCGACACCCGTGCATCCCTCGGTGGCAGGCACTGAGCACTTGGGGCCAGGCAATAGGGACAGCCACGGCGCTCCGCGAGGCCGCGCGACAGAGCCGCGAGCGCCAGCGAGCGGGGCCGTTGCGGAGGAAGTTCTGAGTTCAGAGTTCTGAGTTCGGAGCAACAACGCTCGCCAGCGGCAAGAAGGTAGGCGGGCAAAAGGGCAACGACAAACGGCCAGGGCGCTTTCTGGCGGCAGGTGCCACGGGTGTCTCCGACACCCGTGCTGTGGGGGCGCGTCCTTGGCCGCGTCGCCCGCTGGTGGCGCGACGCGGCCTGGGGCCGCAACCCCGCCGGCCGTCGTCGAGGGCCACGTCCACGTCGCTGGGTTCCGCCGCCGGCGCA
>Ga0102959_1000055_pt1 | contig 36022 bp, 30 predicted proteins | sample SalPonF2_B_D2_MG_FD_84520 | JGI IMG/M metagenome (GOLD analysis project Ga0102959, IMG submission 84520) | Salt pond soil microbial communities from South San Francisco under conditions of wetland restoration - Salt Pond MetaG SF2_B_D2_MG ...
GAGGTTTTTGCAAATCCCTCTTTAATTGATATTGGATTCAGTATTACCTTTCCTAAGTAGATATTTTTTTATAATTAACAATTATGAAAGAAGCTTTAACCATAATTCTATTAATCCTGCTCTCTTTTAACTTTATAGGGGTGGGAATGGTATATGATATATGGCTTTATACGATCAAGCTGGATGCGGAGGAACAGCTTGAATATATCGAGGAAGAGGATGACCTTGTCTTGTTGAAAGTTCCTAAAAAAAGGTTGAATGATCCTTCTTATAAGTTTTATTGGATAGATGAACGTGAGTTCGAATACCGGGGAGAACGGTTTGATATTTCCTATCAGGAGGACCATGGTGATGCATTCTGGTATTACTGTCGCCGTGATGCAGCTGAAACAGAATTATTATCGACTATTTCTGAATATGTTTCAACGTATCTGTATCAACATTCCGGTAAACAAAAGAATGTTCTTCCTATTAAAGCTTATCTGGACAAACTTTTTCTAGCTACCCTGGCAGGGAATATTTCGATTCCCGTTCTAAATCCGCTCCCTTACCCTACCAAACAGAGTTCAATGTCCAGTATATTTTTGGATGTTGAATCGCCTCCTCCACAAAAATAGTTGGTATCTGGTTTTCAATTCGCTTAACAAGGCTCACCCAAAATTAAATTAAGTTATGAAAAAGTTTCTCTTGGTGATGCTTGTGCCCTTGTTATATACAGTACCGGCTTTGGCACAGACTGTTACCTTAATTGACAGCAAGACAAAGGAACCCTTGGTTGGGGCCAATATTTTTACTGGGGATCGGTCTGTTTTTGTTGTTACGGACAAAGAAGGGAAGGCATCGCTCGAAAAATTCAAGGAATCAGAAATTATCATTTTCAGCTATATTGGATATGAGACCATTAAATTTTCTTATGAGGAAGTGCTGAACAGGGGACTTATCGTTGCTCTGAAACAAAAGCCATTAACGATGAGCCAAGTGGTAGTTTCGGCTAATCGTTGGACGCAAGATACAAGAGAGGTGCCAGTAACTGTAGCTCAAATTACTCCTGAAGAACGCCGGCTGCAAAATCCACAGACCACTGCTGATTTGTTAGCGATATCTAATCAGGTTTTTATCCAGAAAAGCCAAATGGGGGGAGGTAGCCCTATGATTCGAGGATTTGCTACCAATCGAGTTCTGCTGGTGGTTGATGGTGTGCGAATGAATAATGCAATATTCAGAGGTGGTAATCTACAAAACGTTATTTCTCTCGATCCCAATGCTATAGAAAATACTGAAGTTATTTTCGGGCCGGGATCTGTTTCATATGGGAGCGATGCTATTGGCGGGGTGATGAGTTTCAGTACACTCAATCCCCGGTTAAGTATAAATAGCCAGCCGCGAATAGAAAGCAATGCTATGACCCGTATCACATCGGCCAACTGGGAGAAAACCGGGCATTTCGATTTCAATATCGGCTATCATCATTGGGCAACCGTAAGCAGCATTACATATTCGAAATTTGAAGATATGCGGATGGGAAGCAATGGGCCTGATAAGTACTGGCGCCGCGAATACGTTCGCCGCATCGAAGGAAAAGATTGGATCCTGATTAATAAGCGTCCCAATATTCAAAAACCCAGCGGATATAGCCAGTTAAATCTGATGCAAAAATTTCGCTTTCGTCCCAGCGAAGAATGGGATCTAAAGCTCGGAATTCATTATTCTACTACTGGTAATCTGCCACGCTACGACCGTCTTATTGAAAAAGAGAACGGGCGATTCCGAAAGGCTGAATGGTATTATGGACCACAACAGTGGTTTATGAGTAGTTTTAATGCAAATTACTATGCTAAATCAAAACTCTTCGATCAATTAAAAATCACAGCGGCTTATCAAGGTTATGAAGAAAGTCGCAATGATCGCAACTTTCGGGATCCAAATTTACGCAATCGCGAAGAGTATGTGTGGGCATATTCATTGAATTTCGATTTTGAAAAGCAACTTACAGATCAGAGCAGCATATTTTATGGATTGGAGGGGATTGTAAATAAGGTTTATTCAAAAGCGCATGTCACCAATATTAATACAGCAGCAAAGTTGGCAACTTCCACCCGGTATCCTGATGATTCAACATGGCAGTCGTATGCCGCCTTTATGAATTATAAAAATAATCTTAATGGAAAATGGACCATTACGGGAGGATTGCGCTACAATCAATATCTGGTAAATGCTGATTTTACGGATCAATTAATCAATTTTCCTTTTGATAAGGCCGAAATTAACAGGGGATCGTTGACAGGGAGTGTTGGTACGGTTTTTCGACCGGGTAGTAACTGGCAATTAAATATCCATACTTCTAGCGGTTTTCGGGCTCCCAATATTGATGATATTGGGAAAATTTTTGATTCCGAACCCGGTTCAGTCATTGTCCCAAATCCTCATTTGGATCCTGAGTATGCTTATAATGTGGAGCTGGGAATACAAAAATTGATAGACCAAAATTTGAAAGTTGAAGTTGCTGCCTTTTATACCTTTTTGGATAATGCTCTTGCTCGACGTGATTTTACTTTAGGCGGGCAGGATAGCGTGATGTATGACGGTACGATGAGCCGGGTACAAGCAATACAAAATGTGGCTTCTGCCAGAGTATGGGGACTGCAGGGTGATATGGAGCTTCAGCTGACATCTTTTTTGAAGCTTTCGTCGTACCTCAATATACAGAAGGGAAAGGAAGAAGCTGGTGATAAAGAAGTACCCGTTCGGCACATAGCACCCACTTTTGGGAGTACTCATTTGACTTATGATTACCGTAAATTGAATGTTGATGCTTACGTTAAATATAATGGAAAAATATCTTATGCTGATCTGGCGCCTTCGGAAAAAGGTAAGCCGCATCTATACGCCCAAGATGAAAATGGCAATCCCTATTCACCAGCCTGGCAAACCCTTAATTTAAAAGCAAGATATCTATTATCTGAAAACGTGACCCTTATTTTTGGGCTTGAAAATGTCACGGATCAGCGTTACCGGCCGTATTCATCAGGTATCGCGGCACCGGGCAGAAATGTCATCTTTGGAATTCATGCTTCTTTATGATGGATAACAGATCCCGGGGAAAGGCTCGGGATTTTACGAGTATTAAATACATCTTCTGTAACCAAAACCTTTATAGGTTGTATAATACGATTATCTTTAGAAGAAGATAGAGGCAACAAATCCAGAGTTAAAAAGAGGCTGTCCAAAAAGTCCAAGCCGGGGAATGGATGCCTTAATAATTTAGGTAATATCAATCTCCCTAAATCCCTCTTCTCCAAGAGGGACCTCAAAAAGTGTATTTACAGCATTCTGAGTGATATTGTAATTCAAGAGTTCCTCCTTGGAGAACGAGCCTGTCCCGAACACTTTCGGGAAGGTCAGGTGGATTGCCATTTCTGTTTAACTACTGCCTAAAATATTAAGGTTTTCAACTTATTATTGTGACTTTTTGGACGGCCTCATGCGAGCGTGCCGAATATTCCCCTACCCTTCATAGGAAAATTTATTACATTGCTGCTTGCCTTTTCAGTAGGATGCCGAGGCTGAAAATCAATATTATAAGCAGAGAGATATGCACAGGGTTATTAATCATATTAAAAACTATCATAGCAAATGGTTGAACATGATCCACGATTTGAGGAATATAAAAATCACGGTAAGTATCGGGACTTTAAAAAAGTAGAAGGATATACCGACAAACTTAGCCATACTACACATTTTGTGTTTTCCAATGGGAAAAGGAAGATTTTTTCTTCGGGTGGTTTTGAAGTAGAAGCACTGGCAAAAATATTTGACCAGATTGACAAGTACTATGCTGAAAATGACCAGTGAGGCTTGTTAAATGATTTATAATCCTTCCTGATATCTGTCAGCCTTTTTGACTGACTACCTATTACATATAGCTTGTCTTACTCTCATACGCCTTAAAACCTACTGTTTAAGCAGAAGGGAGATCGCTTATATCATATTATGCATTTCCCCTAATACTCTTTTTGTGAAATTGTGGTAGTTTTTAGGAAAATTTAATCGTTAATGACGAGAGTAATATGAACGCTATTGATAAGCGACTACAAAAATATTACGAGACGGGTAATTATAAGGGATTTTTTCTTAAGGGCAGCGACCGCCATTATAAATTCTTTGGGATGACTCATATTACCTTTACCAATGGCGAAAAAGAGTTCTTTGCCTCTGGTATTTTTCGAGAGGAGGCATATGCAAAAATGTTCGATCTTATCGATGAATATTTATTAAAAGAATAAAGCCCCACACCGGCTTAAGATGTGGGGCATAAAAGACGAAAGGTTATCTATCTCTTTACTCTCATAAGTAAGACCCTTTGAGAGGGCAATCCTTACAAATTTTTTGTAAAAATGCGAATAGCCACCTCGTATTTATCCCTCTTTGTTTAATTTTATTTCCTAAATACTATTCATCTAAGTTGTTGGTGCACTTCATGTTTAGAATGACATATATGCTGTAGGAAATATGCCTACAGACATATTCAACTTTAACCTTAAACACTATTCCCGAATTTAGCAGACATTGCATAATGAGATAAAAAGAACTTAATGTCTTAAATATGCAAAAACTTATTTTGTCGGTTTTATTCGGGATGGTTTTGATTTTCTGGGGATGTTCATCGGATTCTAAAAAATCAGAAGAGCAGACCCAAGATCAAAGTGAACAAGCCGAGAGTGAACTAACCGAATTTCAGCTAAAAAACGGTATCGGACCAATAACAGAGCCCATCAAAACGGGTCCTATCGATACGCAGATGGCAGCAAGGGGTAAAGAGCTTTTCGATTCAAATTGCAGCAGCTGTCATAAAATTGGCGAACGGTATGTCGGCCCGGATCTTCAGGATGTTACCAGCAGGCGTACGCCCACCTACATAATGAATATGATCCTTAATCCGACTGGGATGACCCAGGAACACCCTACCGCCCATAAATTACTGGAACAATTTGCAACTCAAATGGCCAATCTAAGTCTCGAAAGAGATAAGGCTCGAGCCATTGTAGAATATTTGCGATCAGTAAATCCAAATTTGCAAACAAGTAAGGCCCAACCAAACAACTGATTAATCTAATGGAGAATAATAATGTCATTTTTTAAATACCTAAAAACCATAACGGTGAGCACGATGTCGTTTGTGATTACGATTGCTTTAATAGGCGGCTGTTCATCACAACAAAAAGGAGAGATTGGCAATCAAGATGCTGCTTCAAAAGTATATGTAGCACCGGGTCAGCACGATGAGTTTTATAGCTTCATGTCGGGTGGCTGGTCGGGGAATGTCTCGGTATATGGCATCCCTTCTGGACGCCATCTCTATTCCATCCCCGTTTTTTCTCAGGCGCCTATCAATGGTTACGGATATACCGAAGAAACGAAAGCCATGTTAAATACCTCCTTCGGATTTATTCCGTGGGGAGATACCCACCATATACAGCCGTCTAAAACCAATGGAGATTATGACGGGCGATGGGTATTTATTAATGATCGGAATACACCCCGGATTGCCAGGATAGATCTGAAAACGTTCCGCACCGACGAGATTATTGAGATTCCGAATACGGCTGGTCAGCACTCCTCGGCTTTTTGTTCTTCCAACACCGAGTATATCTCGGCCAATACTGAATACAGCATCCCCCTGGATAAACCGCTGGGAAATGGCGTTGATGTGCCTATTTCATCTTATAAAGAAAATTTCCACGGTACGGTTTCTTTGATTAAAGTAAACCAGGAAACCGGGGAGATGAATATTGGTTTCCAGATTCAGGTACCGCCCTTCGACTACGACTTGGGCCGTTTCGGGCTGGGCGTTTCCAAAGATTGGGTGTTTTATACAATGTATAACACCGAAGAGGCCCATACCCTACTTGAAGTGAATGCTTCACAAAAGGACAAAGACTTTGTACTCGCAATTAACTGGAAAAAAGCAGAACAGGCCGCTGCCGATGGCAAGGGGCAAGTCGTGGACGCGAACTATGATCATAATATGCGTGATCATGAAACGGGTATCGCCAAAACCGAGGTTATGAAACAGGTTAGAGTGCTAAAGCCTTCTGACTTGGAGGGCGCTATTTATTATATGCCGGCTCCGAAATCGCCGCACGGGATAAATGTTTCCCCAGACGGGGAATATATTTCTGAGGGAGGAAAACTCTCTACGGTGGTACCGGTTCAGTCATTTTCAAAAATGCAGACGGCCATTCAAAATAACGATACTACCGGTTCTATTAAGGGGATCCCGATACTGAAATATGAGTCTGTATTGGCTTATGAAGTTAAAAATGCTGGCCTGGGACCATTGCATATTGAGTATGACGGTCAGGGCCATGGCTATAATTCTGACTTTATCTCTTCCGAAATAGTGAAGTGGGATCTCAAAACCGGTGAAGTGCTCGACCGTCACCCTGCTTATTACTCAACCGGCCACCTTACAGTAGCAGGTGGAGATACCCGTCATCCATACGGAAAGTATTTGATCGCGCTGAATAAAATTACCAAGGATCGATATCTGCCCACCGGTCCCGAGATGTACGCCGGTGAACAGCTATTCGATATCAGCGGGGACAAAATGAAGCTGTTGCTGGATTTCCCGGTAGAAGGCGAACCGCATAATGCTGCTGAAATTGAGGCCAGCCTGATCGATTCTGCCCAGGTTAAATTTTTCAAATTGAGCGATAATAAAAATCCTTATGTAACCCGTAACGAACACGATACCAAAGTCGTCAAAGACGGTAATCGAGTGGACGTTTATATGACAGCCATCCGTAGCCACTTTACGCCCGATAATATCGAGGGGATAAAGGTGGGCGATACGGTATATCTGCACGTGACCAATATCGAGCAGGAGTGGGATATACCGCACGGTTTTGCTATGAAAGGGAATCGCAACGCTGGGATGTTGATCATACCGGGAGAAACCAGAACGATAGTATGGAAGCCGCAATCTCCGGGCATTTACCCGTTTTATTGTACCGACTTCTGTTCAGCTCTTCACCAGGAAATGCAGGGATATGTCCGGGTTTCGCCTGCCAACTCCAATGTCCCGATCAAGTACGGGACAAACAAAGATATATAGGAGAGAGAGAATCGAGGAGGGCCGTTTAATGGCCCTCCTTTTCTTATTCGGAGTAGAAAGTAGTAACAATCAATACGGGTGCGAACAATGAAAACAAGGAATAAAATATTATTAGGTATTGCCTCGGTACTACTGTTAGCTGTTTTCTTATTTCCTCTCTGGCAAATCAAACTGGGAGCCCCTCAATACCCCGAAGGACTGGGAGTAAATATTTGGATTCATACCATTAAAAGTGCCCATCCCCATAATATCACTACCATAAACGATTTGAATCATTATATCGGGATGAAACCCATTCGACCCAACGCTGTGCCCGAGCTAAAGATCATGCCTTATATAATTATTTTTATTGCCCTTTTTGGAGGGATCGTCATTTTGGCCAGCAACCTGAAATTGTTTATAAGTTGGGTGATTGTCTTTGCCGGATTGGCTATAGCGGGCATAGTGGATTTCTACCTGTGGCTGTACGATTACGGGCACAATCTGAATCCCAATGCAGCAATCAAAGTTCCTGGTATGAGTTATCAACCACCCGTGCTGGGTTCGAGGCAGCTGTTAAATATTCACGTTACATCCATGCCGGGCATTGGAGGATACGTAATTATTGTTTCGTTGTTCATTGGCATTTACGTATTGGTGGATGAACTCTGGTTCAGCAAGCGGACGAAAAAAGCTAAAAAAGAAAAGCCGAAAAAGGGAACAGTTAAAAGGGAGGCCGCATGAGACCAAGAGTGAGAAAACTATATTCAACTGTTTTTCTTACAGCACTGATTGTAATTTCGGCCTGTACGAATCAGAAACCAAAACCCATAGATGTTGGTCAGGATAACTGTGCTTACTGTAAGATGGGAATTACAGACCCCCGTTTTGCCAGCGAATTGATTACAAGCAAAGGTAAAGTATATAAATTTGATGCTATCGAATGTCTGGTAGCATATTACCAGGAGCTGGGATCGTCGGAACAAAACAATACCAAACTCTGGGTACATGATTTTCTACAGCCCGAAAGGTGGCTATCTGCTAAAAACGCGCTTTTTATGAGATCCAGTGAAATCCATAGTCCGATGAGCCTGAATTTATTGGCGGTAGCAAATGATTCGGAGAGGGTTAAAGTGCAACAACAATTCGAGGCAGAAAGTATAAACTGGAAGGATCTACTGGATTACGTTGATAAAAATATGCAATAAAATGACCGGCTTTCTGCGTGCTAAAATCTTACTGTTGGTAGCGGTTTTTTGGGGGATGGGTTACGTCAATGAATCGACAGCCGCTGCCGCTAATGAGATTATTGTTAGAAAAAACAGCGATGTACCAACCATAAGCCGAGCGCTTGAATTAGCAAAAAGAGGCGATCATATCATCGTAACAGCCGGTGTTTACGAAGCGAATCAGATTACGGTGGATAAGTCCGTCACCATCACAGGAAGGGAGGGAGCCATCCTTGATGGGATGGGGAAGTACGAGATTATGGTGGTTACGGCTGACAGCGTGACGATTGAGTATCTGACCTTTCGAAATGCAGGTGTCAGCTATACCGAGGATAATGCGGCCATAAAACTTAAAGAGGTTAAATATGGTACAATCGCTCATAATACGCTGGAGAATAATTTTTTTGGGATTTACCTGGCCAAATCAAGTTACTGTACCGTATCCGATAACAAGGTGTCGGGCAATGGCCGAAAAGAGACGGCTTCGGGCGGGGGCATTCATCTTTGGAATTGCAACAACATAGTGATTAAGGGGAATTACGTCCGCAATAGCCGGGACGGTATCTATTTTGAGTTTGTGGATCATACCACCATCACTCATAATGTTAGCGAATATAATATCCGGTATGGACTGCACCTGATGTATTCCAAACATGATACCTACACTCACAATACCTTTCGACATAACAGGGCCGGCGGGGTGATCATGTATTCGAATTTCGTAACCATGAAATACAATGATTACCAGTATAATTGGGGACCCAGCAATGATGGGCTATTACTCAAAGAGCTTAATGACGGGGTCGTAGAACATAACCGCTTTTTTAAAAATAGTTCTGCTATCTATTCGGAGGGGTCGAATCGAATAAAAATTGACCACAACCAGTTTTTACAAAATGGATGGGCGGTGAAAATAATGGCCAATTCCACCCAGAATACATTTAATGACAATAATTTTCTGGATAATGCTTTTGATGTGATTACAAGCGGAGAGGTTAACGAAAACAATTTTGATCACAACTACTGGTCCGACTATCAGGGCTACGATTTAGACCATAATGGCATTGGGGACGTGCCGTACCGCCCGGTCAGCTTATTTTCGTTCGTAGTCAATGAGCAGCCTTCTTCCATCATACTGATGCGCAGCATGTTCATTCAGATATTGAGTATTGCCGAAAAAGCTTTTCCTATGCTGACTCCGATAACGCTAAAAGATAATCAACCGTTAATGCAAAGAGTCCATGATACAGCTCAGTGATTTATCCAAAAGGTACGGCAAGCTGCAGGTGCTCAAATCTATTGACCTTTCGATAGATTCCGGAAAAATAACGGCCATCGTGGGTCCCAACGGAGCCGGCAAAACCACGATTCTCAAATTGATTCTGGATTTGATTAAGGCCAATGAGGGCAGCATTCGTATTGATGACAAGAGAATAGAGAACGATTTTAAGTATCGTCAACATATCGGTTATATGGCTCAGATCGCCCGGTTCCCGGAAAATCTTACCGTAAAAAAGATATTGACGATGATTAAAGACCTGCGGGAAGGGCGTTACAAGATGCTGGATGAAGAGCTGATTCATCAGTTCGACTTAAAAAGTGAATTCGATAAGCAGGTTAAGAATTTATCGGGTGGGAATACTCAAAAAGTAAATGCCAGTATCGCATTTTTATTTTCTCCAAAATATTTAATCCTCGATGAGCCTACAGCAAGTTTGGATCCCATTGCCAGTAGTATCTTGAAGGATAAAATCAAAAAAGAGAAAGAAGCCGGTAAGACTATTATTCTGTCCTCTCATATCATGTCGGAAGTCGAGGAGCTGGCCGATGAAGTTATCTTCCTTTTGGAGGGTAGCATCTATTACCAGGGCAGTACCGAGGGACTCATAGAGGAGACGGGAGAAGAAAACCTGGAACGCTCTATTGCACAAATGATGAGAGGAGCAGAACAATGAGACGAGATATTGCCAAAATATTTAAATATGAAGTTCAGAATATTCTGCATAGCAAATGGCTGATCTTCTATACTTTGTTTTTCTTTCTGCTGACCGAGGGATTGTTTCGCTTGGGCGGAGGTGTTACCAAAACCTCCATGAGTATGATGAACGTTGTTATTATTGTCGTCCCCTTGTTTTGTATCATTTTAGGATCGATGTATTTGTACAACTCAAGGGAGTTCATTCAATTATTGTTAACTCAGCCCATTCAGCGCAGTAGTCTTTTCTGGGGAATCTATCTTGGACTAAGTATTCCGCTGGTGCTGGCTTTTACCTTAGGTTTGGGCGTGCCGTATTTAATGCATGCTTTACAGGGGGGGCAGGATATGAGCTCGTTCTGGGCGCTGTTGGGCAACGGGGTTCTGCTCACCTTTATATTTGTCGGGGTTTCATATCTCATTGCTATTTGGTTTGACGATCGGATACGGGGATTGGCTATGGTCATTGGGTTATGGCTGTTTTTCGCGGTGATCTATGATGGACTGGTTTTATTTTTTATCTATATGTTCAGCGACTATCCCCTGGAAAAACCGATTCTGGGTTTTGTCATTTTCAATCCCATCGATTTGGCACGCATACTGTTGCTACTTAAGTTCGATATTTCTGCTTTGATGAGCTATACCGGTGCGGTATTTGAGAAATTCTTTGGCAGTAATCTTGGAATGGGACTGAGTTTGGCAGCGCTTGGGTTATGGATTATAGTGCCACTGGGATTTGCTCTCCGCAAATTTATGCATAAAGATTTTTAAAGCTGATAAGGGTAATAAAAAGGCTAAGAAAGGAATGTGTAAAAAGCTCAGGGAAACTTCGATGGGTTACCCTATAATCATCCGCATTCTGGATTTGAAGGCGGATGCATGAAATGGCAAGCCCCTATTTATTCATCGGATGGCAACCCCAGTCATCCGATGAGGTATGGAATCATAACAAAACCTAGATAGTAAATGAAGTCATTCATGCTCCGTCGAGTTGGGAACATGTTCTTTGATATCCTCGTCCTCCTCGCGATTGATTAATTTATCAATCGCCTTTTGTATTTGGTTGTAATGCTTCTTAAATGCTTTTCTGTCTTCGATAGACAGGTATTCCAGTTCTTCCATAAAGTAAAGTTCGCCTTAAATCTATTTTAAAATCCGTTTTTTTGTAGCCTATAATAAGACCGTCGAAATATCGAGCAAAGAAATCCTTCCAACTTCTTCTCTCTTCATGAATATTTGTGAATTCTATTTGTTTACTTACTCTCTGTTGATAGAAATTGGACTGTTATTATAATTATATAGGGACCCAGCGTTTGAAAGGCATACAATTAAAAGGATGTAGGGATTTCCACTAATGATTTGTCGCTTTCAAAAAAACAATTTTTCTAAAAAATTGGAAAAATACAGGACAGTTTAATTCCTTTAGCCATTTCGAAAAGATCCAGTTGTCCGCCCAGCAGGTGAGCACGATATTTCATCGTAGATATGCCATGATCAACATCCTGAAAAGGTTTGTGGTATTCTGAAAACCCAATGCCGTTATCCATGATTTCGAGACGAAGATTATTTCCCCGTTCTTCAAGAAAAATATTTATCTCGTCTGCTTTTCCATGTATAACAGCATTTCGAATAGCCTCTTGGGTTATGCGATACACATGTTGAATGGTTGTTTCCTCTTTAATAGCAGTATTGGATTTGATCTTGAGTTTGCAGTGAATATTATAGATTTTTTCGCTCTTGATTTTAAGTTGTTTCAGGGCATTTCTCAGACTATTGGTATCAATTTTGGAGGCAAGAAATCCGCGAGCTAAATCGCGAAGTTCCTCGTCCACTTGTCGAATGAGTTCCGACATTTCATGAACTTTCCCAGCTACTTCCAGTTCGTTTGATTCTAAGATTCGACCAAGATTAAGGCTCATCAAACGAAGCCCGCTGAGTGTTTGTCCGACATCGTCGTGCAAGTAAGAAGCAAGATGCAGCTGTTCCATCTCCCTGATCTCCACGATTCTTTGTTCCAGCTTTCGTTGATTTGTGAGATCAGTAATTACACAGAAAAAGCTTAATTGGCCGTTTATATGAACGTTGTTGCAAGAAGCTTTTATGGGAAACGTAGAACCGTCTTTGCGTTTTCCCTGTAATTCCCGCTCGTTAGCGGTATTATCGGGATCTGTGGAATCACTTTTTAAGTGGTCTTGAAAAACCAGTTCTCTACGGGACTTAAAAAGAAGATTGATATTTTGATCAATAATTTCCGATGAATTATAGCCGAAAATCCTTTCGGCGGCTTTATTAAAGGATTTGATCACTCCTTCATTTGTTATTGTAATAATTGCCTCCGAAACATTATCCAGTATCGCCTGATTACGAGCAACATTTTGCTGGAAGTCCTTTTCAAGTTGCTTCTTTTCCGTAATGTCTCGTGCTATTGCCGAAGCTCCAGTGAGGTTGCCATCTTGATCTTTGATCGGAGATATTGATAGCGAGATATCTAATTCTCCGCCTTGTTTGGTAATGCGTTGGGTCTCCAGGTGTTCGATAGAATTGCCTTTCCTGAGTTGGTGCATGATTTCCTGCAATTCAACCTTTTTGCTATCTGGAACAATTAAATTAATAGGTTGCCCAACGGCCTCTTTTTCGGAATATCCGTACAATTTTTCGGCAGCCTTATTCCAGCTGGTAATCACACCGTCGAGGGTTTTGCCGATAATGGCATCGTCGCTGGATTGGATAATTGCTGCCAGACGCTGACATTTTTCAATAGAACCTATTATGGGAATACTACTGGCAAAAATGGAAGTGGTGATAGTTCTTGTCGGTCGTTTTTGGGTAAGACTAGCACTCATAAAGTAGAATCTGGTAAACTCTGACCCATTTTGTTCTTCCGTATGCCAGCTAAGAGTAACTGTTTTTCCTTTTCGCAAGGCCTGTAAATGGGATTTCCATTTTGTCAGTTCCTGTGGAAGTAACTGATGAATTGTTTTAGCCAAGATAGTGTCGCTGGGATAACCGAATATAGATTCAGCATTTTTATCGCATCGGATAATATGACCGGCTAAATCTAGAATTAATTTACAATGAGATATATCCCCGGAAGATTGGTAAGAATATTGATGCTCCCCGAAAGTCTGTCGCCTTATATTATTCGCTCCTTCAACCATAATCACCCCTAATTAAATGACTGAAATGAATTAAAAGTCTAATAAATATTTTCACCAATAACTAATATTTATCTATAAGTTAAATATATTCATAAAGATATGTGAAAAGATGATATCCGGTAGGCAAAAAAAGAGTAAGTTTGGGGTTACTATTGGAGCAATGGCTCCCAAAATTTATTAAGAGCTTTGCAAACCCCTCCATGTCATGCTGAACCTTCAGTGCTGAGCTTGTCTCAGTAATCTCTTTCAGCATCCACTGCTTTATCCCGTTAAAAGCTATTAACAGGTTTTAGCAAAAGACCCTGAACTAAATTCAGGGTGACAACGGATTTGGCAAAGCTCTCTATAAGCTACCTTTGTAAATCTATATTTCTTTCATCAGCTCGGCAAAAAGACGATGTGATTTCCGCCTTTTTTCGTGATCGTAGAGATAGGAGGCAATCATAATTTCGTCGGCCTGGGTTTCGTCCAAAAATCCCGAAAGTTCCTGCTTGATAGTCTCTTTACTGCCAATAAAAGAACAGGAGAGCATTTGTCGTACCGCTGCCCGCTGACGTGGCGTCCACAGGCCAGACATATCGTCAACCGGTGGGGGCATGGGACTTCGCTCACCGGTAACGACGCCCATAAACATCTGTTTTAAGGAGGTGGCCAGCCATTCGGCTTCTTCATCGGTGTCGGCCGCCACAATATTGATGCACGGCATGGCATAGGGGGCGTCTAATTGATCTGAAGGCTGAAAATTATCCCGGTAAACTTGTAGGGCGGCAAAGAGTTGCTGCGGGGCAAAATGACTGGCGAAGGCATAGGGCAATCCCATCTCTGCTGCCAGGTGTGCGCTATCTGTGCTCGATCCCAAAACCCACAATGGCACTTTGGTACCTTGTCCGGGAATAGCGCGAATACCGTTTGGGCTTCCATCCGGAGAAAAGTAATGCTGCAACTTTTTAATATTGTCGGGAAAGTTGTGGACGGCCTTCATTCGATCCGGGCGTATTTCGTGCGCGGTTGCTTGGTCGGTTCCCGGAGCACGCCCCAATCCAAGGTCGATACGATCCGGATAAAGCGTAGCCAGGGTACCGAACTGTTCAGCGATGATCAGTGGAGAATGGTTTGGCAGCATGATCCCGCCGGAGCCTATGCGTAGGCTTTCGGTTGCTTCGGCAACGTGACCGATGAGCACCGAAGTGGCGGAGCTGGCGATATTTTCCATGTTATGATGCTCGGCCATCCAGAAACGGGTGTATCCCAGCTTTTCGATATATTGAGCCAGGTCCCGGTTGTTTTGGATAGCTTCAGACGGTCTTTGCCCTTCGGTGATAACCGCCAAATCCAATACAGAATATTTAGTTTTTTGGGATTGTTCGGTACTCATAGGTATTGTCAGCTTACTGGTTATTATTAAATCTTTAATCTGGTGATATTCAACAATAAATAGGTCGCTTTGGTTTGATAATTCTTTTGCGATTTTATCCCGTTCGGGTGGTGAAATTCCTCTGTTATGAATTTGGATTTCCCTTATAGCTCAATGCGGGACGTACACTAGTTTTCTTATTCGGGAAAGGTGATTTTATAACTACTAATGCTTTAGTTATGAATTTGAAAGGCAATGGATTTTTAGAAATACGCTGAATCAAACAGCGAATATCAGGTTTATGAAAACTCAAAAATCAAAATCAGTTGGGATTTATTTTCTGATGGGATTACTGCTCCTGCAGGGAATTAGTGCGGTTTACGGAGGTGCCTCTTTGGTTTTGGATCCCAGTGGAAGTACTTTACAGATGCCACTAAGTCTGCTGGAGCAATCCCCATTTAATGATTATGTGATTCCCGGAGTTATCCTGCTGTTAGTTTTGGGGATATTTCCACTGTCCGTCTTTTATGGTTTATGGCGGCGTCGGAAATGGTCATGGTTGGGAGCGCTGATGGTAAGTCTGGCACTGATCACCTGGATTGGAGTAGAAATTACCATGGTCGGCTATCATTCCGACCCACCACTGCAGCTGGTTTATGGTATCTTGGGATTGCTATTGTTGTTTATAACGCTCTTACCATCAGTTAAAAGAACAATGCATGCCAGTTGAATTTTGATCCAATAATATTCCTACTTACCGTGAGTTCGGTATAAGGATGGAAGAGAAATCTAATCCTCTGTCGCCTCGAATGGATTCCGACTTTGGTCGGGAGAAATGAGAGATCTTTGTTGAAAGGGAGGAAACTTAAAAACAAAGATTTTTGCCTGACGGTCGGGATGACACCCTAAAAAATAAAGAAGATGTAGTCAATATATGTAAGAGTTACCTCGAACTCACCTTACTCAATTTTTAACCTCTCCTCTTAATTGCATCTGGAAAGGAGCAAGCTGAATAGTCTCATAAGGCATCTCAATATTGGCTTTGTTAAACGCATTGAAAATAGCCTCTCTCAATTGGAAGCGTTCAGCCAGATGCTCCCATTCGTTGTTGATCCAAACGCGTAATACCAACAGCACGTTGTAATCATTTAATTGCTGGACGACTACCGATGGAGGAGGATCGGTCATATAATGCTCCGGATCCTGGACCAGATCCAGCAATATCGAACGGGCTTTATCCAAATCCTCATGAACGCTAATCGTAACTCCAAGATCAAGTCGGAGATGTGGAAAATTGGTATAGGAAGTGACCGTTTTATTAACCATATCCAGGTTGGGTACCGCCAGCATTTTACCATCCACCGTTATGATACGGGTAGATCGTAGCGTAATACGATCCACCTTACCATACTGTCCGTCCACTTCCACCAGGTCGCCGATTACAAAGGGACGGTCCAGGAAAATGATTAAGCCTGAAATTAAATTTGAAAGTGAGTCGCGAGCCGCAAAGCCGATGGTTAAGCCAACTATTCCCAGGGAGGTGAGTAGGGCGGAAGTTCGGATGCCGGCAGCATCCATGGCGGTTACGGCCCCAAGAATGAGAATGCCATATTTAATAAGCGAATTAATAAAAAATGTAGTGGTTTCGTCGATGTGGCTTTTGCGAAAAACCGGTTGCAGCATCCAATAGAGCAGTTTCCAAAGGATATAAAAAGCCAGAAATACGATTAAAATAACTACCAGATGAATGATGGCACTGGCAAATAATGATCCTATAGCTCCAGGGTCGAAAACTTCGGATAATCTCTGATTGATTTCATTCCAAATTCTTCCCGCCATGATTTTATCTCTTTGATGAGGTTTAGTCGGTGCAATTTCTTCTCTTTATAAATGATCATCGGCTGTAAAAATAATCGTTCTATAATCAGTTTAGCATACTATTTCCTTAATTGCTACAGCTTTTTGTTATCGGCCACCTAAATGCAAACCAATGATATTTTAGTATTGGCAGAGTATGCTAAAAAGGGTTTAAAAGAACAGCTAGCGGGTACCTCAGATATAAAAATTGGTTTTTATATTTATTTATATGTATTCTTAATACATATAAGTATATAAAAAACAAGGGTTTGAATAATAAAAAACAGGGGGAAGAAAAAATGAAATTAAATTTCGTAGGGATTACACTGGTCGTAGCAATGTTAATTGCCTGTTCTACCAAGAAAGAAAAGCAGCAATCTCAGGACGAAGAAGCTTCAGGCACAACGGTTGCTGTTTCCGATGCCGAGGCTAATGCTAACACCAGCACTAATGTTATAGAAGTTGTTGCCAGGGATTTCGTTTTCGAGGCTCCTGATCAGCTTGTTTCGGGCTGGAATACGTTTCGGTTTACAAATAATGGCAAACAAGAGCATTTCTTCTACATTTACCGCCTGCCGGACAACAAGACTTTTGACCAATTTGTACAGGAGGCTATGGTGCCTTTTGGGACGGTCTGGAATGAATATGCTTCCGGCCAGATAAGTCGTGATTCGGCCTTGGTCAAGTTTGGTACGGCATTGCCAGCTTGGTATGTGACGGAAATGGTGCCCAGTGGTGGAGTGGGACTTACCGAAGCTGGCGAAACCGGAGAAACGACCGTTAAGCTGGATCCGGGATTGCATGTCATCGAATGTTATGTAAAGATGCCCGACGGAAGCTGGCATACCGAACAAGGGATGCAACAACCATTGACAGTCACCACAGATTCTACCAGTGCCGAGCCGCCCGAGGCCGATGTGGAACTGACGCTTTCCAATTATAAGATTGATCGAAAGGGTGCTTACAGGGCCGGAAATCAAACGATCGCCATTTATGTGGCAGAAAATCCGCAGGGTTTTACGATGCACAACCTGGATTTATTCCGGCTCGAAGACGATACAACAACGGTCCAACAAATCGTAAAGTGGATGGATTGGTTGGACCTGGAACAATTCCGGGCTCCAGCTCCAGGCTATTCCCTCGGAGGCATTGAACCGATGGCCGCTGGTCGAACGGGCTATGTTACGGTCAACTTTAGGCCGGGAAACTACGCGTGGGTATCCGAAGGATATGGCAGCAAAGGCATGGTTGAGACCTTTACTATTGAGTAGTTACAGAACGATAAATACCTAAAAGCCAATTTACAATAAGAAAAAGAACTGTCGGGGAGGCTTTGCGGATCTTTTTTATTGCAGGAAAGCACTACCCGATCCTTTAACTTCTTTCTTTTCAAAAGACAGGGAGACGACTGTTCCGTTGTCGTTTTTAATGTCCAGCTCGGCTTCCAGTTGATAGCAAAGTGTTTCAACAATGGTGAATCCCATGGATTTTTTGTCAATTTGACCATCAGCAAAACCTATGCCATCATCACGTATAGAAATCGAAATAAGATTGTTGTCATTTTTTATACGGATTTGAACAGTGCCGCCATTACTATTCGGAAAGGCATGTTCAATGGCATTGGCCACCAGTTCATTGATAATAAGCGCGCAGGGTACTGCTTGATTGATGTTCAGTTCAATGATATCGCAATCAAAATCAATCTGGATATTTTTTTGGGGATTAATGGTCTCTTTAATTGAGGATACAAGGTCTCGCAGGTAGGAATCCATATTGATCTTAGACAGCGAGCGGGATTGATACAATTTCTCATGGATCAGTGCCATGGTTTTGATCCTCATTTCACTGTCAGAAAGGATCTTCTGTATTTCCGGCTTATTTGAATTGTATCGTTGAATTTGCAGAAGCCCCGAGACAACTGCCAGGTTATTTTTTACCCGGTGATGGATTTCCTGGAGCAGCACTTCTTTTTCACGCAGCGACTGTTTTAATTTTTCCTCATAATTAGCTTGCTCGGTAACATCCTTGCCGACCGTAAGAAGCACTCTTTTATCATGGTAATCGACGGATACACTTTGCAACTCGATGCTCCGTTTGCGTCCATCCCAGGTTTCGACCTGAAAAATTTTGGCTTGAAGAGATTCACCATTCAGAATTTTTTTCATTCTGCTTTTAAGGACGTCAAATTTTTCAAAGGAAATAAATTGGTCCACCGGCTTGCCCATAAGTTCCCCGGGGGCATCCTTACCATACAATTGGGCACCTGCCGGGTTAACAAAAATGATATTAAAGTTTGCATCGGTGAGTTGAACCAAGCTTGGATTTTTATTTACCAATTGTTCCCAGCGTTGTTCGCTTTCTTGTAGTTCTTTCTCAGCTTTTACTCGTTCTGTCATGTCTATGCCGGTACCGATGATAAACGTTCCCTGGTTAGACTCAAATTTTTTACCAGTGATGTAATGATGCTGAACGGTTCCCTGTTTAGTCAGCACTTCCACTTCCATCTCAGTGGATCCTGTTTCCAGCGCTTCCTGAATTTTTGATCGCACAAAATCATGATCTTTTACCTGGTAGATTTCCAGGGGATGCATGCCGTTGAGCTCCTCGGTACTATAGCCGAGGGTATTTTCGAGCATCTTGTTCCAGTAGGTGAGCTCCATCTTATCATTAATCATATAGAAGATCACTGGCATACCGTTGATAATGGTATCCGAAAATTCCTTTTCGCTGCGGAGTTTCTGTTCGTATTTCTTGCGTTCGGATATATCCCGGGTAGCGGCTTGTATCTCTGTGATTTTACCGGATTCGGAGTCTCGGATAGCTCGCATAACCGTTTCCACCCATTTATAGGTGCTGCTTTTTGTTTGTTTCCTAAATGAGATTCGCAGTTCCTTCCCACTTTTTAAAAAAGCCTTGTGCTTGGCTTTTATCCTTGCCCGGTCATCAGGATGCATGGTTTCAAAGGCATTGGTTCCGATGAGTTCATTGGCAGAATAGCCAACAAGTTTTTTACACGAGGGGGAGACATACAAGTAAGTCCCATCAGGGTCGTGGAGCGAAATCATATCCGTTGAATTCTCGGTAATCAGCCGGTACCGTTCCTTCTCCTCGTGGAGTTTCTGTTGGGTGTTAACGAGTTTACTTACATCGTTTTGGATGCCGATAAAATGAGTGATTTCTCCCTTTTCATTATTTATGGGAGCAATTTTAACCTCATTCCAAAACATACTGCCATCTTTCCGGTAATTTCGCAGTATTACTTTGCCTTCGGTGCCATTTTCAATAAATGACCGCAATTGGTTCACCGCTTGCTGATCCCGGTCGTCGGACTGTAAAAAACGACAATTCTGCCCTAGAATTTCTTCTTCTGAAAAGCCGGTTAGCTCCTCGAATTCTTTGTTGCAATAAATTATGGGGTTATCCGCTTGGCGTGCATCTGTTAAAATAACGCCATTATTAGTGGCATCGAGGGCCTTTTCAAATAGTGATAGCTGATCGTTCTTTTTCTTCAAATCTACCGAATAATGACGCGATCGCAGTAAATTTTGAATTCGGGCACTAAGAATTTTGGGAGGTACAGGCACCTTCATAATATCATCTACCAAATTCCAGATGACACCATTTTGTTGTAAAGGACGATCATCAGTCGTAAGCAACAAGATGGGTAATAGTACCGGGGCTTCTTTCCTTTTACGTTTTACCAGGAAATCCCGGTATAATTGAAAAGAATCGTAATCAATAATGCAGATATCGAAAGCTACCGATTCCAGTTCGGAGCTGGTATTGCCATTGATTACGGTATATTCTTCTGGCAGATATTGATGTAACAGATCTAAATCCGTTTTTTGCACAAACGCCAGAATCCGGCTATGGTCTTTTTGCAGTTGATCTTCAAGTATTACAGACTGGTCCATGGCGGTATGCAATTTTACTTCTCAAGATTATCAGGGGCAGGATCAAGTCGTTTGGCAATTCCTGTCAGGATACCGCTTACATTGTTGTATTTCTGGCCGATTTGGATACCATTGGAGGTGATTGCGAATTCATAAATAGCGGGATTGAAATCACTCATTCTTTTTTTGAGTATCCCAATTGCTTTTCTCAATTCTCCCCGAAGTTCTATATAGCGGAGAAAGAGGATGTTATCGGTCAGGTAACTGGCCTGCATTTCAGAGGCTTGGAAATCGCCGGTAATCGAATTGGTTTCGTTGATTAAAAAGGCCGTAACGCCCATATTCTGCAGGTAAACGGTAAGTCCATGCAGCCGTTCCAGTTTATTTTCTTCTTTAACGGATAAAGAGTAGCCACCGATAGAGTCTAGCATCACAAAGCGCGTATTGTTTTCCTCAACTTCTTTGCGCACGATGGCTGTAAACTCATCCGACGAATAAGAAAAAGGTTCAATTGGCTCGATAGTGAGGTTGCCTGACTTCATAATAGATCGGATGGGCACATTAATGGACTCGGAGCGTTCGATAATCATTTCTCTGGATTCTTCAAATGTATAAATGACCGAACGTTCGTCCCTTTGAGCTGCCTCTTTTATAAATTGGATGCTAAGATTCGTTTTACCAACTCCGCTGGGCCCGGTAATCATGGTAATGGTACCTTTCTCTATACCCCCGTATAGAATATTATCAAGCTTTTCGATTCCAGAAGAAATGGGATCACTAATGTATTCACGACCATACTTTTTAGGCTGTAGCCGTGGGAAGATTCGCATGCCGTTACTGGTGATTTTGAAAGAATGGTTACCGCCGATAAAATTCGATCCCCTGAATTTAGAGACGCTGATCTTTCTCCATCCCGGGCTGTATTCCAATCGGATAACTCCATCAACCCAGAAGTTAGCGTTTTGATCAATCAGATTATTGTCTGCTCCAATTTCGGAGGTTATCAACAAAGTGGCCCCTTTCCCACAGATGTAATTGATAAATGAGAGCGCCATTCTGCGCATCTGGAACGGATCGTTATTGAGCAGTTTCAGCATCGTTATCGAATCCAAAAATATGCGGCTTGGCTGATGCGTCTCGACCGTTTCTACAATAGTTGAAATTATTGGATCTCTTTCGACCTCCTGTGGAGAGAAAATGCTGTAGGAGTTGTTCTCTTTGTAGAGGTTTTCATTTGGAGTGAGGTCTGCGAAAATGACATCAGAAAGGTCCAGGCCAATTTGTGAGGCGTTTTGAAGAATCATTGGCTTCCGTTCGCCAAGTGTGATATAAAGGACTTTTTCATCATTGTCGAGTCCCTGCCTGAGAAAATGATAACCAAGCGTCGATTTTCCAGTGCCGGGATCTCCCTGAATTAAATATGCTTTTTGCGAAAGGAGACCGCCGTTCAAAATTTCGTCAAGGCCTGGCAATCCGGTAGTAATTCGTTGTGTAGTTTGTGCAGGCATTAAGTTCTGATATTTCTGTCGATTGAACTTTGTTATACAAGCTGAAAATGGGGGGACTACTCGATGTGCTGATAGTTCTCCTCAGATTAGGTGCATCGCAATAAATAGATATTTTATTTCTATTGCTCTATCAGCATTCCTTTATTTACTTGCTAAGAACGTTAAAGAGCATATGATAAGGTAATGAATGCCGACTGAAATATTAATCGCGTAAAACACCTAAATTTAATTTAGGTGTTTTAACGGGTTATCTTTAAGTATAGTAATTATTTTTACTTATGGCTGATACAGCTCATGCTTGATAGCGTATGTCACAAGGCCGGCTGTATTATTTGAGTTTGTTTTCTGAAGAATATTTCGACGATGAGCATCCACGGTGCGAACGCTAATATTTAATTTTTTTGCGATCTCCTTATTGGTGTGTTCTTTACAAATAAGTGTGAGCACTTGCAGTTCGCGATTGGTGAGCCGGCATTTCTTTGAAGTGTATTTATTGTTAGCCAGCGCTTTGACGATTCTTTTGCTGAGGAATTGTTTTCCATTTTTCATTAACTGCAGCGCGTTAACTAGTTCATCCCCTTTTCTATCGGGCAATAGAATTCCCAGCACCCCGGCATCAAGTAAATCTTTTATATAATCGATCGCATCTGAATGAATAATTGCCAGTATTTTTAAAGTGGGAAAATCTTTTAAGATCTTTTTTACGATTTGTGCTCCATCTCTATCAGGGATATCTGTATTGAGAATAAGAAGGTTAGGCATAAATTTATAGATAGAAGCAAACATATCTTCCAGATTGGCAACCGTACCCTGAATAGTGCATTCCGTATCGTGGCTAAGAATTGATTTTATTCCTTCCCGTACAACCCTGCGATTATCGGCAATCAGGATATTCAATGATTTCATGGCTTAAAAATGAACTAGTTCATACGGCAGACGAAACCGTCTTTGGGATATTATTTTATCTTCGTGTTGTCCAGAAACGTAGTTGGGAGAATTAATTATGAGAGCTCTTTTAAAACCGACTAAATGCTCTTTTATGCAACGTTATATTTATATGCAACGTTCTAAAAAATAAAGGATTTGAATAAAGATATATATAGGTTCTTACACCTATTTTAAGCAATCGGTGTAAACACTTATAGAGGCCTTTGAAAAACCAGAGATTGATCAATAAGAACGGTTTTGCAAAGGCCTCTTATAATACAGTATTGAGAATAGTTGAACTCGGAATAAATACCGGACAGTTAGGAAATCAATTCATGTTCCACTGCAAACCGAACTAGTCCCGCCGTATTACGCGCACCGGTTTTTTGAAGTAGATTCCTTCGGTGGGCATCAACAGTTCTCACGCTGATATTTAGTTTGCCAGCGATTTCCTTATTGGTCATTTCCTGGCAAATCAATCGCAGTATTTCGATTTCACGCTGGGTTAAATCTGTAAAAGAGTTTCCGGCTTCTTTTTTTGGTGTCTTTTTCTGTTTAAAAACATCATTCATAATAACATCCATCGCCTCATTATTGAAATAATGCTTTCCCTGATGAACTTTCTTTATGGCATTAACTAGTTCTTCGAGTCCCGAATTTTTGAAAATATAGCCTTCTCCACCTGCCTTAACCATTTTTCTTATTCGCTGGTCTTCGTGTATCATACTGAGTGCCAGAATTTTTATACCGCCGTAGGCTTGCTTTATCTTTCTTGTCGCTTCAATACCGTCCATTTGGGGCATATCCACATCCATAAGGATAAGGTCAGGAGCTTTATTTTTTTCAAGTCTTTCCAGGGTTTCTTTGCCATTGGAAGCTTCGCCAACTATTGAGATATCGTCCACGTCTTCCAGCATGGCGGCTAGACCGTCGCGAACGATCTCGTGATCATCCACAATCATGATGGTTATTGGATCCATAAAATGTTAATCAGTAACGAAGAGCGGTTTCAATCCTATTTAATATTAATTATTTAAATGTAAATACTTATAAGAATTTATTCCAATAGTTACCGGGGTGATTTGTGATGGTCATATCCCAAGTTAAATGGGATAATAAATTCATAAGTCGTTTGGCAGCTAACAAAAGCCTGGAAATAGCTTAACAAGAAAAGGCAAAGTAATATATAAGAAGGCTTTGCAAAACCCAGCGTCACCCTGAATTTATTTCAGGGTTTTTTGCTAAAGACCAGTTGAAGGCATTTAAAGGGTTAAAGCAATAGATACTGAAACAAGTTCAGAATGACATGGAGGTGTTTTGCAAAGGCCTCATATAAAAGAAAAAGGCGATCCCTTCAGAAGAGATCGCCTTTTAATAAACTATCTAAAGATCAATTCATCTGCTTAGTTAGATGAAGGCTTATATTGATAAGGACTCAGCGGATGAGATTCTGCACGTCGGTTCTTGCGGCATCCTTTTTCAGGAGTTTGATCCATGCAAGGGACTGGTGCTTTACCTAATCCACGAGATTCAATTCGGTCAGGGGAAATTCCATTTTCTGTATAGAAGTCGGTTACCGATTGTGCACGTCGTTTACTCAGGCGCAGGTTGTATTGATCGCCACCAACATGGTCGGTATAAGCGTCAATACGAACACGGAACTTCGGCGCATTCATCAACTTCTTAACATTATCATTAAGAATGCGTGCGGCTTCTTCATCGATATTTGACATATCAAAAGCGAAATGGATAGTTTCAAGATCGCCTTCTTTGATGTAAGCGGGATCTTGAGCATCATTCAGATCTGTTCCCATATCTACTTCCTGAGAATCGGTAAATCCGTCACCATCAGAATCTGCGTTATTCGGATCCGAATTATACTTCATTACTTCGTCATAGTCATTTAGACCATCATTGTCAGAATCGGCAGAATTAGGATCAGTTCGATATTGGTTCACTTCATCACCGTCATTCAGTCCATCACCGTCGGTGTCGGCTTTGTTAGGATCCGTATTGTAAGAATTAACTTCATCTCCATCGTTAAGGCCGTCACCATCGGTATCTGCAGTTAATGGGTCTGTGTTATACTTGTTGACTTCGTCGCCGTCGGTTAGACCGTCACCGTCAGTGTCAGCTTTATTTGGATTGGTTCCTAGTTCAGCTTCACGGGCATCGGTCAGACCGTCGCCATCGGTATCTACTTTCTTAGTTGTAGTTTCTTTGCTAGAACTACAACCATACTGAAGGGTTACCCCGCCGAACAATAAGAGTGATACGAGAAATAGATTGAGAACTCTTTTCATTGTAATGTTACTCCTGTAAGGTTTGTGATTAAAATAAAATTGATCGATAGTTATTGTTTTTCAATAATTCCTTAATGCCCCAATTATATGCAACACAAGATAATAAAATAATGATACATGAGAATTCAAACAAAAAAATGAGAAATTGTTAGCATTAATTTAATTATCCCTATATATTTGTACGCTTTAACTGGGGCTATAGCTCAGTTGGCTAGAGCGTCGCGCTGGCAGCGCGAAGGTCGAGGGTTCAAGTCCCTCTAGCTCCACATTTTTTTTAAGTTGCATTTCTGCATATATCCATATTTTTTATATCATATGTTTATTACTTGGAAAGAAAGTGATTGTTCCGGGTAATCACGAATAAATTTTCCACATCAGGGGTTTTAAAAACGTTAGGTTTTTCCGTCCATTTATGGACGATTAATTATGGAGGTATAAATGAAGTGGATGAAAAGAATGCTGGGGGTAGGGCTTTTCGTATGTTTTTTGCTAATAGCCATCACTCCTGTACAGGCACAGCAAGAACAGTTAGCACAAATATCGCTGGATGTTCAAATTAGCGATGTCTTAGCTAACTCACAGACGATAGATCCGCAATCGCTGTTATCTAACGGTAGTGGACCTATGTTATACCAAATCTATCTGAACAACGATAAGGCGTCTGAGTATGCCAATAATCTTTATCTTGAGGTCTATATCCGTTCGGATAAGGTAGGGGTGATCTCGCATGTTACCCAAGTTAATGGGCAACCCTTCAGCTTAAGTCCGGGTCAAAAAGTGTATGTCACCAATAATGATCTTGGCAACGGTAATATCCCTGGCATTGAAGAGGCAATTCAGTTTGACGGAGGATTGACGAGCGCGGGACAAAAGTTTGTAAACAATCTGCAGGGTAATTTGCCCTCCGATCGGTATTCGGTTGAGATTAATATTTACCAGGGTGGCCCCACACTGAATAAGGTTGCTTCGGCGAACGCAGAAATTGTCACCAATGTAGTTGAAGACACGAACAATTTCTACCTGGTCTCTCCTGGTGACGTAATTGGTTCCAATACCATCATTTCTAATAGATATCCAAATTTCCAGTGGCAGGGATCAACAAAACCATCTTATCGGTGTTTGGTGGTTGAAGCAAAAGGGGATGAGAGTCCACAATCTTTAATGGAGGGAGCGGCAAGTACGGCTCCCATCAAAGTTAATGGCACTTCCAGTGGAGGCTCGTTAGTAGATTACGAAATGCTTGATGTGGTTGTAGATGGCAATAGTTATCAATACCCGAATACCGGTGTGCAAAATTTAGAACCCGGTAAAACTTATTACTGGCGGATTATTATGCAGCTGAAATCTGGTGATGGGGTTGAAAAAAAGGTATCAGATATTTGGTCGTTTACACTTGCCAATAATCAGAAGTCTTCAGTAGCTCAAAATAGTGGCGATTTCTCAAAAGCATTAAAAACAGTTCTTGGAGATAAATTCCAGGAATTTTCGAATGAGGGCTATTCCTTCAAATCGGTTAAAATTGATGGAAAAATCTATCAGGGTGGACAAGCTCTGCAAAAATTGCTTGACCTAAGTCGCAAGGCTAACCAGGGAGATGTTTCAATCGTAATAGAAGAACAGTAATAGGCTTTTAAAATGCAGACCAAACAAATCGTAAAATATGTATTACCCCTGTTGCTTCTGGGGGGTATCTCTGTGGGTGCTTATTTGGAGAAACCGGCAAAGAGACCGTTGGCTTTTGTCAGAAAATTTAAGCCAAAAGTGGGGCTCGAGCAGTCTGGTAAGCTTAAAGATATTCAGAAGCGAGGCAAGCCTTTGTATAATGGAGATACGCTGCGAACTAATAAAAATGGGTTCGCTCTTGTTCAATTTATGGATAAAAGTTTGGCAAAAGTACGTCCGCAATCGCAACTGATCGTTCGTGGTGAAGTGAAAGGAAGACAAAATACCAGCACCCGCATTGGGTTAGAAGTGGGTAAAGTATTTTTAAATGTGGCCAAACAGGGAGCTAACAAATTTGAAGTTGCAACTCAGACTTCCGTAGCTACGGTAAAGGGTACGAAGTTTGGCGCTTCGGCCGATGATTATTTCTGGGTTGAAGAAGGGATTGTGCAGGTACGATCAAAACGAACGGGCAATACAGCGTCGCTTACGAAAAATCATTATGGACGAGTTAGAAACGACGGAACGATTAAAACGGGGGAACTGAGTGACAAGGATGTTCAGAAGAAAAAAGATCAATACTCTGAATTAGATGAACAGGAGAAATCCAAAGTTTATAAGCTGCGATTTATCGACAGTAATGGGCAACCGCATGTTATTACTGTAAAAGTCTATAAAAATTAAAAATCACGTTGAGCAGAACGACTAGTTAGAGTTGGGGTACACAGATGCATTTAAAAAAGATGAGTTATCTGTTATTGGTATCTGGCTTTTTGGTATTGATGGGGCAAAAAGCCAGGGGTGCCAATAAAAAGACCAAATTACAAATTCGCCACCAGGAACCCACAATGATCGAGCGGGGGGCTCCTGTAGAACTTTCTTTTGCTGTACCGGGGATCAATCCGAACGATATACAGGACGCCTATATTTTTTATCGCCCGAACGACGAAATCGCCTACCAGCAGAAACAGGCTGCGCTGGTTTCATCCGATATCAAGGCAAAGTTGACGGTAGCAGATAAGCAGGCAACCAGCCTGGAATACTACTTGCAGATTCAGCTTAATAATGGGAGGAAGATAACCTATCCGAGTAACGATGCAGTCAGCAATCCTATTCGCGTAGAGGTAGTAGATCACCGTAAGAGTGAACGTGAACGACGGGTGGAAGCAACCGGAGTGGATTATACGATCCTTTCGCCTAGTCCCGGCTCTGCCGTCGCTCAAAACGATGTGGTACTGGCTTTGACACTTTTTTACGATCCGGCAAAAATCGATACCGCACATACTTCTTTTCAAATGTTACTGGACGATAAGGATATTACTGATCAGGCCGCAGCCAATAGCTATTTCTATACCTACACTTCTGATAAAATGGCGCCCGGCAGTCATTCGGTTGTGTTCAATCTCCAGAAGCAAGATACGGTCTTAGAGGTAACTTCCTGGAAATTTACGGTTCTCAACCCTAACGAGGTTTTAACGGCTAATGCCAGCAATAATAAGGCTGACTGGCTGCCGCAGGGGAAGGTGCAGCTTACAGCCAGAGACCAACAGGTGGGCGGGTATCCAAATAATGCTCTAAGCGGAAACATTACTCTTTCGGGAAATAAAGGAGATATTTCATATTCCGCCCACGGCTTTCTTACCTCTCAGCAAGATCCGCGATTGCAAACACAAAACCGGTTTGGCGCAAGGGTAACAGTCGGTAATTGGTTGCAGCTGGAGGCGGGCCACGTCTATCCCAATCTAAGCCTGCTGACGATTGCGGGACAGCGCATGAATGGTGTTAATGCTATCGTGCACCTTTGGGATGATGCCGTAAACATGCACTTTATTCACGGAAGGATGCGCCGCGGTATTTCAAATATTTACGGAGATTTGAAACCCGAATATCGAATGTTTCAGGGGACGCCGGTAGATACCACTTATTCGCTTAATGTTGATGAGAGCGGAACCTTTGAACGGAAGATAACGGGAGGACGTATAGGTCTGGGGCGGGATCGGCATTTTCGGTTTGGTCTTAATTTTTTAAAAGTGCAGGATGATACTACATCGATCGGACTGGTTAGAAATGTTCAGAGCCTGAAGACGGTCGATTCACAATTAATACAGGATTTAAGTGCAAAGGAACAGCAGGATTTAAAAAATCATCCGGGACAATTAAGCGTTTCGGGAAATCCGAAGCCCAAAGGTAATTTTGTAGCCTCTTCTGATGTAGATCTTAGCTTCGACAGTGACAGGATTCGCCTGAAAGCTAATGGGGGCCTTAGTTTACTTAATAAGGATATTACGGGCGGTATTTTAACGCAGCAGAAAGCTGATGAGCTGGGCCTGAATATAGAGCCCCAAACCGAAAATTTACTCGACCGCATGTCGTGGCTCATTATTATTAACCAGAATATGGATGCGCTGCCCCATCGGTTTTCTACGGATGAATATGGCGCTTCGGCATTGGCTTTTATGCCAACCAATATTTTGGCAACCCGTTCAGAGCTGGGACTACATTATTATAAAAATGATCTGCGGTTCCAATATCGATGGGTAGGTCCCGGCTATAATTCTCTGGCAAATACAACCATTCGTAAAGATATTGCCGGTTATACTATTTCAGACCGTTTTAGATTGTTCCAGGACCGTCTTTATATTACGCTGGGATATGAGAGCCTCCGGGATAATGTCACCAACAGCAAAGAAGCAACGACCAATACCATAACCTATCGCAGCAATATTAGCTGGTATCCTATTGATCCGAATTTGCCTCGCTTAAGCGTTGGATTTATGAATCGAAATCGCGATAATAGTGTGAGCTTATACAATCCATATTTATCCGGCAAACCTCAGGATGTAGCCGTACAGAATTTCTATATCCAAAATAGTGATACCCTGATTGCCTCCAATCCCCGGTTGTCTAATACCTACCAGGTGAACAGTTCATTATCACAACGTTTTACGGTATTCGGAGTTACCAACGATGCCAGTCTTAGTTATTCCTACTTGACAACACAGGATCAGAAATTTGGTTTCGGAGATACCAAAAGCAATAGCATGTCGCTGCAAATTATAAATCGCTACTCCCATTCACCACTGCAGACCAATTTCGGCCTCAATTATAATCATACTAAGTCGGGCAGCGGACTGACTGATATAAAAATTATGGGAGCTCATATTGGTGGCTCTGTATTTTTCTTTGATGATAAATTAAATGTAAATATGTCATTGGCGTTTACAAGAAATAAATCTAAAACTATACCTTTACAGGTCAATAGTAATAAGCTCAGTGACAGCAGTGATGATTTTTATGAGCCCAATAACAAGGATGCGTCCAGGGAAAAGAGCAATTCATACATCGCCAATGCAGGAATTCGATACAATATAACAGCACATCATTCTTTCTTGTTGAATTTTCAATATTCCAATATACGGAACACGCTAACTTCAGCAGCCATCCCCAACGACCACCTGCTGCGGGCACGCTATATATATAACTTTTAGATTATGGCGAAAAGCGAAACCTTGTGGAAAAAAACTCTGGTTGTTCCCGTGCTGGGGCTATTTAGTCTGGTGTTGACGATTTTCCTGTCTTTTTCTTCGCCGATGCAGCGCCTGAAACTGAATGTCGTAGATGAGCTGTTTCAGATACGCGGTCCCATCCCCATACAGGATACCACGGTTGTGATTGTACCTATAAGTCAGCAAGCGGACCAGTCTATTCCGTATAAGTATCCTTGGCCTATGGACTTGCATGCCAAGCTGGTAGAGCACCTTAACGAAGCCGGAGCTGCGGCCATAGGTTTTGATGTGATCTTCGATAAGTACGATAAATACGATCCCCAAAACGATACAACCTTTGCCAATACCCTAACGAAATATGGCAATGTGGTTTTGGGAGCCAGTGTGGAAAATAATCAGCAGAACCGTGGGCAGGGTACCAGCTCGTTGGCTTCAACGATGGTTGCGCCTAATTCATTATTGCGGGAATCTAATCCCAATCCAGTGGGGATTGTCCGGGCCTGGAAAGATGCCGATGCCTCGATCCGAAAATATATTCTGGACATGAACTATAACGACCACCGATACTTATCAATGGGATTAGAATTATTGAAATTGCGTGATAAGATATCTTCCGATGAAATTTACGATGGCAGCGATACTTTCAACTTAGGTCCGTTTAACATCCCCAAATATAATAGCCATTTGATGGCGATAAATTATTTCGGTGGACCCGGTACGTTCCCTACCTATGATTTTGATACCGTTATCGATGATTCAACCGTAATTCTGGCCTCCGAAGATTCAACCTTTCAGATGAATGCTTTCTCGGATCCTAATTTCGGGCTTAAATACAGTAATGCCTTCAAGAATAAGATTGTGCTGGTAGGAGCAACTATGCCCGAGCTGCACGACCTCCATTCAACTCCATTTGCCGACCAGGGAAACATGTCGGGCGTTGAAATGCATGCTAATGCCATCCAGACAATCCTTTCAGGAAAATATATCCACTATATTTCTCCGACCTTGAATCTGCTGATCCTGCTGTTATTGATTTTGGTTACCGTTTGGCTAACCCGTAAGCTTACCGGCTTTTGGGGATTTGGCATTTACCTGGCCCTGGCTATGGTCCTGACTGGAGCCACATTATTTGGGTTTCTGCATTTCCGATTTGTGATGGATTTAGTAGCCATGCTGATGTCGATAACCGTGGGATATATTACTACCCAGAGTTACGAGTACGTTGTAGAACAACGCGAAAAAAGACGCATTCGAAGTCTGTTCTCATCATATGTTTCACCTGCTGTGGTTGAAGAAATGGTTGAATCAGGAAAAGATCCAAAACTGGGAGGCGATGATATCTATATGACCGCCTTTTTCAGTGATATCCAGTCGTTTTCTACTTTCTCTGAAAAATTGCCTGCCCAGACACTGGTAAAATTGCTCAACGATTATCTGTCGGCGATGACTAAAATATTAACCGATCATGGGGGGACGCTGGATAAATATATTGGTGACGCAATAGTAGCGTTTTTTGGGGCCCCGGTTCCCAAAGAAGATCATGCCTACAAAGCATGCATCGTTTCACAGCTTATGCAAATGAAGCTGGGGGAATTGCGAGAGAAATGGAAAGCCGAAGGCGAAGAGTGGCCCGAGATTGTGCATCATATGCGCAATCGAATAGGTATTAATACCGGTCGGATGGTAACTGGAAATATGGGATCGGAGAATCGTTTTAACTATACCATGATGGGCGACAATGTAAATATTGCCGCACGCTGCGAAAGCGGGGCCAAGCAGTACGGTGTATATACGATGGTAACCGGCGCGACTAAAGAGGAGGCCGAGCAATACGGCGACCGTTGCGTATTCCGATATCTCGACCGTATCGTGGTAAAAGGCCGAACCAAGCCGGTAGATGTATATGAAATCATGGGACTGCGGGATCATATTTCTGATGAGCTTTTGGAGTGCAAGCAGAAATACGAATCTGCCATGGAAGCATATCAAAACCAAGAATGGAATCAAGCGATTTCCTTATTTAAAGAATCGTTGGAGCTGGAAGCATTTACCCCCGACGAAGAAGCTTTTATTAGCACAAATCCTTCCCTGGTTTTTCTGGATCGGTGTCTGGAAATGAAAGAAGATCCCCCGCCAGAGGACTGGAATGGGGTTTATGTAATGAAGTCGAAGTAAAAATTATAAACCGATTTCATTTGCCCTTTACCGGTTCTAAATCGTATCTTTATCACTTCGAGGGTAGGCCCTACGCAGCCAGCTCCCTCTGAACTCCGTCAGGACCGGAAGGTAGCAGCGGTAGGAGGTCGTAGCGGCGTGATGTAGGAAGCTTACCCTCTCTTTTTTTATCACGATTTTCCACTTCTTTATCCGGTAACCGCTAATTTACGTTCGATATCATTGGCAATATGCTCGGCATGAATACGCGTATTTTCAATGAATAAACTACTGGTGTCCATCCCGCCACAAACGACACCTGCCACATACATACCTTTACGGTTAGTCTCGAGTGTATCCTCATCATAGATTGGCATCTTGTTTTTATCATCTGTCAGGTCAATGTCGAACTTTTTCATCAGTCTAAAATTGGGTTGATAGCCTGTCATGGCCAGCACAAAATCGTTGGGGATCGTCTTGATGCCTTTGGGGGTATCCAGTACTACTTCCTTGGGTTTAATCTCTTTTACTTCGGTATTGAAATAGCCGGTTATTTCTCCGTTTTTGATGCGGTTTTGGATGTCTGGCTTAACCCAATATTTCACGGATTCTTTAATTTGCGATTCGCGAACAGCGAGTGTCACGTTTGCATGTGACCGATAGGTTTCCAGGGCGGCATCTACGGCAGAATTGCCGCCACCGATAACCAGCAAATCCTGCCAGGCATAAGCGTGGGCTTCATCGTAGTAATGGCGGACTTTATCGAGTTCTTCACCGGCTACGTCCATCATATTCGGGATATCATAGAAACCGGTAGCCACTACTATTTTTGACGCTTCATAGCTGTCTTTATCAGTTTTAACGACAAAAGCCCCATCTTTTCCGTCAATATTTAATACTTCCTCGTAGAGATGAATATCCAGCTCATAGCTTTCCGCCGCGCGACGGTAGTATTCCAGAGCCTCACACCGGGTCGGTTTCGGATTATGAGAGATAAAGGGCACCCCTCCAATTTCGAGCCGCTCCGAAGTGGAAAAGAACGTCATGTCCTTTGGATAGTTAAAAATGCTGTTTACGATACAGCCGCGTTCAATAATTTTTGATGAGATATTTCGTCTTTTGAGTTCTATAGCAGTCGCCAATCCAATGGGACCTGCACCTACAATGATGACCATGAATTACATTTATCTGATTTTCTAATTGACTTAAAGAAACGTTAGCGAAATGAAATCCGTATGAATTTCGGGCATGCTAAATTGTAAATGGAGATTAAATTCCATCCAGTTTAAGTGTCAGATGAATAAAGTAATTTTCTGTGCAGATAGTTTCCTACAATATCATTGAGCCATCCCTGCGGAATACTCCAAAAACCTACATGTCCACCTTCATCCGTGATGATATAATCGGTAAACTCATTATCAAGCACTTTCACCACCGGCATAGATTCAACCGGACATAAAGGATCTTCCCGGCTATGAACCAATAGGGTGGGAGTACGGATGTGCTCAACAGTTTTTCGGGAAGAGCACTGCTCGTAATAATCCATCGCTCCGTCATAGCCGTGAAGTGGAGCCGTCACCTGTTCATCGTATTCAAATAATGTGGAGCCTGAAAATTCGGGCATATCGGGATATTCCTTGCGCTTTTGCTTAAGCTTTTGTCGCATGGTCCGGAGAAAGTGGTATTCGTAGATGCGGTTAAAGCCATGAGATAACAGTTTGGCGCCCATATATAAATCGTATGGGACCGAAACGGCTGCTGCTGCATCCACAGGATGGTCGGTGCCTTCTTCGGCAAGTGACATCAATAGGGCATTTCCACCTAGTGAAAAACCGGCAGCGCCCAACTTTTGGTTGGGATATTGCTCACGGATCCATCTGAAAACAGTGGCAAAATCTTCAGTTTCTCCAGAATGATAAAACCTTCGACGCCGATTCAGGTCTGAGCCACAGCTTCTAAAATTTACGGCAACGACCGAAAATCCTTTTTGGATTAACAATTTCATCAACTCTACAATGTAGAATCGGCGGGAAGAACCTTCAAGGCCATGAAAAAGGGCAACAACAGCCTGCGAGTCTTTAACAACCGCACAATCCAGTTCAAGGAAGTCATTATCAGGAGTGGGAATTTTGATGCGCTCAACGATGGAAGGTGGAGTGCTATCTCCTGTAAGCGAGCGGGCAATAGTATGGATATGCCCGTTAAAGCACCATTGAGGTGCATAATATTTGGGTATATGTCTTAGATTCGTTTCCATTAGAGGGTAAATTCTAACCAAGTATAATTTGGTAGAATGATTTCATCAAACCTTCATTAATATTCGGGATTTTCACAGCTCATTATTGGCTATATTATTGTAATAAGGTTATTGCCAATGTCAATTTGTAGGCGAATACTAAGCGTTTTATCTATGCTTAAGGTGTTTACCGGTTATAAAACCCCCGCCCCATGTCATGCTGGACTTGATTCAGCATCTCGCAGGGGTGAAATCCTTTAGATGAAGACAGCATTTCAACAACGTTACTGCTCGAACCAGATTCCGCAGCGTTGTGCGGAATGACACAAAGGCTATTTGCAGGTTACCAGCTGTTAAATCTAACCGGTAAACGCGTTATGCTTAAATTATTATAATGATTTGCTGTAGGAACAATATGAGGCAATTTTAAAGAATTTCGTACGATTTCTAAAGACAATCCTTTTAGTCTAAGTAATATTATGACTCCCCGATTTGAACATACTCCAAAAGTAAATACAGAAACTACTAAAAAGACGGTATCGGCCTCCCGGGTTCGTATGAATGAACTGGTGATGCCGAATGATACGAATCCGCTGGGTAATTTAATGGGCGGCCGCTTGATGCAGTGGATGGACGTCTGCTCTGCTATTTCTGCTCAGCGCCACTGTAACCGCAACGTGGTGACCGTAGCAGCCGACAGCATCGAATTTAAAAATGCAATTAAATTGGGTGAGGTGGTTGTTATTGAGGGAGAAGTAACACGCACGTTTACCTCTTCGATGGAGATTGCTATGGAGGTATGGGCCGAAAATCTGCGTACCGGTGAGCGCCGTTTGTGTACTACTTCTTTTTATACATTTGTGGCAGTAGATGCCGACGGAAAGACGGTACCGGTACCCGAAATTATCCCGGAAACCGAATTTGAAGAAGAGCGCTATGAGCAAGCCGCCAAACGCCGGGAGATGCGCCTAAAAGTATCCCAGCAAAATAAAGATGCCCACAAAAAGGACAAGGGAGAAGGAAATTGATAATTCAGAAGTCAGAAAACCAACCATGGATGTTCGAGGGTACAACCCTCTCACAACGCTAGTCTTTTGGTGCTCGCAGCTCCCCAGAAAGTGTCCTGAAACAGAACAAAAAGTTGGGAGGGAGTTGTACTCCCGACCA
>Ga0102959_1000056_pt1 | contig 35582 bp, 27 predicted proteins | sample SalPonF2_B_D2_MG_FD_84520 | JGI IMG/M metagenome (GOLD analysis project Ga0102959, IMG submission 84520) | Salt pond soil microbial communities from South San Francisco under conditions of wetland restoration - Salt Pond MetaG SF2_B_D2_MG ...
CACTTATCGCCGGTGGACATACTTTTGGTAAGGTGCATGGCGCAGCCCCCGAAGAACATAATGGTCCGAATCCCGAGGCGGCTCCGATCGAGCAGCAGGGCCTCGGCTGGAAGAATGATTACGGAACGGGTAAAGGACCTGATACCATCACCAGCGGCTTGGAGGGTGCATGGACTAATAAACCAACTGAATGGGACATAGGCTTTTTCGAAAACCTATTTGAGTATGATTGGGAGAAGACCAAAAGTCCTGCCGGCAAATGGCAGTGGACGCCCAAGAATGAAGAAGCGCAGGGCACCGTACCAGATGCTCACATCGAAGGCAAAAAGAACGCCCCGATGATGCTCACCACCGACATTGCCCTGAAAGTGGATCCGGAATACAAGAAGATTTCAAAACACTTTTATGAGAATCCCAATGAGTTTGCCGATGCCTTTGCTCGTGCATGGTTTAAGCTCATCCACCGGGATATGGGTCCCAAAGCACGTTATCTTGGACCGGAAGTTCCTGAGGAAGACTTGATCTGGCAAGATCCACTTCCCGACGTGGATTATGAGCTGATTGACGATGAGGATATTGCTGAATTAAAAGATAAGATTCTTGATTCAGGACTTGCGGTATCAGAATTAGTGTCCACCGCCTGGGCATCTGCATCAACCTTCCGAGGGTCCGATAAACGAGGCGGCGCAAATGGCGCGCGAGTGCGTCTGGCGCCTCAAAAGGATTGGGAAGTCAATAATCCCGAACAGCTATCTAAAGTGCTGGATACCCTGGAAGATATCCAAGAAGCCTTCAACGATGCCCAGTCCGGAGATAAGAAAGTTTCACTGGCAGACCTGATTGTTCTGGGCGGATGCGCAGCGATTGAGCATGCAGCTGAGAAAGCTGGTCATGAGGTCTCTGTACCATTCACGCCGGGACGGGTTGATGCCACTGAAGAACAAACTGATGAGGAATCTTTTGAATGGCTTAAGCCGGATGCTGACGGTTTCCGCAACTACTGCGATACCCAACGAAATGCTTCGGCGGAAGAATTGCTGGTGGACAAGGCTCAGCTGCTAACCCTGACGGTTCCTGAAATGACGGTACTGCTCGGCGGTATGCGCGTGCTGGATGCCAATTACGATGGATCCGACCATGGTGTCTTCACCGATAATCCCGAGACACTGACTAATGACTTCTTTGTAAATCTGCTCAAAATGAGTACGACTTGGGAGCCCAAGTCGGAAAAACGGCAGGTTTTTGAAGGTCGCGATCATGAGACTGGGGAAGTTAAGTGGACGGGCACTCGCTCGGACCTGATCTTTGGCTCAAATTCCGAGTTACGTGCTACAGCTGAGGTTTATGCACTTGACGACGCAGAAGAAAAGTTCGTCCAGGATTTTGTAGCAGCTTGGGATAAGGTGATGAATCTGGATCGATTCGATCTGGACTAATTTTAACATCATCATCGCTGCCTGCAAATAGGTTACATTTTTCACAGTTCAGAAGGCAGCTCCGCCAACATGCGGGGCTGCCTTTTTATTTTGGAATCAAATGCCTGTAGTGCGGTATAATAATCTTACGTATAAATGGAACTGTGGAAACCCTGAATCATCTGGAGCCTCAAAGTGGCATTCCACAGGGTCCGTTGGATCTTTTCAAAGAGGTAAAGTCGTTAAATAATAATAACCTCTATCCAATACACTAATAATCAAGAGGCCTTGTAAAACCCGGTGTCACTCTGAATTTAATTCAGGGTCTTTTGCCAAGAGCCAGTTAATAGCTTTTAAAGGGATAAAGCAGTAGATGCTGAAACAAGTACAGCATGACACGGATGGGTTTTGCAAAGGCCTCAATCAAAATAATTTCAATGTACCGATAATCTATAAGTTTCTTTCTTCAAGTATTAAAACCAAAGTACATCTAATGGTTAGGTTCTTTTCAGCTTTGCTGTTATGTGTTCTCAAGAAATGGTCAGAACAACCAGCAATATCGCGTTTCAAGAGACATCACAACCATCTTTCCTGGATTAAGCTGCGAGCACAACTAAAGAATAGAAGAAACATCCTAAATTCACCTTAAGAATCATTGACTGGCAAACAATCATTTATTTTTTAGAGGACATAAAAAGTGTAATAAATATGATTACATGAATATATCATAAATTTTATCTATCTGCGTCTGCTATTTCTACCGCCGCCTCATATGCTTAATTTGTTTTAAGAAAAAGAAACAGATTTTATATTACCTATTCTCAGAATACTGATATTAGAAATAAACATCGCCTATGATTACCTGCAAAGCCTTCAAATTCGAAGATGATGGATCTGTCCCCAATAACCCGGAACTACCGCTTTTGATATATCCCGGAGCCCTGAATGAAAGCCAGAAAAATTCGAATGCCGCTCTTGACCTGCTTGGTAAACACGGCTGGACTAATGCGTGGGTGGATGGCATTTTTTCCTACCATCATTACCACAGTAATACCCACGAAGTTCTGGCGGTTGTCAGCGGATCGGCCGACGTAAAGCTGGGAGGGGAGCAGGGTAGGGAGTTTCATATCGAAGCCGGAGACGTTATTCTGCTGCCGGCCGGGGTAGGACATTGTCGCCTTGGAAGCAGTCCGGATTTTCGGGTAGTTGGGGCATATGCTGGTGGACGAAGTTACGATCTGTGCCGTGGCAAGCCCAATGAACGGCCGCAGGTTTTAGAAAACATCAAAAAAGTACCCCTGCCAGAAAAAGATCCAGTGACTGGCCGGAAAGACCCGTTACACAAGCACTGGAACTAAATGCATAATAAAAAGGGAGTGATTAAGGCCGATGCAACAATAGTTATACGGTCCGCCCTGTAAAAAAACCAATCAACTTCAGCTACTTTGCGCAGGTTTATATTTTGTGTGATGCGTGTTGGTTTCAGTCTTCTTTAGCATCCAGTAACTAGCACCAGCAATCAGTATCCAGAAATGTAAAACTGTAGTAATAATTCCTACATCGATACAGTAGAAGATTGTACATAATAGTAGGGGCAAATTTACTAAATTATTTACGCTTATCAGGGCGCATTCAATAGCGGATAGAATTTAAGATTTTGGAAATAGGAGAGCTTATGAGTCGTGTAAAAGTGTTGATTATCGATAATAATATTCTGGTACGAAGAGCGGTAACGAGTGTCCTCAATAAGCACAAGGATATCGAAATTCTTTGGTTGACAGATGATTCGGCAGATATGGAGAAGGTCGTCCGACATCAAAAGCCGGATGTCGTTTTATTGAGTATAGATGATATGCATTCAAATGGTCTTACCATTCTCAGTAATTTCCGATCCCGGTTTCCATCGTTACCTATTGTTATTATGAGTCCCCGGAGTACTGAAGGAGCAGAAGCGGTCATCACCGGCTTACGGATGGGAGCTATTGATTTTGTGACCAAACCAAGGCATAGTAATTTAATACTGTTTGCCGAGCGTCATCTCGAAAAACGTTTAGAACCTATTATCCGAATTGCAAGTAAAATAAAAGTAAGGAAAAAGCTGGATGAAGAAATTTTACAATCGCTAATCCAGCCCCAGAAGATGTTTAAGGACTTGACTGAACAGCCGTCAATCCGCTCATCAGTAGATCTTGTAGTAATTGGGGGCTGTACGGGGGGGACGAAAAGTCTGTTTACTATCCTTTCAAATCTGCCAGAGAATTTGGCGGCGCCCATAGTGATAGTTCAGCATTTACCCCAAACATATGCAAAAATATTGGCCGAAAAGCTCAATGCCAATACAAGACTTATGGTTCGGGAGGCCTCTAATGGTATAGCCTTACAGGAGGGGGATGTATGGATTGCCCCGGGGGGATATCATTGCGAAATTGGAAAAACCAGTTACCAACCGGTATTGAATACCCATCGCGGTCTTCGGGAAAATAACATGCGTCCCTCCATTGATATCCTGTTTCGCTCTGCAGCTGAGGTCTATAAAAAAAATACGCTGGGCGTTATTTTGAGTGGTTGTGGAAAAGACGGTTTGGCTGGTGCAAGAGCAATTAAGCGGGCAGGCGGGCAAATTATTGTTCAGGATCCCCAAACAGCCATTGCTCCTGAATTGCCCCTTTCTATAATTCAGAAAGGCCTGACAAAAGAGTATTTTAGTCCAGAGGAATTAGCGGATGAGATCACAAACCGTGTTCGTGAAGGAGCATCCAAATCCAAGGCTCACAGCCAAGATACAATGGTTGGAAATGTGCTAAACTTTTAGAGACCTTTGAAAACCCAGGAATGTTATTCAAGATCAAAGCTTGAGTGAATTCAATACCGGAGTCACGAAAAATTTCGGGATAAGGATTTCGAATTCACGAAAATGCAGAGATTGATCAATAATGTCGGTTTTGTAAAGGTCTTCTTTAAGAATATCTGGCAACCGGCTTAAGATTCTGGATTGCCATACCAGGCAGCTTTAACATTTATTAAAAAGAGGTACTATCATCAAGTGAGCAAAGCTACTTCCTACCAGGTAGAAAATCCCTGGGCTGTCGATTTTCGGGATGTTCTGGATGCCTTGGATACAAGTGCCGGAGAAGGCCTGTCCGATGCGCAATTCCATGATCGATTGAATAGTTACGGCCCCAATCAGTTGAAAAAACACAAAAAGAGAAGTGTGTTAACTATTCTGGTGGATCAATTTAAGAGTATTATCATTGCCTTATTGATTGTAGCGGCACTTTTTGCTTTCTGGCTGGGTGAATATATCGATGGTTGGGCGATTGTGGTCGTTATCCTCATTAATACGCTCATAGGTTTCTTTACTGAATTTCGCGCCGTACGCTCCATGGAGGCGTTATTCAAGCTTGGGAAGGTCACCACAAGAGTGCGCAGAAATGGAAAGGTAAAGGAGATCGACGCCGAAGAACTGGTGCCCGGCGATATCGTGATTTTAGAGGGAGGAGACATTATTACGGCTGATATGCGAATCATTGAAAGTTCAAAATTACAGGCCGATGAATCACCGTTGACCGGCGAAAGTCTTCCGGTTACGAAAGGAGCCGCCCCACTTGAAGAAGAAACGGTCTTGGCTGAACGTGCAAACATGCTATACAAAGGGACCTATATTACGCGAGGTTCTGGAGAAGGCGTCGTCGTTCAAACAGGGTTGCAGACTGAACTCGGACAAATATCGTCGTTGGTAGAAGAAGCAAAAGGGGAACAGACACCTCTCGAAGAAAGATTAGATAAACTCGGTTATCGATTGATAGCCATAACGTTACTTATTGCGATATTTGTTTCAATATCGGGTATAGTGGCGGGTAAAAATCTCTACCTGATGATAGAGACCGGTATTGCTTTGGCTGTGGCGGCAATCCCGGAAGGACTGCCCATTGTAGCGACTATAGCCCTGGCCAAAGGGATGCGAATCATGGCCGAGAAAAATGCCTTAATCAATCGCCTCTCCTCTGTTGAAACGCTGGGAGCTACTGGTATTATTTGTACCGATAAGACGGGCACACTCACCGAAAACAAAATGACGGTTACTCATCTCTATCTGCCGCAAAAAGAAATAACAGTCGATGGGGATGAAGCTTCCTCATTTGTTACCGATGGCCGGCAGTTGGATATTGAGGGCGACAATAACTTGCGTTTGGCTCTTGAGGCAGGTGCGCTCTGTAATAATGCCAATCTATTTGAGCATAAAGACGGAGGTACCGGGGATCCGTTGGAGGTTGCTCTTCTTGACGTCGCACGAAAAGCGGATATTGATATTGATGATCTGGGCAAGAAATATCCGGAAGTTCGGGAGGAAGCCTTTGATGCGGATATCAAAATGATGGCAACATGGAACCGGTTAGAGGACGGTAAATTCCGGGTACATGTAAAAGGAGCACCGGGCTCGGTATTACAAAAATGCGATTCGGTCATTATTGAGAATTCACAGCCTATGAATGATGATCAGCGTAAGCACTGGGAGCAGATAAACGAAGAGCTGGCTTCAAAAGGACTTCGCATGATTGCACTGGCAACAAAAATAGTTGATGATACCAATGGAGATCCCTATAAAGAACTATCCTGGGTAGGTTTGGCGGCACTTTCCGATCCGCCGCGCAAAGATGTGAAGCCGGCTATTGAAAAGTGCCGCGAAGCGGGCATACGAGTTGTTATGATTACCGGTGATCAGGTAGCCACGGCTCGCTTTATAGCTCAGTCGCTCGGGCTGCATGACGGAGAATCTATGGTAATTCATGGCGCCGATCTGCCAGATAGCTCGGAGTTGGAAGCTTCCCTGACCGAGACAAAGCATGTTTTAAAAGCCTCTATATTTGCCCGCATCAGCCCCCGGCAAAAGTTGGATCTCATCGAGTTTTATCAAAAACACGGGAACATCGTGGCTATGACGGGCGATGGAGTTAACGACGCGCCGGCTCTCAAGAAGGCTGACATTGGCATTGCTATGGGGCAGCGTGGCACGCAGGTAGCACGAGAGGCGGCCGATATGGTGCTAACCGATGATGCTTTTTCAACGATTGTTAAGGCTATAGAGCAGGGTAGGGTAATTTTTGGTAATATCGGACGGTTTATCTACTATCTGATGTCGTGCAATATAAGTGAGGTTCTAGTGGTAGGTTTGGCCTCAATGCTAGGTACGCCGCTTCCTATTTTACCTTTGCAAATCCTTTTCCTGAATTTGGTTACGGATGTATTTCCGGCCCTTGCCCTGGGGGTGGGAGAGGGCGAAAGAGGCGTGATGCAACGCCCGCCCCGCGAGCCGGATCACCCGATTCTGGATCGTTCTAACTGGATTGGGATAGCTTCGTATGGCCTGGTCATTACTTTTTCTGTCCTGGGTTCCTTGTTAATTGCTTTGGAATATCTGCAATTGTCGGTTCGTTCCTCCGTAACGATTTCGTTCATGACCTTAGCTATGGCGCAGCTTTGGCACGTCTTCAACATGAGAGAAGACAGCTCCGGTTTTTGGGATAATGCCATTATCCGTAATCCTTTCGTGTGGTATGCACTGCTATTATGTGTAGGAATTTTGCTGGTGGCCCTATATGTACCTGGTCTGGCTGCCGTCTTGCAGATTATCCCGCCTAATTTACCCGGTTGGTTGACAATCATTGGGATGAGCTTAATACCGTTAGTATTGGGACAACTACGCAAGATGCTAATTTAATGATGAGTGGAATCGATAAATTATATCATAGATTAGAAAACATAATCTATTGGTAAACAAAAGATAACAATAAGTATTTAAAATATTTATGGGTATAGTTTTTTCAATGTTGATGTAAAAAACTATCACCTGGACTGGCTAATACTAACCCGGCCACTTGGATTGTGACCGGGTAAATAGTAATCAGCTTATACATCCCATCCACAATCCTGACAAGTGTCAACCGGTGGAATTTACTAACACAACGTGAGTTTGATTTAACGGTCTATCAGAAGGGCTAAATTCTATTACTTATTATCATACGGAGCTTGGATCTGTCACTATTTTTGAACGATCCAATCCCGATAGCTCGGGACCAGCAAGCTGGGACCCAAAAAATCGCCGGCGACGAATCCTATTTTACTAAACTCAACGGAACCGAAACTGATCATAGTGAGAGTAGTCTGCGATCTTGCGGACGGAAACGAATCTATCTCCCGGAAGTTGCTCGCAGGCGTGTGAGGGAGTTGTCCTTTAGATCTTACGCGAACTTCATCGAGGAGATCTTTCGACTCCACTTCGTTCCGCTCAAGATGACATCAATTCTTTTTGGTTAAAAAGGAAGTCTTTTAATTGGCTGCTCCCCGAAAAATTCGGGACAGGCAGAATGACATCAGTTTTATTTAGGTTTTAAAAAGGGTTGCTTTTAAAACCCTCCGGAACCAAAACTGTTGTTATTACTGGGTGTTATTGTAGGGATCAGTATCTATACATATTAGCTGTAGAGGCTGTGAAAAGCTGGTTCGGCCGCTACATATATAATAAACTCCAGTGATAGTGCTAAAGTCGAAGCTACGATTCCTGTATCTCTTGCAAGATGATAATCCAACATCTGGCTGTCTTTCCAATGCTGATCAGGTTTTTTAGCGATCAGTTGATAAAAACAGCAACTGTCATCTTCTTCATTAAACAGCAGACTAAGAATCCATTCTTCTTTAGTGTTTTCTTTTGCAAACCCCACTTTGTTTCCCCAGCTGTCGAGAAAGATAAAGCCATTGCTCTCAACGATCTTTATACATTCATCTTTAGCTTTGCCGATCAGCCTTTCCAGCAAACTATTGATTAGGTTAATCTTAGGTCTGGTTATCTTCTTCTCCCTTACAAAAATCATGATGTCTCCTCCCAACTTTTGTTAAGCACATGTAGTATTTAACATTAATAAAAAGTCAGGCGAATGCCTAATCTATTTTTAAGCTATTGTAAAATATAAAGATAGGGATACGTACTACATAAAAAACACAAGCTCTACTACAAACTAATTTGATTTGTACATACCATTTTTAGACAGTAAACAGCGTATTATATGGTTAAAAGGAACTTAGAATAAGATCATCATGAAAGGATCGTTAAGTCTCGGGAGTATTGCCGGTATAAAGGTGCAAGTGCACTGGTCGTTTCTATTATTAATTCTTTGGATTGTATTTATTGGCTTGATAAGTGGCATGAGCGGGGCCGGCATGCTATGGAATATTATTTTTGTATTAGTGCTTTTCGGTTGTGTGGTCCTGCATGAATTGGGGCATGCACTTACTGCTCAGCAATTTAATGTACAAACTCAAAAGATAACGTTACTGCCGATTGGAGGTGTAGCCAGTTTGGAGGAGATGCCCGAGGATCCCAAACAGGAGTTGTTTATCACACTTGCGGGCCCGGCTGTTAACCTGCTGATCGCCTTGCTGTTGTATTTGGTTATTCCATTCGATTTTTTTCGTGGATTAGATCAACAGCAACTGCAAGAATTCTTCAGCGAAATATCACCCCGTAATTTTTTATTTTTACTTTTTTATGCTAATCTGGTTTTGGCTGCTTTTAATTTTATCCCGGCCTTTCCAATGGATGGTGGCCGTATTTTACGTGCATTGCTGGCCTTGCGTATGGGACGGGTGCGAGCTACCCAGATCGCGGCCCGCATGGGACAGTTTGTAGCTCTCATCTTTTTCTTCTTCGGGCTGTTTTACAATCCTTTTCTTGCGTTGATTGGCGTCTTTATATTTTTTGGTGCCCAAAGCGAAAACATATTGATTCAACAGCTAAGCATACTCAGGGGACATAAAGTGAGGGATGCCATGATGACCAATATTACAGTATTGGATCCCGGGGATACGATTAAAAATGTAGTGGATTTGATTCTGGCCGGAACCGAGAGGGATTTTATCGTTGCTGATGGCCAGCATGCTGTGGGGATCATTTATAATGCAGATTTGATGAGGGCCATCCGAGACCGGTCAAATAGTAAACAGGTAAGGGATATCATGGTTAGCGATTTTACAAGTGTATCTACCAATGATGATCTGGCAGAGATATTCAGGAAAGCACACACAGATAAAAAATCGTTTTTTCCCGTCATTGATAACGGCAAACTTCTGGGAGCCATTGATCTCACAAATATCAATGAGTTTATGGTATTTAAATCGCCTATTAATTATTGATCAAAACAGGTGTAATTATGTACAAAACCAATAAAGAGTTAGCTGATATTTTCAATGATATGGCGGATATTTACCGGTTTCACGGTTCTAAAGATCGATTCCGGGTCATCGCCTATCAAAATGCAGCCCGTGTGATTGAGCATTTAACGGATGATATTCGGGTATTCATGGACGACGATGAACTGGAAGATATAAAAGGCATAGGAGAGGGAATCGCGGGCAAAATCAGGGAATATATAGAGACTGGTAAAATCAAGAAATATGGTGAATTGAAAAAGGAATTCCCACATGAATTGGTGGACTTGTTAGATGTACCCGGAATGGGGCCCAAAACACTTAAGAAGCTCCATGTCGAGCTGGATATCAAAACCCGTGACGATTTGCTCGAAGCGCTTGACAGTGGAGAGGTCGAAGAGCTCAAGGGTTTTGGAGAGAAAACAGTGGAGAACCTGCGGGATGGACTTGTGCAGACACGAGAAGCCAGTGATCGTATCCTGTTGGCCGAGGCATTGGAAATCGTTGATGAGCTTAGCGACCGTTTGTCCGCTTGTAAAGAAATCCAGAAGCTGGAATTTGCCGGTAGTATTCGCAGGATGAAATCTACGATCGGGGATGTGGATATTCTGGCTACATCAAAGAAAAAAGATAGGGAAAAGGTGCTGGATTATTTTACCTCGCTTGACGGCGTCAAAAAAGTGTTAGCCCGTGGAGAGACAAAAGCCAGCGTTATAATTGAGCAAAAGGATCGTCAGGTGGATATAAGAATGATGGATGATAATCAGTGGGGGGCGGCTCTGTTATATTTTACCGGCTCAAAGGATCATAATATTCACCTGCGAACAATAGCCAAAGATAAAGGCTATAAGATCAACGAGTATGGTCTCTATGATATTAAGAGTAATAAAAAGATCACAGGGGAGAGCGAGGAAGGGATTTATAAACAATTGGGATTGAGCTGGATTCCTCCTGAGATGCGAGAAAATGAGGGAGAAATTGAGCTGGCTGCTCAACATAAGATCCCTAAACTTCTTGACCACGAGGACATTAAAGCTGATTTTCATCTACATTCCGATTGGTCAGATGGTTTAAATACGATCGAAGAGCTCGTTCATTACGTGAGAGATCACTATCCCTACGAATTTTTGATCTTAACTGATCACTCTAAGAGTTCACGTATTGCCAGTGGATTGTCGGAAGAGGAAGTCTTAAAACAAATGGAAGATATTCAATCAATAAATGAGCAGTTGGGAGAAGCTTTTCTAAAAGCGGGTATTGAATTGGATATACTGCCTGATGGCAGCCTCGATTTCGATGACGATCTTTTATCTAAGCTCGATTGGGTTACCGCTTCGATACATAGTCGCTTTAACCAGGATAATACCGAACGTATTATCAAAGCTTGCGAAAATTCGTATGTGAACGCCATCAGCCATCCGACGGGACGATTGATTGGTAAGCGAAAGGAATATCCGGTGGATTTAAAAAAGGTTATTCAAAAGGCCGTAGAAACAGGTACAGCGCTGGAGATTAATGCCCAGCCGCAGCGGATGGATCTTGATGAAAATTGGGCCCGTATGGCACATCAGGAGGGAGCTATGCTGGTAATTGGCACTGACAGCCACGATTTGATGAGTTTTGATTATATGAAATTGGGCGTTTCAGTAGCACGCCGGGCCTGGTGTACAGCCAAACATATCATCAATACTCGCGGCTGGGAAGAAGTAAAGCAGTTTAGAGATCACAAACGTCAACACAAAAAAACTGCAAAAGTATAGTTCGTGGCTGATTATTAAGATTAAATAAGGTGAGGTCCAGCCAAAGCTAGGTGTCAGATCTAGTTCTTGGTCCTATTGAATGGCGCCTGCATAATGATAGATCTTTGTTGAAATAGAGAATCCGTAAAACGAATATTTCCCTCCTTGTGATTGGGATAAAGCCTTAAAGTGTGATCAATACTTAAAAAAATATCGAATTCACCTTGAGTATGAGCATACCAAAAGTGATTAATTAGCTTGTACTTTTTTCTTCTTGTCATGCCATTGATCCATGAAATATTGTACCTGTTTATCATTAAGGTTGGCAAAGTCAACATACCCTTCGGATACGGCAAAAAAGTCTTCTCGTTTTTCTAGGATGATAACGTCGTCGGCTTTTGCCCTTATTTTGGCTAACTTTTGATATCCGGAAACGGGTACGGCAACAACGAGTTTATGAGGCTGTTGTTTTTTGCACATCTCAATAGCGGCAAATAGGGTGGAACCGGTGGCAATGCCATCGTCAATTAAAATTACCACACGATCTTTTAAATCGGTAAGTTTTTCTCCTCTTCGATAAGTCTCAATCCGTCGCTGGATTTCTTCTTTCTCATTTTTAATAACCTGCTCAATAATTTCTTTATTCAGATATTGATTGGACCAGGGATCAAGGTACAGGCTACCATCCTCAGCAATAGCTCCAAAAGCGGCTTCTGGTTGACGGGGATATCCTAGCTTGCGCACGATGATGGGTTCAAAATCGCAATTAAGGTGTTGGGCAGCGTAATATCCTACCTCAATCCCTCCTCGCGCTATCCCAAAAATAATGGGATGTTTGGATTGATATTTTTCTAAAGCCTTTCCAAGCTGTTCGCCTGCATCTTTGCGGTTGACAAACATACGTTCCTTTCTCTCTTATTAATATTACTTGATCCTACGTTTTATTGTCTAATGCTAAATCTATTTGGTCTATAAGTTTTTTAAGAGCTTCTCTTTCGGTATTGCCGTTTGAAGTAATGACCTTTCCTGCATTATTGGCAGCGGTGACCGAAACACCATTCCAGTGCGCACTTTTTTTGATGATTTTGAAACCGCAGTATCCTTGTTTGGTTAACACATTGATTCGTTCGTGAAAAACTGGGTCTGGATCCGGATCATATGGACGTTCTCTATTTGTCATAATCTCAAGTGTCTTCAACTAATCCCTTATTTTTGGCCTCAATGCTATAGCGTGTGTGGGGCACCGCTTCCAGGCGTTCTTTACTGATCAGTTTACCGGTAGCCAGACAAATGCCATAGGTTTTGTTTTCAATGCGTTCCAGAGCTTCGTTAATATATTGTATATATTCTCGTAACCGTTCAATCAGTTGGTAATGCATTTCTTCTTCTTGCACGTCAGACCCGACATCCCCAAGATGATGGGTAAGAGAGGAATAATCGGCATCATCAGCTTCTTCGAGATTCGTTTGGTCATCCCAAACAGTATCAAGTTTCTCCTGGGCTTCTTCCCTCTTTTCAAGAAGTAAAGCCTTAAAATGCTCTAAATCTCCGTTGCTCAATGGTGTTTTTATATCCTTGGGTTCAGCCATAATCCTATGCCTATAATTAATGCTTATTGTTAAGTATCATTTTAAGGCTTGGGATACAATAGGCTTTATACTACCATTGATGTAATGGGCAGACTTACAACTCCGTAAATTTTGGTATTCAAAATTTGAGACAACTGATTATTTAATAGGAGGGACAAGATTGTTATTATTAGCATATATAAATTCAAAATAATAATTTTAACACATTGTCTTGCAGCGTATTAAAAGAAATAGAAAATTTTCTATACTTGCTCTTAAGTTGGTCTGCTATCCATTGTGTATCATAATGATTGGCATGTTGCAGGCGAAAACCATGAATTTTCATAGGTGTCATAATTAGTGAATTTAATGCTCCGGATGTATCCATCTCTACAAAATATAGCAATGATAAATCGTCACGGTATTCTTCATGTCCGTTAATGCCTTCATAGTCATTGATCAAGTCTCCGCAGCCATAGAGAATTAATCGCTTATTATATACTTCGATGCCCTTGGGATGGTGGGAGGAATGTCCATGAATAAGATCTACCAGTCCGGTGTCGATTAAGTGACGGGCAAAAGCTTGCTGATCGTTAGGAATATCATATCCGAAATTTGCTCCCCAATGAATAGATACGACTACGCGGTCGCCATCCTGATAAAATGAATTGATATTACGACCAATTTTAATGGCTGTTTTGTGATCAAGTTTTTCTAACAGATTAACCCCCGGTCTATCTTCCGTTACTTTCCAGCTTGTGGGAGTTCCGGCACTGGTCGAAGCATAAGAAAATACGAGCAGGCGTCCTTTGGAAGTGTTCACAATTGCGGGTTTAGCTGCTGTCTCGATATTCAATCCTGCCCCCGTAGTAAGTAAATGGTTCTTTTCCAAGACATTTAATGTGTCCCGCAGACCATCAAAACCCCAATCCAGGATATGATTATTACCAAGTACACAAACATTAATATTAGCTTTAGTTAATACCCGTATGTTTTTGGGATGCATACGGTAATGGATTTCTTTTTGTTGCCAATAGTCATCACTGGTAGTTATAGCTGTTTCTAAATTAATGATTTTGATGTCCGGATTACGGCGTTGCATCTCAATAAGAGCATCTCCCCAGATATAATCATAACTTATTTTTTTAGGTATGGGGCCTGATTTATATTGGGCCAATTTAACATATTTCAGTGCATTTTTTATATAACGTTCATATAGGACAGGATTTACCGATTGGGGAAGAACCTGATCAATGCCTCTTCCAATCATTACATCACCGGAGACCAATAAAGTGATTGACTGTCGGTTTGTTGGTCCTTGATGATCTGAATTGGGTGCCTGCCTCTTCATGATGTATCTATAATGAGGTTCTCTTAAAAACTACCCTTTAATAACACCAACGGGTTTTAAACGAGCGACTTTGGCAGCCAAATGTGCACGGTGAACCGTCTCAGCAACTAAATCCACATCTTTATAGGCTAGGGAGGCTTCTTCGGCTAATCCTGCGTAAGAGCCTGCTTCCACAGCGATATCATTGGCAATCAGTTCCTGTTTTAAAGTAGGAGCATCCACTTGTTTCTTTGCTGCCGTTCGCGACATCCTACGCCCGGCTCCATGACAAGTTGAACCAAAGGAGCGATCCATGCTTTCCTTGGTACCCACGAGTATATACGAATGAGTACCCATACTGCCCGGAATTAAGACCGGTTGTCCTACATGTCTAAAAATTTCGGGAATATCCGGGCTGCCGGGCCCGAAAGCACGCGTTGCCCCCTTTCGATGTACGATCAGCTCTTTATTTCTGTTACCGACCCGGTGAGATTCAATTTTAGCAATATTATGGGCTACATCATAAAGCAGCTTCAGATTCTTAGCCGGTTGTTTGATTATGTATTCCCACGATTTTCGTACTTCCCAGGTAATTAGTTCACGATTACACCAAGCAAAATTAGCAGCGGCAGACATGGCTTTGAAGTATTCTAGACCATCTTTGGAATTGTAGGGAGCACAAGCGAGTTCCCGATCTGGCATAACCAATCCATAAGAGGGCATAGCATTAAGGAAAGTTTTCAGATAGTCGGTAGCCACCTGGTGACCCAGGCCGCGAGATCCGGTATGTATCAGAATAACAATCTGGTCGGGAAAGAGGTTAAAGGCTTTAGCGGTTTTAGTATCATAAATCGATTCAACGCGATCTATTTCTACAAAATGATTACCCGCCCCAATCGTACCCAACTGGTCGAGCCCTCGTTGTTTGGCTTTATCGGATATCAGAGAAGGATCGGCATCTGCAAGCTTTCCGTTAGATTCCATATGTTCGAGATCTTCAGTAAGTCCATAATTATTTTCGACTGCCCATTCTGCTCCTTTCTTTAATACATCGGTTATTTGGTTTTCATTAAGAACGATTTTTCCTCCACGTCCTACGCCCTTGGGAATCATGCGGGACATCTCGTGGGCTAGGGGGCCTATTAAATGTTTAATCTCTTCATAAGAGGTTTCAGAGGTAAGTAGTCTTACTCCACAATTAATATCGTAACCGATGCCACCTGGGGAGATCACCCCATCGTTGATATCCAATGCTGCCACGCCCCCTATAGGGAATCCATATCCCTCATGCCCATCGGGCATTACGATGGCTTCTTTTTGAATTCCGGGAAGGGTTGCCACATTCATCAGCTGATCCAAGGTCCGATCTTGTAAAATATCATCGATTAGTTCTTCAATAGCATAAATAGTTGCTGGTACCCGCATATCTTTCCTGGCCGTCTTGGGGATTTCCCAGCTACAATCATCAATTTTCCTTAGTTGGTTTAGCTCTATCATAATTCAGATATCAAAAATGATGATTGTTTCCCAGTCTCCTTCACTGTTTACTTTTACGTCAGCCTCATGATAGGTTACGGCTTTCACATCCTCGTTAAAGGCATCAACCCGCTTACCTTCAAGTGTTGCTTTGAGAGCACAGTCTGTCATTTTACTAACTGAAAAACGGTAGAATATCGCTTTGTGGAGATAACTCAGGGTTAAAATCTCAGATAAAAAGTCAATCAGCAAAGACGTTTTGTCGGGAGATGTTAGGGAAATATGCTCGGTTATGGCTTCATTATACTTTGTTTCGCCTGGATTAAAATTATGAACCAATAGTTGGTTCAGTCCTTTAAGACTTAATTCAAACAAGCCGGGCAAGGTATCCGAGCTAACCTTTAGCCGGACATCTGCGGTGTGGGTTAATAATTCTTTGGTTCCGGACAATATACTCTCCCGCTAATTGCAGAGCTGAATTAAATAAAAAAAGAACCGGAGCACACTTTTAAATTTCCCTAATGGAGAATAGTTAAAAGAAATCAGCGGTTTATTTTTCTGATTTATCCACTTTTGTACCTTGGTACAAACTTGAACTGTGCTCTAAAAGTGCTTGTCATAGGTTAACTATTTATAATATAATAGGGGTTTAGAATATCGAATGAGGGAAAGAGCCTGACAAAAATGTAGGATTTTCACTATTAAAGATGTCTGATCGGGAAAGTCTGGGCAGGATACCTCTTAGCCCTAAGCTTGCTATGATGCATAGCTTTCGGACGTGTGAAAAAAGCTATGGCTGCTTGACTTTAAACACAGTTCATAGTGAGCGCAGGTCCGTAATTTCCGGACTGAAGTCGAATCTATCTCCGTGAAATTGCTCGCAGGCGGCTAAGGGACCAACCTTTAGATCCTACGCGAACCTATTCGGGGGGGGGGACGTTCGACTTCGGACAACTTTGCTGTTGCTTCGTTGCCCTGTGCTCAGTATGACACTGCTTTTTATACACAGAGACCCTTTGACTAGCGCTCCCGAAAGGATTCGGGGCAGGCGGGATGAACATCGGTTGTGTAAGTGGTTGGGGTAAAATCTCTTTTAATCCTATACGAACAGAATTATTGTTGTGTTGTCTGTTTTTTGTAGGAATTCCACTCTTACATTGTTCATCCTGTCCGCCAAGCCCGCTCACGTAACTACAAGGAACCAGAGCTGGCGGATCAGCATCTGTTGCACAGTCTGCGAGAAGCCGATGCATACCCCATTGCTGCACTTAGAAGAGCCTTTGCTCCCCAAGACCAGTCGATGGCTAATCCATTGCCTTCGAAAGGGGTACTTGTACCAGATCCCGGGTCGGAGTTTTTGGGAGGGGCAGCCAACATGATTCCAATTCCCAATCTTGTCATCCTGATTTTGATTCGGCATCGTATTATACGATCCGTTAAAAGATGAGTTAGAGCCGGTGATCCCTGCTTTGGCAATAGCCAGTTACAGAGTCCAATAGCTTTTAAAGCATCGCTTCGATTTACAATCAGGCATTCTATTGCAAAGTTTTTCCCTCATTGCCGACTTGATTTTTTGAGCGGTCGGGAGGGGAGAAACAAAAGGGATAGGGCTGAACCGGCAGATATTCAAGGGATTGCTCTTTATCTGGTTTCGTATCTCCGGTACGGAACCCAAAGAGCCTCGAAACTATGCTTCCCTTAGGGCACACTCTCATGGACGGTACCAGTTTTATCTGGATATGAAGAGTCTTTAAACATTCGGTGTAAGCAATTTTCCTACAAGGTGATAATTGATCTCATGCCGAGCATTTAGGGATGCCTTTACACAAACTTTTGGGCAAAGAGGTTATTATACCCCAAATGAATATTACCGGATCAAATATGGATAAACCGCATACCATCTTTACTGCCCAGGCATTGACCAAAATATATCAGATGGGCGAAGTGCAGGTTCAAGCCTTACGAGGAGTGGATCTCAAACTCTATAACGGGGAACTGGTGGTGATGCTCGGACCGTCGGGTAGCGGAAAATCAACGTTGCTTAATATTTTGGGAGGCCTGGACACGGCAACGAGTGGCAAAGTGATGTATCATGATACCGAACTGACGCATGCCACGGAGAGCGAATTAACCGAATTTCGTCGTTTTAATGTCGGCTTCGTTTTTCAGTTCTATAACTTGATACCCAGTCTCACGGCTCGTGAAAATGTAGCTATCGTTACTGAAATAGCTAAAAATCCGATGGGACCGGAAGAGGCACTACAAACGGTAGGGTTGGGCGATCGTTTGGATCATTTCCCGGCCCAATTGTCTGGGGGAGAACAACAGCGGGTAGCTATTGCCAGGGCGATAGCTAAAAATCCGGAAGTGCTTTTATGCGACGAGCCTACCGGTGCTCTGGACTCTAAGACGGGCATTGTTGTCTTAGAAGCTTTGGAGCATGTAAACCGGACACTGGGTACCTGTACGGTCCTTATTACCCATAATGTGGTAATAGGCGGTATGGCAGACCGGGTGGTAAGGATTCTAGACGGAAAAATTTCTGAAGTAGAGCAAATAGAGACGAAAATTTCACCTAAAGAATTGGAGTGGTAATCCGATGAAAGCAATTCGATGGAAATTGATTCGGGATTTGAACAATATGCGGGCAATGGTTTTTGTTATAGCCCTTATGATCGTGAGTGGGGTGGCCACTTTTGTTACTTTATTAAGTACGCTAGATTCTCTCAAAAGCACGCAGCAGGCTTATTATCATGAGTTTTACTTCTCAAATATTTTTGCCTCCCTCAAAAGAGCCCCCAATAGTGTAGTATCACGGATCAGGGAAATCCCCGGTATCAATCGCGTGGAAGCACGCATCTTTGCCGGGGCCAATCTTGAATTAACGGGATTTGACGAGACGATTCGGGCACTGTTTATTTCCTTGCCGGATGAAGATGAACCCTTACTCAATCGTCTTTATTTGCGCAGTGGCAGGAGACCCGCCGCGTACACCTCTGACGAGGCGGTGGTCGGAGATGCGTTTGCAGAAGCGCACCATTTAAAAATAGGCGACCGGATGACAGCTATTATAAATGGACATCAAAAGTTTATTAGAGTGGTGGGCATTGGACTTTCCCCGGAGTTTATTTACCAGGCTAATCCCGGTTCCATAATTCCTGATTTCGAGCGTTTTGCTATACTGTGGATTGGGCGGAATTCACTGGAAGCCGCTTATGATATGCAGGGCGCCTTTAATAATGTTACTGCCTCTCTTACCTACCATGCCAATGAAGCGGAGATCATTCGTCAGCTGGATAAAATTTTGGGTCCTTATGGAGGATTAGGGGCAAGGGGACGAATAGATCAGCAATCCCATTTCTATATAACAGAAGAACTGAACCAGCTTAGCCAGATGGCAACGATTATCCCAACGATATTTCTAGTGGTAGCTGCTTTTTTGTTGAATGTGGTTATTGGTCGGTTGATACAGACCCAGCAGGGACAGATTGCTATTCTAAAAGCCTTTGGCTACAGCAATTCCGAGATTGGCTGGCATTATGTACAAATGGTGAGTGTAATTGTCATAATCGGACTCACCGGTGGGGTAGTCCTGGGAATGTACTTGGGGAAGTTGTTAGCCGGGGTTTACGCTGACTTTTATCGGTTCCCTTTTTTGCATTATCGGTTAGATTTAAAGGTGTTGCTGGCGGCAACTGGAGTTAGTTTTGGTGCTGCATTTGCAGGGGTGTTTTTTGCAGTTAGAAGGGCAGTATTACTGCCTCCGGCTCAGGGAATGCTTGCAGAAACTCCCAAGGTATATAAACAAAACTGGATAGAAAAAATCGGTTTAGCAACTCATTTGGATCAACCGACAAAAATGATCTTACGACAGTTGAGCAGACATCGCCTGAAAACAATGTTGAGCATTTTAGGAATAGCTTTTGCAGCATCACTGGTGATGCTTGGACGGATGAGTGAAGACTCGGTAAATTATGCCGTAGAGATAGAATTCAGGCAAGCGCAACCTTATGATCTGTCGGTTTCTTTTGAAGAAGCGGTTTCCGATCATGCCTTAATGGAGCTTAAACGCATCCCGGGCGTGTATTATGCGGAAGCTTATCGGGATGTACCTGTACGCCTTCGTTTCAAACACAGAGATTATCTTACTTCCATTCAGGCTTATCCCAAAGAAAGAATATTAAAACCGCTGCTGGACGAAAATCATCAGGAAGTGCCGCTTCCAGACTACGGCTTGTTACTTACTGAGAAATTGGGTGATATACTGGGAGTAAAGCCTGGCGATACGCTAAGTGTAGAGGTACTTGAAAAAAGCCGACGGCAAATAAAGCTTCCTGTTGCAGGATTTATGAATCAGTTTTTTGGACTCAGTGGTTATATGTCATTGGAAGAGTTAAATCGGGTTCTACCAGAAAAGAATCTGATCTCGGGCATTTATATGAATTTAGATGATCATTTAGAAGATGAAATCACTAAAGAACTTAAAAAAAGTCCGAGAGTAGCCGAAATTCTGTCCTCTCAGCGAATTATTGACAAGTTTTATGAATCAACCGCCCAGACGTGGTTAATTATGGCATTTTTTGTATCACTCTTTGCCGCCGCTACGGCTTTTAGCGTGGTTTATAATAATGCCCGTATATCATTGTCGGAACGTAGTCGCGAGTTAGCCAGCCTGCGTGTGTTAGGATTTACGCGGGGAGAGATCTCTTATATCCTTTTGGGTGAGCTGTGGATTGTAGTATTGCTTGCCATTCCTGTGGGAATGGTACTTGGCTGGGCTTTAACATTTTTTATGGTCTGGTCACTTGAGACAGATCTATACCGAATACCCATGAACGTAACGACGATAACCTATTCGCTATCCGCAGTTACCGTTATCATTTCGGCGTTGGTATCGAGTGTTGTCTTACGGAGACGCTTAAACAAACTAGACCTTATAGGAGTTTTAAAAACAAGAGAGTGATCATGGATCCAAGAAGAAAAAAACAAATTGGGATTGGTATTACCATTTTTATTGTCATCAGTGGTCTGGTATATGGCTTTTGGCCGAAGCCTATTACGGTAGATACCGGTAATGTGGAAAGGAAACTAATGGAAATGACCATTGAGGAGGAGGGCAAGACGCGCGTGAAGGATCATTATCTTATTGCGGCTCCGGTGGCAGGCATGTTGCAGCGGATTACGCTCGAAGCGGGTGATTATATTGCCGCCGGTACTGTTATTGCCCGGATTAAACCTACGGCCCCAAATCTTTTGGACGAACGACAGCTGGCCATTTCAAATGCCCGTTTGAATGCAGCGGATGCGGCTTTGGATCAGGCAGAAGAAAATTTACGCCTGGCAATTGAAGAAGCAGAATATAATCAGAGAGAACTGACCCGGATACGAAATTTGCATCAAAACGGAGTTGGCAGCGACCAGGATTTGGATAAAGCGAAGTTGGCTAACCAACGAACACAGGCTAGTAGAAATTCGGCAGAATTTGGGGTAAAAATCGCCCGGTATGAGTTGGAGTCGGCTCGTGCTGCCGTACAATGGGCTCAGCACTCTAATACAGATAACGATATTCTTGAGATTAAATCCCCGGTTGAAGGCTATCTGTTGGATGTGTCTAACAAGAGTGAACGCCCGGTTCTTACCGGTGAGCCACTGATAAAATTAGGGGACCTCAAATCCCTTGAAATTAGGGTGGATGTGCTTTCTTCTGATGCAATACAAATTCGGCCCGGAACTAATGTACGAATCAAGCGTTGGGGCGGCGACTGCATCCTGAATGGCAGTGTACGAATGGTCGAGCCGGCGGGATATACCAAAATATCGGCGTTGGGGGTAGAAGAACAGAGGGTACCGGTAATCGTCGATATTACTTCCGAGGAACAGGCCTGGAGCCGGCTGGGAGATAGTTACCGGGTCGTGGTAGAGTTTATCCTTTGGCATGCGGAGAATGTACTCCGGGTGCCAACTTCTGCTTTATTTCGAACCGGCGAATACTGGTCGCTATTTACACTTGAAAATGGGAAAGCACATCAGAAAAACGTAACGGTTGGGCATCAGAGTGGACTTTATGCAGAAATATTGAATGGCATTGATGAAGGGGAGGTGGTTCTAACCCATCCCGATAGGCGGATCGAAGATGGAGTACGTGTGGAGGCACGTGAATAAAGGCAAATAACAAAACTCCAAATCAACAGGTGTTTTCATCCGCATTCTGGGCTTGAAAGCGGATGAATGAAATAGCAATCCTAAACTGATATCAAAAAAAATATGAAATGAAGTTCATTATCTCGGGAGGTGTTTTTTTAAGCGGGCTCTTGTTGGCTGTACCTGCGGCGGGGCAAGATAGCAGTAGTGTCACTGATATGACTTACCATAGCAAAGTATTATTTTTACCTGCCATTGGCGCCAGCCCTGAAACCGGCTTTCTCTTTGGAGCAGTGGTGGTACCTCAATTTAAATTGGGAGATTCCGGGCAAAATACTCGTTCTTCCAGTGTATTTATATCAGCCATCTATACGTTGAAGAAGCAGATATTAGTAAGTGTGCTTCCCAATATCATATTCCCAAATGAACTATGGGTGCTTAATGGCAACCATTACGTTAATTATTTCCCAACCGATTATTGGGGTGTTGGACCTTATACGGATAATAACGATAGAATTACGGCGCTTTATACCCAGATAAATCTGGAACAATCGGTGTTGAGGCATGTCGGAGAGGGATTGTTTGTTGGGCCTTATATCCGCTGGTCGCGCCTGGCTAATGTGAAGTTTAAAAACAAGGATGGAGAGCGTATTTCTGCACCCAGCGTCCGAGGGGCTACAGGATCAACTTCGGCAGGTTTGGGCTGGATAAGCCGGATAGATCTTCGCAATAGTATTATGACGCCTGCGAGCAATTATTATTTGGAGTTTTCATTTCTCGTAAATCCAGCGTGGCGGGCTGCTACCAATGTTTATACTACTTATAAAGTAGATGGCAGGAAATATTTCAATCTGAGTGGAGACGGGCGTTCGGTCCTGGCTATGCAGGGGCTATTCCGTTTAATAGCGGGGGATCCACCGTTTTATGATATGTCAATGATAGGTGGTGATATGATTAACAGAGGCTACTACGAGGGCAGATATCGCGACCAAAATGCGGGACAGGTTCAGATAGAATGGCGACAACATGCCATTTGGCGACTCGGATTTACTCTTTTCGCTGGAAGTGGGGAGGTTTGGCATCGTTTTAATGAGCTTAGTCTGGGCAACTACAAATGGACAGCAGGTGCAGGTCTTCGCCTTAATTTAAATCCTGGAGATCCAACGAACCTGCGTATTGATTTCGGGCTCAGTAAAGAAAGCACTGGTTTCTATATACAATTTGGAGAAGCGTTTTAAACTACGGGACGGCAGCTACAAGCCGTTTTGTTTGGGCGTATTTGGATTCATCCGGCAAGATTTCATAAATATAACGGTCATCTTTATCGTTGGACGAGGCCGTATGCGCATTGATGAGTTTTTGCTGATCAATCTCCCAAAAAATGGTAGATTGATTGGTTATTTTGACGGCAAGGAACTGATTAGGGATGGCAAAAAGGCGATGCATTTTTCCGAAAAAGTCAGCGTAGCATAAAACAATAAATACGATTGTCCCATGCTGGGGATTAATTATTAAATTTTGGATAACGCCAATTTCTTCACCTTCCGGGGATTTAACTTTGGTTCCCATGATATCAGTGGCAAGTTTACTAAAAGGTTTCATAAGTGCGTAGGTGTTGAAAGCCGTGTAGATTAATTCGTAGTTCGTAAAACCACTGTGATCGCATTATAGTGGCGTCTCTCTTGATGAATTTTTGAGTCTTAGTTTAACGCAATAAAGAAAAGAAAGCTGGGTGTTGGATCATACAGTGCAAAACCTGTATGTAGTGTAAGGCTAAAACCCACGATCCCGGATAAGTTTAATAAAAAATTAATTTTCAGTTAATATGCGACCGGGTGAATGAAGGTGCATATACATGGCGAATTGGGAAACTCTGTTTATTCATCGGATGACAAGCCGAGTTATCCGATGAGGTACAACGTGATTTAGCGAGGCTATAGGATCATTACCAATGGCTTTAGCACGGTTTGGGGTACGCCTGAAGGTGAAAGTGTGATCCATCTTGGAATGAGAGCTTACTACAAGTTGCCGCCGCTTCCGAAGGTGGACCGAACTGTCCGAGGTTCTAATATCTGTGGCTTGATATTAGATTTCGGATGTTGCAAGAGGCTTGTACCCTCGAAGTTAACGGTGAGGGAGTAGAACTCCCTCACAACTAACGAAAGGAAATACAAAAATAAAACCTACTATCTCGCTCCCAATGCTCTGCGTTGGGAGCCCATCCCATGCTCAGCATACCGCCGGCAGTTATCTTTTTGAAGCCTACATTACCACCGATCTGGTAAGCTCCAAGACACTGTTGCGTACCTATGGCACGCCGTAATACTGTATCCTCTTATCAGCTACCCATGTTATGTTCCTACGGGACGGGCCACGTTTCCAAGATTTGTTATCATGGAATTTCAACCGATGGTGGTCGGTACAGGCTCCTGGTATTCCAAAAGCCTACAGAACAAGGATGGATTTGTCCTTTGTAACGCAAAGCGCTGCTTCGCAAGATACTGGTAATGGTAGGTGCCTATGATCAGTGACTTTTTTCTACAAGCCGTCATTTCGAACGAAGCGCAGCGAAGAGAGAAATCTTTGGTGGAATAGGACGAATACCCGAATACCAATGAAGGTGCCATGTAGGGCGGGTTAATAGCCCACCTGGCCACTCCCACTTGATCTCCTCCTATCAGAGTACTGAGTTATCACCCTCTTCAAAATAGTATATACCGGTTCCAATCCAGATTAAATTCTTATCTGGAATTCATGATAAATTAAAATGACCATCTCAGGGTAATTCCAAGGGCTTTTATCGGGTTAAGATACCTTAGCGTAATCGTTTGGGTAGTAATTTTAAAAGGTAGGCGTTTCCCTTTGTTTCGCTTTGGGAAAGTGCCGATGAGTGCTCCTGAAAGACCTCCTACGATGATGCCAACTCAGGTACCAACCAGAAAAGGTTCTCCTTTACCATAATCAAATAAACACCATTCATCCGGGCCACAGGAATCATAACTTACCAGAAACATTACTCTCAGTGTTAAGTCGCCTACTCCGGCGCCTGTCAAAGCCCCACGTCCTGTATTCCGTACTTCTCTCATTACTTCCAGTCTTTCTATATTCCCAAAACTAATACTTTGTTCATGACCTGAATTATTTTCACTGACAACAAATAGGTTGTCAACCGGATACGGAAACTAACCTCCCCACGATTTCATCATTAGTTTTCAGATGTACTTTTATGATATCCCCCTCTTTGACACCCCTGATTTGGGCTACGGCGGAATTACTATTCCACAAAAAAAGCAATGACATGGATTAAAATTTTAATCCTTTTCATACTTCTCCCTCAATGAAATGTGATCGTAATAGTGTTTTACTTATTCATTTTTGCAGATTCCTCCACCGATTTCTCCAATTTTTTCAGGATTCTGCTAACCTGATCCCAGTCGGTATATTCATAGTCTTGTGAGGTATCGGTTCCGCCGCCACTTTTTTGGGCTATCATCCGCATGATGAATTTTTTGAAAAAATTATACTCTGAATAGCGCAGGGCGCCGGCTACCTGTTCTATATATGCGGGATGCCAGTCGGTCTCATTCAAAAAATCTTCGGTATTTTGTTCAAGTTCGTTCCATGACTCAGGTTCGTTGCTTGCTGCTGTCAGACTAACTGAAATAAAGGCCCCATGTACATTGTTTAAATCCTTATTATATTCTTGTACATAGTCTTTAATGGAATCCTGGTACTTTTCGGCGTGTACGGAAGCACCGATGATCACTGCATCGAAATTTTCAGGATGAAGATATGTTTCGGCAGCATTCATCAAGGTAACATCATGGCCTGATCTCTTTGCCTCATCCCGCAAATATTCACAGATTTTTTTTGTCTGCCCTTCGGTAGTACTATAAACGATTAGTAATTTCATGATTTTTCTCCTTGTTAAAATGATTTAAAACTCTAAGTGCTCTCAAGGTATTCCACCTGCTGGGTTCGCCCGGAGTTTCCATTTCGAAATGTGTAGCCCCCTCATGCTGTTGTTGTAATGGCCAATAACCATCCGATCGTTGTTTATTTTTGAGTATATGGAGTGCCTCTTCCATACGAGAATCGTAAACTCTTCCTGCTTTTTGGAAATAGTCCAAGGCTCTTAGTATATCGTAACGCCACCGGCAAGGATAGGAGAGACGCAGCATCTTAGGATCGATAATGGTGCCTTTTCTATGGGAACGAAAAAGCCGGTGTGCCAGGATAAACTCTTCGCCTTCACTAATAGCATTAGCAATAGCATTGGGCTCAAAAGAATCTCCCTGAATAGCCCATTCCAACAATCCTTCCAGAACACTTATTGTACTATGAAGTGAACTGTGTGCGGCACCGTCAAAATATTCGCAATTCCATCCTCCGTCGTTCATTTGTGTATCTAACAAAAAGCTGATGACCGAATGCAGGCGCTCATCAGTTTCCGTAAACCAGGATCCGTAATTTACGATCATGCCATTTACACAAATGTCACCCTGATCTGTTGTCTTCGAGAAATTTATTGCTCCCTCTTTGTTTTTTGGAGCACTAAGAACCATGTTAACGCTTTCTTTGACTACTGAATGGTCCGGTGGGAAACCGAGATTTTTCAAATCCAGCAATGTATAATGCGTAGATGTCCACTTTGGCTGGTAAAATCCCTTTCCCCAGTGTCCGTCGGGGCGACGTGCTTTCAGAAACCGAGATCCCCAGCCATCAGTTGGGATGTGCTGTTGGTAAGATTTCAATTTCTGATTACTCGATCGAAGCAAATCGCGATGAACCTGGTATTGAATAGAGACATCCCCCGACAGTAACCATTGAATAATTTGTTCCCTATTTGCTAATGTTTGCCTAATCATCAGTTAACTGACTTTTTATGACATTCAATTTAAAATTAGGTTTTTATTTATCTTAAATACATCGGGATAAAGAGATTATTAGGATAATATTTTTTCTTACGATCCCTTTTGTCTATTCGATCCACTGTGATATAGGGGATTCTATTACAATCAATAGCAGGGATATAGGATAGTTGGATAACGGAAAGTTTTTCAGTTTAAGATATATCCTAACCTATAGCGGCCAATTAATGAAGAATCTTTCCGTAACATCCCAAAAAAGACTTTTAGCAGATCAACTCCATAGAAAATGTGATACAGATCGTTTTGTATTCAAAACTACCAATGAATTAGAGTCGCTTGCTCATCCCTTAATTGGACAGGATCGTGCACTGACCTCTACCGAGTTCGGTATTAAGATGCAGAGAGATGGTTACAATATATATGCCTTGGGTCCCGAAGAAACCGACAAACGCAATCTACTTGAGGTATTAATCAATAAAGAGGCGGCAGGTCGTGAAGTGCCGGGCGATTGGTGTTACATATGTAATTTTGAAGAAGAAAATAAGCCGCTGGCAATTAAACTCCCCTCGGGTAGAGCAGCTCAATTGAGAGATTTGATGCAAGGGCTTGCCGAAGATCTTCCTAATATACTTACTAGTGCTTTTGAGAGTGAAGAATATCAAAATCGGCGGCAAACTATCGAGGAGCAGTTTAAGGAGGACGAGCAGGAATCGTTTAGTGAATTGCAGGAAAAGGCACGAGAAGAGGGATTTCTTATTTTGAGTACGCCCGTTGGTTATACTTTTGCTCCAGTCAAAGATGGGCAAATGATGAGTATGGAAGAAATTAAAGAACTTTCTGAAGAAGAGAGAAAAGAATTAGAAGATAAAATTCAAGATTTTCAAAAAGAGCTTCAAAAGATTCTGCGGCAGATTCCCGAACAACAGCGCAAATTCCGAAAGAGCAGAGATCAACTGAACCGGGAATTTGCTGATTTCTCTGTTAAAGGGTTAGTCGAAGAAATCGAGCAGGAGTTTAAGGAACAGCCCAAAGTAATTGATTATTTGCAGCAGGTCCATAACGATATCATTGAACATGTTCAGGAAATTATTAACCCCGGAGGAGCAAATCCACTTCAAGCAGCAATGGGAGGACAGAACTCCAAACAGTATAAATCACCGGAAGATCATCCTGTTCTGTGGCGCTATACAGTAAATGTTATGGTTAATAATAGTGAAATCAAGGGGGCTCCTGTTATCTATGAAGATAATCCTACCTATAATAACCTAATTGGCAGGATAGAACATGCCTCAGAAATGGGAATGCTAACTACTGACTTTACACACATTAAACCGGGAGCGCTTCTGAAGGCCAATGGAGGGTATCTGCTGTTGGATGCAATGCGAGTGTTAACGCATCCTTATGCATGGGAAGGGTTGAAGCGTGTATTGTTAAGCGGAAGATTAAAAGTGGAATCTCCGGGTGATATGTATGGGCTTATCAGTACCGTTACCCTCGAGCCTGAACCCATTGAACTGGATATCAAAATAGTGCTCATTGGCAGTCGTTTATTGTACTATTTGCTTTGTGCTTACGATACTGATTTTAAGATGCTGTTTAAGGTTGAAGTCGATTTTGAAGATCAAATCGATTGGAATACTGAAAATCAGGATTTATATGCCAGGCTTATTGCCGGACTTGTTAAAAAATATAATCTTAAACCACTGGATAAGGGGGGAGTGGGGAGAGTTATAGAACATGCTTCGCGCCTAGTGAACGATAACCAAAAAGTGAGTACGCACATTCGGGAGATCGTTGATCTTTTGAGAGAATCTGATTTCTGGGCTGGTGAAGCTGATAAAAAGCTTACAGATTGGGAAGCCGTGGATAAAGCTATTGACCAGCAGATATACCGATCAGCTCGTTTGCGGGATCGTTACCTGGAAGAAATTGTTAGAAAAACCATATTTATTGATACCAAAGGCAGCAAAGTCGGACAGGTAAACGGACTTTCGGTTGTTACTATGGGGAATCTGACATTCGGGCATCCTACGCGTATTACAGCCCGTGTTCAACTGGGTCGCGGAGAGGTCATCAATATCGAACGGGAGGTAGAAATGAGCGGTCCCATTCATTCCAAAGGAGTGTTGATTCTGTCGGCATTCCTGGGCGCTCGTTATGCATTGGAAAAACCGCTTTCACTTTCGGCCAGCCTGGTATTTGAGCAATCTTATGGCGGGGTAGAGGGCGATAGCGCTTCTTCCACAGAGCTTTATGCGTTACTTTCTGCGATAGCAGAAGTGCCGTTGAAACAATATATAGCGGTTACCGGATCGGTAAACCAGCATGGGGAAGTCCAACCGATTGGCGGAGTAAACGAGAAAATTGAAGGTTTCTTTGACCTTTGTAACAAAAGAGGACTTACCGGTGATCAGGGCGTAATCATTCCGGAGTCGAATATCAAGAACCTTATGCTGAAACAGGAAGTTGTGGAGGCGGTCAGGCAGGAGCAATTTCATATTTACCCGGTAAGTACTATTAATGAAGGAATGGAACTGTTGACTGGAATCGAAATGGGAGAACGAACCACAGAAGATTTATACCCGGTGGGTACCATTAATTACATCGTTGAGGATAGACTGAACCGGTTTGCCTTAATTCGTAAAGAATATGCAATAAAAACCAACGGGGAAAAAGGTAACAAGTGAAACAGCAAATATCTTCTATATTAGTGGCTCTCGATTCCTCTTCAGGTTCCGGTAAGATATTAAAACCGGCTTCTGAATTAGCCCATAGAGCTCATGCAGAATTAAAGGCTGTTTATGTTGAGGATATCGAATGGTTTGAAGCCAGTAAATACGAATTTACCCAGCTTGTTAGTAGCTATACGGGCACAGTTATCCCTTTTTCAGAGAAGCATATCACTAAACATTCTCGTGCATTGGGTTCTACCTTGCAGAATTTGTTCGTCAGCGTAAGTGAGCAGAAGAAGATCAAATATTCCTACCATTCGTCAAAGGGGGTTGTCAGTAAGGAGTTGTTGGATGCAGCCTTGGAAGCTGGTTTAATTATTATCAATAGAACAAGTCATATTGGCATTCCCAAAAAGAAGATAATTGGCGGTACTGCTCGCTATTTGATTGAAAATAGTATCCAACCGGTTCTCATATGGAATGATAAACTTGAATGGCCGAGAAATGTTATAGGTCTTTGTTATAATTCAATGCAGGGGAAGGAAATCATAGAATGGACTGTTTATATTGGAAGATTATTGGATCAGAAAATACGTTTTTTGTTTCCCTCGGAAGAATCGCTTGCTATAATAGAACAATCGAATAAAGATAAATGGTTGTTGAGCGGGGAAGAGTTAAGAAATTTTAGTGAATTTTATTCTGAAATCACGCTGGAATTACTAGGTAAATATAAAGATACCCTCTTTATTGTGCGTCGTTCAGAATTGATGCAAGACCCTGCTGATCTTTTATCAAAACTATTGAATCCCGTTTTATTTATTTAAGGAAGGTTCTGCAAAGCCTTCCTAAGGTGAGTTTCAACTTCAGTTTTAGCTTAATCAGGAAATATCCTGATGCATGATACCGGGATGGTGCTATTTAAGATACAGAGACTTTAATGACATTAATTTTATTAGGCATTCAGTAGAACCTATCAAGCTTCTTGCAGGTATCCAGAGTTGTAGCAATAGGTTTTAAATCAGGATAGTATTATGAGCTAATAAGCTCTTTGTCTAAGTCGGTAGTTTGCCAGTAGAGATGTTTTTCAAACCAATATTTAGAATATTCATTAACATATTCCAGCTTGCCTGTTTCCTCAAATAGATGTGATGCGCCCTGAATAATTTTCAATTTCTTGGTGCAACTGAGTTTATCAATAGCATTTTCATTTAATTTCATAACCTCGGTATCCAAACCACCAACCATCAACAGGGTTGGACTTTTGACATATTTCAAATCGGTGCCCGCAAGGTCGGGTCTTCCGCCTAGAGAAACGATCCCCTTTATTAGGTTTGGTCCGAGTAGGGCTGCAGCCTTAAGGGCGGATGCCGAGCCCGTACTAGTACCGAAATAAGCGATGTTCCAATCAGGATAATCGGCTTGTTTGGTTAATCTCAGTGTTGCCAGGGTTAGCCTCAAAGTTAATAAGTGGATATCAAATCCATGTTCGGTATGAGCGTTTTCTTCTGGGGTTAATAGATCAAGAAGAAAAGTTGCAAATCCATTTTGCTGCATCTGTTCGGCTACATATAAATCTCGCGGACTTAACCGACTACTACTATTGCCATGCGAGAATATAATTAATCCTTTTGGATGCTCGGGAAAGGTTAAATCTCCTTTTAATGCGACGCCTTTAACGGGTATATCGAGTGTCTTTTTTACCATAATGAAATAGGTCTTACTTTTCTTTCACATACATTGTTGTAAAATTTCAACCGCCTTTCTAAGGGAAATATGCTTCTTTGCATGTAATGAAATCTCTTACAAAAGGTTTTAATAGAGGCCTTTGAAAAACCTCCTGCTTTGTTTGGAGGTGGCTATACCACCGACGTTTTTAATCATAAAACGGGAGTTCAACTCCCTTATAACAGTGGATTTATGGGTTTTGCAAAGGCCTCTAAAAATAATTAATGATCTTTGATTTGCCTTAAACCAATGTGGCTGTTCTATATTAAAAAGCAGTATCAAAATCTTGTATTTAACGGACGGTCCGGTAGTATAAATGAGGCAATATAATCCTAAGCACCTTCGTGTCATGCCGGATCTGATTTAGGACCTGTTGCACGATCTGTGAGAAAGCAGCAAGTTCACCAACGATTATTGCCTGCCGAAGAAGCGTTGGTATAACTAACCAGCTGCTGGTAAACCTATTGCCTATGAAAAGCTCCCTGCCAGTGGCTTGTAGGAAATATATCTACAACAAAAGGATAGATCCCCTCTGTAAGATGTTTGCCAGTATTAGATATACTTTTAAAACAGAACAAATAATTGCGAGTACAAATGTCTAAAGCAGAAACTATTGAACATGCTGTTCACAATATCACACCCAATTTAGTCGATTATGAGGATACTTATGCTTCCTTTAATTGGGATAAGGTGAGACTAGAGTTATCCGGATTTTCCAAAGGCGGCCTAAATATAGCTTATGAAGCCGTTGATCGACATGCGATCGGTTCGCTTTCGGATAAGATAGCCTTAAGATGGCTGGGCGAAAATGGGAAGATAAAAGATTTTACCTTTAAAACGTTAAAGACCGAAACCAACCGATTTGCAAATGTCCTGCATAATCTGGGGGTTGGCCAGGAAGAGGTGGTTAGCTCTTTGCTCGGACGTATCCCCGAATTGTATATAACCGCCTTGGGAACACTCAAAAATGGTAGTGTCTATTGTCCGTTATTTTCCATCTATGGACCTGAGCCCATCTATCAACGATTGAGCAAAGGCAAAATAAAAGTACTGGTCACAACTAAAGAGCTTTTTGAGAAAAAAGTAAAAAGCTTACTCGATCGTCTTAAGGATCTGGAATTCATTCTGCTGACAGATATTCGTAAAGATCAGGATCATTATATTAAATCGCTGCCTCGTTTACTGGATGAGGCCGAAGACGAGTTTCAAATAGTAGAAACAGATCCCGAGGATAGGGCTCTTCTGCATTTTACCAGCGGTACAACCGGTATGCCCAAGGGAGTGATTCACGTGCATAAGGCGGCCCTTACCCATTATATCACCGGGAAATATGTATTGGATTTTCATCCCGACGATATTTTTTGGTGTACCGCCGATCCAGGCTGGGTGACCGGCACTTCGTATGGTATTTTGTCTCCTCTGATGCACGGTATCACCAACCTAGTGGTAGAAGCTGAGTTTGATGCTCGGCAGTGGTATCAAATACTACAAGACCAAAAAGTGACGGTGTGGTACACAGCTCCAACAGCCATCCGCAGGCTTATGCGAATGCATATAGATGTGCTTGGGGAATATGATTTGAGCGCCCTGAGGCTGATTCACAGTGTGGGCGAACCGTTGAATCCCGAAGCAGTGCGCTGGAGCCAAAAGACGCTGGATATGCCCATTCTCGATAACTGGTGGCAGACCGAGACGGGCGGGATTATGATCGCTAACTATCCGTCTATGCCGGTAAAGCCGGGATCTATGGGGAAACCATTGCCGGGCATCGAGGCAAACATCCTCAAACATACCGATTTGAGAGATCACCTATCACCAGTGGAAGATCCGGATGAAGACGGAGAGCTTGCGCTTAAGGCAGGGTGGCCATCTATGTTCAGGGGGTACCTGGATGAGGAGGAGCGCTACAAACAATGTTTCAAGGGCGATTGGTACCTGACAGGCGACCTGGCCAAAAGAGACGAAGATGGCTATTTCTGGTTTGTCGGAAGAGCCGATGATATCATTAAAACAGCAGGACATATGGTGGGACCATTTGAAGTGGAAAATGTACTGATGGAGCATCCGGCGGTAGCGGAAACAGCCGTTATTGGTAAGCCCGACCCAATGATGGGAGAACTGGTTAAGGCTTTTGTAACTTTACAGAAAAATTATAATGCCAACGATGAGCTCAATTTGGAGCTTAAAGGCTTTGCAAGGGAGCGCCTGGGATCTGCTGTAGCCCCTCGTGAAATTGAATTTACGGATGAGTTGCCCAAGACCCGGAGTGGCAAAATCATGCGGCGCTTGCTTCGGGATCAGGAACGAGAAAAGGGAAACAAACAGTCTTGAGATTTTAATAAAACGATTGGTACTAATATGGCAACGAAAAAGAAAACACAAAAAAAAGAGCCTAAAGAGGGCACAGCAGAGAGTAAGAAAAAGCTTCATTTACTTCATCAGATGATGCGTATCCGACAGATGGAGGAGAAGGCTTATGAACTTTATACCCAGGAAAAAATACGGGGATTTTTGCATCTCTACGATGGTGAGGAAGCGGTGGCTGTTGGCGTGATTGAAAATCTCGAAAAAGAAGATAGCATTGTAGGCACTTACCGCGAGCACGGCCACGCACTTATCCGCGGCGTTTCTATGGAACGTATTATGGCTGAATTATTCGGAAAAGCAGAAGGGTGTAGTGGCGGGCGCGGGGGCTCTATGCACTTGTACGACAAAGAGACCAACTTCTATGGGGGTTCGGCTATCGTTGCCAATGGATTGCCAATGGCTGCAGGGGTTGCTTTTGCTTACAAGAGACAGAAAAAAGATGCTATTGCCTGTTGTTTCTTCGGAGAAGGGGCGGTTGACGAAGGGGAATTCCACGAGTCAATGAATCTGGCTTCGCTTTGGGATTTACCGGTACTCTTTGTTTGTGAAAATAATCTTTATTCCATGGGTATGCCGTTTGAGCTGGCCGAGGCCGAGACAGATTTGGTGACAAAGGCTAAGGCATACAAAATGGAAGGGTCTAGCGTGGATGGGATGGACGTTTTGGCTGTACAAAAGGCTTCGAAAAAGGCGGTGAATTATATCCGCAAAAATAAGAAGCCTTACTTCCTGGAATGTAAAACCTATCGCTACCGGGCGCATTCGATGTTTGACCCGGAACGGTATCGGGACAAATCGGAGGTGGAAGAATGGGAGGAGCGCGATCCTATTGAGACGTTCTCCGAAAAGCTTAGAAACGAGAAGATATTAAATGATGCTGACTGGAAGAAGTTGAACGATGAGGTAGCTGAAGAAGTGCAAGCTGCGGTTCAGTTTGCAGAAGAAGGTACCGAAGAGCCGTTGGAGAATCTGACGAAGTATGTGTATAGCGATTAAATACTGGTGACAATATGAATAAGGTAACCCAACAAACCATTACTTATCGAGAGGCCGTCCGGGATGCTATGCGAGAGGCTATGAAAAAAGATGAACGTGTCTTTTTGATGGGAGAAGATGTAGGACGATATGGGGGCTGTTACAACGTAAGCCAGGGTATGCTGGAAGAGTTTGGAGAAGAAAGAGTGATCGATACTCCGCTTTCGGAATCGGGTTTTACCGGTTGTGGGATCGGTGCTGCCGTTGCGGGCCTGCGTCCGATTGTTGAAATTATGACCGTTAACTTTAGTCTGTTAGCTGCCGACCAGATTATCAACACGGCAGCTAAATTACTGTACATGTCCGGTGGACAGTTTAACGTACCGCTGGTAATCCGCATTGCTACCGGTGGGGGTAAGCAGCTGGCTGCCCAGCATTCGCACAGTCTCGAAGGATGGTATGCCCATATCCCCGGATTGAAGATTTTGACGCCTGCTACTGTAGAAGATGCTTATGGGATGCTCGGCCCAGCACTGGAGGATCCGGATCCAGTACTGATCTTTGAAAATACGCTTTTGTATAATTATGAGGGAGAATTCTTCAATGATGGCAGTACGGTTGATATATCAAAAGCAAAAGTTCGTCGAGAAGGCAGTGATGTAAGTATTATTACTTATGGGATAGGCTTACATAAGTCGTTGCAGGCGGCAGAACAGCTGGCAAAAGATGGGATTGAAGCCGAAATTGTTGATCTGCGTCTGTTGCGTCCTTTGGACGATGAGACGATCTTTTCATCGGTATCCAAAACTCATCGTGCGGTAATCGTAGATGAGGGCTGGAAAAGCGTGGGGATTTCTGCAGAATTGAGTGCGCAAATTACGGGAGAGCTTTTCTATGATCTGGATAGTCCGGTCGAACGCATTTGCGGTGCTGAGGTACCGGCCCCATACGCCAAACACCTAGAGGAAATATCATTGCCCAGAGTTGATGATATTGTAGAAAGCGTTAAACAGATGGGAGGAATTTATGGGTGAGTTTAAAATGCCGAGTTTGGGTTCGCAAATGATTGATGCCAAACTGACTCAGTGGTTTGTGGAGCCG
>Ga0102959_1000057_pt1 | contig 35530 bp, 26 predicted proteins | sample SalPonF2_B_D2_MG_FD_84520 | JGI IMG/M metagenome (GOLD analysis project Ga0102959, IMG submission 84520) | Salt pond soil microbial communities from South San Francisco under conditions of wetland restoration - Salt Pond MetaG SF2_B_D2_MG ...
CGACGACCTCCTCCATCTACGGCGACCGGACCGAACCGTCGCCCGAGTCCATGGCCGTCGAGGCCAACACCGGCTACGAGGCGTCGAAGCTCGCCCGCGAGCGATACGCCGAGTACTTCGCCAACTACCACGGCCTGTCGATGGCCGGGATGCGATTCTTCTCGGTCTACCAGGGCTACGGCGAAAACGAGGCCCACAAGGGCGAGTACGCGAACATCATCGCGCAGTTCGCCGAGGACGTCGCCAACGACCGCGCCCCGGTCATCTACGGCGACGGCTCGCACACCCGCGATTTCACGCACGTCGACGACGTGGTCCGCGGCCTCGAACTCGCCGCCGACCACCGGCTGACCGGCATCTACAACCTCGGGACCGGTGAGCAGTACAGCGCGAGCCGGGTCGTCTCCCTGCTCGCCGAGGAGCTCGGTGACGACGTGACCCCCGAGTACGTCGAGAACCCCATCCCCGAGCGCGCGTTCGTCCACGACACGCTCGCAGACGCCTCGAAGATGCGCGAGGCGACCGGCTGGACCCCCGAGATCGACTTCGAGGAGGGCATCCGCCGGGTCTGTGCCCAGTACCGGTAGCTCTCGGCCGCGGATCCGGTGTCCGGTGCGCCGTCGGCCGGCGCACTGTCGACCGCCGAACCAGCAGATTCTACTGTCGGTCGCCGGTAGGGTCGCGTATGGCTCGCACAGTCCAGATCATCGGCGCGCCGACGGACTACGGCGCGAACCGACGCGGCGTGGACATGGGACCTTCGGCGATACGCTACGCGGGGTTGGCCGACCAGCTCGCCGAGATGGGCGTCGAGACGGTCGATTCCGGCGACCTGCAGGCCCCCCGCGCGGAGGAGCGCGACCCGGACCGCGCGGCCGTCGGCGGCCGGGCGAAGTTCCTCGCCGAGGTCGAGGACGTCTGCACCCGGCTCGCCGGGACGGTCGCCGAGGCCCTCGCACTCGACCGCTTCCCGCTCGTGCTGGGCGGCGACCACTCCGTCGCCATCGGCTCGCTCAACGGCACGGCCCGCGACGCCACCGTCGGCGTCATCTGGTTCGACGCACACGGGGACTTCAACACCCCCGCCACGTCGCCGTCAGGAAACGTCCACGGGATGCCCCTCGCCGCCGCACTCGGGCTTGGTCCCTTCGCCGACATGCCGTGGGCCCGGGCCGACGGCGTCAGCGAGGAGAACGTCGTTCTGGTCGGCCTCCGCGATCTCGACGACGCCGAGCGCGAGGCTATCCGCGAGGCCGACGTGACGGTCTTCACCATGTCCGACATCGACGAGCACGGCATCAGTACGGTCGTCCGGCAGGCCCTGGACGTGGCGACCGACGGCATGGACGGCATCCACGTCAGCCTCGACCTGGACTGGCTCGACCCCAGAGAGGCCCCCGGCGTCGGCACTCCCGTCCGCGGCGGCGTCACCTACCGCGAGGCCCACTCCGCCCTGGAGGCCGTGGCCCGCCGCCACGACCGCGACGGGATCCTCCGCTCGATGGAGGCCGTCGAGGTGAACCCGATACTGGACGAGCACAACGAGACCGCGGAGCTGGCGACCGAACTCGTCGCGAGTGCGCTCGGCAAGCGCATCCTGTAGCGGTCCCCACGATCCGACGACGTCCCGCGTTCTCGGTCGTTGCCATCGCTCGCTGGTTCTTCGGTCGAAGGGGTGAGAACGCGCCTACTCGTCGTCGGCCGGCACGGTGTCGTCGGGGACGGCGCCCGAGTCGGCGTCGGTCGTCGGTTCGTCGTCCGCCACCGGGTCGTCGGCTGCCCCCGATTCGGCATCCTCGGTACCCGCGTCGTTCCCGTCCTCGGTCTCGGGCTCCCCGGCCACGGCGTCGCCGACCGTCGCCGCGGGCAGCACGTCCACGGCGGCGACGGCGTCGTCGTCGACAACGTCCATCACGGTGACGCCCATCGTGTTGCGGCCGATGACCGAGACCTCCTCGACGCGGGTGCGCATGATCTGGCCCTGCTCGCTCATCAGGACCAGGTGGTCGTCCTCCTCGACGGCCTTGATGGCCGTGACCGGGCCGTTGCGCTCGACGGTCTTGATGTCGACCAGCCCGAAGCCGTACCGGGACTGCGGGCGGTACTCCGAGAGCGGCGTGCGCTTCCCGTAGCCGTTGCGGGTGACCGTCAGCAGGAAGCGCTCGTCGTCGTCCGTCGCCGCGACGATGCCCGCGACCGTGTCCTCGTCCCGGAGCTCGATGCCGTTGACCCCGCGGGCGGTGCGGCCCATCGACCGGGCCTCGGTCTCGTCGAACCGGATGGTCATGCCGTGCCGGGTGGCGATGACCAGGTCGGAGTGGCCGTCGGTGACCTCCACGTCCGCGAGCTCGTCGCCCTCCTCCAGGCGGGTGGCGATGATGCCCGTCGAGAGGACGTTCTCGAAGGCCGTCGCCTCGGTCCGCTTGACGTAGCCGTGGCGGGTGACCATTGTGAGGTACTCGTCCTCGCCGAAGTCGTCGGTGTTGACGACGGCGGTTATCTCCTCGCCGTCGTCCAAATCGAGGAGGTTCACCGCGGACTTGCCGCGGGCCGTGCGGCCCATCTCCGGGATCTCGTAGGTCTTGAGCTGGTAGACCTTGCCGTGGTTGGTGAAACAGAGCAGGTAGTCGTGGGTGTTCGCCCGGAACACCGTCGAGACGGCGTCGCCCTCCTTGAGCCCGGTGCCGATGATCCCCTTGCCGCCCCGACCCTGCGGGCTGAACGCGTCGGCGGACATGCGCTTGACGTAGTCGTCCTCCGTGACGACGACGAGGACCTCCTCCTCGGGGATGAGGTCCTCGCGGGTTACCGTCCCGGTGTCCTCGATGACGCTGGTCCGGCGCTCGTCGGCGTACTCGTCTTTGATCTCGCGGAGTTCCTCCTTGACGACGCCGAGGAGCTCTGATTCCTCCGCGAGGATGGTCTCGAGTCGCTCGATCTCGGCCAGGACGTCCGCGTACTCCTCCTCTATCTCCTGGGCCTCCAGGGAGGTCAGGCTGCCCAGCTGCATCCGGACGATGTGCTGGGCCTGCGCCTCGGAGAAGTCGAACTCCGCCTGTAGCCCGGCCATCGCGGCGTCGCGGTCCTCCGAGTTCCGGATGAGCTCGACGACCTCCTCGACGTTCTCCAGGGCCTTCAGCCGCCCCTCGAGGATGTGGGCCCGCTCCTCGGCCTCCGCGAGGTCGAACTGGGAGCGCCGCCTGACGACCTCCTTGCGGTGCTCTACGTACTCCGCGAGCATCTGCTTGAGCGTGAGCACGCGGGGCTGGCCGTCGACCAGCGCGAGGTTGATGACGCCGAAGGTGACCTCGAAGACCGAGTCGAGCAGCTGGTTCTCGACGACGTCCGTGTTCGCTCCGCGCTTCAGTTCGATGACGACGCGGATGCCCTCGCGGTCGGACTCGTCGCGCAGGTCCGAGATGCCCTCGATGGTCCCCTCGTTGACCATGTCGGCGATCCTCTCGACCATCCGCGCCTTGTTCGCCTGGTAGGGGACCTCGGTGACGATTATCCGGTCGCCGCCGCGCTCGTTCTCCTCGACCTCGTACTCGGCGCGGACCCGGAGCTTGCCGCGTCCGGTCCGGTAGGCCGCGAGCACCTCGTTCCGGCCGACGATGTTCGCGCCGGTCGGGAAGTCGGGGGCCTCGACGTACTCCATCAGGTCCACCACCGTGCAGTCAGGGTTGTCGATGAGGTGGACGGTCGCGTCCACGACCTCGCCGAGGTTGTGCGGCGGGATGTTCGTGCTCATCCCGACCGCGATGCCCGAGGAGCCGTTCACCAGCAGGTTCGGGAAGCCGGCCGGCAGCACCGTGGGCTCCTCGAGGCGGTCGTCGTAGTTGCCCGAGAAGTCGACGGTGTCCTTCTCGATGTCGGCCAGAAGCTCCTCCGAGATGGGGGCCATCCGGGCCTCGGTGTACCGCATCGCGGCGGCCGGGTCGCCGTCGATGCTTCCGAAGTTGCCCTGGCCGTCCACCAGCGGGTAGCGCATCGAGAAGTCCTGGGCCATCCGCACGAGCGTATCGTAGATGGCGGCGTCGCCGTGCGGGTGGAAGTCACCCATCGTGGTGCCCACGATGGACGAGGACTTCCGGTGGCCGGCGCGGCTGGTCACGCCGTCCTCGTGCATCGCGTAGAGGATGCGCCGGTGGACCGGCTTGAGGCCGTCGCACACGTCGGGGAGCGCCCGACCGGCGATGACGCTCATCGCGTAGTCGATGTACGACTGCTCCATCTCGTCCTCGATGCGGACGCGCTGGATGCGGTCTGCGAGTTCGTCGGGGGCGGGGGGTGTCTCTGAGCTCATGTCGTGTGTCGTGTTACGGTTGTGGTGGTTCTCTTCGTCGCCCACGATGCCCCGTCCGACCGCGACGGGCCCGCGCCAGCGGGCGCGCCTGGCGGCCTACCAGGGGCGAGCGTGACCCGCCCGAGAGCGGGTCACGCGAGGGCCTAGATGTCGACCCAGTCTGCCTCCGTGGCGTGGTCCTGGATGAACCGCTTGCGCGGCTCGACGGCGTCGCCCATCAGCACCGAGAACATGCGGTCGGCCTCGGCGGCGTCCTCGACGGTGATCTGTTTCAGGATGCGCGTCTCGGGGTTCATCGTCGTCTCCCAGAGCTGCTCGGGGTTCATCTCCCCGAGTCCCTTGAACCGCTGGACGTTGGTCGCCTTGCCGGCGCACTCGGTCTGGACGATCTCGTCGCGCTCCTCGACGGTCATCGCGTCGAAGGTCTCGCTGCCACACCGGATGCGGTAGAGCGGCGGCCGGGCGGCGTAGACGTATCCCGCCTCGAGCAGCGGCCGCATGTAGCGGTAGAGCAGGGTCAGGTAGAGCGTGCGGATGTGCGCGCCGTCGACGTCGGCGTCGGTCATGATGATGAGCTTGTGGTAGCGCACCTCCGAGAGGTCGAACTCCTCGCCGACGCCCGCGCCGATGGCGGTGATGAGATGGCGGATCTTCTCGTTCTCCAGGACGCGGTCCAGGCGGTGTTTCTCGACGTTCAGCACCTTGCCGAACAGCGGGAGGATGGCCTGGAACTCCCGGTCGCGGGCCTGCTTTGCCGACCCGCCGGCGGAGTCGCCCTCCACGATGAACAGCTCGGCCTCAGCCGGGTCGCGGGTCTGGCAGTCGGCCAGCTTGCCGGGGAGCGCCGTCGAGGAGAGCGCGCTCTTCCGGCGGGTCAGCTCCTCGGCCTTCTTCGCGGCCTTGCGGGCCTTCGCGGCCTCGACGGCCTTGAGGACGATGGCCTGAGCCGTGTCCGGGTGCTCCTCGAAGTACAGCGAGAGCCCCTCGTGGAGGCTGCTCTCGACGATGCCGCGCACCTCCGAGTTGCCGAGCTTGGTCTTGGTCTGGCCCTCGAACTGCGGGTCCGGGTGCTTGACCGAGATGACCGCCGTGAGCCCCTCGCGGATGTCCTCGCCTTTCAGGTTCTCGTCGAGGTCGTCCAGGAGCCCGTTCTCGTCGGCGTAGTCGTTGACGACGCGGGTCAGCGCCGTCTTGAAGCCGGTCAGGTGGGTCCCGCCCTCGCGGGTGTTGATGTTGTTGGCGAACGCGTGGATGGACGCCTGGAGGTCGTCGGTCGCCTGGATGGCGATCTCCACGTGGACCCCATCGGACTCGTCCTCGATGTAGATGACGTCGTCGTGGAGGGCGGTCTTCGTCTCGTTCAGGTACTCGACGAACTCCCGGATGCCGCCCTCGTACTGGAACGTCTCGATTTCCTCCTCGCCCGTCCGCTCGTCGTGGAGGGTTATCTCGACGCCCGAGTTGAGGAACGCCAGTTCGCGCAGGCGCGTGGTGAGTGTCGAGAAGGAGAAGTCGCGGGTCTCGAAGATCTCGTCGTCGGGCAGGAAGTGGATGGTCGTGCCGGTGCGGTCGGAGTCGCCGAGCCGTTCGAGGTCGCCCGCGGGCTCGCCGCGCTCGAACCGCTGGCGGAAGATGCCGCTGTCCCGCTCCACGGTCACCACGAGGTACTCGGAGAGCGCGTTCACGACGCTCACGCCGACCCCGTGGAGCCCGCCGGAGACCTGGTAGGACTTGGAGTCGAACTTCCCGCCGGCGTGCAGGGTGGTCAGGATGACCTCCACGGCCGGGCGGTCGTACTCGGCGTGCGTGTCGACGGGGATGCCGCGCCCGTCGTCGGTCACGGTCACCGAGTCGTCCTCGTGGAGGGTGACTTCGATGGTGTCGCAGTAGCCGGCGAGCGCCTCGTCGATGGCGTTGTCGACGACCTCGTACACCAGGTGGTGGAGCCCCCGGGCGTCGGTAGAGCCGATGTACATCGCCGGGCGCTTTCGCACCGCCTCCAGGCCCTCGAGGACCTGTATCTGCCCGGCTCCGTATTCACCTTCTTCAACCATGAATCGTACCCGTCAGTAGACGGCCCTCCTTTATAAAGATGCCCGTGTGCGCGCGGGCGCGAGAAGCGATAGCCGCCGACGGGGTGACTCGTCGCTCGACGGCTGCTGGTTGGCGTCCCACTGGGCGGTCTCCTCCTGCCGAACTTCTGAGGAGTTCCGACTCTCACCGTGAGAACCACCCACCGTCCGTCCAGAGGCCCAGGTCGTCCCCCCGTGGCCGTTCGTCCCACCTGTCTCCGGGCTCCGCCTCGACCCGTCGTCACCGCGTCGTTCACTTCCACTCCGCTATCGCGGAGACTTTATAGCCTTCCGCAATAGGTAGGCGCACAGAATGACCTCGTTCCAATCGACACTCGGCGACGGGGTGGCAGAGGAGCTGGCCGAGAGCCAGCGCCAGATATCCATCGCCGAGTTCTTCGAGAAGAACAAACACATGCTCGGCTTCGACAGCGGAGCCAGGGCCCTCGTCACCGCTGTCAAGGAGGCCGTGGACAACGCCCTCGACGCCACCGAGGAGGCGGGCATCCGGCCGAACATCTACGTGGAGATCCAGGAGGTCGGCAACTACTACCGCCTCGTCGTGGAGGACAACGGCCCGGGCATCACCAAGGCAGAGATCCCGAAGGTCTTCGGGAAGCTCCTCTACGGCTCCCGGTTCCACCGCCGCGAGCAGTCCCGCGGTCAGCAGGGTATCGGCATCTCCGCCGCCGTCCTCTACTCGCAGCTCACGAGCGGGAAGCCGGCGAAGATCACGAGCAAGACCAAAGGCGACCTCGACGCCCAGTACTTCGAGCTGACAATCGACACCGACGAGAACGACCCCGAGATCTCCGTCGAGGAGACGACGACCTGGGAGCCGACCCACGGCACGCGCGTCGAACTGGAGATGGAGGCGAACATGCGGGCGCGAAAGCAGCTCCACGACTACGTCCGGCACACGGCGGTCGTGAACCCGCACGCCCGCATCGTCTTCGACGAGCCCCGGCTCGACGAGCCGATGGAGTTCGACTACGCCACCGACCAGCTTCCGGCCGAGACCGAGGAGATCCGGCCCCACCCCCACGGCGTCGAACTCGGCACGGTGATGAAGATGCTCGACCGCTCCGAGACCCGCACCGTCCGGAGTTTCCTCCAGAACGAGTTCACGCGGGTCGGCGCGAAGACGGCCGACAGCATCGTCGCCGAGTTCCGCGACCGGCACTTCGGCCGAGAGCTATGCTGGCGACCGCCCCCATCACACGAGGGACCAGCGCTGGACGAGGTCGTCTCGGAGGCCGTGTCCAACAAGGGCGCAGACGCGACGGCGGCGTTCGCCGAGGCGGTGGCCGACGAGCTCCGCGAGGAGAGCCCGATCTCCCACCACCGGCTCGTCGCCATCGTCTCGGACGCCGCCGACGCGGTGGGCGAGTCGACCGACACGACCTTCGGTGGGACGGTCCGCGAGAACGTCGTCGAGGCCGTCTGGGGGGCGCTGACCGCCGACCGGGCCTCGGACCTCTACCGGCTCGTCGACGCAGCCACGACGAGCCAGAAGGACGACGCCACGGTCCGGGGGCTGGCGGAGCGCATCGCCGCGAAGTTCGGCGAGGACACCCCCGCGGACCGCGTCACCCGCGAGACCCTCGCCGAGTTCGTCGAGCGCGCGGCGGACATGACCGAGGAGCGCGAGGAGATCACGTTCGGCGAGACCGCCCGCGAGAACGTCGTCGACGCCGTCTGGACCGCGATGGACCGGGTCCCGGACGACGTGCCGAGCGTACGCGACGTGGCGGGCGACCGGGACGCGGCCAGCCACCTGCTCTCCGGCATGAGCGCCGTCAGCGTCATGGCGCCACCGACGAACTGCCTCTCGCCCATCACCGCCGACCTCGTCGAGGCGGGCCTGGAGAAGGGCTACGACGCGGAGTTCTTCGCGGCCGCGACGCGCGACGCCGAGGTCCACGGCGGCGACCCGTTCATCGTGGAGGCCGGCATCGCCTACGGCGGCGAACTGGAGGCGGAGGGCTCGGCGGAGATTCTCAGGTTCGCGAACCGGGTGCCGCTGGTCTACCAGCGCGGCGCCTGCGCGACGACCGACGTCGTCAAGTCCATCGGCTGGCGCAACTACGGGCTGGACCAGCCCGGCGGTCGCGGAATCCCGAACGGGCCCGTGGTCATCATGGTCCACGTCGCCTCGACCAACGTGCCGTTCACGAGCGAGTCGAAGGACGCCATCGCCAACATCCCGGCCATCGAGGACGAGATCGAGCTCGCGGTCCGCGAGGCCGCCCGCGAGCTGAAATCCTACATCAACAAGCGCAAGTCGATGCAGAAGCGGCGGCGCAAGCAGAACGTCATCGCCGAGATCCTCCCCCGGATGGCGGAGAAGGTCGCCGCCATGACCGACCGGGAGCCCCTCTACATCGACGACTCGCTGGCCCGCATCATGAACAACGTGCTGGTCGAGCGCCGCCGGGAGAACGGCACCGTCGAGGTCGTGGTCCAGAACCACGGCGACCGGAACGCCGAACTCGACGTCACTGACATCGTCTCCGCCGAGCCCCGATCGGTCACGGACGGCAGCGTCGTCGAGATGGACGGCGAGTGGTTCGTCCAGTGGAAGCCCACCGTGCCGGGCGGCGACGAGGCCGTCCTCCACTACGAGGTGGCCGAGGGCGCATCGTGTGACCTCTCCGTGAAAGGCGTCGAGAGCGAGCGACTCACCGTGAACCAGTGACCCGAGGACCACAATGAGCACCGATTCAGACACCGACGCGCGAGAACAGCTGATCGACCTGGCCGCCGAGTTCTACGACCAGTTCGCCCGGGGCGACGTCCCCTCGATGCGCCTGCCGACCCGCTCGAAGAGCAACATCGAGTACCACGAGGAGATGGGCGTCTGGGTGTACGGCGACCGGACGAGCACCCGCAGTGCGAACAGCGTCCGGGGGGCGAAAAAGCTCCTCAAAGCCGTCTACACCATCGAGTTCCTCGCCCACCAGCTCGACGAGGACCGCTCCTCGACGCTGCGGGAGCTCTACTACCTCTCGGAGTCCTGGGACGACAAGCAGGCGAAGTTCGGCGAGCAGAGCGAGTCGAACCAGATGGTCGAGGACCTGGAGATCGTCTCCGGGGTCACCCGCGAGGACTTCCACATGCGCCCGGAGGAGTCCGGGGCGACGCTGATGGGGCCGCTCCGGCTCCGCGAGCAGACCCGCCGCGGCGAGCGCGAGATACACTGCCAGGAGGACGTCGGCGAGGGCGGCTACCAGATCCCGAACAACCCCGACACCATCGAGTTCTTGGAACACGACATCGACTTCGTCCTCTGCGTGGAGACCGGCGGCATGCGCGACCGGCTCATCGAGAACGGCTTCGACGAGGCGTACGGCTCGCTCATCGTCCACCTCAAGGGCCAGCCGGCCCGCGCGACCCGGCGCATCACGAAGCGGCTCCACGACGAACTCGGCTGCCCGGTCGTGGTCTTCACCGACGGCGATCCCTGGTCGTACCGCATCTTCGGGTCGGTCGCCTACGGCTCCATCAAGTCCGCGCACCTCTCTGCGTACCTCGCCACCCCGGAGGCCCAGTTCGTCGGCATCCGCCCCCAGGACATCGTGGAGTACGACCTGCCGACCGACCCGCTCTCGGACTCCGACGTGAACGCCCTGGAGAGCGAGCTGGAGGACCCGCGCTTCCAGACCGAGTTCTGGGAGGAGCAGATCGAGATCCAGCTCGACATCGAGAAGAAGGCCGAACAGCAGGCGCTCGCCTCGCGGGGGCTCGACTTCGTGACGGACACCTACCTGCCCGAGCGGCTGACCGAGATGGACGTCATCTAACCGAAGCAACATCTTTTCGGGTTCCCCTGGAAATCCAGGCGAATTGACGCCCGTTCCGCTGGAATCCTCCTGGCGAGTTCGTGTCACCCACACGAAACTATATGTCCGCATCCGACGTCTGAAAGGTATGTATCGGAGAACCGTCCTCCTCGTGCTGGTCGCGACAGCGGTCGTCCTGGCCGGCTGCACCGGTGGCGGGTCCTCTCCGGGGACCACGACCGCCGCGCCGACGACGAACGGACAGCCGACCACCACCACGGGGGGCGGGTCGGGGAACGGGGGCACCGACAGCGGATCCGGCGGTGGGGGCGCGGAGTTCGCGTTCTGGAACTTCACCCGGCCGGGGACCTACACCTACGACATCTACGAGGAGTCTCAGGGGAAGGGTACGCTCGTCTGGGACGTCCAGAAGGTCGATGGTGACCAGGTGACGGTCCACGTGAAATACGACCTGGGCGACACCAGCTACGAGTCGACCGTCTCCGGGGACGAGCAGACCGTCCAGGGCCAGCTGATGATGACGCCGGCCGGCGGGTTCCTGCTCGCCACCATGTTCTCGCCGTCGATGGCCTACTACCAGGACCACAAGCTCGCGGTCGGCAACTCCTGGTCGTTCAGCTCCGACGCGGGCTCGCTCTCCTTTGCGGTCACCGGGAAGGACACCTATGGGGGTATCGAGTGCTACGCGAGCGAGATGCGGGTCAACGGGACCGTCGTCAACGAGGGCTGCTTCTCGCCGGACCACGGGCTCGCGCCCTACGTCGCCTACTACGACGACCAGGGCGACCCGCAGTTCACGCTGACGCTTAAAAGTTACCAGCCGAAGTAACCGCCAGCCGTCGACCCGACCTTGGTCCGCGGTGGCCCGTCAGCGTTCGTCGAGAACCACCGGGACGCCCCGCGACGCCACGTCCGATGCGAACGCCCGGGAGTCGCCCGCGAGCCGCGGGAACGTGTTGTAGTGCGCGGGGAGAACCAGCGACGGGTCGAGGCGCTCGGCCAGGTCGGCGGCCTCGGTCGGCCCCATCGTCAGTTTTCCGCTGATGGGCGGGAGGAACACCGAGACGGTCAGGTCCTCGTGGGCCGGGACGACGTCGGAGTCGCCCGGGTAGAAGGCGGTCACGTCGCCCGCGGAACCGGGGAGGGTGAGGTGGTAGCCGCAGCCGAAGCCCTCGGGGTGGCCCACGCGGCCCCGGTCGTCGGCGCGTGGGCCGTCCGGCCGGTTGTACGCCGGGACGGCACGGACCGTCACGCCAGCCGCCGTCACCGCCTCGCCGTAGCCGACGCGGACGGTCTCGTACGGGAGGTCGGCGACCGGTTCGACGTCGCGGTCGATGCCGGCGGCGTCCACCGCCTCGTAGGCGACGAGCGTCGCGTCGTCGCCAGCCACGCGCCGCACGCCGTCCGAGTCGTAGTGGTGGTCGTGCGTGACGCAGACGAGGTCGGCGTCGTGCGGTGCGTACTCGCAACTCGGCGGGTGGTGGACGTCGTCGTCCCACGGCTCCCAGTCGCCGGTCAGCACCCCGTTGCGGCCGGGGTCGAGGTAGACGACCGTCCCGTCGGCCGTCTCGATGCGCGTCGTCGCGTAGCCGAGCCAGGTCACGGCGAGGCCGGAGAATCTGACTGTCATGCCCGGTCGTTGTGTCGGGGGGTCGAAAAGCGCTACTGTTCGGCCAGTCGCTCGACTCGCTCGATGCTGTTGGCGTCGGTCGGGTCCTTGTCGTCGCGGACGGAGACGAACCGCGGGAAGCGGAGGGCGTAGCCCGACGAGTAGGTCGGGGAGCGCTGGATCTCCTCGTAGCCGACCTCGAAGACGACCGCGGGCTCTAGGTCGAGGACCTGGCCGTCCTGGCTTCGGACGTGCGGTTCGAGGCGGTCGGTCAGCTCGGCCAGCTCCTCGTCGGTGACGCCCGTGGCGACCTTCCCCAGGGGCTCGTAGCCGTCGTCGGTCCGGGCCGCGAGCAGAAAGGTCCCGAGAACGTTCGCCCGGCGGCCCTCGCCCCACTCGGCCCCCGTGACGACGAGGTCGAGGGTCTCCACGTCGGGCTTGCGCTTGCGCCAGTTCTTCCCGCGCCGGCCCGGCGTGTAGCGCGAGTCGGGCTTCTTGAGCATGATGCCCTCGTGGCCGGCGTCGAGCGCGGCCGCCTCCACGTCGGCGATCTCGTCCGGGTCGTCCGAGACGACGAACTCGGAGACGCCCGCGTCGAGGACGGCCGTCAGGCGCGCGTGGCGCTCGCGCAGGGGGGCATCGAGGAGGTCCTCGCCGTCGGCGTGCAGGCAGTCGAAGAAGCGGACCTCGACGCCGACGGCCTCGCGGGCCTGCGACACGTCGTGTTTCCGGCGGAAGCGCCGGAGTATCTCCTGGAACGGGAGCGGGTCGCCCGCGTCGTCCACGGCGAGCACCTCGCCGTCGAGGATGGCCGGCGCGTCGAGGTGGGCCTCGGCGAACGCGACCACCTCGGGCAGCGGGTCGGTGACGTCCTCGACGTTGCGTGAGAACAGCCGGACGTCCTCGCCGTCGTAGTGGAGCTGGACGCGCGCCCCGTCGAACTTCCACTCGACGGCCGCCTCGCCCCAGTCGTCGAGCGCGTCGGCGACGGTCCCCGTCTGTGCGAGCATCGCCTGCACGGGCCGTCCGACCTCGAGTTGCATCGACTCGACGCCGTCTGCCCCCTCCTCGCGGGCGACGCGGGCCACCTCGCCGTAGTCGTTGGACACCTGGAGGGCGTCGGTGACGGCCTCGACGGGCACGTCGAACGCGTCGGCGATGGCGTCGCGGACGGTCCCCTCGCCGACGCCGATGCGCATCTCCGCGAGCACGAGTCGGGCGAGGTAGCGCGCCTCGGCCGGCGTCGAGCGGTTGAACAGGCGGAAGAGGAGCTTGACCTTCTTCTCCTGGCTCCCGTCGCCGTCGGCGGCCGCCAGGTCGGCGAACTCCGCGTAGACGTCCGCGACCGACAGCGCGTCTCGGTCGCCTGCGCCGAACGCCGCGAGCCCCCGCTGGCCGCCGAACTCGTAGTTCGCCGCAACCACGCCGACGTCCCCGAGGTCGGCCAGTCGGTCCTCGACGTCCGCCGGCGTCACGTTCTGCCCCGCGGCCCGGGCGATGGCCGCATAGCAGAGACTCGGCCCGACGTCGAGCTTCGTCGAGTCGTGGGCCGGGAACACCCGCCCCTGGACGAAGCGGGCGACGACCGGCAGGTCGTCGTCGGCCGCCCGGAGGAGGTCGGTCACCAGCCCGCGGATCTCCAGGTCGGCCGCCTCCGCTTCGATCTCGGCGGCGTAGTCGACGAACTCGGCGAACTCCATCGCCACGGCGTAGCCGCCGTCGGCAGTTAACTCTTCTATTCTCCGACGGCGGCCCGGCCTGTCGGTCCTCGGTTCCGGCCTGTCGGTCCCCGGTTCCGGCCTGTCGGTCCTCGGTCCGGTCCGTCCCCACTCTCGCTCTCGGTCTTTCAGTCGCTACGCTTCGTCCTCGCGTTCTTCCGCTTCCCCGGCCCCCTCGGGTTCCCTCGACCGCTCTGGCTTCTTTGATTCCGCCGCCTCCTCGGACTCCTCTGACCCCGCCGACTTCTCGGGCTCCTCTGACTCCTCAGGTCCCCCCGGTCCCGCAACACCAACACCGGCACGTCGGTCAGGCGAACCACCCGCTCGGTGACTCCCGCGCAGGAAGCGTTCGAGGCCGCGCCTGCCGTGCGTGCCCATCACGATGAGGTCCACGTCGTGTTCGGCCGCGTAGTCGAGGATGGCGCGGTAGGGCGGCCCGTCGAGCACGGTGACGGCGGTGTCGAACCCGGCGATCTCGGCTCTCGTGGCCGCGTCCGCCAGCAGCTCTCGCCCCTCTGCGGCCAGCGACTCGCGTATCGATCGCCCGTCGATCTCCGACGGGTCGAGGCGCTGTGGCGCGACGTAGACCAGGTGGAGCGTGGCCGCGTCGGGGTCCGCGAGGTCGATGGCGTGCCTGAGCGCTCGCCCGGCGACCGCGCTCCCGTCGGTGGGGACCAGTATCTGACTGTACATCCCTGTAGACCGAGGGCGGCGAGCGGGTTGAATGCTCTCGTCGCCCGGGTCGCCCGGCGGACCGGCCTGGCACCGCCCGGGAGCATGGCTTTCAAGGACGTGGCCCCTAACCTCCCCGTATGCGCTCCGACCTCGCGGCGGCCGTCGACGACGTGCTCGCGGTCGACGCCGAGACCTTCCAGGCCCGCGTCGAGGAGGACGCGGAGGTCATCAAGGCCGAGATCGCCGAGGGGACGTTCAACAACCCCCAGGCGATCGTCGGCCTGGAGTACGAGTTCTACGCCGTCACGGCCGAGCGCTGGGTGGCCCGACAGACGGGCACGACGGCGGAGACCGGGACGCTCGCCCGCGTGCCCCGGCGACTGCTCTCCTACATCGGCTTCGAGAAGGAACTCGGGCTCCACAACGCCGAGATGTCCACCAGCCCGCAGCCGCTCAACCCGTACGGCCTGGCCGCCCAGGAGGACGAGGTCTGCGCGCGCCTCTCGGCCGCGGAGGACGCGATGGACGCCGAGGGGCTGCGGCTGGTCAGCGACGCGATGTGGACCACCCCGCCGTCGGGGGAGACGGCCCGGTCGTATCTGACGGACAGCGTCGAGGATCACGGCGTCCGCATCGCCACCAACATGAGCGCGTCGACGCGCTACCACGCGATGGCGAACGCGTCGCGGTCCGCGGGCATGACCGTCGACGCGCCACACGTCCACCTCGAGGCGGACACGGTCATGCCGGAGAGTCTCATCACCTCCATCCAGCCGCACTACCAGGTCGCCCACGCGAGCGACCTCCCGGCGTATTTCAGGTACGCCCTGCGTTTCGCCGGGCCGCTCCTGGCGCTCGGCGTGAACTCGCCCTTCTTCCCGCCGGACCTCTACGACGCCGACGCGACGCCCGAGGCGGTGCTCGCGGACGGCCTGGACGAGCACCGCATCGGCGTCTTCGAGTCGGTGCTCAACGGCGACGACCAGGCGAAGGTGCGCTTCCCCGAGGACCTGGCCACCGTCGAGGAGGCCGTCGACCGCATCGCGGGGGACGCCACGATGGTCCCGATGCCCGTCTCGACGGGCGACCGCTTCGACGACGAGTTCGCCCACTTCCGGTTGAAACACGGCACCTACTGGCGGTGGGCCCGCCCGGTGTTCGGCGGGGAGACCCGCTCTGCGGCCAACGCCCGCATCGAGTTCCGTCCCATCCCCGGCCAGCCGACGGTCCGCGACAGCATCGCGTTCCAGGCGGCGTTCGCCGGGCTCTTAGAGAGCCTGCGGACGCGCGAGCACCCGCTCTGGAACCTCGACTGGGAGCGGGCGCGCGAGAACTTCTACGCCGCCGCCCACGACGGCCTCGACGCCGACCTTACCTGGATCACCAACTCCGGCGAGGAGACGACCGACCGAGAGACGCTCTACGCGGACCTCTTCGCCCACGCCGAGGACGGCCTGCAGGCCCGCGGCCTGACCGCAGAGCAGTCGGCGAAGTACCTCTGGCCGCTCCGCCAGCGCGCGCGCCACGGCGTCACCCCTGCCAGCTGGAAGCGCGACCGGGTCCGGGAGCGACTCGACGAGGGCGCGGACTTCGAGTCGGCCGTCTACGGGATGCAGCGCGAGTACGTCGAGCGCCAGGCGGCGACGCTCTTCGAGGGCAGCTTCGCGGGGTGGCTCGGGCGCGGGACGAGCGGGCTGTGAGCGGGTAGCTTCGTGGAGTGGCTCGGCTGCGGCGCGGGCGAGCAGCGCGGTCCGATGTCGGGGGCCCGCCGAGCCGGACGCCTCCGACCTCGGCGTCGAATCACCGGACTCGGAGGGCTTACAGTGACTTACAATCGATTACAATCGATTACAATCGTGGCGAGCGCCTGCCGCGACCGGCTCTCCCGTTCTCTCGCTCGGAGAGGGTCGCGTCAGCCGAACCGCGCCGTTCCTTCGGGACCGCTACAGCGCTGCCGCTGTCCACAGTGACGGTCGGAGAGGAGAGACGGGACTCGCTCAGATGATCTCGTCGAAGCGCTTGTAGCTCTGGATGTCGACGTCCTCGGTCGTGACCTTCGCGATCCAGACGCCGTTCCCGGAGGCAGTGTCGCGCTCGACGCCGCTCTTGATGGCCTTCGCGGCGACCGGGACCGCCTCCTCGACGGAGAGGTCCTCGTGGTACTCGTCCTCCAGTAGCCCGTAGGCGTAGGGGAGCCCGCTGCCCGTCGCCGTGTAGTCGTCCGCCAGCCGCGCACCGGAGGGGTCGAGGCTGTAGACGTAGTTGCCGGTCTCGTCCGCGCCGCCGAGGATGGGCGTGACGAGGACCGGGAAGCTCCGGAAGAGGTTGCTGGTCAACGTCGAGAGCGCCTCGATGCCGAGGTACTCGCCGCGGCGGGCCTCGTAGAGGTTGATCTCCGCCCGGAGCGTCTGGAGGAGCGCCTGGGCGCCGCCGACGGAGCCGGCGATGGTCATCGCGGCGTTGTACTGGACCTGTTCGACCTTCTGGACGTTCTTGTTGCTGACGATCTGCCCGCCGAGGCTGGCGCGCTGGTCCGTCGCCAGGACGACGCCGTCGGTGGCCGAAAGCCCCACCGTCGTGGTGCCGGTCTTGAGCGTCTGGGTGTCTGCGGCCTGGGCGTCCATGGTGTCCGGGGTCGGCATCGGGCCGAACTCCGACCCGTAGATGCCCGGCCGGTCGGCGGCGAACCGGGACGCGTTGCGGGAGAACTCCGAGTCCTGCAGTGGGTCTCTCATTGACGTTCTGTAGTCCGCGACCACTGATAAAACCATTCGTTCCGGAACCGGCGGGGACAACCATTCGCTCCGGAACCGGCGGGAACCTGTGTGGCCCGCGGTCGTGTTACCTGGCGCGCGCGTAGGCCTCGCTGGTCCGCTCGACGAGCCGCCCGACCGGGAGGCTGATGCCGGCCCGCCGCGCGGCGAGCGCGACCGGGAGCAGGGCGATTCCGAGCACGATGCTCACCTGGTAGGCGACGAACGTCGCCGTCGTGTAGAGCCGTTCGATCATCGGCGTGCTCCGTGTTGAAGCGAGTGGGGTATTTAAGCCTTCTTGCCGAGGCCCGTCATCCACCCCGGCGCTTGCTGCCGATTAAACTCGACTTGTACTCAATCACATTCGGACGGACTCTCGCGAAACGTGGACGTAGCCTCGTCGGGGGTAACCTGGTCGCTACCTCTAAGTTATGCCGATAGTACGGGTAACGTCCGCGCGGGTGTGTCCCGAAAGAAAGCAACCAACGTTCGTGAGGGTTCGGCACCGGAGAGCCCCCGACGTCGGCGTTCCGTACCGTGCGCCACCGGCGGCGGGCTCCCGGCCCGCATCTCGGCGAGCGCCCCGGCGAAACCACAAAGCACGAAACCCCCTGCGCGCGTACTCGATGTATGAACTATCTGGTCGTCATGGAGGCCGCCTGGCTGGTCCGCGACGTCGCCGAGACGGACGACGCCATCGGCGTCGCGGTGAGCGAGGCGGGCAAGCGCCTCAACAGCAAGAACCTCGACTACGTGGAGGTGGAGGTCGGCTTCACCGACTGCCCGGCCTGCGGCGAACCGTTCGACGCCGCGTTCCTCGCCGCCCGGACCGCGCTCGTCGGGCTCGTCCTGGAGATGAAGGTGTTCAACGCCGAAAGCGAGGAACACGCCGCCCGCATCGCGAAGAGCGAGGTCGGTGGGGCGCTCCGGGACGTCCCTCTGGAGGTCATCCAGACCATCGAGTACGAGGACGAATCCGAGCTGACCGACCGGGACGCGTAGCAGTCGAACCGACAGCCAGTGAGGCGTGGCGTTCGGTATCGACCGACCGGGCCGTGTCGAGTCGAACCGACCGGACAGGGTGAGAGCCGAAGGTTTTTCTATAACCGGTGGTTATTCCCACGCGTGAACCTCCCGACGCCACAGGACCTCCGGACACGTCGGACGGACCTGGAGCTGACCCAGAGCGAGCTCGCCGACATGGCCGACGTCTCCCAGCCGCTCATCGCGCGCATCGAGGGCGGCGACGTGGACCCGCGGCTCTCGACACTGCGCCGAATCGTCGAGGCCCTCGACGAGGCCGAGGGGAGCATCGTCCGCGCGCGGGACCTGATGCACACGGACGTCGCGAGCATCGGCCCGGACGATCCGGTCCGCAAGGCCGTCGAGCGGATGCAGGAGCAGGGCTTCTCCCAGCTCCCGGTCATCACCGACGGCGTCCCCGTCGGCTCCATCTCGGAGAGCGACATCATCCACGCGGGCGAGAGCGCCGCCGGCGACCCGGTCCGGGAGGTCATGGCCGAGAGCTTCCCCACCGTCTCCCAGAGCGCCACCTTGGCGGAGACCAGCAACCTCCTCGACCACTACAAGGCCGTGCTCGTCACGGAATCCGGCGAGACCGTCGGCATCATCACCGAGGCCGACGTGGCCGCGCGGGTGTCCTGACCCTAGTCGGGATGCTGTATCGACCGTTCGGCCGGTCCCGCTTCGTCGCGCTGCGACCGCCACTCCAGCGCGAGCACTGCGCCGACGAGGAGTCCAGCACTCAGTCCGGCCACTGCACCCCCGAGCACGCCGGTCGTCAGGGGCACCGCGAGCGACCAGGCGGCGACCACGCCCACGAGCGCCCCGACGACCGCCCCGACGGGGACGCCGAGGACGACGGGGAGCCACCAGGCGCCGTCAGCCCGGCGGTCGAGGAGCGAACCGAGAACCACGCCGAGCACGATGCCGCCGCCGACCCCCCAGCCCGCACCGAGCGCCACGTTCGCTCCTGCCGGGGCGGAGACGACGGTCCCCACTCCCGCGCCGAAGACGAGCCCGAGCGCGAACCCCCGCTCTGCGTTCCGTCGCGTGTTCGCCGTGGTACTCACCGTCACCTAGTACGGTCCGTGACGGCGTATAGCCGGTGGCTGGTTCCCGGGGTCCGAGAAGGGGCTGTCCGCCGGCGCGGTGGGATTACCGCGGGAGAGACCTACAGCGTCAGGCCGTGGATCTCCACGCCCTCGCCCGCTTCGACGCGCCCGACGACGCGCCCGTCCGTCTCGTCGGCGAGCGGGTCGGCGTCGGCCGGCGGGAGCGCCACGACGAACCCGGTTCCCATGTTGAACGTCCGGTGCATCTCCTCGTCGGAGACGCGCCCCTCCGCCTGGACGAACTGGAAGACCGGCTGGGCGTCGAACGGGTCGGTCACCACGTAGCGGCGCTCGCCCATCCGCGAGAGGTTCGTCCACCCGCCGCCGGTGACGTGGGCGGCGGCGTGGACGTCGCGGTCGGCCAGCGCGTCGAGCAGGTAGGTGAAGATGCGCGTGGGCTCCAGGAGGACCTCGCCGACGGTCCGGGATTCGTCGAGCGGGAACGGGTCGTCGTAGTCGTGGTTCCGGGACGCGGCTTGCCGGGCGAGGGTCAGCCCGTTGGAGTGGATGCCCGACGACGGGAAGCCGACCAGCGCGTCGCCGACGGCCGCCTCGCCGGGGAAGACGGCGTCCTTGGGGGCGAGCCCGGCGACCGTCCCCGCGAGGTCGAAGCCGGTGATGACCTCGGGCATCACGGCCGTCTCCCCGCCGACGAGCGCGACGCCCGCCTCCTCGGCGCCGGCGGCCAGCCCCTCGCCGAGCTGTCGGGTGAGTTCCGCGTCGGGCTCGTCCACGGCGAGGTAGTCGACGAACGCGACCGGCCGGACGCCGCTGGCCACCAGGTCGTTTACGTTCATCGCCACGCAGTCGATGCCGACGGTCGAGTAGTCGCCGACGGCCTCGGCCACGAGCAGCTTCGTGCCCACGCCGTCCGTGGCGAGCGCCAGGTACCGGTCGCCGACGTCGACCAGTCCCGCGTAGTCGGCCGTGCCCTCGATGGCCGCGACCTCCCCGACGAGCGCCGCGGTCGCCGCCTCGCTCGCGTCGATGTCGACTCCCGCCCCGGCGTAGGTGAGCTCCTCTTCGTCCTCCGCGGTCATACACGAAGTTGCGCAACACGACCGGTTAAAGACTGCGGTGTATCCACGGACGACGATACCCTCGGCCTGTCGGGGTGGGGGTCGGACACGGACCGGATCGCGCCCTCTCAGAAGAAAAAGAGGACCGTCGCCACCGCCGCCGTCGGTACGAAGACGGCTAGGTGGACCGGCAGGCTCCAGTTCATCACCGTCCGGCCGTCGAGGGGGCCGAACGGGAGCATGTTGAACGCCGCGAGCAGGACGTTCGTGAAGACGCCGAGGTTGCCGATGCCCGGCAGGACGACCGCGACCGGGAGGAAGGCGACGGCGAGCAGGACGTTCGTCGCGGGACCGGCCAGGGCGATGAGGCCATGCTCGCGGTCGGTGAGCATCCCGCGGTGGTGGACGGCGCCGGGGGCGGCGAAGATGAACCCGGCCAGGCCGCCCGCGACCGCGAGGAAGAGCATGCCGTAGTCCGCGCGGAACTCGGCGACCTGGCCGAACCGGACCGCCACGACCTTGTGTGCGAGTTCGTGGAGCAGAAAGCCCGTGCCGACGGTGAGGACCATCGTGACGAGCACGGCCGGGAACGTCGGCGAGCCGACGACCCCAGGCCCGCGGAAGAAGAAGGTGAACGCGAGCGAGAGCGCGACCCAGGCGACGGCGAGGTCGCGGAGTTCGGTGCGGCTGAACTGCATCAGCCGAAGAGTCCCAGGAGGAGGTCCGCGCTGTTCTGGATGCCCTGGGCCATCGCGGTCGTCACCTGGCCGACGCTGTGGAACGGGCCGCCGACGAACGGCAGCACGACGAACGGGAAGAGGATGGAGGCGATCATGCTCCCGACGTTCGTCAGCGCGACGACCGCGATGAGCCGGAAGAGGGGTACGTCGACCATCCGGCCGAACAGCTCGCGGACGGGGCTCTCCTCGTCGGAGAGGATGTCGTTGAGCGTCCCGATGTCGGAGATGTTCACGGTGATGTAGCGCAACTCGACGTAGCCGGCGAACCAGCCGGGGGCCAAAAGCGGGTTCAGGCTGGTGAGCCAGGCGATGGCGCCGCCGACCAGCGCGCTCGGCCAGTGGGCGCCCGCGAGCTTCGCCAGCCCGAACGCGAAGACGCCGTTGAAGAGGAACCAGGCGCCGAACACCTTGAGGAGGACGAGCCGCTGGACGCCGGCCATCACGAGCAGGACGAAGAAGACCAGAAAGCCCAGCGTGAGGACGTAGCCACCCAGCTTGAACAGCGAGAACCGCCGGGAGTGCGCCCCCACGAGCGACTCCATCGGCGGGAGCGTCTCGGGGTGTTCGAGGTAGCCCTCGATGCCCGCGCGGTGGCCGGCGCCGACGACCGCAACGACGCGGTGGCCCTGCTGTTTCAGCGCGAGCAGGTTGTGCGCCAGGTAGGCGTCGCGCTCGTCGATGAGCGCCTCCGCGCCGCCCGGGGAGAACTGCCGGAACTCCTCCATCATCGCGGTCACGACGTCGGTGTCGGTCAGGTTCTCGATGTCGAACTCCTCTGCGTCCACGTCGCCCCCCACGCCGACGACGGCGAGCGCCAGGCTCCAGACCATCCGGAGCTTCTCCCGGAGGCTCATCCGCGACCAGAACCGCTGGATGGTCACCTGGATGTCGCGGTCGACGAGCGCGACGCCCGCGCCGGTGCGCTCGGCGGCGTCCACGGCGGCCTTCATGTCCGCGCCGGGGGTGATGTCGAAGCGCTCCCCGAGGCGGGTCTGCACGTAGGAGAGCATCCAGTAGGCCAGGAACTGGAACGCCATGCTCCCCTTGAGCAGGTCGCTGGGGTCGAGGTCCTCGGGGGCCTCCCCCTGCAGCTGGTTGAACCGGCCCTCGTCGAGTTCGACCGCGACGACGTCGGGCCGCTCCCCCTCGACGACCTCCTCGACCTCCGCGACGCTCTGCTCGGAGACGTGGGCCGTCCCGACGACCCGGACGGACCCCTGCCGAGACGGTTCGCCGCTCATTACCGGAAGAACTCGCTCACGGTTCTTACTTGTATCGAAGCAGTGACCGGACTCTCGCGACCGCGACCGAACTGACTTCACCCGCGAGGGCGAGGGGACACCATGACGCGGATACGACTCGTGGACCCGGACGACACCGAAGCTGTCGCGGCCATCTACGCGCCCGTCGTCCGGGAGACCGTCATCTCCTTCGAGGAGACGCCGCCGACGCCCGACGAGATGCGGGCGCGCATCGCCGAGACGCTCCCGGCACACCCCTGGCTCGTCTGCGAGCGCGAGGGGCGGGTCGTCGGCTACGCCTACGCGCACGCCCATCGGAGCCGGCCCGCCTACCGGTGGTCGGTGGACGTCTCGGTGTACGTCCACGCCGACGCCCGCGGTGCCGGCGTCGGTACCGCCCTCTACGAGTCGCTGTTCGCCCTGCTCCGCGAGCAGGGCTTCGTGAACGCGTACGCCGGCGTCGGCCTCCCGAACCCCGCGAGCGTCGCGCTCCACGAGTCGGTTGGCTTCGAGCGGGTCGGCACCTACGAGCACGTCGGCTACAAGCACGGGGCCTGGCACGACGTCCGGTGGTTCCACCTCGTCCTCCGGGACCGCGACGAGCGCCCCGTCGAGCCGGTCTCCCTCACGGTCCTCTCGACAGACGCACTCGACAGGGCACTCGCGGCCGGCGAGGAACGACTCGGGTAGCTGTGTGTGACACGACTGTGGAAGGCAGCCACCGACGACAGGCAGTAGACTAATCCCCCGGCCGGGGGAACGGTCGGCTATGACCGACCTGCTGGATACGTACGTCGAGAACCGCTGGATGGTCCAGCCGAACCACGCGAACAACCTCGGGACCGCCCACGGGGGGAACGTGATGAAGTGGATGGACGAGATCGGCGCGATGTCGGCCATGCGCTTCGCGGGCGAGACCTGCGTGACCGCGCGGATGAGCCAGGTCAACTTCGAGCGCCCCATCCCGGTCGGCGACATCGCGCTGATGGACGCCTACGTCTACGCCGCGGGCCGGACGAGCGTGCGAGTCCGCCTCCGGGCCGCCCGCGAGGACCCGCGCTCCGGCGCGACCGAGGAGACCACCGAGTCGTACTTCGTCTACGTCGCCATCGACGACGAGCGCACGCCGACGCCGGTGCCCGACCTCACCGTCTCGTCGCCGGACGCCGAGAGACTCCGCGACGAGGGGCTCGCCGGCGAGGAGGCGATGGACGGTTCGTAGTTGAAAACAACTACGAAACACCACCGCATCGGGCTTCGAACCCCGCTGTGGGCGACGAACGGGCCGGGTAAGCTCGGCATACCGACCCGGGAGGGCGAGGGACGACTGGAACGATAGCCGCCGTTTATTCCCGCCGACGGCCAACTGTTCCGGACCAGGTATGACTGACCGGGGTGGGGGCGTCGGAGCGACGACTGCGAGAGAGGCGTCTGTCGGCGCGACGTCTGCCCGAAAGGGGAGCGCCGCCGCGACGACCGGGCGAGAGGGGCCCATCGGCCCGACGACCGATGGTGGTCGAGGCGGTGGAACGCCCCGTCCCACGGACCGGTCGCGATGAGCCGTCGCGCCCTCCTCCGCGTCCTCCTCGTCTTCGTGGTGCTCCTGGCGGGCCTGTCGGTCGTCGCCGCACAGGAGGAGGGGACGGTCGTCGGTCGGCCGAGCCTCGAGCTGTCTATCCCGAACAACCACGTCACTGGCGGCCAGGAGACGACCCTCTCGATGTTCGTCTCCAACAACGGCGACCTCGACCGGGGCGGCCCCGCGGAGTTCGAACAGCGCGTCCAGACCGCACGGAACGTCCGCCTCCGCATTCGCACGGATGACCTCCCGAGACGACTGGCCAGGGGGTTCCAGGTGAAGACCGGTACCGTGCTCGCGGGCTCCGTCCCGCCCGGGGCTGCCGGCCCGTTCGACTTCCGGGTCGAGATCGCCGACACCGTCCCGTCCGGAACGTACGAACTCCCCGTCGAGGTGACCTACGACTACACCAACTACGTGGAGTACAGCCCCCGGCGGGCGCCCCAGTACCACGACGTCACGAACACCGTCAGGACGACGGTCACCCTCGTCGTCGAGCAGCAGGCGCGCTTTTCCATCTCCGCCGAGCCGTCGGCGCCGATCCCCGCGGGCGACAGCCGGACGGTGAACCTCACCGTCACCAACACCGGGAACGAGACGGCCATCCAGGGGGCGCTCCGCCTCGCGGCGGTCAACTCCTCTATCTTCTTCGGGTCGCTCGACCAGCCCAGACCGGTACAGAGCGTCTACGTCCCGCGGCTTTCCCCCGGCGAGTCGCGGCGCGTCTCCGTCACCGTCGGCGCCGCCGTCTCGGCGGCCCCCGACGAGTACCTCGCCAGCGGGGCCCTCCAGTATTCGAACCCGAACGGCGTCACCCGTACCTCCGACCGGCTGACCTTCGGCGTCCGGGTCGGCCCCGAGCAGACGTTCGCCGTGCGGAACGTGACCGACTCCCTCCGGGCCGGCGAGAACGGCGTCGTTCGGGGCGAGGTCGTGAACACCGGCCCGAACAGCGTCACCGGGGCGGTGGTGTCGGTGCAGTCCGCGAGTGCGAACCTGCGACCTATGGCGACCGAGGTCGCCGTCGGATCACTCTCGCCCGGCGAGTCGGCGCCGTTCGAGTTCGAGGTGGCCGCGACGAACCGCTCGTCGGCCGGCTCGCGCCAGCTCACCCTGCAGGTCCAGTTCCGGAACCCCGCGGGCGACCAGCGCACCAGTCAGCCCCTCGACGCCCGCATCTCGGTCGCCCCCGAACAGACGTTCGCGCTGCGGAACGTCGTGGACACGGTCCGGGCCGACGGGAGCGGCGTCGTCCGCGGGGTGGTCGTCAACACCGAGAACACCTCCGTCTCGAACGCCGTCGTCGTCATCCGCTCGTCGAACCCGAACCTCGTCCCGCGCGAGACGGAGTACGCCGTCGGGACGCTCGGCCCGAACGCGTCGGCGCCGTTCGAGTTCCGCGTCGACGCGACCAACGGCTCGCAGGCCGGTCCCCGCCCGCTCTCCTTCCGGGTCCGGTACCGGGACCCCCAGGGCGACCAGCGCCAGAGCGACACCCTCGACGCCCGCATCTCGGTGGCCCGAGAGCAGACGTTCGCGCTACGGGACGTCGAGAGCTCGCTTCGGGTCGGGCAGCGCGGCACGCTGCGCGGCACGGTCGTCAACACGGGCAACGTCTCCGTCTCGAACGCTGCAGTCGTCTACCGCCCGGAGAACCCGAACCTACAGCCGCGTGAGACCTCGGTCGCCGTCGGCGACCTCGCTCCCGGCGAGTCGGCGCCGTTCGCGTTCACCATCGACGTCCAGAACGGGACCGACGCCGGCCAGCGGACGGCCACGCTCCACGTGCGCTACCGGGACAGCCAGGACGACCTCCGACAGAGCAGCGCGCTCGACGCCCAGGTGACGGTCGCGCCCGAGCAGACGTTCGCGGTGCGGAACGTGACGAGCACGCTCCGCGTCTCCCAGAGCGGGGACGTCCGGGGCGAGGTCGTCAACACCGCCAACGAGACCGTCACCAACGTCGTCGTGGTGTTCAATCCGGACAATCCGAACCTCGTCCCACGCGAGACGGAGTACGCCGTCGGGACGCTGGCCCCGGGCGAGTCGGCCGCGTTCGACTTCCGCACGGACGTCAGCAGCGACGCCGAGCAGGGACCGCGACAGGTCAGGTTCAGGGTGCGCTACCGCGACCGGCGGGGCGACCAGGGCCGGAGCGACCCGCTCGACGCCCGCGTCGACGTGGCACGCGAGGTCGACGAGTTCCGCATCGACCCGGTGAACGCGACTGTCCAGGCCGGCAGCGGCACCGTCGTGACCTTCCGCATCACGAACGTCCGCAACCAGACGCTCCGGGACGTCGACGCGAAGCTGTTCACCACGGACCCGCTCTCCTCCGAGAACGACCAGGCGTTCGTGAGCCGGCTCGCCCCGGGCGAGAACGCCACGCTCCGGTTCCGGGTGAGCGCCGCCGGCGGCGCCATCGCCAAGGACTACCCCGTCTCGCTCGACTTCAGCTACACCGACGAGCGCGGGGACACCGTCCTCTCCGACACCTACCGCGTCCCGGTGCAGGTGACCGAGGCCCAGCGGGGCGGTGGCCTCCCGTTCCTGCACGTCGGCTCGGCCGTCCCCGTGTTCGTCGCGGGCGGCACGCTCGGCGTGGTCCTGCTCGGCCTGGGCTGGTGGGTGGTCGGTCGTCGACGCGCCTGACGCCCGCAATCCCCCCGGTCCCGCGCTGAACACCTGCCCGGTCACTCGGCTTGGACACCGGGTTCCTCGGCGTCGGTACCGGCGTTCCCGGCGTGCCGACTGCCGACGAGTCGGTCCCAGACGACCAGGACGGACGGGAGGACCAGGAGCGAGGCGAAAAAGGAGTAGACGACGCTCAACCCCGTGAGGAGCCCGAACTGGCCGATGGCCGGGAAGACCGAGAGCACGAGCACGCCGATGCCGAAGACGGTCGTCAGCACGCTCCCCGCGAGCGCGCCGCCGGTGCCGAGGATGGTCCGCTGGAGTGCGGCGATGGCGTCGCCGTCGAACTCGTCTGAGAACCGCTGGACGACGTGCACGGAGTAGTCGATGCCCAGCCCGATGGTTATCGAGAGTATCGTCGCCGTGAAGGCGTTCAGCGAGAGCCCGACCAGCCGCATCGTCCCGGCCAGAAGCGAGACCGTCACCAGGATGGGGACGACGTTGACCACGCCGAGGGAGGGCCGGCCGACCAGCAGCCAGTAGATGAACACGAGGAACAGCGAAGCGCCGACGAGGGCCACGAGCAGGCTCTCGAGGGCCGACCGGAGGATGAGGTCGGCGATGGCCTGGAAGACGACGATTCCCCCCGTCGCCGTCGTCTCGAACCGGTACCTATCGGCGACCGCGCGAGCGTCTGCGGTCACCTCGGCCTGGGGTGCGTCGGCTTTCACGTCGTAGACGACCCGGGCGCTCCGCCGGTCCGCGGTGATGAAGTCGAGCGCCCGGTCCCGCGCGGGCGAGGAGAGCAGCACGTCGTATATCCGGCCGAGGTTCCGATCGGGGATGCCGTCGCCGTCCCGGTCGTTCCGCTCGACGAGCGTCCGGAACTCGGGGTCGGAGGCCGCCCAGGACTGGATGACGGTGACGATGCTCTGGTCCCTGGCGTGGCGACCGTCCCGCACGAACGTCTCCGGCGGGTCCTCGCCGGCCCGGTAGAGCATCTCGAGGGCGTCGTCGCGGGTCATCGGCCCCTGGACGTACATCGTCACCTGCTGTTGCTCGCCGGACTCGAAGTTGTCCTCGAGGAAGTTGATGTCCCGCGTGACCGTGTACTCCTGGGGGCGGAACGGCGGCGGCAGGACCGCGAGGTAGCCCGGCGTCTGCGCCGGCGGGAGGAAGTTCTCCTGCGTGAAGGTGGTGTCGAGCCCGGTCGCGTACGTCGCCGACCCGGCCGTGAGAATCGCGACGACGAGCAGGAACCCGACCGGGAACCGTCGGGCGACGACGACGCCACCCGAGAGCACCCGTCCCAGGACAGAGCCCTCGTAGCCGAGCGGTCGCTGGCTCCCGACCGGGATGGGGTAGCGCTCGCGCAGGCGGTCGATGCCGACCTTGCCGGCGGGGACGAACACGCCGAAGATGAGCGCCGTGAAGGTGATGCCGATGCCGGCGACGACCCCGAAGTCGCGGATGGGGAGGAGTGCGCTCGTCAGGTTCGAGAGGAAGCCCACGGTGGAGGTCGTCGTGACGATGAAGAAGGCGACGAGGAGCTGGTCGGTCGTCCGGCGCATCCCCTCGTCGATGGCGTAGCCGTCGACGCGCTCCTCGCGGTAGCGGTTGATGGCGTGGATGCCGTAGTCGATGCCGACCGCCAGCAACAGCGGCGGGACGGCGATGAGAATCTGGTTGAACGCGATGCCGGCCAGCCCCATGAACCCCAGCGTCCAGACGACGGTCATGACCAGCGCGAGGACGCCGAGCAGGAGGTCGACCGGGTCCCGGTAGGCGAACACCAGGAAGACGACGATGAGGACGGCGGCGGCCGGGATGACGATGACGAGCGTGTCGCCGATGACGTTGGCGAACTCGACTGACGTGATCCCGCTGCCGAAGACGCGGATGTCGCCGCCGACGTTCGCCGCCCGATACTGGATCTGGAGCTGTATCGGCGTGAGCGGGTTCGTCGCGCCGCTGGCCCCCGCCTCCTGGTCGAGCCTGACCGGGATGTCGTGGCTGAGGACCGCGACCGTCGCCGAGGCCGACGCCGATTGTGGGTTGAAATCCTTGCTCAACAGCGGAGTGAATCCCGGGTTATCCCGCGCCGCGGCTCTGACGGCGGCCTCGATCTGTGGACCGGTCGCCTTCCTGACCGCACGGAGCTGCGCCTCGGTCGTGGTCGCGTTCGGGTCGAGCTCACGGGCGACCATCGCGGCGGCGCTCGTCGCCCCGGCGACCCGCAGGTCAGGCTGTCGCTCGACGCTGTCGATCAACCGGAGCATCCGCATGAGCCCCTCCCGGGAGAGTGCGTTCTCGCCGGTCTGGATGAGCTGTGTGGTGCCGGTCCCGGGGGCAAAGGGGGGCTCGAAGCGCTGGTTGATGGCGGTCAGCGCGGTCTGTTCGGGGACGTTCTCGGAGAAGGACTCGGTGCCGGCCTGGGTGGAGACGTTGCTCAGGCCGATGGCGAAGACGACCGTGAGGACCAGGAACGCGGCGACGATGGTTCCGGGTCGATTGACGATCCAGTCGTCCGCGGCGTCGATGACGCGCTGGTAGTCCAGATTCATGCTGGCGAGTGTGGTCGCTCATCGACTGCGGTGCCGACGGTCGCCAGGCGTCGGCGACCGACGGTCGGTCGCCCCATCATCCCCCTGTCAATGTGTCGTCCTACGGCCCGGACCGGCAAAAGTCTGGACCGGGACTGAACGTTTATCCGACCTCCCGACCTACCCCCCGACATGAGCCTCGACGTGCCCGCGCCCGACCCACCCGACCTGGCGGAGGCCGGAAAGAGCGTCGAAGATTACGACGACGTGTCCGTCGGCGGCGGAGAGCCGGACGCCGAAGCGAGCTACCACCGGGCGGAGCTCGACCAGTTCCTCGAGGACGGAGCCTGGGAGCGAGCCTTCAACGAGTGGGCCGAGCACACCGACATGAGCGAGGCGGAGTACCGGGTGGTCCTCGACCTGGAACTGCTCGAGGAGTTCGACTTCTTCTGGGACGACTTCGCCGACCGCGTCGGCTACCACGCGCCGGGCATCCCGGAGGACTGGCGCGAGCGCTCGCTCCACCCAGACCTCGACTCGTGGGGGATGGTCTCGAGCATCAACGCCTCGCTGACCGAACTCGGTCGGACCGTCTCGGATCTCCTCAGAGACGACTACGTCGACTGGGATGCGGAGTACCAGGCACCCGAGGACCTGCCGGAGTTCGAGAGATAGGTCGGCCCGGACGTCGAGGGCCACTTGGGAAATCGACGACAGTGGCTAGACCGGCGACGACGTCGAAGTGACACGTGGATAGCCGGCCGGCACCACGAAGCCGGCCTCGGCGAGGCGACTGTCGTCGGTGGTCAATGCTTTCGCCCACGGACGCCCGGCGGCGGTCAGCGCCGCCGTGGCGTAGCGAATCGGCGCCCCCCGCACGGTCCTGTCGGCCAGTTCGATGCTGACCGTCGCGTAGTGGTCGGCGAGGGCCGGACTGGAGAAGTCGATGGACTCCGGGAGGGAGACGTAGGGCACGCCGTGCTCGACGGCCATGCTCCGGTAAGCGAACGCCGCCTCGACGCCCCCGGCCTCCAGCGTCCGCATGAGCGCCGTCTCGGGCAGCACCGACGTTCCGTCGAGCGCCGACCGGTCGAGCGTTCCGTCCAGTTCGACCGCCAGCACGGTCCGGTAGCCGAGCGGGTCGAGCGTCGGGTCGGTCCGGCCGACCGTGGCGTCGCGGAGCGCGCCGCGCCAGTCCCGCCGGAGCTCGTCCACGTGCGGCGCGGAGGGGTCGTAGGCGAGCACCAGCGCGTTCGTGGCGAAGAGCGTGTACGTGTTCGCCAATCCCTCGAAGAGCTTCGGGTCGGCGAGGGCCACGACGTCTGGCTCTCGGGCGTCCTCGAGAACTAGCCGGCGGACCGCCAGGCTGCCGTGGGCCTCGACCGTCGCGCCGGGCACCCGACCGGCGACGGCCTGGAGGCTCCCGGCCACGAGCGCTTCGACCCCCTCGTCGCCCTGTGACGTCGGTGTCGCGAGCGCGGACAGCCCCCCACCGAGGCCGACCGCCGCAAGCCCACCGAGCACGGTCCGTCGGCGCATGGACGCTAGAACTATCGGCTACGGAAAAAACATCTCGAAACTGATAGTGGTTACCCCACGTCGCGTTCGCGCGTGTCCAGCGACCCGTAGCCCCCAAGAGGGGTGGGGTCGAACGGCTGCGCATGGACGTGGAACGCGAGGTCGTGGTCGTGGGCGGCGGGGCGACCGGCGCCAGCGTGGCGCGCGACCTCGCGCTACGGGGCGTCGACGTCACGCTCGTCGAGCGGGGTCCCCTCACCGCCGGGACGACCGGGCGCTCGCACGGCGTGCTCCACAGCGGCGCCCGGTACGCGGAATCGGATCCCGCCGGCGCGGCCGAGTGCATCCGCGAGAACCGGATACTCCGGGAGATCGGTGGCGCCTGCGTCGCCGAGACCGACGGGCTGTTCGTCTCCCTTCCCGCCGACCCCGAGGAGTTCGTCGAGGAGAAGCTCGCCGGCTGTCGCGAGTGCGATATCCCCACAGAGGTCGTCTCGGGCGCGGCGGCCCGCGAACTCGAACCGAAGCTCTCGCCCGACGTCGAGCGGGCCATCCGCGTGCCGGACGGGGTCGTCTCCCCCTCACGACTGGTCGCGGCGACCGCCGCCGACGCCCGCGACCACGGCGCCGCCATCGAGACGCACGCGGAGGTCCGGGACGTACTGGTCGAAGATGACCGCGTCGTCGGCGTCGAGGTCGAGCGCGACGGCGAGCGGACGACCATCGGCGCCGCGCACGTCGTCAACGCGACCGGACCGTGGGCCGGCTCGGTGGCCGCGCTCGCCGGCGTCGAGGTCGAGATGAAACCGACAAGGGGCGTGATGTGCGTCTTCGACGTCTCCGGGGTGACCCACGTGCTCAACCGGTGTCGACCGCCGGCGGACGGCGACATCGCGGTCCCCCACGCGGAACGGGTCGTCGTCGGGACGACCAGCGTGCCCGTCGATGACCCATCGTCGTTCCCACGGGACCGGGGGGCCGTCGAACGGATGCGCATCGAGGGCCAGAAGCTCATTCCCGAAGTCGCGACCGCCGACTGCCGGCGCTGGTACTGGGGTGTCCGTCCGCTCTACGCACCCGACAAGTCGGACGGAGGACGCGGCATCTCTCGGGATTTTACGGTCCTCGACCACCGAGACGACGGGGTCGCGGGCTTCACCAGCGTCGTCGGCGGCAAGCTGACGACCGCCCGACTGATGGCCGAGGCCGTCGCCGACCACGTCTGTTCGGACCTGGGCGTGTCGGCTCGGTGCGAGACAGCAGACGCGCCCCTCCCGGCCGAGGACCCGACCCACGTGGACGCGCTCGTCCGCGAGTTCGGGCCGCCCCAACCGGCCGACGAGGACGTCATCGGGAGCTCGTAGTGGTCGGGGGGCCAAATTTCGCTGTAACTCGACCGTCGATGCGGTGGCCCAGCATCTTGGGCGTCGGCTCATCGAATGAGTTCGCCTTCTCTAGAAGCCACAGGGAGCCCCGTTCTAGGTCACACCACTGATGAGTAGGTTGCTCAACTGGGTTTTCTGGACGGTTGAACCGAGTGTAACCCCGCTCTGCATGATTGCTCCGGCCGTGTGTTCGTGCTGAAGGGGGAAGCTAGCCGTCGTGATGATTCTGACCACTGCACCAGATTCGTGTGTGATAGACCTGCACGGTATCCTGCGCCGCTGAGAGTGGGTTGGATGGGCCCACGTTGCGACTGTAGCGGCCTTGAACGGCGTTCTTTCCACGTTCACGGCCGTCCAACCTTAGATTGCACATCCGGTAGAATACAGTAGTGGTGCTATTTTTTGGCCTAAAGTTGTCCGTTGTGAGCACGGATTGAAGGAGGTCGGGACGGCGGTGAGTCCATGGGTACGGAATCGATAGACTGGGGCGGCCTCCAAGACTCGCCTGGACGAGAGAGCTGGGTGATATATTTTCTAGCATACAGTTTCCAAGGTTAGACGGAATCGAGAGGCATGACCCAAGGTTGGAAATTTCGAGTCCCTCTATTATTCCACTGTCCAACATCAATTTCGTACTGCCGCGCGACTCTGAACCCCTCTACCTCCGCACAGTCTCACGATTGTCGACTCTTTGCTCCCAGATTTCATCCTCAGATCGTCAGCTAATCACCATGCTATCACTGTCTCCGATCGGTGTACTGGTATTCTACCGGATGCTCACACCAGGGTTGGACGCCTGGAGTCCCCTTCATACGAGCGCTCGAGGCATCTCGACCGTCGATTGGACGCAATCGTTCCTTGACTTCCACGGTCCGTTCGTCCATCCTCCGTCAGCGGTCCGGCTGGCGGAGCCCCCTGTCGAAAGGCTCGACAGACGCTCTTTGAAAGCGCTCGCTGTCCATGACACGAGTGTGACCGTACATGGCTCAGTAGACGATGTCCCCGGTCACGTAGTCGAGGGTGAGCACCGCACCGGCGCCGACGACGGCGACGGCTACGAGCACGATCACCGTAATCGCGTTCCACGTCGGCGTGGAGTCGAGGATCTTGACGGCGGGCGTGCGGAGCGCCCCGAGCATCAGGCCGACGAGGAACGTCACCGTGAGCGTGCGGTAGCTGTCGAGCGCCCAGGAGACCACGCGGGCGAACGTGAGGATGCCGACGAGCGCCCCGAGCGCGAAGACGACGAGCGTGGTCAGGGGGGCGAGGACGGCGGCGAGCGACCCGCCACCCGCCAGTCCACTCAGCGCCGCGGTAAGCGCGTGGACCTCGCCGAGCAGGAACTCGTACTGCCCGATGACCAGCAGGATGAGCGACCCGGAGATGCCGGGGAGCACCATCGCACAGATGGCGAGCGCGCCGACGAAGAACATGAGCGCCAGGGCGTGGGAGGCCTGCGTGGTCGGCAGCCCGCTCACGACGAACGCGAGTGCCGCGCCGACGACGAGCGCGGCGATCCCCCGGGGCGTGTCGATGGACACCTCGTCTGCGAGGACGACCGGCGACGCGAGGATGAGCCCGAAGAAGAACGCGAACGTGAGCGCGGTGTAGGCGGCCAGGGCGTACTGGACGACGTTCGCCAGCGTGAGCAGCGCCGAGACGATACCGAGGCCGAGGACGACCAGGAACGGGAGGTCCATCGCCAGCAGCCCCGCTCGCGCCATCGACCGGGCGTCGCCATCGACCGGGCTTCTCGCCAGGTCGACCAGGAGGTCCGCGTCGACGGCGGCGAGCGCGTCGACGAGGCGCTCGTAGATGCCCGTGATGAGCGCGATTGTACCGCCCGAGACCCCGGGCACGGAGTCCGCCGCGCCCATCGCGAAGCCCTTCAGATAGACGACCAGCCACTCTCGCATTGCAAGCGGGTTCCCTGGCCACCGAGAAAAGGATTCGCAAACGAGTTCGGGATACGGGCGGGGCCTGTGAGGTGCGTGGTCGGATGCTCAGGCCGGGCCGACGAGGCGAGCCATCGGGTCGACGGTCGCCGCGGGCGCGGCGACTCCGAGCGTCTCGGCGACCCCGGTCAGTGACGCCTGCACGCCGACCCCGCCGACCATCGAGGCGCCGTCTACGACGGACTGCCGGGGCGCAGGTCGGTCGAGCGAACCGAAGGCGGCCCCCACGTCCGAGGAGTTCGTCGGCGCGGTCGTGTTGTTCGCCGACGACGAGTTGTTCCCCGCGCCCGGGGCCTTCGAGACGTGCTTCTGGAGCGTCACGGTGATGGGGCCCGTGTCCTCGCCGACGACCTTCGCCTCGGAGACGTTCACCGTCGCGTAGTAGTTCGTCAGGCTCGCGTTCTTCGACTGCTGGAGCGGCGTCGAGAGCGTGTACGGGCCGACCGCCCGCACGCTGACGTTCGTGTGGCCGTTCGAGGGGTTCCACTGGTCGTAGCCGGTCGTCGAGTACGGCAGGGTCATGGTAAAGGAGCCGTCGGGGCCGGTCTGCGCCCGCTGGTTGTAGACGAACGTGGAGTTCGTCGTGGGCACCCTCATCCGCACGCCGGCGGTGACCGTCGCGTTCGGCGGTCCCTGGCCCTGGATGGTCGCGCCGGGCACGCGCTCGAACACCTTCAGCCAGGTCGGCGTGTTCTGGAACTGCCCGGTGAGGACGAGCTGCCGGGGGGCCGGCGCGCTGCTGACCTTCACCAGCCGGTAGTGTTTGAGCGCCGGCACGTACTGCGAGGGGAACGGCCCGATGCCGCCGACCTGCGAGGAGCCGTCCTTCTTGACGAACGCGCGCGCGGCGGCCACCGAGTTGAACCGCCGGATGACGCTCGCGTTCTTCCCGGTCGGCGTCTGGCGGTACTGGCGACCACCGACGACGAGCGGGTCCCAGTCGATGACGTAGGGCTGGGGGCGCATCGCGCTGCCGTGGAACCGGTAGAGCCGGACGGCCATGCTCTCGTAGTAGCGCTGGCTCAGCACGTTGAGCGAGCGCCGGTAGCCGCCGTTCTTCGTGCGCTGGAAGACCGGCGTGTACATGTCCGAGAGGCTGAGTCCGGGGTTCGTCGTGTAGAAAACCACCGGCGCCCCGAACTTCGAGGTCGGCTCGACCATCTTCCAGTCGACCATCACGTACCGGGTCTTGGCGTCGTTCTGGCTCGTCTGCGCCATCACCTGGTTCGCCGCGGTCTCGTTCGGCGCGATGAGGAAGTTCGCCGCCTCGGTCGCGTGCTGCTGGAACGGGTTGGCGACCGGGATGCGCTCGCCCTGGGTCGTGATCCAGTGGCCGTAGTCCCACCAGGCCATCACGCCGTACGCCCCGGCGGGATAGTTGTAGTCGCTCGTCTCGTGGTAGGTCCCGTAGTAGCTCATCGGGTTATCGGCGCCGCCGTAGGTGCCCTCCCGGGGCGTGTTGTTCTGCACCCAGTGGAGCGTCGGCGCCCAGTTCGTCACCGGTCCCGGCCCGGCGTTCGAGCCCACGTTCATCGCCGTCGTGCCCTTGCTCCCACCGACGGCGACCGGGGCGAGCAGCGGGACCAGCACGATGAGCAGGACGATGACGACCGAGAGCACCTGGTAGCCGTTGATGTCCTCCAGTTTGCCGGGGATCGAGGAGATGTCGACGACGTCGAGGAACCAGCCGACGAGAAAGGCGTTCATGACGGCGACGGCGACGGCCAGGTAGTAGTTAAAGCGGACCTGCGTGAACGCCATCGAGGCGACCAGCAGGAACCAGATGAGCACGAGGAGGTGCTGGGCGTCGTGTTCGTCCTCGGTGAGCGCCTGCCAGACCATCAC